>Ga0056128_1000449_pt1 | contig 36722 bp, 26 predicted proteins | sample WorMetLIZISLAND2_FD_71113 | JGI IMG/M metagenome (GOLD analysis project Ga0056128, IMG submission 71113) | Marine gutless worms symbiont microbial communities from Max Planck institute for Marine Microbiology, Germany - Olavius geniculatus... ...
CCCCCCCAATTTCCCCCAATCGGACTTAGGGCGCCGGGCGGACTCACGTTGGGCTTTGCCCCAAATTTCTAGTTTTCGTTTAATTCGCCAATTTTTTCTTACCTATTTTCAGGTTAGGCCACGTTCTCCTGAAACTCAACTTTTGTGTGTTGCTGCAGCAGTGTTTTTGCAAGCTAAATGCCCTTCCACGAGCCTAACCAAACATTAAAGAAATGAAGCATTACAACAGTAACCCTACATCTTTATTAAACTATTTCTGACAGTAAGAATCACACAAATAAATGTCTCCTGATGACTATAAATGTAAGTGTTACAGGTTTTCCATTCGGTGTGAAAACAGGGTTGAAACTAACTATTAGCGATGGAGTTCTGTCGCAGGTACTCGCGTCGTCGGTTGACGTTCGCTGTCAACATCTGCTTCACGACAGTCCGCCGACTCTTATCCGTCTCATTAGCAGCTAAGCACATGATGCTCAGGTACTGCAGCGGCAGACGCAGTGACATCAGGCCTTTGTGTAGCTTCTGTATGAATGTCGTCCTCACTTCTGCACATTCATCCTGGACACACGCGATAACATCGGTGATAATAACATTAGGAGAATGAGTGAATGAATAGGGTTTAACGCCCCACCCAACACAGTCTAGGTCATTTCGGGGACGTCCTTTCCAGGCAATATGCACTCACACATAATAATGGAACAGAAAGCTTAACCTTTACAGCAATGGAACAGAAAGTTTAAGCTTTACAGAAAAACCTAATATGAAACAAACACAGAAACGACCTAAACCTAAAATTGTAAGAACTCGCCATTATAATTGTGCATATGTGAAAGTAATGGCAGTTCTAACCAGAAAGCAGTCATAGCCCGCAGGTACCTCTGCCAAGGCATTGTTATTCGCCGGGTGGCATCACCATATTCACTTTGCCAGCGGTTCCCTTATGCCCCCTTTAATGCAATGGTAACGAAAATTTCAAAGTAATCCAGAAACCACGATTCCTGCTGGATCACCCCCAAAATTTAACTACTTATAGCTTATGCCATGTCCGACGTTTTCTCTAAATTTCAGAAAGATCCATCCATAACTTTTTGAGTTATCTTGCTGACACACAGACAAACAGACAAAAACCGGCAAAAACATAACCTCCTTGGCGGAGCTAATAATCTAATATCCCTCATCAATCTTGTAATGGTGTCTATTGGAGGTCAGAGGGCAAAACATGAGGAGAACCAGACTACAGCAGTTTGTGTATGTTTAATATAAAGACGGTCTTGGCCAGCTGTAGTAATGCACAATAAGGGAAAACTGAAGGTACTTAACGGAGAGCATACCCCAGGAAGACTACATATCACGAAGAACACGAACAGAAATAATTCATTCATATTTGACATTTTAAACCAATGACCATTTTACAAAATAAAACAGATCATGTCCTTAACATACAGCCGGCCTCTGCTGTATAAGTTGTCTGTTTTTTGAAGACTTGGGAGTGTTGGGAGACATTCAGCATGTAATAAATGCCACTGAACAATCGCCAAGTTTCCCAGAAAGTCTTCACCTCAACTTGCAATAAGCAAAGGTAATAGTCAAATACTGAGAATGGCAGCAATAGTTGCACAAGTTGTAGCTGTGATGCATAAAGGCAATGCAAGTTACTCACGCTTGCAAGCAAAGCCATCGTCTGAAATTGGTCAAGCCTGATAGCATCGGCATAAACAGGTTCCTGCGCTAGCTTCAGCATACAACAACCTGCCTGTAGGCGCAGGCGAGCCATTTCACCTTTGCTAACACACACGACGACGACGACAGTCATAAACAGTAAAATCATCAATCAACTACACAGCACCAGAATCCAACACAAAATCAGCTGGAAATCTTATACAGAGCCTAATGTAGGCCACCTAGCACCATCAAGTCAGAATGTCTTGATCCATGACTGCTAATTGGCCAAGCCATCAATTATGAATGCGGTAAAATGTCCCAGTCCATCCATTCAAAACTCCTAAATGGATCTCACTGAAACCTGGCCTCAATTCTTCCCAGTAAGGGTCCTCTTTCCCTCAATTCTGATCTTGGTCCACTGTCCGGTTTCAAAGAAATGGAAAATAAAGAATGATGAAAATAAATAAAGTAGAAAAAGACAGCAAAAACGTAACGCTTCTTGTTACTACATATGGACGGCCTAACAAAAACAAGTACCTAGCTGTAATGAAACAAATGCTCCCAAGACACAAGTCTACAATAAACTGTCAAGTGACTTGGATAAGCATTAACAAATTCTTCAGAAAAAAGCCCGCAACACTCGTCCGAAGTAATTGCATAATGTATTTCTTATAAATAACGACGTGCAAAAAACATCAAAATGTCTGCCTGTCATAAATCACGATTGCAGCTGCAGGTTAAACCTGATTTTCTTGCTTTCAGTGAGGTCTCCTTCGGACAATACCATCGAGTAAAGAAGACGAAGGGTTGGATTGACCGTTGCAGCAGTGGAACTCCTCACTCCCAGCAGCCAACGTACGATCATTTTCAGACCTGCCACCTGTTGCCATAATACAGTAATAATACATGATCAATAAACACTTAGTTATTCCCGCACTGCTTTAATGCTGATACAGGCAGAATGTTTTCCATTCCTCAGCCAACAGCATGACGGTGATAAAAAAAGTGGCAATATCAACCAGTGTTGCCATATCAACCATTCAAAAGTTGCAAAATTTTGCATCACAGCCAATGGAGATTTCACAGCGGTATGACTCGGTCCCATAAAAGATAACTGCACGCTGTTTGCACAAGTAAGTTAAGATAATTGTTCGCTGTTTGAGATTAATTCACTGCTATAAACATGCTCATATAAAAATAAAATATTCAAAAATATCCCAAATGCAAACAGTTCACACAACAAAAACTAGCAATATCAAATGGTGTAAACAAACCGCTCTTTGCTCTATGCATTACAATATCACAAAAATTAAACACCTGAATAACTGCTCACATTCACAGTGTTATGTCCATTCTACTTGATTATGACAATAACAAATCATACAGTGGACTGCACTAGTCTTGCAAAATACTGCACTGTGGTGAAGTTCAATGAACACTCATTGCACTACTTACCTTAGCCAGAGTTTCATCAGAAACGAGATCATCAGGACACCAAGCACCAGTTGCCTTCCTGCCTGACGTCTGCATCCACAACCAGCACTCAAGTCAGTCGCTAGCTGTACTGGACCATTAGTATAAGTACTGAAGCAGAACCGACAATACAAATGCTGCAAAGCACTTAGTTTAAAAAATATCCCACAGCAATGATTACCACTGCTGTGTGCTAGACAACTACTGCCGTTGGTAACTTTACTATGCATCAGAATTAGGTCCCAAGTCAAAAAAAAACTGTAATCCATCAATGAGAAACAATGGTTCCAAGCCAGCCCTCTCAGTAGCATTCTTGACCAATCTCGGCCGCATGGTGGTAGAAACAGCTAGTTGGCAGGAACACTGTCTTCCTTACATGCTGTTGGTTCGGCAACAGCAAGGGCATTTTGGCTAGCGAATAACTACTGCCACAGCAATAACGAAACAGAGTCCCGCCTAATGTGGAGTAACTCTGGAAATATTGGCTCATTAAACAAAAACCGAATGAAGATCAATGGCAGTGGACACAGTGAGATAAGACTAGACAATATTGACACTTCATGACAGGCCATATAGACTCAGCGTGACCCATATTGATATACTAAAGCAAATCTGCAGCTCATTCTAAATGAGCAAACAACAACGAGCCACTTACACGAACTTGCATGAGCAGCTCCTTGACAACAAATCGTGAAACAACGGTCTGAGTGGCCTGCGCAAACAGAGATGGATACAACTGAGCCAGGTGTCCGATAGCAACCAGAGATGTCAACAGGTTAGATGACTCAATGTCAATATTCTTCTCCAGGTGCTAACAAATATTGACACACGTGCACATATACAGTGATACTAACAATTTGCTGCAAGAAATTAATCATGGAAATAACCAACAAAAGATTACGCGTTGTAAAAAAACTAGACACGAAACTATTACAGCAAGTATTGTGTGCATTATTTACTTTGACTTTGTGCTATATAATATTGTGATTTTGCCAAAGTGTTGGTTTGATAAAACAAATTCCCAGCAGCACAACTTTTACCATATGCTCACTAAACTCCCCCACCATGGTCGGCCACCTTGTCATGGTGGTGGGGCTTCAAGCTCCAAAAACCATAAAGTTTCTAAAATCCGTAAGCGAGGAAGCAAACAAGAGCCCACGAACTTTATATGAACAGTTATCGTACACTTTACCAGTGCTTATGTACTAGTTAATTTTTGGCTTTGACTCCGATTTCGGCTTCAAAGCTGTTTATTCACGACTTCACAGCCATTTACATAACCTTCGGTTACTGTTACTTTTTGGGGATGTGCACTGGGCCAATACGACCTCAGCACTGGGCAGATGTAACAGTCTGCCTGCAATGAAGGTAAGGGCTCACTGCTCATTATGATGGCCAGTCTCTCAGGGCCTCCCTGACATTTCCCTCACTCCTCACAACACACTTATCCACACTGCACTGACGCACGTCATCTTGCACAGTAAGATAACCAGATATAGCAGTATGATATAACTGAATATAGCAATTATAATAACAACAAAATAACACATGCAATATACTGCAAAACTGTATCATCTAATTTTATCACAAAAAGTTTACCCAAAAATGAATGACGAAAATAAATCATCACATAGACGCTCAACAGTAGCAACTATTCAGCATTTACCAAGCTATGAAATTATGTGTCGATGTACCAAAACTGCTAACAACAAAGCAATCTAAGGGTAAAAACTGCAAATTCTCAGCAACCGATGCGATAAATCAACAGACAGTGAATAAACCTCAAACAGTTGTTTGAAAACGACGTCTTTAGAGCGACACGTTGCATCGATACAGCGCACGGCGTACTTTGCCTGCTTTGGACTCCCAGTCTTCACAAAGGACATGAGCAACGGTAGCAGCCGCCTGCACAGTCCAGTCACAAGTACTTCAAACACTGCGCTGACAGGCTGACATCCATGTCATGTCAAGTCTTTTATAGTAATCATTTAAGTGTTCGAAACCAACATCCATGTAACTCGGCAAACTGGAATAATTACATGCTGACTACTTATCTAGTACTGAACAGAAATGAAGCGCTAATTAATGATCAAATAAAAGTGACATAAATAGAAAAAAATGGACAGAGATAGAAGTGAACCAGGGGCCTAATTTACAAAACATTGTAGGACAAATTTACGACACATGGCAGGTTTACGACAGATTTGTGATAAAACGAGATTTACAAAAAATTGTACAAGAAAGTTATGACAAACATATGATATAGTTTTGACAAAATGTACAACAGCTCATTAGCTGTCGTACGACAGCATCTAGCATGCTTGAGCAATTATTTTAATTTTTCATTAGTATATAATTCTCATATAGTGCCGTGATATGTATAAATTTCGTTTGCGGTAACTTCAGGCAGTGAAATCAGTTCGCTTGTTATTGTTTACATTGGTAACCGTTGGCAATGGCGGAAGGAGACGATCAGCGTGCAACACCGTGCGCTGCCCAGCTCAGTGACACTGCGTTGCGATTGGTTGAGGTCGTGGTTGAGGTCAACTTAATGGTGGTTGATTGGCTGGCTAATTTTAGCAACTACAGAGTTATGACAAAATTGCGAGCGAGTTACGATGTTGTAAAATCAGCTTCCAAAATTCGGATACAACATTTTTACGACAATCTTCCAACATCGTAACTTGTTGATTTATGACGAAGATATGACAAAGTTGCAAAGATTTTACGACAATTTTACGATTGTCTTACGATGTTTTGTAAATTGGCCCCTGAAGCACTAATGGTCATTAATTACACAGAACGTTAATCTCAAAACATGCATGCTAAATCTAACAGTCCTGAAACTATACATTAAGTCTACAACAAACAACCTAATTAAATTTGCATCAATTTCTTGCATAGTCGGCATTCAGTAGTCATCAGATTACTAAAGCCGCATTGTCACAGCTTCTGTTCAATGGGCGTTTCGCACACACTGGACTGTTGGCATTACTGAACGGTCACAGCTTGGTCACTGTTCAGTTGTGGCCAACAGGCTCATCAGTAATCTACGCCTGCCCTTACAGCGATCAGTTATCACTCTAACTGACCGCCAAGATTACAGACGATGTTTACTCTGGTCAACACTCCACTCACGGGTAACTAGAAGCTCCGCCAACAATGCCTTGGTGTCATCATCTGACTGAGTTTTATCTGTGCTAGCTTTGAAACACGTCAAGAGCATACTACACATTAAGCATCGCAACGAGTTCAACAACTGCTTCATTCAGGTGTCTGTCCACTGTGTTATGCTTACAAAAATATAACAGCAAAATGTACGCTGGTTCCAAAATTAGCGACCACCCTACAGATAAGTTAGTGTAAAATCGTTAATACCTGACAGATTTTTTTTACAAAATTTGAAACAGTCATTGAGACAATCATACTGAACTAGTATTTAAAACTGAGCTCAAAGTGGCCACCTTTGGCCTTGATGCAAGCTCTTAGTCTAAGGCGGGTACGCTGCTGCTTGATCCCTTTGTCAATAACAATGTATTGAACGTAACTTTAAAGTAAACAAACTATGATGTCATAATGATGTTACACTGAGCACACACGGTAAGGTGCAAATGTCATAATAGGTGTGACCGTAAGTAATGTTAAGATAGTGCAGTGTACAATATTTCATTGAAATCCATAGACTACAAACTAAATTAGGCATGTTTGAAGCAAAAGGGTCGCTAATTTTGGAACACGGTGTATAACAATTATACAGTAGCAACTTACGCAAAAATGTTAGAATGAGACTGTTCCATCATATGTCCAATGTTCTTGAATATCTGCAGCACACCTTCCACTGCAAAACATGGCACATGACAAATTATTAACAACAAACATATTACGTACATGCATAATCAGTCTCTATGAATAGCTTAACAAATCCAACATTTGTAATGATAGCTTTTGTCAACACCACAGTTCAGACACTTGAAATAAACACAAAGCTTCATTAGTTACAATTATCCCCCAAACAATAATAGCAATAAAAAATACTAAAAACACTAAAAGCTTTACTGAACTAACAAACAAATACGCTCCCAATCAGCATTAATGAGGACATGTATCTTGTACCATAAACTATACATAACGTGACCAAACCAGCAAATTTTTCAAGCAAAAAATGCCGTAACTTACCAACTTTTTCGTCATTGTACTGGAGAAATGCAATAAGAGTTTCATAGACAGCACCCTGCTGGAAGCTTACTGGATACACTGTCGACAGCAGCTGAAACATCAACGGATGCAACGACTTTGTACAATTCACCGAAATGGAGGACTTAACTGGAAAAGTAAAGTCATTTTTTTCAACACTGCAAATAATAAACAATACTGTAATGACATGTTTTAAATATTCCTCTGAGTTAATTTACGAAAAGTACAAAAATCTTATAATACATGATTTTGAAGTGATCCTAAAATTGTGAGACAATGTACTGCAAATTGGAATCCAGCAAAAAGTATAGTTTCGAGTTCTTACATTATTTCAAAATTATCGTCAAAATTTGGTAAGATTCACTGCAATGTGGAGTCCAACTGAAAACCTACAGTTGCTAGTTTTAAGGCTTTAGGCTTTAAGCATTTCCGAATAACAAATGCAAAATATAACCCAGCTTAACTCACAAACAACAGTTTCATTCCGGCTCCGACAGGATTTTCAGCATCGATGACACCATCGATGTCATCTTCATCATTCAGTGAAGACTTAATGGACGTATCAACCAGACCCAGCAGAGCCGTGATTGCCATGCCGTCAATCAACACAGGAGCCATTCGCTCAAGCAGACCCTTGACAGTCATATACACTGTGTTCTGTGGCACAGGGCTGCCAAGCTTCTTCAGTATCTCTCTCTGTCACAAATGACATCAGCGCAACCGTAACACGTTAAACACACACCATCTCAAAAAACAACATTTCACAGAACTCCATTTATGATAACAGACAAATGGTAACTGAATATTTACAGACAGCAAAGATCAGTAGTTGTTATATTATTAAATTTATGAAACTCCAGCTACTTTATGCACTTCATACAACCAAAAATTTTTCACTCCTGCAGTTTACTGACATCACAAAAAACAAAGTCTTTACAGTTTACACTAGCAATCCTTACTACAAGATTTGAAATGTCACACTTATATGAAGACTAAAATGAAGCAGAAATGTTCAGTGTGTTCTTAAGTTATCAGTCATCAGATTACTAAAGCCGTACTGTCACAGCTTCTGTTCAATGGGCGTTTCGCACACATTGGACTGTTGGCATTACTGAACAATCACAGCTTGGTCACTGTTCAGTCGTGGCCAACAGGCTCATCAGTAATCTACGCCTGCCCTTACAGCGATCAGTTATCACTCTAACAGATCGCCAAGATTACAGACGATGTTTACTCTGGTCAACACTTCACTCGCGGGTAACCAAAAGCTCCGCCAACAATGCCTTGGTATCATCATCTGACTGACTTGTCCAATATTTCATTAAGGAGAGCAATAACAATTTCTGCTACGAGCTGAATGTATTTGCAATCTGGAAGGTATGTTTTAAAGAAAACACATAAATAAAAATAAAATCCCTGAGAACTAGGACTGCTGTAAATCTGTATTACTTACACAACGCACATAAAATAACACTTAATTTTACTATATTTATGTTGTTCACGTTTATTTTACTTCATAATAACATTTAACAGCACCTACGATCAACAACGGCTGGCCATTTACATACAAAGCACACTACAACTAACACTGTAGGTCAGTGTCATGTTCCTACTACTCTGCAGAATTCATTTTCCCTGACTTTCCAGGACAAAATAAATCACTTTCCCTGACAAATTTCTTCACGCAAAATACCAATGTCAGTTTTTAATGGCTTGCAATCAAACTAGAAACAAGAGCAGTGGGACAAATTTACAATAAAAATTTGAACCATTGTATGCAGTCTGCATAAAACAGTTAAGATCTTTTTCTGCACCTTTCTTAACTTGTGCAACCTGGTACTTTTACATTCCCTGACTTTCCCCGACTTCCCCTGACCGTAAGAACCATGCAGTGTATACTGCATGGAAGTCAGACAAGGTAAAAGTACAAACAGAACTGTAGCATGAAAAAACGAACTGAAGCTCAACAAGATGCAACAGTAGTGTGCATCACCATTCAAATAATACAAACTCTACAAAAAAGATTCACATGGATGACTCCAGATGAAAGAAAATAATGACAGATCTGAGAAATTGATGAACTGTGCTAATGCTTATCAAGTTATCAATCACGAATGCAGTAGCAATTTAGTTGTATGAATGCTTAGCGTGCAGCAACAAGTGATAGTGCTTACGACGGCTTCTTCAGCCTTCTTGCACTCGCAGTCGGGACTGACTAGCTTCAGCAGTTGGCTCCGAATACGCACATCCTCGAGGATTATCTTCACAAACTTCTTCAGGTTCTCCTGGGCCTTCAAAGGATCCGGCAAGCTCCCTGACACGGCAACACGACAAAACATTATACAGAGAAACGCAGACCAACATTGACACAGAAAGCAAGGCAACATACTAGAATGTAGGTCAACTGACAGTATGCAGTGAGTGACAGAAACCGACATCTAGAGGGCTCTACAGCTCTGCATACTGTTGCTGCAGTAACAGTAACAATGGCAATAACTATTACTAATACTACTACTACTAGAAAACTTTCTGCCCACGTTACCTAACAGCTCAACCCCCCAACCCCAGGCTGCCCATGGGGGAGGTGGAAGGCAAGGTGGGCATGCACGTACCGGTACCTAAGGCTCAAGGTCTCAAATGCCGCAGTTGGAGTGCGCAACTGTCTTGCTCGAACATGTGAAAGTCTAACTATCTCAGTAGATGATTGCTTAGCATGTTTTTTGCGGCTGCAACTGTAAAAATTTGAGAATTTGTCATAAATAACCAGATTTTTCACCATCAGAACAGGGTAGTAAGTAAGTAAGTAAGTAAGTAATTGATTTATAAAGCGCCAAAGTCTCAGAAAGAATCAGGGCGCATAGTAACTAACAGCACCAGTTGAGACTATCAAGCTTGTACAAATGACACATTATGACGTCAGCGTTACATCACGACTAGCAAAAAATATTTAATCAACTGCCATATTTTGTTGAAATATTTTAAATTAGTATTTGTTCAGCTACAACTGGTAAAAATTTTATGTAAATTGAGCATTATTTGAGTAAACTATGAAAAAAACAAAAAGGGGTCCCTTTTTTATGAAATATCGTGTAGATTATAGACTGATTATGATGCTTTGTTGAACTGATCAGCTCCGCTGTCTGATATTACCAGGTGGCACTAAAAAACATCCCAAAATTTTCATAACTATAATGGCATGTATTCTTTATGTAGATGAATTTCCTTTGTACATTTATAGACGAATGTGTACTCTTACGTGCTTATAAATTTCAGTTACCTCACTTATGACACCACTGAATGCCGCTTAATGACGTAAGGCGAGTTAAAAATCCAATTATGTAAATACAGCGTTCCATCACACCTCATCAAAGCAACTCAAAATTTTCTTCGACACAACATGCCCAATTTTGTCAACTTACAGGAACAGAAACCGCATTCAACAGATTTGAATCCACTACATCATTCAGTTTGGGATATCTTGCAAGAACTTGTCTGTGAAGGAAGGTGTGGACCATTTGTGAACTCTAAGATCTTAATGAAGCATGCAAATGTTCAGGATGTTTTTTGCGTCACATGGTATTATTATAATTATTAAATACTGACGTGATATCAGAACAATCTTTGTTGTGAACGAAGCCTCATCCTTATCTCCTCTCTGCATTGGTTCCAGCAGATTCCTCGTTGCACCTCTCAGATTGAGCTGCGTACGAAATATCTCCTGTACTGCTCTGCATTCACACATTAATTACATATGTCCACTGTCCAGTATATCAATGCAATAAATCACTACAAGAATTTAAGACTCACAGGAAATATGGTTACACACTAATGACCCGCAGAGAAGAGCAGCAGCTGCAGTTTACGCTATATTAAATTAACAATGCTTGGCACTGAATCCATGATTAATGTAACTTGGTATCTCGACTTGCAGACAGCAACAGATGAGGCAAAATATGCTGTGTATACAGTATATCAATCCAATAAATCGCTACAAAAATTTACATCTGCCCGGTCATGTGAGGTATCTGCTGGTAAGAATATTATGGTACCAAATTAACCTAGTTTGCTACAGAACCTAAGAGATCTACCTGATGATGGCCAGCACTGACAATGAGTAACCAGGCTAGCAGTCTTGATCATGTGCATAGTTAACAGCAACGATCTACTCTTCCATTTACCCAGAAAGAAATATGAGAATTCAACACTACACAGTACATACTGACAACATTGCAGCAACTGCAGCTAATGAATCGACCAGAAACCTCTCACCACAATTTAAAGTTAACAACAGCTACAAATCTTCACAAGTTATGCTTTTCCGAGCTCACAAGTTACATGACCACCACATCAGTAAATAATACCAACAGAAAACGTCAGAAATCAGCAATAATGCAGTGTCTGCAGACACCACTTACTTGACGGCATGCTCATCAAGGTTGGCATACAGAGTGTACAGTCGCTTCATCCGCTCGACGACATCCAGCGAAAATGGCACTAGAGATGAGTTCAGAATGCGTTCCACCACGATTCTAAAAACAATCACAATACTTGCACAACACTGCAACCAGTACACACGATAAACAACCTCAATAAATCTGAAACCTCTGCTCATATATCTGAATTCTTTAACCACTGTGAAGAATCATGGCATACGTTGATAGACTGACTGTATTTAGAATATATCCGACATCTAGTTCAGTCAATCTCTATCAACAGAAATCACTTCATCATTCAGCATTTCAGCATCGTTACATTCAACACATCCAAACCACAGATGACAAAACACAGCACAGCAAAAACTATGACAACAATGGATGTGTGTGAAATAAGTCAAAGAGGACAAGTACTTGTCATCGACGGAACTGTGGTAGTAGGCGTGCAGCACTTTGTTGCGTATCCAAGACACATTTCTGATGTCATCAGAATTATCGTTTTCACAGCATCGTCGATATATCTGCCCGAGACCAATCAGAGCTTCTTTCCGTATTTTGAACTGCAATTTAACACAGGACACAAGGATACAACAGAGCCAGCACAGTGAGATGCTAGCCCAGATAAAACAATTGTTACATACAGCATGAAGTAAGTAAGTAGTAAGTAAGTAGGTGCATATTTAAAGTGCACAATGTCAGCCAGTGGCCTAACTTGAGGCAACTGGCTGAGCCGCTAGGAGGAGCAGTAGGCCTGCTGGAAGCAGTGAGTTTTCAGCATCGTTATGTAACAGTGATAAGACAGCGAACCAGTACAGAAGACTATTGACCAGTGACTATTTACCAGTACTCCAAACTAAAAAATATTAAGCAACATTAAACTGCTAACTTAATTAATCTGCCAACTTAATTAATCTGCCGGGAACAGAGTAAGCACAGAAGACAATGGTGAATTACAATCAGCATCAAAACTCTTCTGTTCATGTTCAAGCAGTGAAACAAAACTACGAACTAAAGTTTTCTGCATAACTGCATGCAACATACTGGTACAGTGCAACATGGTTTCAATGTGCAAAACCACAGCTGAACACAGCTTTACCAGAGACTACTGCTGCCTCGATATCAGGATTTCAATTTCGATACAATATCGATATGATATTTTATAAAATATCTTGACATTGATATCGATGTTTTTTAAAATACCAAGTATGTACATTTTATACAAGCATAAGACAAAGAAGTGAACATTAAGCAAGGCAGTGAGCTTTACATGAGTATGATTCTAAAATGTGTCAGTGAGCTTAATTAACTAAACACTAAGTGTCATTAAATTATGATGCTATATTGTAAATTTACTTTGGTTAGTTTAGTCATTTTCTTCATTTATTGTTGATATGTTGGTAATGCGTTAACTAAAATCTACCAATAATGGACGTAAACATTAACAATTACACTATGGAACCAGACTCATAATGCTGTTTTGTAACTCATTCAATGTTAAACTAGTCACTGTACGAAATAATTGATATTACGATTACGAATTTAGTAAAAATATGAACGTTTGGCGAAAAATTTTGCGATATATCCAGAATATCGCGATATATAAAAAATACTGTGACATATAGATTAATTCAATATTTTTCGACGATACGATACATCAATTGCGAAAACGATATATCGATATTTTTGATATATCGAGTCATCACTACCAGAGACAACATAAAGGAACAACAGACTAAGCGAGAGATATATTAACATAAAAAAAGTGTGACAGATACAGCAGCACTATTGTCAACAGCAAGAACCTGTTAAAGCAAACCACTGGGCTCTAGGTAAGTAGAAAATAAAACCAGAGTACTGGCCTTAACAAAGGTAACTGCAAATAACGTCTCAATCGCAACAAATACTGCAGTCACACAGCCATCATAAATTAAAACAATGATGAAATTCAACAACAAGTTGAACTCAAGGCACCCACCTTTTTATCGAGCGTGCGCTCTCGAACTGAGTCGAGGAGCTGACCGGGTACAGATGACAGGGAAGATTTGGCAGCACCAACGATTGCCTGTACGACGTTCATCCGCACATCTTCGTCTGAATCATGCTGTCTCTGCTGCAGATGCTCTACAAAGTACACTGCACATGATGTATCTAATCTACCTACAAATCAACATCGCAGTTACAGTACTTGCACAGTGAACACTCGCTACATTCACTGCTATTCATTTCTGGCCTAAAAAATTATGGAACAATCTTTGCCATACTTGATAAAATCAAAGACCAAGTATAGCACCTAAGTAGTGTGACTTGTGTAGTTTTACATCCTGTCCCACACATTACGGATTACTTTGGAGACGGGCAATTGCTTGCACTGGTAATAAATGTCATAAACAATTGGAAAAATCAAACTAATGACACACAAAAAACGAATAATAAGAATAAACTACCCAGACACAGACATACATCAATGTAACATTAAGCAACAACAGATTCACATACAGACGAGCTATCTAACAAAACAAAACTGAAAACCGGGTGTAGCCAGGAAATGGATTGCAGCACACAGGAGACACACCCAGGACACTCCTACCCTCAGTGGGACGGGAAATGAGTAGTAGCTTACGGGCTACAGGGTGAAGGCCCAGTGTGGCTGACTGGGGCAGTGGTATGTCTGCTAGCTGCAAATCGTGGGTCCAATTGTTCACTTAGGCAGGCAATGAATGACCACATACTGCGCTGCGGTATCATTAGCTCATGCCAATGGGCTGCCACTTCCGAGATTGCAAAAGCGCTTCTGGTCTTGAGTCCGTCTCATGTAAGAAGCGCTATAGCAAGTACCAGACTTTACCTTTACCTTTTTTACATGGGCTGCAGCTGAAAAAAAATATGTGACAGTAACATTACAGACACTGTAACAACTGTTCATCATCAGCATTATCATTACAGTGATCTATGGCTAATATGAACATCTAGATTCACCTGCAATATCTTTGACGAGGTCGGGATGGTTGACAAGAAACTTCTGTGATGACTGAACACATGCACGACGAACCTGTGGTGCTATGTCGTTGAATCTGCAAGACATTATCACATCACAGCCGTGAGACAAAAATCAGTAACTCCATATAACCAAAAAAAGCCAATTTTGTACAAATTCTTTTTCTTACACAGAAGTAGCTAGACACGAATAATGACGAGCAGAGATGAAAAACAATATAAAATCAGAATACTAACTAAAATGAAAACCTATGGTGTAATTGTCATTGTCAACACTGCTAAAATCTCTGAAAGTATATGTGTCAACACAGACTACTATTACTAAAGAATACTGCTGTCATGCAGCCATCGTGAATTAAAACTACGATATAATTCAACAGCAAATTAAATTCGAGGCAACCCACCTTTTTATCGAGCATGAGCTCTCGAACTGAGCAAGCAGAAAAGGATTATTTCATTCACATACAACAAGAAAAGCCCAGCTAATGCAAAGGGGAACGCGCAACAGCGGTGCATGTTTGAAAGCCCAGTAAAACAAAATCTAAGTTCACCCATCCTAGCAACAATGTTTCTTTTACAGTCACCAGACGACAGGCAGCTAATTATCTACAGTGTTTTACTTGTATTCGCCAGAGGGCGTGACCCATCTTGCTCTACCAACGCCGTATCGGCTGGAAATCGCAAATTTTCCCTACACTCCTGTCATTTAGCGCCCTCTCGCAAGGTGACCCCGTTCGAATTTATGAAAAAGCTTTACGGATTCTGAAACTAGAGTCTTTCGGGCAGCCGACAGTGAAGATTTGGTGATCCTAGTTTGCACCGTTATTTACTGATCCACCCATGTGACAGATAGATGGACAAACAGACAGAAATGCGATGGCTAAGATGCGCTAAAGCAGTAGCTGCTTTCATGCATATAAACGGCAGGAAACCATTCGACACTGTGTCTTAAAAAACAGTCAAAATTATTTTTGGCATAACTTTATCAAATTTCCACCAACTTTGATAATTTTTGACATGAAGATGGCCTAGACAATATTATTATGTACGGTGCACTCACTTACCACCTCACCTAATTTATGTCAATGCACTACTGTGTGAAACACAGATGCTCCAAATTGTTACATTACGTGGCGATTATTTGTATCAGATGGTTCACCTTTGCATCATTAATTCGACAGAGGGTGCAACATGGTTTAATAATTTTGACGTATTAACTATTTTTATGCTGAAAAACAGCAAAAAACAAAATAGCTAGCTGATGAACTTAAACACATCTAAACGATGAGTGAATGCATTTGATCAGTTGATCATTGATTCTGCTATCAGCTATCGGCATTGCATCTAAGCCACTGCGTCTTTGTATGCGAAGCACACTTTAGCATAAATTCTAATTTGCAAGCGAGTTGTTGTACAAACTTATAATTCTGTTAAATAATTCATATTTTAGTGTATTTTGTGCCTAATTAACTTGCTACAGCATTTACTTGAGACAACAACTCACTTGAACTCAGCATTATGCAACAATTTGGAACATCTATGTCACATTACCATGTGCATCGACATGAATTAGGTGAGGTGGAAAATGAGTGCACCTTACATAATTTTGTTGTCTTAGCCATCAACATGCCAAAAATTATTAACATTAATAAAAATTTAACAAAGTTATGAATGACAAAAACAATTCTGACTGCTTTTTTCTGAGAAATGGTGTATATGAATATGCAATCCACTAAGTGTGCAATCAGTATTTTACTACTAAGCACAAGATCTGTAGGCAAGATACATGCGCAAAGCATTTATTTCTAATCAAGCATATGGAACCTATGTGAATAGACAACATACCGTCCTAAGTAGCAGGTCCACAGTGGTCGATGTAGCGTAGCCAAGTTGGACTCGGCTGCAGAGAACATATTACCAAGCATTCGAGTGACGGCCAACCTTTCAGCTTCATCGCCACTCTATATCAAAAGCCATTTGTCATTAATGCCGCTGTTCACTAGAACTCTTACCAGCATTTGTCAGTTCAAAGATACAAAACTTAGCTGCCCTAAATGCTGCGCATAAACAGAAAACTAGCCACTCTACTGAACCCCCCTAGGCACACTGAAGTGTACACACCAAACACTTGGTTTAAATACAACCAAAATGTTTATTAAACACTAGACATCGTAACTAAAATAGACCAAAAATATCTATTCCTATGACAATGCTAATACTATTCACTGCAAAACAATGGTATAAATGTAAACTTCAAAATGTAAACAAATAACAATGTTTCTACAAAGAGTCTTGACAACACAAAACATTAAATACCAGTACTTTTTATGCAAAAATTTCTAAGCATTTTTAATCACACAGTAAAATAACAAACTGGACAAAATGCCATACACTGCATGTTACCCTATAGTCTAGACTTTGCGACCATTCAACTATGATTAACTTGTAATGAGCTGGTACATAAATGTGCACTATTGTACATGTAAATGCTATTGAAAAAAGTGTGGTCAATGATATAACTCATATCATATCATATCATATCATATCACATTGCACCAGTATCATAATGATGGCACTAGTGTGGTATAACTGCAAAAACATACCAAGACAATGTTACAATTAGATGGCTGAATACAGACCAAAAACTAAAAATCAAAAAAAATAAAACTGATAAAAACAACAATCAAATTAGCACAACAGTCAAGGTCAACATTGCCATAAAATCGACGCTGAAATAGAAATGTTTTCAGTTTATGTCGAAAAGTTAATGGAGACGATGCAATTACTACGACTGAGCAGTAGTAAACATACCTTCAACTTGAACTCTAGCTGAGGTAGAACCGAGTAGAGGATGGTTGGCTGAATCGTGTTGAGTTCACGTATGAGGTCAAAAACACGGTCCGACAGCACACTGTTTGATGTGCTTCCAAGCATCAGCGTGTTGTTGAAAAACTAACTCACAAATACAACATTTTACACAGATTTTACTTTGCCAAAAAACAGAACAATAGTCACAAAGTAAGAAAAAAATTCCCCAAGTTTGCGAGGCTTTTCCAGAGTCATAAACTTACCTTTCCGCAGGTTAGGGTTACCGCAACAAAAAGTAACTGTTATAAATTCTGAGGGAGCTGCAAATGCAAAAGTATTTTAGATTATTTTTGTACCCCGACATCCACATCTACAATTTTTCCCTCAGGCTGAACAGATTTCCCTATTCCCTGAGTTTTCCAGGTTCAGAAAATTCCCCAACTATTCCAGGTATCTATTCCAGGTATTCAGCCTGAATAAACACAGTCAACATGTTTGTTAAATATGCCAACATACACTCTAAATTAAAAAAAAAAATGACAAAGTTGCAGAATTACCGCATTACAACCCTCCAAAATCTGCAATAACTTGTCTGCAATAGACTCAGTATTTGGAGCCTCAACTGCCAATGCAGATGATGCTAGCACAAATAACACTTTTGCTTTTAATTTTTGGGCATTACTTGAGATTAAATCGACAAATGACCGATAATAACTTCTTGGGGTTATCTTCACACTTCAGAACTTTTTACAGACCCCTTCTTAACACTGGCACTGCTAGTTGTCACCACCAAAGTCCCTCATATCTCTCATGAAGTTAAACTATTACACTAGAAGGACAGAGGACTAAAAGACAGAAGGACAAATTTTCCTCCAGGCCAGGAGAGACATCTGGCCTCGAGGAAAATTTAACACGGATCCTCAACGCCTCTGGGACTTCCTGCAGCGAATTGGGGCAGTGACCCCCCCAAGCGGGAATGAGAGAGAGAGGGAAGGACAGACAGTGATGCAAACCTCTGCAACCATTATGTCTTATCCACTGCGTTCACCATGTGACAGTACCACCAAAATCTAGTCACCTCAAAACTCGGCCAAGTCTAACCTTCCAATAAAATTTCAGACAAATCCCCCCCCAACTTTTCGTGCAATCCTGCTCACAAACAATAAACTGAAAATCCTGTCATCCTGGATTCAAATGCCAATCTCGACCACCATCAAAATCTTGCACCCTCTAAGGTTGGACAAGTCTAACCTTCCCTGAAAATTCCAGCCAAATCCCCCCAGTCAACGTTTTGCGTAATCCTGCAGACAAACAGACAGATAAATAAATGTTAGCAAATAACCTAACTCCTGCCTTCCTTGGCAGAAGAAAAGATTTAATGGTTTAAAATAAACCAAAATACTGAGAGTGACGTACCGTCTGAACATAGGGTTCCAGTGCATCGACGGTGGCTCGTATCAGATCACTGGCCAGGTGATACGCAGGACGGTTTTGTGTCTGGTCAAAACAAACAACAACAATCAAAGCTTGCTGCAGAACATTGTAGCCATGATTCTTGTTTCAAAATTATGCCGACAATGGTCTCAAGATGAACACATTTTCACTGCATTCTGATGCTTGCAACTCAGGCATTAGACACAGTAAATACTGATATCCTACAACAGAAATGTTTGAAGCGACAATAGTACACAACCACATTAGATTTTAACCAAAAAGTTAGCTTCAGTATACACATATTCAGACTAAAAACATGTACATGGTAAGATTGCTGTTGAATATGATCAATTACAGTAATTTTAAACAGCACAAATCCTCCGTATTTTAAAACAGAGATAATTTAAAAAAGGTTTCAGTACTACTTATCATGTGTACCTTGAATGGCTCGAGTATACAGCCAAGCACGACATCCAACAGAGCTTGTGATACAGAATCAGCCTCGGAGATCAGCGGCGTCATTATGTCCAACATGTGACCGGTGACCTTCATACTGTGCTTCTCACTTACAGACAAATCATTTACAGCAGCCGACACTCACACACCAGTCACACGACAAACACAGAGCTCTATATGTCAAACGCTACAAACTCAAAATTACCAGTACACAGAGTGGAAGCAAAGGCATTATTCACTATTTTGACAATGAGGTGATGCATTCTTTTCTAATCTGTAAATCCAGTCAATCAGATTCTAAAAACTTGCCTCTTGTCATTCTCACCATCATTTTCTTTTACCAGTATAACGCAAATTAAGCGCAGTACTGGTACCATCCTCAGCAACAGTTCCAGCATATGACCAGGGGCCAAACCAAAAAACAATAATAATTCAGAGTTAAACTTACAGAACACGGGAAAAATGAGACTTTAAAAAGTCGTCAGAAATTAATGTGATTAGCACAAGAAAAGAAAAGAAAAATTTTTTTTTACAAAATTCAGATTTGCTAACTAAAGAAAAATTTATTTATAGCTCAGGAAGATTTTGAGGTACAAACTAGAGTTTCACACATTTGAGCTCAAGGTCAAATCAACAAAAAAATGTCGACCCACGCTGGGCTACAAACCGAACAGACTTACTTGACAATGCCAAAGAAAAGCTTGTAGAGGATGACAAAAACTTCTTGTGTATCGTCAAACTCCAGGCATATGTTGAACGACTTCACAGTTGCAAGATTCTGATACAAACCACCAATGGACAACATAAGTACAGATTATATCAATTATTGATCATCAAAATTACCAAACTCCTGAATTAAGTGGCAATCTGGCTAAGTCAGTAGCGTCATTAGTCGCATCAAAAAAGTTAACTGACACCGGGCCTGGTTAGTACTTGGATGGGTGACCATCTCGGTATGTAACCAGCCACCCAGGTCAACTCAGCCTGGCCATCCCTCCGTGGGTAGGCGCAGTGAGAACAGCGAAAGCTGGGATGTAAACAGGCACACTGCGTGATGCACTGTGGTCTTGCAGTGCAAACTGGTGTCTGGCTGATGACTAAGGAAACAGAAATCAGTGCCACCATGGGGTCTCATGACTCGAGAAGGACTTATCTGCTGAATTATACAATGTATTACCAGAACTTACTGATTCTAGCCTGTAATGCTGACTGCATTTAGAAATGTTCATCAAAACAAATCACTTTTTCATAATTTAACAAAATATAGAAATAAAGCCAATGCAAAATATTTAATGGAAAACAATGGGTAATTAACCATAAATCGGTAAAGAATGTGAAAATGATAAACATTGCAATCACTAACTGTCCTAGTAATACAGCATCTTTCATTTAAGAACAAAAATGTATCAGTAAAAACAGCTGCCAGACAACAGGTAAATTTCTATAGGCACTTCATAATTAGATTTAAAGCATTTACGCACAACCTACAGTACAGATAATTCAGCTACATGCTGTCATTCAAATCACTATTAATCCAAATACAACTGAAGTAGGCCTACATGTACTAACCTCAAGGAGATAGAAGTATCTTTTAAATGCAACAGAATCGGGATCATTCAAGCCTTTCAACTGTTGTGCAAGGAAAGTAAAAATCTCCTACATAACAGCAACGTTAAACTGATTTAAACTAAAGCTGTGAAAATAAATGACAGTATGGGAGTACTTTTATTTATTTTTGCACAGTTGTCTCCGAATGCAAGGCAGAAAATTCTAGTAAAACCAATGATGAAAAGAGATTTTAGCATAAAATGGCATCTTAGGGCTATTCAAAGTCAAACAAGTTTAGAGGCACTGGAAAGTCAATAGACAGTTCATGGTACTGCAAGCTGGCACCAGCTTCATAAAAATTTTGAATAGGGATTATACTGTGGCAGAAAATCCATATTTATTATTGTGGCAAATCATATCATGATATCGCCATGCTATCTGTTGCAACGGGGAAGGGGAAAGAGGGTGTCAGCATGATAGCCTACTTACACATTGGCACCCACCTGCCTTACGTGCATCATACATCTGTCTGCCTGCTATTGCCTATTACGGTCCATTATAATAAGTCCGGTGGCATCTGCGCGATATCGTAGGCACAGTCTGTCCCACGATATCGTAGCTTGCGATACGTGGTTGGCGATTGATATCATGATATCAGCTAATCGATGTTATCCCTAGTTCCAAAGACACGACAGGCAAAACTACTATAAATTTCCAATTCTTGACACCCCACTGTCGCTTGATGCCCTCTCACTATGGAACCCTTATGAATATCCACGTGAATCTTATACCACCCAAAAGCAAAGTCCCTGGGCTTCATTTAATTACTGCTGATAGTACGAGTCTTTAACTTTTTTTACAGTCAGCTCTAAAAGATGCCTCATTTGCAGTAGTGTAGTATGGCCATTCATTCAAGGTCATCTAAGGTCACTGATTTAGGTAACAACTGCAAGTGCTACTTCAAGATGAACATTCGACCCATGTCGCAACATTTAAGATACGTCAACTTATTAGCTGAAAATCGCCAATTATCCTCTCTCATTTCACATCCTTGACTGTGGTAACTATTGCAAATTTTTGAAACACCTTACAATAGCAATAGTACTAGTAGAGTCCTTCGCAGAGCTGACAGTAAAGATTTAATGATCCTAGCTGGCATCAGTTTGACACAATACCGCACTGTGACATCTACACGAATGGACACCTCTAGCATGGCTAAGACAGGGCGTCTGCATAGCAAGCTATGCCGAAGCCCTCTAAAATTTTTTTTAAAGCATCGACCTTAATAACGAATCTGTAAGCTGAATTTCAACTAGTAGGAAGAAAACAACTTTGTTGTTAGCGGCAACCCTCCATCATACCTTCACAACATCAGATTCTGTGAACGGAGCCTGCGGAGCAAAGACTCGAAAAATATCAGCGATGCAGCATGCCACCAGGAGCCGAACATCTTTGTTTCGATGATCCAGAAAAAATTCGGACACAAGATACAAAGCCAGCTGTTTGTATTCACTGGCGTTATTTTCATCCTGTGCCATCTCTTGAAATGCTTTTGCCAACAGCTGAAAAACGAAAGTCAACAGTTATCAGCAAACATACGAAGAATGAACTAAAAACATGAATGCACCGCACATTATTATTATTATTATTATACTCGGTTTATAATGCACATTAGGTTTTTCACAACGTGAAGAATCTCAAGTGTATATATTATTATATACACCAGAATATTATATGCCATGACCAGAATATGCACTTCAACTGAATACTGGTAACAAAAGCTGCAAACTGAAAAGCATATTTCACATATGCAATTCTAGTGTCCACCGAATGAAGCCACAATGTATCCACCATGACTTAAGAAACTAGTTTATATATATATATATATCTTAGTTAAGAAATAATCAACTATTCTCTGTTTGATTGATCTGGTTTTTGTATCCATAAGTGGACTTAACTGACAAACTTCATAGTTTAGATACATGGGAGCCAACAATCAGGCTTCTTTCCAAAATTAATAGGCACAATAGAGAACCATGGAAACACGGAAATCAGAGAAACCGTGATTTTTGTCAAATGCCGTGATTTTGCCAAAATGCCGTGTTTTTAACCAAAGTGTTGAGATTTTGCATTTTTTACAGGAATGTTTTGCTTTTAATCAACATAGTTAAAGTTTATTCTGTGATTTTAACAAAAGAAAAATAGTTATTCCTGCCTCTGATACCAAAGTCCATGTGCTTTGTTACTTTCCGGCTCAATATGTGAGCGTGATGTCATCGTAAAAATGTATTTTAATGCTCCGCAGCAACACAATTTCACATGTAATGATGGTCGTCGATGCCAGATGTTCGAGTTTCATACACTGTATAACGGTCTTCAAGCCCGTGATTTGATGCTGATTCTTTGCCATGATTTTTGTGATTTTCGCCAAAGTTTGCCGTGTTTTTGCCGTGATTTTCTACTGTCCCTATCAATTAATAACTATTGATATCAAAGTGCAATTTAAAAATCCATATCTATCGGTCGCAATCTCGCTCGCTGACAACATGCGATAATATAAGTTATACCTTGAGTCGCTTCAACAGTTCTTCTTTGCTTAACTCTTCACTCAGCTCTTTACAACCAGGAGGATATGCAATATGAGCATATGAAGACTTCTCCTGTCTTCTGGCCATATTGATCTGTCAAGAACAACAAGAAATTTGAGCTAATGCTAACGAAACGCGCGAAAGCCTACAGAAGTTCCTGTTCGCAAATTGTCAGTCTATCTCGAGCCATTTTGTCTCAATATAAAGTAGGATGACGGACGGCTAATGTGAATGATGAGAGACACTTGGATGCATTGAACACCATGCCCCAGGAACTGGCCAATTGTTCCAGTCTAGCCAAATCCCAGCATCCCACTGCAGCACCACTTGGTCTTCTATGCTATGTATCACTCTGTAGATCAGTGTGTCATCGGCAAACAGACAAACGAACATTCCAAGGTCAACAACTGATGGCATGTCATTAATGTGAAGTAGAAACAGGAGTGGCCACATAACAGTACCTTGGGGAACTCCTGAGGTTACTGCAGAGTGTTCTGACTTAGCTCCATCAGATAGTACAAGTGTTGCTGGCATGATAGGAAGAATTCGATCCAAGACAGTATCTCACCATGTATGCCATTAAGGTGTAGCTCAGTGATTTTTAACCGGGGATCCGCGGAACCCAAAGGTTCCACGAGCATCTGCCAAGGGTTCCGCGGCTGGTCAGTAAAAACGACAAAAAATAACATACCGTGCAAAATTACGTCAGACCATGCCATGGAAAAATTAAGCACCAAATACTTCGTTCGAAATTAGCACCTTAGCCGTCTACTTATGCATACAGTGTTGAATATTTTTCTTGTTGTTAACAGTTGTACCGTAGGCTATTTGCGTTGCACAACAAACACTAACGTATTAATGTTAGCGTTACCAAATCATTTGTTTACGTATTGAAAGAATTTTAGTACTTGAAACGTTCTGCTTTAAATATATAAAAAAAGCTTCATTCAGCAGAGTAGCTAGCTGCCCGAGAACGTCCATGTAAAACGTAATAAGATCCGATGATAATTTTTTGATTTGACGAAAGGGGCTGAACGGCCGTTGGTGACTGCCTCGCAGGGTGTTTTTGGTTGAATACAATAACGTACTACTGTCAACTGGTGAAATATAACTGCTAAATAATATTATCAAGTTTACCTAATTGGATAGTTGATGTACAGTCTATTGATTTATTTAAAGTGCGGCTTGATAGATTTTGGGCACAAAAAGATGTTATGTATGATTGGACCGCTGAATTAGATGGAACCGGAGATAGATCGGAGTATGTCAAAAAAGTGACTAGATTACAATTTATTATATTGTGATACGGATATAGAGGGACTTTTAATGCCTGCATCCGTTTATCTACATTACTGATTACTGCATGCCAAAAACAATTTCATTTGAAAGTCAACATCTGCAGGAAAAGCAAGTGCCTTCTTCTTCAGTATGTTGAAGGCTCCGGCACTTGATGCAAATGTAAGATAAAAACAAGTGCTTATGTATGTAAAAAAAGAGCTACGACAAGTTGACAACTCTTGCCGGTGTAATGTTTACATACACCATTCGTTCGCACACCGCCATTTTGTCCACTAAGCAAAATGTAACTTTAAAACTTCTCACGCTCCAACATAAAAATCCGTTACGACATTAATACTGACGTATTAATAACGTCCAAAAGAAGGTCTCAGGTTCAGACAATTAGTAAATTTTTGAGTACTTCATATAAAAAATGCATTCAAATATCTCCGGCGCCAAATACAATCACAACAAAAACATAAACCTCGACCTAAATACAGCTAGTCTTGTGATTGGTCAAAATTTAATTTTGCTACTGTACATAACGGTGTGCGTAAGCAATCACTGTATGGATGACTGATGGTGTAATGTTCATGATCGTGCAGTGTGCTTTCTCACGGTTGCGTAATTATTTTTTGCAAATAAAATAACTGATGACATTGGCTACTGGCGGCACAGTGAACCTCAAAAAAGCTTGTCACTTGGGGGTGGAGGGTGCGACCCTGGGATGGGCGTGGCGTCGCTTCGGCTTGTGGGCGTTTCCGCGTTTTGCTTCAGAATTTGTCTACAATATTTTCTCTACATTTTGCAAGGCAGGTTTTACTTTTGTGTCATATGCTCATTTTGAATAATTACTATCACGCAATTCTTTAGTGTTTTTGAAGCATAGTAACGTTGTATTTTGTAGTAATCTCAGAGAAGACTGGAGACTGTAGCTGAGGCGAATAGTCTTTTTGACTGAGGTCTGCAGTGGGTCCTATCAGAAATATCACGTTCATGTCAATGTTCATGTTTGCGTTTTGTGTTTGTTATTGCTTGCAGTGTTTGATATTACAAGATGAGCGAAGGCGCAAAACATCTGCCGACGGCTGTGGAATCAGAAATCACTGGATTTGATTCGTCAAAACTGAAACATACTGAGTGCCATGAAAAGACCTCTCTGCCAACTGCTGATGGTATTAATTTATTTCAAGACGTATTGATTGTCATTATTATTGTTATGAAATATTATTTTAGCAGCATTTTCAAGTAGAAAAATACCACGGTTATGGTTAAAGTTCTAGGGTTAGGGTTAAAGATATGGGTGAGTTAAGGATAGGTTAAGCTTAGGGATAGGGATAATTTGGGACGGTATTCGGAGGAGTGCTAAATATTTGGTGTTTTATAATCAGTTGACTCTGCCAAATTGATCTTATAGATTCTATAAGTCATATGCATGTGATGAGATGCCTGTTCGACACCATAAATATTTTTGTGTTTGAACTGACAGTGATAATTCTTTGCGGTACCCAGTACCGATCTGTCTTGATTTGTCACATTTCCCATTTGTTTCTGACCAGAGGCCACTTCCTGACTTTTGAATTTTCACGTTAATGGTTCCATGTGTATTGTATAGCAGTGTTGCAGAAATTTCTGTAGCATATACTATTATACATTCGTTATTATTGTAAAAAGCTTTACGTGAAATGCTTCAAAATAGTTCATATATTTTTTGTCAACAATTTTAACACATTGTACGGTTATTTAGGCTTGTTTAATTTGTTTGTGTGCCAGTAATCACTCAAGAGAAGACCATTCAGAGCATTGAAGGATTTGACAAGGGCAAGCTGAAGCATGCGGAAACGACAGAAAAAGTTGTCTTGCCAGAAAAGCAGGGTAAATTTTCATTGTTTTTCTTGTTAACTGAAGATAATGTGTAAGTGTAACACATTTAAATGAGGGACTGCAGATATGGTACAGTTTGTTGGCTGACCGTACTAACTGTCGAGCCTGCATCAGAGGGACGTGTCTGTCTGTCTGTCACATATGTATTGTGAATAAATGGTATGTCGTAGTGGAAAACTGTCCGAAGAAGCAAATAGGGTTGCCCGATGGCTACCTTGTGGTACCGATTCAGATTCCGAACGACCCTCCATTCCTCCCAAATGTAGTACTGTCTTCTCCCACGAATACTTGCATTGCTAATTGTGGTCAAACTGCTTCAGTTAGCGGCATGCTTACTATTCTTATAAAATAGGGGTGCCTACCCCCAACCCCAAAATTTGCATGCTAGAATATACTGCCAAACTATATCAGCAGAATGGATACCGTTAACAGGTCGTAGACATCTACCGATGCCCTAATCCCTCTATTGCGGACTCTCTCATTCCCCACCAAACAGTGATAGTGCCTCACAAATTGCCAATCGGTACTTTATGCTGTCTAGCAACAGCTGGGCTTCTTGTTTTGTTTGGTTTCTAATGCCGGTCTTTGTCTGTGTGCGTTGAAGTGATATCTCAGGAGAAAACCATCCAGGACATTGAAGGGTTTGACAAACAGCAGCTGAAACATACAGAAACTACTGTGAAAAATCCACTTCCCGACAAGCAAAGTTAGTAACAGCATTGGAAATATGTATAATAACATCTACAGCCTTTGTGTAACATTCGGATGCAAAGAACAGATGTTGAACTACCATACTCAAAGAGCATTTGGGATAACAGCATATCCTTCTGCCAAAGAATATGATCTGAGATTCATAAAAAGAAATCTGAATCTTACCCAAAATCGTGGGTTATTCCCTACCATGTCATTACCAGTATTCTGCATGAGTTTCGTTAACTTTTGTTTTTTTAATTTGCCGAGATGCAGTTGTCTGCTAATGGAAAAGAATTTACGAAAATGATCCACGATCCACAAGAGAATCTGGATCCTCTTCCAAACCTCATCAGTTTGTCCCTAGCATGAAGCATTCTTGAAAGTATAATCAAAATCATTCATTACTTTCTATAGATATTTTGCAGTAGACAGATAATTGCACAGAAATGCTACCAAAACATACATCTCCGGTGGCAGTAGTAATACCGAGTTATTGACTAATTCAAATTCTCATTTTGATGCAAATATGCGATCGCACGTGCGATCGCTTATTATTCTGCATATAATGCATTTTCAAAATCGCATATGTGGAAATTATGCTGCATATGCCAAAAATTTGCATATATGCGTCATATCTCAGCATATGCAATCACATTTTTTCAGCATTTTCTTTGTCCAACTTTCGCTTAAGACTGTTAAAAATTTTTTGCAGCAGACGATTACCGATATTTACAATTAGATGTTGAAGCGAGCAGTTTCGACATTTTCGCTTCAACATCTAATTGTAAATATCGGTAATCGTCTGCTGCAAAAAATTTTTAACAGTCTTAAGCGAAAGTTGGACAAAGAAAATGCTGAAAAAATGTGATTGCATCGAAGTTGCATATGCCGGAAATATGCGGCGAAATATGCCGCATATATGCGCTGCATATTTTGACAATTCTGCATACTTTCCCACATATTTTGCCCCAAAAAGCCCGCAAATTATAAGAAAATACTCTGCTATAAGCTGGCATTTCTACGAGAACTAATTATTAAAGAAAGTTTTCACAGTCGTGCTTTATTTTTTTGACTGTCAAATGTGTAGATATTGTCATTCATAACGTGCATGCTGAATGCTGTTTTGTTTGCAGCTATTGAAGAAGAGAAGCGACTGAGCTCTGGCAGCTCATAAAAAAGGTTTTTCAATCATGTTCAGCTCTGGATGTGGATTAGCCACATTTCTCATGACAGCTCTGTGCTAGCTACAGCTGCGTGTATATCTGCTTTTGTAGTTTTTGAATTATTCATTCCATATATTAGTTGCTAGTTTACATAACTTTTAGTTTTTGTATTAGATATTCGCCGCCTGTGGGAACATTCCATTGTTTTTTCTGTCATTGTCTACAAGTTGCCGATTGAATTGGATTGTAGCATCTCACTTCGAAGTGGGATGGAAATTTTCTTGGTTAAGCCCAAATTCCATTATGCCGACTTTCACTGAAAGTTCCCTGCGGGGAAAGTCGCGGACACAAACGCTGATAAGTCATGAAATCATGAAGTTTCGGTGAAAGTCGCCGACACAAATCACGAAAGTCGCAGACACAAACCACCTCGACGTGTCGAGATGTTTGCGACAAAGTCTGTGACAAGTCCGCAACAAACCCATTTGTGTCGCTGTAATGGAATTTAGTCAGTTACAATGCACTGGGAAAGTCTGCGACAAGTTCCCGCGGACTTTGTCGCAAAGTTGGCGTAATGGAATTCGGATTTTGTTAGGCTACAGGTTGTCATAATATAGTGCCAAATGACAAGCGCTCATCTATGGACTGCAGATTTTTTTTTATTATAACAGCAACTCTCTTTTGAGCTAATTCCACCTTTGTTTAGCGGACTAGTTTTTCTATGCACACCACAGTAAATGCAGTTCATGCTAACAAAAACTGCTGTATATACATTCTAAAACCTAATAGGCCGAATAAGTTGGTTCTTCCATTTGGCAAGCTAAAAATAATGCTAACGAGCAAATATAATACCTAAATGCATTTGTATGATGCTGTTCACTGTTATATTTTGCCATGACATTATTGGTTTGTTTTTGTTTCTTTTGTGTCTTTTACAGACCTGTGAAATATGTTTTTGTGTTCCACATTTTGGCTGTTTGTTGCACAATTTGTTATTAAAAGACCACCTTTGATTTTACGTGGTTCCTACAGTCAGGGAGTCAGGGAATTTTTCATTCCAAAGTCAGGGAAAACTCAGTGAGTCGGGAATTTAAAAGTACCAGGGTGCACAAGTTAACAAAGATGCAGAAAAAATGTTGAACTGTTGTATGTAGACTGCGTACAACAGTTCAAAATTTTTCCTGCTTGCTTCGCTTGCAGATTATTTGTACCTCCATTTTTAGATTTGTTCTGCCTTCCTTGTTTCTAGTGTGATTGCACGTGATTGAAAACTGACATTGGTATTTCACGTGAACAAATTCGTCAGGGAAAACAATTCATTTTGTCCTGAAAAGTCCGGGAAAATGAATTCTGCAGAGTAGTAGGAGCCATGTTTTATGTTGAATTGTTAACTTTTTGCTTTAGCGAGGTTGATTGGTAGTGAGATTGGATCCGAGATCTAATTTAATTACTGATGAATCATCTGATACTTGTAAAAATTATGCCTATAGAAAGCACTTTTGAAAATGTGTGACAAAAATTGGTTGGCCTTATTTTTTGGCTTTTTTCTACTTTTTTGCATCTGTACCATACAGCCAAACCCTTTCCAGCTCTGTTGGTTGTAAAATTTTGATCTTCCTATTGCAAAATATTATGTGCCTTTCTTACTGAGTAACTGACAGTGTATTGCTAATTGTTGTGTTTGCAAGCTAATAGCAAAAGCTGAATGGTCATGGTATTCTGCTGGTTATTTCCTATGGAAGTTGACTGGAAGCTATTATAATGTTGTTTTAGTTACTTGTGAAAAATGGTGTCAATTTAAAAAGTAAATTCAGATATTCTGACTAAAATTGCAAATACAAGGAACATACAAGTTTTGTAGTTGTGGTTGAAAATGAACAATGGGTTTTATTGTGAATTGACTCTCCTGTCCCGGGCCTGCCAGTTTATAACTTATTTGTGCTGAATGCCAAAAACGTGCAAAATTCAGAGAACATTTTAAGGACATTTTCCAATAATGTGATACATTAAGCAAAACTTGCAGTATTTTAATTTTTAATTTTGCTAGACTTGAAATTTTCAGTTCAGTTATAATTAGTATTAGGACATTTAAGAACAAGCTTCAAATTTCCGAATAAGTAGGAGGCCTGCAGTCCTGCACAATATTTACTGGTGCTTTTAGTTTTTACTTATGCAAAGCCAGCAACGAGTGACATTGGTTAAGCATGCAGTACCTAAATTGACCTGAAATGTCAACTACGGGTTAATACAGGGTTCCTACAGGTCAGGGAAAACTGGAGAATGTCAGGGATTTTGTGTTGTCAGGGAAAAATATTATTTTTGAAAAGTCAGGGAAAATGATCTTGGATCATGCAGACTGCAGATAACTGATTTTTTTGCATTTCCAAATATTAAAAAGCAGGCAAATTTGCATCTTCCATTGAACGTTCCAGACGTGTTTCAGCTTCAAGGGGGCTTTGCCTTCTAACCCCCCAACCAGGGCCTCTGTCGTTTGCATATTGCTCTATTAATACCATTTCATTACTTAATACCGTTTATGACATTTGTGCGATAGGGTTATTGTTTCGATAATGTCGGGGAAATTCTCATTCCATGACTGGAAAAGTCTAGGAATTTTGCCACAGAAAACCTGTTAATATAACTCACCCAGAGGTTGAGGTGTTTAATAAAATTATACACATAATCTACTGTATTAAGGGTTGCAACTCATTTTCATATCAGATTATAAACTTGCTGTCAAGTGACTCCAAAAACCATGAAACAAAAATTCGGCCACTGGCTGGCATAGTGCACTTTAAATATGCACCTACTTTCTTACTTACTTAATTTAAACAGTTGCAATTTTATTTGGTACTGCTTAAAAACCTGAACTGCACCATTCTTGAAAGCAAATCATAATATAACAAAGTTGTCATAAACTGCATGGAATTAGACTGCATCTGCTTCATCATGAGTTTTACTCGTAAAAACACAAACACGATTTTGATCTCAGAATGAACACTTACGATTACAAGTAAAATAAATAGCAGAAACAAACGGACATCTTAAAAACTACTATGATAAAATGATAAAAATGATGAGCAATAAACAAACAAGCACTTGTGGCTCCCTGAAATACTGAAATGACAAAGTCAACTTGTTCATGGCAAATCAACTAGCATTGTTATTAGCATACATGTGCATCAAGAGAATTTGTGTGCAAATATTCTAGCAATGCGCTGGGCCTGCTCGGTTGACTGTTGTTTGGCCACGTGAGTTATTTGTGAATGCTGGGCTTTAAACGAAGCCAGCTTGTTCACGAGTTCTTGAGCTGCTTCGGCTTTACGCTGTGCAACTTGTGCATCGGGCATCTTCACTCACAGACACACAAACGAGTAAAACATGTCAGAAACTAGTTTTCAAATGCTGGCAGTTATTAATAATAATAACTAGAAATACGTTCTGTGAAACGAGGTGTTTGTCCCATTGCCATGCTATATAGCCTAGCAGTTGCGTATAAGGGGGGTAGGTGCAAGCAGGGCGCAATTATCTTTTATGGGGATCGAGTTAAACCGCTTTGAAGTCCCCATAGGCCGTAGGCCCCCTAATGCAAATTTTTAAAAATTGGAGTAAAATAGGGTAAGGAATTATCAGATTTTTATCCCAAACAAACTCGATCTTATTTTTGCAAGCCCCGAATCACTGTGCAAAATTTCACCAAGATCGAATCAACATTGCGGCCGTTACGGACGGAGAGACAGAATGACAGAAGTGATTTTATAATGTCCCATGATATGCTATAGCAATGGGGCAGATAATAATACATGTATTTGTAATGTGCCATATGGCCGTAGCTTCAGAGGTGCTGGTAACAGGTGGCATGTTACTTTAAGCTGTAGGTAGGCTAGCCTAAAGAGAAGTTTTGAGATTACTCGTAAAAGACGAGAAGAGAGGTAGATTCAGTTAGAAGGTGCAGCATAAAGATAAGCATATGAACAACTTCTGTTCTTCGCAAGATATCTATTAACAGAGATAATATTGACTGTAAAGGTAAACAATCAAGATGGATAACAAAACAAGTCCACAGGACCACACACAGTTCACGCTGCCACAACAATCACAGAAAAGCAGGGCTTCAAAATGATGGGCAGCAAAATTGTAATAATTTCAGTCTACACAGCAAGTATATTGTTATATTCTACCAAAAAATCTTCAGGAAAACAACCATAGTAAAAAAAGAGTCGTTTGCACGAGAAATGCTGAACAACTGTACCTGGGCAGTGACCGGAAGCTGACGGCCAATGCCATATATTGCTTTCATTGAATGTTCCAAGTCTGAAACGGGTAGGAAGAAGTTTGGCATCTCTTGACTTCGAGAATCAGACCTGCTGCATTCAGTTAAGGACATTGCCCAACAATTAACAAATTTACGTTCCATTTTTACGCGCAACAGCAGAATGCATCGCACATCTTAGCCATCGTCTAGGCGTCTGTCTGTCCGTCTGTCTGTCACACTCGTGATCTGTATCAAAACGGTGCAAGCTAGGATCATGAAATCTTCACTGTCGGCTGCCGCAAGGACTCTAGTTTATCATGACAAAATTTTGTACAGCTGGGTGAAGGGGTTCCCCTCAAACAAGGGCATCAAAGAGGGGTACACCCCTTAAAAAGACTATTTTGCCGCTATTGGCTCTTCTAGTGTGAAAACGATTGCAGATAGGTGCAGACATGTTTGCTTATCATTACAAGCACTGGTCACAGGCTTTTTAATTTTATTAACATCGATGACCTTGAACCCCCAAAAGGGGGTTTTTGGTGATTTTTTTTGCAATTTTTGGCTGCAGTGCACATTTCAAAAGTGAATTGCGATGAAATGCCTGAAGATAGACCAAGACAACATGCATATGAAATTTTCAGCATTGAACGCAGATTTTAGCGATCCAAATGCTGACCCCTTAGGTTCAAGGAGGCCTGCACACACGAGCATAAAAGAGGGTTACCCCTCTAAAAAGTGGTTATTTTACTTATAATGCCTCGTCTAGCATGAAAACAGTTGCAGATAGGCACAGACATCCTGCTTATGATAACAAGCACTAGTGATGAGCTTCTTAGGAATGTCAACATCGATGACCTTGAATGACCTTGAACCCCCAAAATAGGGGTTTTAGTAATTTTTTTGCAATTTCGGGTTACAACACACATTGTAAGAGTGAATTGCATATTACATAGTACAGGAACGCTGCTATCACGTGTCACGTGAGCTTTGCTCAACTTACTTGCTGTTTTATCAGTCAACTGAGAACAGTTACTCCATGTTAGGCCTGGTCATCAGGGCACGATTCTTTTATAGGATAAGACACCATAATCACCTAATCAGAAGCATTTATCGGAAGGAAATAACTGACAGACAGAAAAAAAAGTTTTTAAACACTTGAAATCATTCGTTATTATTCAACGAAGGATACGAGTCTTCGTCAGAGGTAGAATGATGGCCATTCGGAGCTTGATATTCAGAGACGGTGCTGGCACCACTTCTTGCTGGTGAACCCTGGCTGGGGGACTGAGCTGTTACAAACTCGCTGCCATCACCATTCTGCAGCGGTTCATCTTCAATATTGTCTTCACATTCCTGGTTTGCTACCGTTGCAGTTTCGTTGCTATGAGCAACGACGTCCTCTGCCTCTTGATTTACGACTGCAGAAGATTCATTGTTGAGAAGAGTTTGGGAATCTTCATTGCCCGTTGACGATCGGTCACGTGGTGCATGCTGGGTAGTCCGCGGATGCCGGCGATGCAGAAACAACATACTCGCCACGGCATCTGATTCACTGTCACTACTGTTGCCAGTGTACTGCCTCTGTTCATGTTTCTGTACGGCACTCTGTTTCAGAGATTGAGACTTGCGTGCCATGCTGCTGGCTGGTGAAAACTGTGCTAGGTTGGACGGAGATGACTGTGACAGCGGCCGACCAGGTGAACACACCTCACGAGGGGCATCCTCTGTTGCCACAGCTGCTTCATCTGCATCTAGTGGCTCAGAGTCGATGTTTTCTTGAAGCCACTGGTGGACTTCTGTTGCTGTCATATTGTCCACAGCACGGCGATCCTGTGTGTCGATGAACCATGTGTCACTACTCTCACCACTGAAGCCCAATGGCATTCTGTCACTCAAGTTGCCAGCGTTGCCACAACCTCCATGATCATCGACTGTCTGTCTAGAAGCAGAGAGATCATCAAGGATCAGTTCCACATCGTTGAGTGCCTGAGGAGCAACATGAGATGACTCGCGCTCCTCATGCGGAACTGCGGAGTCCAGACTCTCTCTGTCGCTGTCGTCACGCCGTGCTGACTGCCGCAGCGCCCAGATGCTGGCAAGTGTGTCATCATCCTCGTGATTAATGTCCTCATCAAAGTCGCCAGTGGTCGGGGAATCACCCACCCGTGGAACTGCTGACGGTGAGCTGCCACCACCTGCTCTTGTCATTTCGTTCAGTTGTTTCAGCAGCACCTGCGCGGATTTCAACGTGTCACTATATCGGTCCAGATCGGCTGACACTTGAGTCTCGAACTTCTGCTCTTCCGGTATAGCATCATGAACGAGAGTGCTACCAACACTACCATCCCTCGGAGAATTTCCAACGTGAAGGTCATCATTATCATCATCATCATTGTCTGATGCATGATCTTGTACGTCGGGTGGTGTACGTGAAAGGTCTTGGATGTGGCTACTGGTACTCTCAAGGGTCCGACGCATCAGCTCAGTGACAGCATCACCAGCGGTTGCTTCAGTAGAAGCCACAGTATCGGATGCTAAACGGCCACTGCTGTGGAGTGTTGACTGAGGTTCCCATGTACTGCCAGACAGCGTGGTCCCAGCAGTCAGGAATGCTGATGACGTGCTTAGTGGCACCATGTTCTCACTGCTATCCTCGATGGCAGTCTGTCCCACCATCAGTCGCCGCTGCAGGCCGGCTGTTATCTCGTCCAACTGTCTCAGATTGTTCCTACACATTGCACCATGCATCAGAGATAAACTACAAAATACAGCTAGGCTAAATGCCATTTCACAGCATTCAAAAACCAGTTAAACTTTACTGATATTACTTGTCATCTTGCAACAAACTCAAGAACTAAAACCAAATCAAATATTAAAAAACTACAAGAAACTAACTAAATAAAAACTGTAACTAGATAATTTTTTAGAAACTATATAAGTTTACAAGTAAAGAAAATTCTAATTCTAAAGTACTACTAACTCTGGCTAGTCTGGTAATCAGGCAAAAAGACAGAATAAAAAAAACAAACAGCATTCCAGTGGTCAATTTCCAAGTCAACACAAGTTAGCTGATTGTCCCATTCGTTCTTATTGTCTACAGGTCCCTAACAGAAGCATCAATTTGAGTCATGTCAAGTACGTTAAGGTATTCTATGGTTGTCCCCTCTTTCTGGTCTAATCAGTCTCCATCGATCTCCACTGCTAACATAATCAGCATTATCTATATGTTCAACAGGTACCAAACTAAACCATCTTAAACTGTTTTTCTTAACATCCAAGCTGACCAGTTTCAAATGCCAAGATGGAGACATCATGCCCTTGAGTCATCTACTATGAGAACCTGGTAGAATTTCTCATCTCTTCATGGCATTTCTCCGCCCTTATTAGCATCGCCAGACAAGGTCGTCATGACAACGACGACAAATGCCGATAATTTTTGGAGCTCCACAAACAAAACTGAAACAACATGGACCTACCTGAGATTGTTGAGTAAGATGGACTGTGAAGCTGCGGCTGCTGCCGGGTGGTTAGCAGGTGCTTGTTTCTGCAGCTGGTGCTCCAACTCGCTGTGATGCCGTCGCACATTCTCAAGATGCTCCGTGAAGTGCGGCAGAGTACCGACTGCCGATGACGTCCAGTGTGCTGGCGTGGACAAAAACAATGACGAGCAGCCACTCATTGTCTACACATGAATAACATTCTCCACACTGACAAAACACACTACAGTACAATGCAGTATGATATACACTGTGTCCCAAAAAAAGTGATAACATTGCAGATTTCTTAATAACATGCAATAATCTTTACCGAATCAAATATAATTTTATAAACATATACCTGCATGTATTGCAAACAGTAA
>Ga0056128_1000453_pt1 | contig 36584 bp, 22 predicted proteins | sample WorMetLIZISLAND2_FD_71113 | JGI IMG/M metagenome (GOLD analysis project Ga0056128, IMG submission 71113) | Marine gutless worms symbiont microbial communities from Max Planck institute for Marine Microbiology, Germany - Olavius geniculatus... ...
CAAATCATGCAAATACAGGTAAAACTCAATAAAAACAGTACTATTAGCAGTTGCAACTGCAAACATCAAAAACAGTTAAGAGCAGCCAGATGACTAACTATATTATTATGTAAACTGCAGATGTTCCAACGTTTTGAAAAAATTATGTGACTATTATGCATTAAGGTATTAAAACTCGGCATGTCTGTTTCCACCAATACTCCTGTAAGACTGTCAATAAGCTTAAGTATTTGGTGAAGACTCATAGAAAAGTTAAGTGGCACCTTGTTACGGCCCACGGTGAACACTGTACACTAAATAAGCTGATTGTTGTTGGTTGTTACTGACAGGGTTTGAACACAATAGCGGGCGCCGGTGACCCACGAAGTCGCAGTGGCATCGCTGTACATGTCTACTGCTGTAATTCTTCCATGATCGACAAGTAAGTAAGCTGCAGATCATTCTGGTCATACGTATATGTGCTATACTCATCAGCGGAACTGTTATAAGGTAAAAGTCCTTTACTTGCTATGGCACTTCTTGCATGAGACGGACTCAAGACCAGAAGCGCTTTACAATCTTGGAAGTGGCAGCTGATTGGCATGAGCTAATGATACCGCAGTGCACTATGCGGCCATCTATTGCCCGCGCAAACGAACAATTGGACCCACGGTTTGCAGCAAGCAGACATACCATCGCCCCAATCAGCCACACTAGGCCTTCACCCCGTAGCCCGTAAGCTACGACTCATTTCCCGCCCCACGGAGGGTAGGAGGTTGAGTTGACCTGAGAACATAGGTTAGCAACTTTCTCAAGGTTGCTTGCAAATGACGGCACCATATAACGCCACCATTTTGGTCCAAGCAGTGTTAAATCTGTCTGTAGGGTGGGTCCCTTTCCGGTGCTGAGTGAATATAGTCATTATGATAACTACAAAACAATGTCGGACCAGTGTCGACATATTGTACAGCTGTCCACCTGATCAGTGACTTTTTGAATTGAAAATTGGCGCTTCAGTTTAATCCTGCCCAGCCCTGGGAAACGTTAAGACGGATGTTAAGTTTTTCTGTGCTTTTTGTTCTGAAGTTAGTAGAAGCTTATACGAGATAGACTTACAAGTGCTGCGGGACAAGACGCATAGTGCGGCCTATTGTGACGGCTGCGCTATAATTGCAGTCAGAGCAGCAGCAGCAGCAGCATTATACTTGTACAATAAGAATATTATGGAGCCAGTGGCTTCTATCCCTATACCTGGTGGGCGCAGCTTGCGCCCAGTAAAAAATAGCGAGAAAAGTTTTGATAAGGTTGCAGATCAAAACTTCTTCCCTATTTTTACTGGGCAAACTACACCCTTAACAAAACTTTCTCCCTAGAGGTTGAAGAAGCCCAAAGTAGAAAGGAAAACTTGAGCCAGAAATTGGGGAGGCCAAAACTTGGCGAGAAGTTGCGGCCGATTTTGATTCCAGATTTGGGGGTATAGAAGCCACTGTATGGAGCCATTACCATATATATGCAATTTATTTCCACCACTGGTTATATGGTAAAAATTTGTAAATTGTGGTATTTGTAGGGCATTTTACAATGCCGATGGAGATCTTCTTATCGGTAAGCTGCTGCAACTATAATTTACAGTTTTCTGTGCATGAAATTGCAAATTTATGACCCATTTTTTGTGTCTCGTTGTCTAGCTTATAGTTTGTAGCTTTGAAAAATTTGCATTGTTTGACGGCTGTACTGCTTAGATTATAATTGTTTTTGACTTGTTTGTGTGCGTTCTAGTGCCACAGCAGGGCGTGTTGTACATAACGACTGAGTTCGGAAAGATGAAAGTTGAGCCGATGGAAATTTGCGTCATTCAGGTTAGTTGACTGGTGTGCTTTTTTGATGCTTTGTTTGATGCTTGCTTGCATGACAGTGAAAATGCTACCTGATTAAATAAAATTTGCAAATATATGTAGGCCCCTAAATAAGTAATACAGTTTGCATAGCGCCACAATTCACGTTATAGCCTATAACAGTAATCTGAGATGCTGTGTGACACACCTTCTAAATACCCTAAGTAGCACAATAAGTGCGTCTTAAATTAAAGCCGCGCAGTGACCAGTGAGTTACAATGCGTTTTATAATGCATCTAACATGAGAGAAAAACTGTCTAAATTAGTTTGTTCTTGTTCGGAAATAGAATGCATGCTATGATACATAGATGTAATAAACGTTTTTACGTTGTTTATTTTTGCCACGGTGTTCGTTTTTAACTTTTTTATTTTCTCAACTTTTTTTGTTTCAAAAATTTTATCAAGAACTTTGATGAGCACTTCTAAAGCCAAAGAAACAAATTAATGGGTCATATTTATGGTAGTTTACTTGGTTTAGTGATACGGTCTTATGACCACACGGTTAAAGTGAAAATTAATAAAATTCTTTCTTTTGAAATCTCTATTAAGTTCTTGGTGTACTGCACCTCATTGCGCGATATTCAAGAGGTTGAGCACAATTACCGCTAACGTTTTTTATTCAACGTTTTTAAACGTTTTCCTTATTTCTGCCACGCTTTTACGTGTTTAACGATTTCTAAAAAAAATTTTTCTGAAACTTTTATTACATCTATGCTACGATACGTATATTGTAGTCTTTTGTGCGCTGTGTGTCGTAGCTGGGCATGCGGTTCAGTGTAGCCGTGGACGATGCATCTCGTGGTTACATTGTCGAGGTCTATGATGCACACTTCAAGCTGCCTGACCTCGGTCCAATCGGTGCTAACGGCCTGGCTCATCCGCGCGACTTTCAGACGCCGACCGCGTGGTACGAAGATCGTGACGTCCCCGCTTACAAGATCGTTGCGAAGTACCAGGGCGTTCTGTTTTCTTTTACCCAGGTATCGCGCAGTTTGATTTCTGAAACTATTTCAGATTTTATATTTTATAAGTAAGTAAGTGAGTAAACGTTCAGAGTGCGCCTAAAAGCCAGCTGAGTCGGTCTTAATCTGCCGCACTTTTCCAAAGTTAACATCGCCAAGAAAGGACTCCTAAGACATGATCGAATTACGTCGGTGAAAGAGGAAGGGAGAGAAACTAAGGAAGAAAATACTTGGAGAATAGAAGAGTTTTGCATTTTACTGATATTGAACTGTATTTGTAGCGGTGTCGGGTAGCGATAAATCGTTGGTCTTGATCAATAAACTTACTGTACGCTGGGCCCGGTTAATACCTGGATGGGTGACTTGTCTGCAAGCAGGTAGATCGACCGTCTTGGTATATAACCAGCGCCATCCATGTCAACTCAGCCTTGCCCTCCTTTTGTGCATAGCCGCAGTGAGTATTAACGAAAGCCGGGGCACACACCTTCGATGCATTAGCCCCGTCTCAGTGGTCTCGTGGTGTAAAGTGGCGTCTGGCCAAGGAAACGGAGATCAACGCTGCCCTATATGCCATGTGTCTAGGGAAGGACTTTACATTCTCAGCACGGTTACAGTTGCAGGTATAATCTATATGTACACCGTGTCCCAAAATTAGCGACACCCCTAGCTTTAATCTCACTTAATTCAGTTTATTGTTGACGGATTCTAACGAAATATTGTACACTGCACTATCGTACCATAACTTACCGTCACACTTATTGTGACGTCCGCACATTACTGTGTGTATTCAGTGTAACGTGATTATGATGTCAGAGTTTGTTTGCATTAGGGTTACGTTCAATACGTTTTTATTGACAGAACGATCAAGCTGTGGCGTATCCACCAAAGACTAAAAGCTTGCATCAGTGGCTTCTATCCCTATACCTGGTGGGCGCAGCTAGCGCCCAGTGAAAAATAGGGGGAGAGTTTTGATAAGGTTGTAGATCAAAACTTTCCCCTGTTTTTACTTTTCCCTATTTTTTAATCTGCACCTCTAACAAAAGAAACTCCCCCCAATTTTTACTTCCCCCTTTTTTCACTAGGCAATCTACACCTTTAACAAAACTTTTCTCCTATTTTTTATTTCCCCCTTTTTTTAAATCTGCATCTTAAACAAAAATTCCCCGCTATTTTTTATTTTTCTCTTATTTTTTTAATCTGCACCTTTTACAAAAAAATCCCCTTTATTTCTACTTCCCCCTATTTTCACTAAGCAATCAACACCCTTAACAAAACTTCCCCCATATTTTGTATTTTCCCTTATTTTTTAATCTGCAAGTTTTCCTCCCTTTTTTGCTTTCCCCTCTTTTTCACTGGGCAAACTACACCTTTAACAAAACTTTTTCCCTAAAGGGGAAAGAAGCCCAAAATGGAGGGGAAAACTTGATTCAGAAATTGGGGGGGGAACCTCAGCCCAAAACTGGGGAGAAGTTGCGCCCGATTTTGATTCCAGATTTGGGGGGATAGAAGCCATTGGCTTGCATCGAGGCCAAAGGTGGCCACTTTGAGCACAAACTTTAAAGATTAGTTCAGAATGATCGTCTCCATGACTGTTTCAAATTTTGTAAAAATTTGCCAGGTATTAACGATTTTACAACAACTTAGGCCTGTCTGTAGGGGTGTCGCTAATTTTTGGACACGTACGGTGTATAGCCTATAGGTGGCTTGATGTAGCGGTAGGATGTCGGAAGTCGTGGGTTGCAATCTCGGTAGGGTCACTTATCAAGTGGTTACAACTTGGATGGGTGACTGTCTGCGGACAGGTGAACCATCTAGGTATATAGCTTAGGTCAACTCAGTCTTCCGTTCCTCTGGGGTAGATAAACTGGCTGGGGTTAAGGCAGGGTATGGGTGGCAGCTAACACTGTGTGATACCATATGGCAGGTGACGCTCCGAAGCTTTGTGATGGGTTTTCTATTAAGAGCTATACATCATTTTTATCTTTTCATCTTTTAGATTTGCTGTTGAAAATGGCGTGAATGCTTATTGGTGTTTGCTACGGAAGGATCATTCGCCGTTCGATGTGGTGGCATGGCATGGCAACTACGTTCCTTATAAGTACCTCCTCAGTAACTTCATGTCGGTCAACACTGTCGCTGTCGACCACGCCGTAAGTCAAACACTTTATTAGCCTATTATTGAGTTCTAATGTCATTATGTGAACGACAGAAGAATGATTTCTGTGTGATTTACAGATGTATGTACTGTTTTCTGCCAACACTAGTCAGCTGTCGGTTCCACGTGTCCGCACAAACTTTGCCTCCCGCGGTTTTAGCATTGCTGCTGCCACAGTCTGGAACTCACTACCCTCTAGCATCCGTAGTTCTACCTCTGCAGACACTTTCCATCGCGTTCTTAAAACTCGCTGCTTCCAGCAGGCCTACAGCTCCGCCTAGCGGCTCAATCAAGTACGTCAGATTCGGCCACTGTGGCACTGACTGACATTGCGCACTTTAAATATTGTATTTACTTACTTACTTATTTATTTATTTAAATAGAATATACATTAGAAATCGACGTATGGCCGGTTTAACCACCGTATACAATATAATGAATAAAAGAACAATGCTTAGTGGATTGCTCATTTTAACACCTCTTTAGTCATTATGAATCTGTTGGTGCGGATGCTGATCACGACGTACTCACGTAAATGTGCTGTTATGGTAGGCCTTCACTGTAATTTTCACCGTACAGAGCGACGTAACTGAACTGAACTGAACTGACATGGTTTACTTTTTGACGAGTTGACCAATAAGCAATCAGCAATGCATTACAGTCAACATCGTCTAACGGCGTCGGTAACTACGCGCACGTACGCGTCAGCCAATGACTAGTGGACTTGCCATGCTTGCCTATTGGTCAGTTCGTCAAAAACTAAACTGTATCGATTCAGTTCAGTTAAGTTTAGTTCAGTTACGTCGCTCTGTGCGCGCCCTCTAGTGTTGACTGTTTAACTGTTTCCAGGATCCGTCAATATTCACCGTGCTGACATGTCAGTCGATGCGGCCGGGCGTTGCTGTGTGTGACTTTGTCATTTTCCCGCCGCGTTGGTCGGTCTCCGAGCACACCTTCCGACCTCCATACTATCACAGTATGTAAAAAGAAAAATTAATTCTTTAACAAGCCTGTTGTTAAGTAAGCCTTCGAATTTAATCTTTTGTTATATGCTACAATACAGGCAGTACAGCAAAAAAGTAATTCAGTGTGCTAATGTTATATACTCTACTGCATTTCGTTGGACTCGTTTTTGCTCATATGCTACATAATACTGAGACGAAAATTTAGCGTTTAGTTAGAAACCAACAACTAGACATGGACGATGAAAGCAAACAGAATGTTGACTTGTAAAATATCCAAAAATATTTTTTTTATAATTGAGTGCACATGGCAGTATCGTTTGTCTTGTTTATGTTTACGAAGTCGTGCATGGTTTGTGCAGGAAACTGCATGAGCGAATTCATGGGGCTTATCACCGGGACGTACGAAGCAAAGGTGTGCATGAGTTAAACTGTTGTTCTTTGCTGAAACATTTGTCAATTTATGATGCGATTGTTGAAATTTTGTTGACGGTTTGATCCTGGCACTTTAGCTGCAGTAAAATAAAGTCCTCAAGTGTATCACAATGTATGAGTTGCGGCTGAATTGTCGTACGTTTTTACTTTGAAAGTATGTAAGGCAAAGATAAAGGTCAAGAAGTCATACTCGTGACCAGATGCGCTTTACAAATTGCAATCTCGGAACTGACAGCTGATTGGCATGAGCTGATGATACTGCAGCGCATTATGCGGCCATCCAGTGCCCGCGTAAACAAATAAAATTGGACCGACGGTGCAGTCAACCACATAAATCCTTAACCCTGTGATCTACCGTTGATTTTCCATCCCACTGAGGGTAGGAGGCTGAGTTGACTTGAGCAGTTAGTCTGTAAGCCGTGTTTAGTGGTGCAACGGTTAGGAAATTGGACTTAGTGCAATCGATAGCTTATAAGTTCGACTACCAGTCAGGTCGCTATTAAGCATAGATGTAAAAAACGTTTTTGAATGTTTTTTTTATAAAAGTTGAAAAAAATTTTTTTAATGTTTTTTTTAATTTTTAATGTTTTTGTGCATTTTTAATGTTGTGTTTTTTGTTCTTGTTGAAACATAAACGTACAAAATTACGAATATGCTCATGGGCAAATTGCATTCAGCTGTTTTTTTGATCTGTACATTTAGCACATCCCGGTTTTAAATCTTTACAAATGGTAGGTTTTTGTTTTTAATTATCTGAGTTAGATATTTTTCGCGTGTATAATAGCGGAAAAGTAACGATTGGAAAAATCTGCAGTTTAGTGCTTTTTATGCATGTTTTTTATAATGTTTTTTATAAAAGGGAAAAACATGTTTTTTATGTTTTTTTGTTTGCAAATCTATGTTTTTAACATATATGCAATTAAGTAGTTGCTACTTGGGTGGGTGACTGCCTGGAGACAGATAACCCAACTCGTCATATAACCAACCGTCAAGGTCAACTCGGCCTTTCATTCATCTGTGGTTGATAAATCGTCTGTCTGTTAAGGTGAGGCGCGTTTAATTGTGTTGGGTCGCAGTTAACGCCGTTGTGTCCCATATGGCAGATGACGCTCGGTAGCTCTGAGATGGTTACCGCAGACAACCTTTAACTCAGTGTGGCATGTGATGTACAGGAGGAAGGTTTTCAGCCAGGTGGCGCCAGTCTACACAGCATAATGACGTCACACGGCCCGGATGCAGAATGCTTCGAGAAAAATTCCACCATGCAACTGACGCCACAGAAAATTGCCGAAGGCACCATGGTAATTCGCTCATCAAGCCATTAGTTTTGTATTAAGATAGCTACAACGTGATAATGCGTCCACGAAATGATCTGTGTGTCAAGTATTCACTCATTCACTAATGGCATATTGATAAGAGCACATGGCTATGCCAATAAGTATACAGTACAGATAGACTGTTACAGTTACAACTGAGTTTCTTTTAGTTACATTCCAGCTAAAACAGCTATCGTATTTAACCATGCAATGTCTTGAAAAATTTTATTTTGTTATTTCTGCCTATATTATATCAGCAATATTAATTATTGTCAGTCTTATTAATTACTGTGTTTAGCCGACCGTACTTAAGTAACGGTCGAGTTATTGGCATGGTTGTCGTCCGTCCATCTGTCCGTCCGTTACTCCGCTCGTCCGTCCGTCAGTAACGAATGTACTGTCGCTAAACTGTAGGTCATAAGGGAAAAACTTTTTACACGAATAATTAGCCCTGTGTCATAAACCTAAGCCTGCAAAATTTCAGGGATCTAGCGCAAAGGGAACGATCTTAAATTTGGGGTTGAATGGAGGGAGGGGGTAAGAAAAATGTTCTTTTCAACGGAAAACTGGCCATATCTCGGAAACGGCGACAGATACAGTCAAGGTTGCTATTGATCACTAGTAGGAAGTGGCATATTGGCTTTTGAATAACATGAAAATCATCGACCTTGGATGACGTTGAAGGTCACTGACAACCAGTACGGTCGGCTATCCTAGCAACAACTGCGTTTTGTTGTATTAATATGAAATGTATTGGCAGCAGTATTGTGTAGATAGCAGAGTAGTGCAACGGTGTAAGTATGTGTATGTGTGGCAGGCATTTATGTTTGAGTCATGTATGAGTCTGGCGGTGACGCCTTGGTCGCAGACCTCGGGATTCATTGACCAAAAATACCACACATGCTGGCAGCCACTCAAGAAGAATTTCGACCCAAACTGGAAACCACAGTAGAGATGAAGCACATTGTCATAATTACGTTGTAAGCCTATGTTTTAAATGATGTTAATGACGTTCGTTTTAGAGCATAGACCTTGCCGTCTCACATTCTGTTCAGCTATACTGTTACTGCTGTTTTGATTTTTTTTCTCGCTAGACTATGATTATGTGTATGTTAAACCTCGGGTTGGAGTGGGAATTATGCAGATTTGAAGCGGAAAAAAATATGTGCTTGTACGGAAGCTGTCGATGTGTCGGTTGCTGATGTAGAAATTGTGTAGGTTCTATTTAATATTTTATTTTCTAACTATCTCGGAATTCGAAAAATAATTTCGAAAAATAATGAACGGTATGCTTTCAAGACGGCCAAGGAAAGGCCGGTATGTAATAACAGCCCATACCGACCACCCAATATCGTCCCATTTTAGGCCAAAACAAACAAATGCACTCCAGACAATGGTTTAGCACACTTCTTCCACGCTGGCCGACAGGCAGTTGTGTGGCCTAGGAAGTGTGCGTTTTGTTTTGTCTGATGACACGTTGCTCCGTAATTGTGTTTACTCATGTCTTAATTTTGTTGTCGTTATAGTTACCCGTTATTGCAGATAATCATTTTTTGCATTTGTTTATTATTATATACGAAGAAACCGCTGCAGTATTTTATTATATGTAATGTCTGATTGCTCGCATCTGTACCTTATTTATACGTATGAAACGCTTTTGTACAAATAAATGCTCATTGTTATATTGTTTGCACGTTTAGCATTTGTTTGGAGGCACTTGCGAAACCAGTAAACAAGTTAACTGAAAACACTACATTAATGGTCCCGTGCGGCACTTTCACCTCCGCTTTGGCATTTAAGGTGCGTCTGGTAGGCCTATACAATGCGTCCCAACAATGAAAAGTAGCCTAGGACTTTTGGGGACACAGTGTATAGCCAAGTGGCCTTGCTGTACAATAATGCACCAGTATCACGTGGTCCACACGAGCATAAGTACGTTTGTAAAGTAAAAAAGAAACTGTCGGCTCAGTGCCGACATATAGAGCGGCTGTCCGCCTGTAATTTTGTTTTTGAGCTGGAAACTGGCACATAGGTTACTCCTGGTTTAGAGAACATGAATTTTTTCTGCACCTGTTAATTTGCGAGTTAGAAACCGGCTATTGGTTGTATATGGGACGGACAGACATACGAAGCAACGAGCAAGATCCATAATGCGGCCCATGATAAGCATGAAATAGTCTAACGACGCAAGGCAAGGACCGGAGCAAGATCTCGCAAGATGCCGTCAAGTCACTAAACGCGGCGCTGACTTAAGCTAAGCGCAATTTCACCCCCCCCCTGCCCTTGAATTTTCCCCCAATCGGACTTGGGGCGCCGGGCGGACTCGCGTTAGGCTTTGCCCCAAATTTCTAGTTTTTTGTCTCTGCTTTTTGCCCCGTTTCTTACTGTTTTAAATTGATACTGATTTGCTACAGAAGAATGCGTAAAATGTCATTGAGGGTACGAGTCACAATCGTACGGTAAACAGGGACCAAATCTCGAACACACCTGTGAGTTGTCATGAAGTGCAAAACGCGATGAAATCGCGGCGGCGCGATTGACTAGAAATCGACGATTGACAAATGCGAGCAATTAACGCAGCAAAAGTCGACGATATTTCAGAAATGTCACACGCGCGCAAGCATATGTCATTTCACGCATTGACATTTCACTGACGTGACTAAGCTTTCGCTCTGGCTTGGTTGCCGCTGCTGTTAATTATCAGTGTGATGTTTGCTAGACGTCACGCGATTCACTTGTAATGACATCTGTACTTTGCCCTATTACGCTGTCGTCCTATTAGGCCACATTACGGGTCTTGCCCGTCCGTCCGTGCGCCCGTCTGTCCCGCACGAGTTTAAACTACAACTGCGACAAGTATTACATAACATTACATTTCGTATATGGAAGTTTTTTAACGTCTGCAAGGACCACATAAATACAAGAAGCTCAGCTGTCGCTAAAATAGCCGACCGTACTGGTTGTCAGTGACCTTCAAGGTCATCCAACGTTGATGATTTCCATGCCATTTGAAAGCCTATATACCGCTTATTATTAGTGATCAATAGGAACCTATGCCCCATCTCGCACCGTTTATCTACAATAGCGCGTAACGGCTTTCAAGGTCATCCAAGGTCAGTGATTTTTTTTATCTCATCTGACAGGGCGTATGGCACTTTCTTTTAGTGATTAATAGTAACCTTGGCCGTATCTCTAACCCTTTCTGAGATATGACCAGTTTTCCGTTGAAAAACGTGCATTGTTCTTATCCTCTCCGTCCATTTAACCCCGAATTTCTAAATGTTGCCTTTACAGTAGATGGCTGAAATTTTGCATGACCGAGTTTAACACACATGGCTAATAAATCGTACACAAAGTTTTTTCTTACGCCCTAAACTTAGCCACAATACATCTGTTGCAGACAGACAGACGACAGCAACCATGCTAATAGCTCAACTGTTATTGAGTACAATCGGCTAAAAAACCGGTAATCTCAACAAACTGTGTGTGACTGTCTAGTGTGTCACATGCGATAACGTCTGGCGGCACCAGCAACCGTGAAGCTTTGGTCTCCAACAGCTCTATACTGCGACTGACGAAACGTCCAGGACGCGCGAACAACGCGACTGCCAAGTAACGACACCACACACAATCCGCATCTAGACGGCATGCCAGGCAAACGTCGAAGGTAGCGGCATGACCATGACATTGTCAAGTTGTCGATCAGCTGATCGATGGGCGGATGTCTTAAATGCGTGTTTTTTTTTCGTTTTCTGCTTAATCATCTGTATACTGCCACTGAACAATGCATCAGTAGTGTCGTATACATCAGTAGTACCTTACTACATTCAGATTAGAATCGTTTCGCAGATATACGGCGGAACTGAAATAAGATAGACTACTAGTTAAGTTGGATCGTGGTCGCTGTCGGAATACAAGTTTTCGGACGACAATACGGCATTGGCGAAGCTCCGACACGCACTGGAAGTGAGTTGGTGACGTCATCAAAACCGGGCGGAAGAACTGCCGATGTGCAGAAGTGGTGGGTGGGCCACAGAGACTGTGTCGATGGCAGAGGCAGTGAAACAACGAGCTGGGACGGTTAAAAAGGACGTACGGCTGCGGACAAGGCCTGCGTGTTTGTCATGGCGAAGTAGTCACGTGACGACGCGCAGGTGCGCTGCCGTGAGGCGTGATCGCTCTGTAGGTGTAACTGTGCGTCGCAGCGTCGGAGGAACGAGTGGCGACACAGTGGACAGGCGAACGGTCTGAACGCGGCATGACGACGGCCGTGAGTGATGAGATTTGAAGACTGACTGAACGACTTCGCACATACACCGCATACGTACGGCTTCTCGCCTGCACAGATCAATCCTTTTATTATGCGGCCGTCCTAATAAACTGCATTGTGGGTCTTGCCCGGTCTTGTCTGTTCGTTTGTCCGAAAAACGGTTCGTCCGGCTGACTGTCTGTTCCATACGATCGCCTAACTCGAAACAAAAGCAAAAGACACCGTAATAAGTGTGAAAATTCCCCAAAGCAGAAATAACGGATGTGCCAATTTTCAGACCAGTTTTCAGTTCGCTGAAGTGTCTACAGGTAAACCAGGACAACCTTCGTGTGAATTTTTTTAGCATTAAACGTCGATATTAGCAGTTTAAATTTATGCGGCCATCCTAGTAGACTGCATTGCGAGTCTTGTTCGTTCGTTTGTCCGAACAACGGTCCGTTTGGCTAACTGCCTGTCCCATAGGCCAACGAGCTCTTAGCTCAAAACCAATAAAGCAAGAAACACAAGCCATCAACGTCGACTTAGTTTGGCCATCCCTCTGTGGATAGGCGCAGTAGATGATGGCGAAGTAGTCACGTGACGACGCGACAAATCTCACTCTCAGTATACAAGCACACCGCGCGATGCACTAGTAAACTGGTGTTCGGCTGAGGGCTGATGGAAGAGAGATCAGTGCCGACCTACGAGGCTACAAGCCTTACGGAGCATAAGAACGTTGGGCCTACGTTTTTTTTACACATACCTGTGTGCACGTATGTGTGCTTCTTCATGTCTGACTTTTGGTGAAAGCGTTTGTCGCAGAAGGCGCAGGCGAAGGGTCGAATGTCGGCGTGGATCATGAGATGCGTGGCCAGCGTCGACGAGCGCCGGAACGACTTGCTGCAGCGCCGGCACTTGTGAGGCCGATCAGCCGCATTATCGGAATTTGAAGACGACGATATCTGTAAGCTGGATGATGAAGAAATAGGTCTGCACCCGGCTACTGAAACTGCAATACTCCGGCTCGACAACATCGGCGTGAACGATGCACAAAACGACGGCGCTGAAACCAACGATGAATACAGTGCAGATGATAAAGATGAAGATAGTAGTAATGGTGGTGGTAAAGAGGAGCAAGAAGCAGAAGACGTAGATACGGCGACAACGTCTTCGTACGGGTTCCAGATGCGAGAATTCTTGCGTCGCACGACCGCGCTTTCAACATGCAGGCCGCTTTCACGCTGTTCACCGCATCGGCCACTGCTCTCGATCATCGCTGCAAATGACGTTTGCACAATTCATATTTCAGAAAGCAACATGTACAATCTGCTAATTAAAATAATGCAAGAAAAATACACTTATCAGCCTAAACGCATTCGTGAAATCAATAGACATACGTGTTTCTCCGCTGTAGCTAGAATATAAAATCCCCTGCGTTATAAACGAGTGTACGTACAGGACTACAGTACATGCACATGAGAAGGAGAAGTGAAAATAATAGAACTGTTGTTAAAATTGAAGGCCTAATCGCAAACAATAACTATCAGTAGTTGACATAGCCTACCTATACGTTATTTTCAGGCCAGTCGATAAGTTTTCCTGGACGTGTTGTGCTTAGATTATAAGAACAATTTGTTTCTCTTCAAAAAATTTCAAGAACAAGTAGGCAGTAACAACAAACTGCTAAGTTTTTTTATGGAGTGCAACAGTCCGAATCGGATTTTGTCAAATAAGCCTATCTTTAAAACTACATTACGATTAATTTCTAGCGATGAGTATTTATAGAATCTTTAACACAAGCAGTTCCTAAAACAAATTCGAGGTGATATACCGGCGTTGTCCCAACTCTGGCGATTGTCGCTACAATATGTTTGCACTGCGGTCTCATCTTTTTGTGATGCGATGGTATCACGTTGGCGTAACAAACCACTTCTACAGACCAATAAACAGAAATTATCTACATAGTTCTTTCTTTACCTAGCAGCATTATTATGCTTAACACGAAAGGACGAGGCCGGTGAAACATTTATTCAATCACAATGCTAAACAGAATATTTGCAGTTGTCTCTATAGACTTAACTTTAAAGTACTAGAAAATCGGTGACCGTTTGCAGTTTATCGTCTTGGTATTCGACCGAGCTACACAGGCCAACTCAGTCTGGCCATTCCTCCACGGGTAAGCAAAATGAGTACCAGCTATAGTGACTGACCATGGGGGTTAGAGACGCGCCGCTGACTGTTAATATAGAGCCGGCCATTTGTCCCATTTGAGCTGTAAGCTTATGTTAGCTTTAATGAGTTTTAAGTCGGGTACTGAGCGAAGTAACTAAACTGAACTTAACTCCCTATTGGCCAGTTCAGTTCAGTTTATTTCAATTACGTCGTTCCATACACGCCTTAATTTTCGCCGGCTCAAAGCGCCGCAAAAAAGTGATGAGCCCCCACGCAACGGGCATAGCTGACTATGCGAAGTCTTCTTCTTCTGCCAGACAACCCAATACAGCGTTAGCTAGCTAGCGCAAATAACCGCGTTTACTTTATTTCATCACTTTCTAGAGATGATCGGCTCAATTGACTGTCCTGACCTAAATGTTCATAAACTTTTTACCCTGTTCGTGCCGGAGTACCACTACAACGCAACGGATAGCAGCGCGACATGGTAGAGTGAACCGCTGAAACCAGTCGAGTCAACACGACTGAGAGCGAGATAAGACACGAGTGTAGGTCTACGTGTGTCTTCACTGACATTAACAGATTGGTCGACGACTGAATTTGTCTCGTCGATTGATCGACACCTTCGTGATGAGTAATCCCTATTGGTGGCACACAAAACGCGAGCGCGTGATGTGATAGGCGACAGTTAATAGCAATAGCAACGATATGAACAAGAATCGCTGTTAAGAATTAATATGAACATCAACGCTGCTGTCTGCGCGACTTTTTAGTCTTAACCACGTCGCTAAACAACTCATCAACGCCACTGCATGGAATATTACGCCTTACAACTTTACGACACACACAGTCGAATGTTTTCACTAGAACACTATGTCGGTCCAGTGCCGACATATTGTGCGGCTGTCTGCCCAACCTTTGACACGAAAGCATAACAACGTAAACTAGGTTGAATTTTCTATGCCCTTTCGTTTTTAAGTTGGGAGCATATACTGGACGAACGGACGTAGTGCGCAGTTGCGTTTTGCTTATTATGAGCCCAACGTGTCGAACAGTCCACAATCTGCTGTGCGTGATTGTGTCGCTGAATATTTCCAAGCGCCATCCAAGCGACAATACTTTATCTTAGACGCTTCTTTTCTGACAACTGCAAAATCCTGAGCAAAAATATATCCGGACGCTGAGCTTTTTTTGTAATCTATCTCGCTACTATTATAGCTCACAACTTCCAAAAAATTTAAAACTTCTATGTCTGTTTTATGTGGTACTCCTCAAAAAATGTAAACCTTTCTCTGGAGGCTTTTCCTTAGTCTCAAATGCAAAGTTAAATAAAGAAATAAACTCATCATCTTCGAGTAAAGATAACACGTTAATAGCGGCTTGGTGTAATTGTCTTTGTCTTGTTGACTGGTGATTTTTTCCCCGCTTCATAGTTTTTTATATATTTTTTCCTACTATGCTGTCACAAAAAAACGGATAAGATGAATATAGGCCTACGCCCCTAATGTACAACCTACTAGGCCTGCCGTTAACTCAGAAAGCACACGAAGTGAAGATCGAAAATGATGTTGCCTATATGTCAAAATAACACATTTAGACTTATTGTAAAAGCAATAACCTACAGTGTAGATACTTAGTCCTACTACGGACCTAACACAGCCTACGATGTCACTTTCAGCTTCAGCCTCCAGGTACATTATAAAGAACAACATTACACCACTTATGCAGATCTGTATTAAAACAAAACACACCGTTATGACATAGGTTTGATTATTCAAGTACACAAACGATACACAGAAAACAGCGCTGATTACTGGCTACCACCACATCAATTATTAATAGCCCTGCTGTCCGTTAAAACGAAAATCGTGCAAAATTTTGCAACAAACACAAAATGTACATTAGTTGCACAACATCAGTATGTCACACACTACCACCTTATGTATGTCCACAAATGCAGCAACGAACTTGGCAGGCAGTAGAAACTAGAAACAACAAATCTAGAAAACAACTCAGGCACGGAAAAACAAAATTAAAAACACACCCATCAATAATGATTGATACACGGCATTGTGTATAGTCACTGAGTGGCACTCGTTGACCAATGGTGGACAGTTGCTTGTCTTTGCGTTATTAATAACGTATCCAAAGAGGAGTTTGAAACTTTGGGTTTATATTCACTGAACCTCAATAACATGATATGGTCCTTGCAGTTTCTATGTCGCTGGTCCCACAGTCTGGAATTCGTGGCCTTTGGTTTCATTCACTAGCCAGCCAAAACGATGTTCTGTTGAGTATTATCTTACACAGAAAATTCATGATAACTTCAAACACGCTGTAAAATCACACCTTGTCGAAATTTCTTCAACTTACAGTTAAACTTATTGCATACAATAGTTTTGAGGCACAGTGTTACTTCAGAATACGTTAACAGACAGCAGAGGAGGATCAGAGGATCAGAGTCTAGAGCCTATACAGCAAGCTAAAGGAAGGGCAGTGGTAATCAAGTTGCATGCGAATTTCGCACATTATCCCACGCACTTTAGCACAGTTATGTGGATTAAAGCCAACAGTTCTTGTAAAAGTGGACCACTCAACAGTTGTGATAGAGAAAGCCAGAAACTATCAATTAAACAGGAATTCTTGACTTAGACTTAGACATGTAAAAGCAGACATATGACTCAGAAACTCCTTTTCTCATACACAATGAATTCAATGTACCAAATCAACCTACTGCTAGTCTGGTCAGATAATGAGTGACAATTTCAATGTTGACAGTGAAAGGCTACATGGATACTGCAGTTAAGAAGCCCTGCTGTAGACACTGAGTAACATTTAAAGTTAAGAACAAATAATGTTTGAACCAGGGGATATTCACGGGGAGAGTGGAAAGAGGGCTTACAGCAAACACATATCTGAAATGTTCGCCTGTCTATGCTGTTAATAAAGAAGCCAATGGGAGTACATAAAGACAAGCATAGAGGCAAGAAAAGTTTGTATTTACAACATGCCTACAATGAGCTCAACAGTGAGAGACAACTGACAGATAAACAGTCAGTCAATAGACTCAATACACCTGAACATGTTATTGTCATCGTAACATCCGCACGTAATGCAAGCAGCCAAAACAACAGCACTGCTACAACACCAAATCGACACTTGCATGCAGCGTACCCCATTAGATAGCTGTCACTACTAATCTGACAGCACAAAATTATTGTCAAGTGTGCGTTAAATGCATTAGCTTGTTAACAAGTAACAGACACAACAGTAAAGTGTTACTTCACGAACGCCAGAGACATTGTCGACCCAGCCAGAACAATATAATAGGACATTCTATTCATTTTTTCTCACACGTGAAATTTGTAATGTAAGGGTTATGTAAAAATTCCCTGACGACCAACACAACTTTCTTATTTGAAAACAATTCTACAATGGCAACTAGATGGACACATCTGACAATGTACGCAGCGAGAATGTGAGTGCAAACAAGATGACACAGCAATGCAAAACAGTCCCAGCGCCTTCACTGCTATTGGCCATTAACTATAGAGGTAGTTATAATCAAAACATAAAGGGAATTACAGCAATCGAGGTCTTTGCAAGATAAACGTTAAGTATAGGAAAATGCCGATTCTCAGAGATGTGTAACTTCGAAACCACTTGGCCAATTTTTAGGAAAATATGGCAAACCAGCTTAGCAAAAAAAGCCCCATAAAACTAGTTTCTATCTGCTGTTAAAAATGGCAAAGCATCAGCTCGCATGATGGATGCCATTGTAACAATAATTGTACAATTCGCAAAGTCATCGGTTCAACACTTTCAACAACATACAGCCACAACAAAATGTTACCAAATACTCTGCAAATAAATTTGGTGTCTTCCGGATAAAGCCTGCAGATATAAAACACTGCAAATGCAGAACCCATGAGACAACTTCTGCTACCTACCAGTACACTAAAATGTCTACACCAATAAATAACTAAAACGCAAGCAGAAACTCAACTGAAACAAAACCACTCCGTGTTTCTAGTACAACCACAGTAAAAATCAACCAACAACATAAATAGTTGAAACATAAAAGTCGATGACAAGCAAACAGCAAAAACTATCCAAATACAAAACACAACATAAGCATTTCGAACTAACTAATTAAATACTGTACAGTTGACGAGGTATGCTTGCAGCGATTCGACATACAATCTGCAGTCCGAAGCAAAGCACATGTTACTATCAAGAAAATGATGTAGACAAGATGTGCGCAGAAACCAAATTCAACCAAATATAAGGCAAACATTGAACCTCAGTGTTAAACATTCCAAGAAAGTGTTACTTGACAGCAATTTCTTTCACAGTCATCTTCAACTGCTAGTTGTCCACACAATGGTAGCAAAAATGCATGCATTAAGTAGTACCACAATATGATAATATTCAAAATTTATAACTCCGAAGTTCACGTTTTCTTATAATGTACTTGATCCAATCATTCTTATGCATACATCTGAAGATGCCCAATCAAACTAACAAACTTATTTTGTCTACGTCGAAAACGGAGTACAGGAACAATCCAAGATACGCAAATCACTGAGACCAGAGACTACAATGCCCAATACCATGAAAGCAATAAACATATCCACACCTTAAGCCAGTGGTGCACAACATCCAGGCTTTGGGCCACACCCTAACAGCCCACAATGTCCAATTATACACCTTTTTAAAGAAATTATTTATTTGTTGTGAAACAGGTACTTATTTGTTTGCAGATTTGTTTAAATGATGCTTACCAAAAATTTCATGAGAAAACACACCAGTGAACTCAGTAAAATATATAACGCAATGCATGTCTGCTGCTGTTTTTCTCTCTCGTTAATCTTAACATTATTTTGAGACGTCAAGTGGTCCATGGTTAAAAAGTTGTGCATTACTGCTTTAACCCTTTAATGTGCACATAAATGCCCAAAGTGAGAGCTTGTTATATGACGACTGGTAACGTGAGTGAGTAGGGTTTAACGTCTCGCCCGACACAGTATATGTCATTTCGGGGATGGCCTTTTCAGACAAAATGCACACAAACACATAGTAATGGAATGGTAAGTTTAACCTTTACAGAAACACAAAACACAAAAAACGAGGTAAATCAAACATTGTAAGAACTCCAATATATGTGTGCATATGTAATTAACCATAATGGTAGTTCTGCCAATTCTAAGTGTGCAAATGTAACTAACAGTAAAGGCAGTTCTAATAACCTTCCCTCTTATCCTCCAGACAGTCATCAATGTCAGAATGCTGTCTATTTGAGGATGAGGGGTATTTATGAGACACAAAACCTAAAAACAACCAAAATCTAAAATTGTAAGAACTGCCATCGATTGCGTGATCTGTGTGGGGCATGCATGCGACAAAGCAATGCAAAGGGAGACGTGTTTCCACCATCACACTTTACTTAAATGGGGTAATGGGCAGCTGTACACTGTCGACAAAAAAGAATGAACAAGGTCATGAAATATGTGATGTTCAACCACATATTTAGTTACACATACAGTGCATATACACATACACACTGCCAGCATGTGTACAGTTCTTAATGAAGCATTTTCACCACGCTCTGTAACAGATTGTGCAGCCAGACTGCCAATGTCTTATACTAAACATATTACTATTAACAGCATGGTAAAATAAACCCAACAATAAATCTTGATCTAGAGCCAATGGACCCAGTGATTAACAGATGGCATCATGATCGTTACAATACACTGGTTTGCATGATGAATGGCAGCATCAGCTCATCAATACATGAGAATCAGCATTCACCTACAAGCAAAGCTATATTTCACAATGTTCAACAGTACAAAAGTGAGTGAGCGAGTAGGGCTTAACGTCCCGCCCAACACAGTATAGGTCATTTCGGGGACAGCCTTTGGAGGCAAAATTGCACATACACATAATAATGGAACAAAAAGTTTAAACTTTACACAAAGTTTAACCTTTATGAAACAGAAAACACAAAAAAATGATGGAAACCTAAAATTGTAAAAACTGCCAATTATAATTGTGCAGATGTACCAAAATTGGCAGTTTTTTTATCTTCCCTGTTTTCCTCCAGACAGACAGTCATCAATCTCATAATGCTGTCTATTGGACGACAGTACAAAACTACCCAATGCAGGCTTTCCCGAAATCCAATGTTGCCTGTCCCAATGCATTACACCTTTTCATGAAAATTTATAACTCTGGGAATTATGTAACTGACAAAGCCAACTTACCCCAGTGTGACCACAACCTGAGTAAACATAATTTTAAAGCAAGGCAAATCAGCATCCATGAAGAGCTAATGCAGCACGGAAGATCCAACATGGAAAGCACACACGACACGAGCACGAGGAAATATTAACACACGATGATGATACAGGAGAAGAGGTAAACACCAGGCATAAACAACAGATTCACCATCTCCATAACCACTGTCTTCGATGCACTGTTCTCACTGTATGTTGTAAAACTTCTAACACAAGCCTAGTCTCCTACAAGAAGGGTCTCCAATATTAACAATGTGACTAACTGGCATCAACTTATCAGATATGATGCTAACAGCAATGTTATATCAGAAGTTTAGACAGTGCAGAATTAAGTCATGGCATATACTGTTTAGACAAAATAAAAGATAAACATGTCTTGTACAGTATGCACATTGTATACAGGCAAAGTATATAATATGGCAAATTTACAATGTTTGAATACAACCCAGGGCCAGAGTTCTTGGTCACTGGTTCTAACAGAAGCCGAGGGCTGGTTTTAGAAGTTTTACAGTACTCGCAAGTTGCAAGAGATGAGTGGCGCACACCACGAACAAAGGTCTACACAATATCGTCATTATCAACAATATTGTCGACGTCTGCGAAATACCCACTAATAAAGGCATTTTCAACAAGTGTTTTGACATAAATGGCCAAACAACGGAAATAGTATATGGCCAGCAAACCTTACCAATGCAACAATTCACAAAAGCTTACTTATGCACACCAGCCTAACATAAAGTAACTTCAGAAGATGAGCCAGGACAAAGCTTCAGCATTATGGCAATACAGGCTGCTTAAACATGAACTGAAAGTAACAGGAGGTATGGTAATCACCGGGAAGGACCAAAAATGACATAAGCCTGCGGTAAGTAATACTGAACACTGAACAACAACACAAACCACATTCTGCGCTAGACAATGTACAATATATACGACGCAAAGCAGGCACACGGAGGTACCCCATAGTTAACAAATACAATAACCAGCAACGTCAGATGAGTAATGACGACAAACACAAGTTGCAGATGACAACAGTTTGTGTAGAACGGGTCAGGTCTACGCTTGCGCAACTCTCAACAAAATCATATTGCTTGCAGCTCTGGTGAGTGTACAACTTAACTTGTACAACTCTTGCATGCCGTCGGGAAGCAATGACGTGAAGTTGTGCCAAACCAATTCAGTTATTGGTGCATCTGAATGATAAATTGATGGATACAATGATGTAAACCATCCGCTGCTGCCTTGTGCAAAAAACCATTGACAAATGTTAGTTAGTTAGCCCTGATAGAGGATATGAATGAGAAAAAGCCGAGCAAACAACGACTGCATCTGATCACACTGAAATGCAGTGGTCAATGGATGCAGACATGTTGTTCAGACGTCACAAAACAAACACACTCGTGTGTGGGTAATACCGTAGCAGTCATGAGTTCACACCGCAGATCATTCAATCACACACTCTCAACGCACTGCAAAGTTGCGACTATGTTACCAATACTGCAATGACTCAAATGCTTCAGTATGGTGCGTTGCTAATGTTTCCACACTTGACTGAGTCAGTACAGTACTGCAGTCATGGCGTGCATCGACTAAGCTCAAAAGCCTCAACAGCACACTTCTGAACTTACGAAACAGAATCATCAACATATTACACGCAAAGACAGTAATCACAATACATGGCTGCAAAGTACATCATGACTACTATGGTCTTACACGTCTGCCAGTGCATATGCTGATTCTGATGACAGACAACAGTCAGTTCACTGATGACAAAGTTCGAGTCTGTGGCAGTGGTAATCGCTCAGCGGATGCAGACGTGGCGGGAAGTCAGTGCACCAATTGTTGAACTTGGTGTTACATCTCCGCTCGTGTCTGTCGACCGAATCACCCCTTTCTTCCGCTTCGGACCTGATCATCGTGACATACAATGAAATTACTCTTTAAATAGACTCGCAGGTTGAAACGGTATATATATTATATGTAGAAATTCAAACTACAACCTTTATTTTATTGTATTCGTTGACTTTTCGGCAACCGCAGCTGCCACAACTACAACAAAGACAATAAAATAAAAATTGCATTTTGATAAAATCACCCTCCTTTAAATGCCATGTTATATTTTACTACAAATAGTATCTCACTCCACGTTAGGCTAGGTCACCAAATGTAAACCGTTGGTCTTTCAGAAAACTGTTTCAAAGGACCCCTTGTAAGTCTGAAGGGGTTAGACATCCTGTCGGAGAGCATCGAAGAACTGAAACACTGAATCAGACATAATAACTTTACCATGATATTAGTGCTGGACGTTAATTGCAGTTAACATGCAGTTATTTTTTCACAAAGTGAGCAAGCGATGGGCGGCAGTTTGACCAAGTTGGTAACATTGTTGGTCGCATCAAGAAAGTTAATCAACACTGGCCTGGTTAGTAGTAGGATGGGTGACCATCAGCAGGTGTGTAAACCAGCCACCCAGGTCAACTCAGCCGGGCCATCCCTCCGTGGGCAGGCACAATGAGTATAAACAAATGTCGGGACGTAAACAGGCTTACTGCATGATGCGCTAGCACTGTATCTGTGGTCTCACAGTTAAACTGGTGTCTGGCTGAAAGCCCAAATTAACCAAGATCACTGCTGCCCTAAGGGACTTTACGTTAACTACAAGAAAGCAGTAATAGCAGAACGTTGAAATGATGTGCTAAGTGACGTACTTGTTTTGACATAGATAAACCACAGACTGCTCATCAGCATGACACCGATAGTGAATGCAGAGAATGCAATGACGATGACGACAGCGAAGCCAACGCCTTCAACCACCACCGGCCCTGGGTGTTCACCACAAGCCGATGCAGCTTGGTGGTCACTGAGTGATACGGCAGCTGGTGTCGGTTTCTTGCCAGACGCCGGCAGCAACGGACCGACACTTAGCGTCTTCTCGGACATAGCTTCAGCATCCATCAGCGAGGATGAGGATGTCCGGATGCTGGACATCATGCAGAAATGCTGACGGTTCACGCACTGCACACATACACAGTAATCGATGATTTATTATTCACTGTGACGGCAATCTGTAGCAAAAAGCAAATGAAACTGATCTAGATACACTGAAAATAAATGATGTCAGTATTCCGGAACAAGCAATAAATACCACAAAATCACACAGAAAAAAAGAATAACAAAACATCTGGTTAAAAAAGATGTAAAAAATTAACAATTATCATCACATGATTAATCGTCAAAAATTGTAACAGAGAGTTAACACTCAACATTCTGTCTATAAGACTAGATTAAAAGTATTTGAAATATCCTAATAAAGATTTGATTTGTTGCATGTCACTTCAACAACCTCAATACGGTGAATTAGAACAACACATAATATAGAAAGAAGGTAAAACTCAAGACAAAATCTAACAAGTAATATATTAGCATACACAGCATGTCACGGCGTAAAGCAGCGACGTATGTTTGGTGTGGTGAAGTCATTAAAGACTACTCTATTTCAAATTTTCAAAGAAACATGCCAGTGTAAGAGGTATGACAACCAGCCAATATCTGGCTAAGCTATGATGAAGTACTGTACAGCAAACTGTAGGCAAAGTGTTCAAACCTGTGGTATAGCATCACCAACAGCAAGCCTGCCTGCACCAGCAGCACTGCTGGCATTACGACAGAAGCTGACATCACAAACAACCTTCACAAATGCCGATTCGCTCATCAGTTCGCGTGACAAGTGGAACTGAAAGCGGGAATTTCCCATGCCGCCAAGCCACGTCACATTGTCTGCTGCTCTGCACCTGCACAGCATATTCATTGGAGTCATTCATACTGTTAACAGAATCAGCTATAGAGAAAAAAAGGGAAAGACTTCACGTAGCCAGCTAGGTCCATTGTGTGGCAGGTCATCCCTTTCTGGCACTCGTATAGAGCCAGCACCTTTAACAAACTGGGCCAGTATGCCAGCAGTCCTGGTAAGAGGGCATACTGTTAGGCAGAACTCGCTGTTCCTTCCTTAGCAGTAATCATTAACTAAAGCCCACAGTTTTCCGCATGCCGTGGAATTTTGAGCCGAGCCACGGAATTTGCCCTTTTCGGCAGAATTTTGATATTGCTGTGGAACTTTGCGCAACTTTACAATAAGTTAAGAAATGAACAATGATTAGTACGATCGTTGGCTTTAAACTAACTATATCACGGAGAAAAATCAAACTAAACTGCCTAAAACTGCATCCCTCCTAATAATTACCATCGTATATGGCACAATCATAAATTAACACAATGCAACTAATTGACAAATTGCACTTTTGAGAAGAAAAGATCGATAATTTCCTTTGTATGTTGCTAGCATAACTGAGCACCATGCCAGCAACCAAAAACTGAAGCTTTTTAAACAGAATAAAACTTAGTTAATACACAAACGGAAGGCTGCGGCAAGCCGCGGAATTTGGACAATTTTGCCAGGGTAAGCCGCGGAAAATTGCAAACTGGCCTGCAGAATTTGGCAAAATTTACTGCGAAAAACTGTGGGACCTAATCATACTACTGCCAGTTAATACCCACAAAGGTTCACATAGGTTCTACCATGCCCACAAATAAAAACAAAAAATGACAGTAATATAACTAAAAGGTGAGAACTTTACACACAGTATTGACCTCTGTATGCCTGCATGTGCTGGCATATTAACAACAGCCTGAGTTCAGAACAGTCATTGGCAGTCTTCAGACAGTGCCTCATGATCTAATCTTTTGTTGTTCATATGTTGACCTCCCTACCTCACACTTCACTGTCATGGTCATAGAAACAATGCCTATTATTTAGGCCACATTAAAGCCCACTGTGATGATAATAAATGTCATAAAGAACTCACCCAGGCAGTATCAGTGGCTGTTCCGGTGCAGTGTCATCAAAGAGCTTGACTAAACATCTCCGGAACATGACCTCAATGCCATCACCTGACACATTGAACAAATACTTGTAACTCAACTGCAACAACTGATGCTTCTATGAAGTGCAACTCGCAGGTCCCAACATCAGCAGTCAGCATGCTGCAAGGCACAGCTCTTCATGGGAACACATCTCACAGCTATAAAGCATCACCTGCCATATGGGATCACAAAGTTACCTGCCACCCGACACAGGTGAACGAGTCCTGGCTTTATACCAGAAATATACATTACCCGATTTACCTATCCAGAATGAATCGAAAACAGAGTTGACCCTGGTGGTAGGTTATATACTTAGATGGTTTACCTGTCCGCATCCAGTCACACATCCAAGTAGTATTTAACCATTTGACAGCAACCAAACTGAAAGAGTTGAATCCCATGATCTCTTGATCATAAGTACAACATCCCAACCGATATGCCACGAGCCACCACGAGATGATGATAAGTCAGTATAGCCAAAGTTCACCCACTCTAAGAGCCTAAAGTCCAAGTCGCATGAAAAAAAAACAATATTGGCTAAATATGTGTAGAATGTAATGCTAATTAATAATACAATGATCAGTTGAAATAAAAACATCGCTTTACATAAATTTCAAATAAAAATAAAAATAATGTTGTGCGAATGGAATGATGACGTCATGAACAACGCTTTGTTTATAGCGTGTATTGCAGCGTGCAAGAAAGTTAACACGCCATGAGCTGGCTGTAGCGCTGATGCAGCGCGCGCTTGCAGAGGGGAACTCGCTTGCCTTCCGAAGCGAAAGTCAAAATTTGTCGACGATTGGTGCAATGAAAAAAGCATACAGTCAGCCTACTTTCGGTATGACAGCGACTTCTCAAAATGCAAGTAAAATCTTTTCGCTTGGTACCGCGCTCCATCGATGCTGCTAGCGTTCAAATTCTGTCGAATGCTACATTTACGATAATACTTGTTTGTGACGTCACACTTTCGTCACATTTATCCACTTCAAACTCTATTTTTACGGTATAAAGATAACACTGACAACAGGAAGATTAATAAATATTACAAATTAACATTTCATTAAGCCAATTAGCACTTTATAACAATTACGTAAACTGATGCAACTTGGACTTTAATACAGTCACAAGCCTGGTACAGGTGCTCTTTTAAACAGTTGCCTTTTTAGCTAATGAGAAGATCAAAACTATAATTCAGCATAAATAAAAAAAACGAATTACACTACTTCTGCTTACCTGCTGGAAAGCTGGCTTTCACCTGAAGCAGATCTGTTCCGTAAACATTCACTGGAAAATGAACGACCTTCTTGCCATTTAAATACAGCGTCAACTTAGCATCGTCATTCAACCGATCGTGAGATCCTTCGGCCTTTGACTGCAAATCACAGCAGCGATGAGCCAAGAATCAACAATCTGACATCACTAATTTACAAACATTAGGATGGTTTCTGGTTCATAACCAGTCTGTACACCCAGACCAGTGACGTACCATATGATCAGTGTTGTAGTTAATAAGCAATGGATGTAAAATGGTGGTTATGGCCAAGTATAAGAACCATAAAATTACCATCGACAGACACACAAACATATGTCATCGCATCATTAAATTAAAAGCCGACCAGACAGTTTCAACTCGAACCAAAACTCACAACACACTCATGTGCAATTTCCACACATATGACGTTTCACATAATGCCTCGTTATAACAGCTGCGAGTGAATGAGCAAGGTTTTACGTCCTGCCTGACACAGTATAGGTCATTTCGGGAACGGCCTTTCCAGGCAAAATGCACGTACACATAATAACGAAACAAAAAGTTTAACCTTTACAGAACGTTTAACCTTTATGAGACACAAAACCTAAAAACAACCTAAACCTAAAACTGTAAGAACTGCCAATCCAAAGTGTGCATACGTAACTAAGAATAATGGCAGTTCTAATAATTTTCAGCTGCCCAATTACTCTTATCAATATCATCGCAAAGCAAACAGAAACGAATATAAGCATTTGAAATAATGAGTCGTACAAGTCCAGGTAGACAATTAGGTCATGTAGAATGTGACTGCGCAAAACCACCTCTGACTTTTCTGACATACTGGCACTACATAAAGTAGACTATTAATGCCACGAACAAACAAGCCAAGAATGACAGAGTGCAATGGATGATACGTAAATGGACATTTCAATTGACTGATACACAAGGATATTTCAGTCAATATCAACTACAGTACATCTGTAGTTAACATCAATCTGTGCCATAAAAAAACTGCATTACACTACTGTGTACTGGGGAAAAAAGCAATATGAGCATACAGGTTGTTTTGGGTAATGGCAGCTGAAGTTGATCATGAACGACGACTGTCTGTCCTCAGACAATGACGAAGATGTCTCGTCCATTTCTCTACTTCCATAGTGCACCAGCATCTGCAGTAACAAGTCAACTGCTTTCAGTCAGTTTATGCAACGTAATGCAGAAAAACCAGCTATATAAGGCCGCAATCCAATTGCCCGAACATGCCAAAAAGAAAAGTGAACGGACTAGGATGGCTCGGATAATTTTAATTTAAAAGGTTTTGCCTTGTGCACAGTATGTGACAGACAGACCAGTGGTCAGCATTAATACTGAGCATCTATCATTGGCAAACATAGTTAGAAATCTGAAGCCACAACACATTCCCTGCTAGTGTTGTAGTATGCCATAACTGCAGAATATATCCAGAAAAATGCAAACTGTCTAAGACGTCAACAGCTCTGCTGCTATTACTGCATAAAAGCAATAATATTAAGTTACAATGAATCAGATAGCAAAAAATACAAACTTAATGCAAGATTAAGTTAATATAAGCAATGGCGTGATTTTTGACACTTTGTAAAACATGAACTAAATATTAGCTTCAAGCAGTAACATAAGGCATCTGTTCACACCGGCTGCAAGGTTAAAGTACTCACAGTGTTGTGATGAACAATAGAATCACCAGACACAACACGAGCAGATCCACATTCAGCACTCTCAGCTGCCAAGATGTAATGTGTCGCGTTGACTGTCGGCCGACAAGACACGTTTGTCAGGCTGAAACTTTCTGCTGACAACTGATAATTCTATCACACACATATAAATCCACAAAAATAGTGCACTGGATAATACATATGGCAATTACACCATGTCCCAAAATTAGCAACCCCTTACAGATAAGTGAGCGTAAAACTGTTAATATCTGAACAATATTTTTTACAAAATTTGAAAGAGTCATGGTGAGAATCATTCAGAATTAGTATTTAAAAGCTCAAAGTGGCCACTTTTGACCTCGACGCAAGCTCTTAATCTAAGGCACGTACACTGCTGCTTGATCCCTTTGTCAATAATAACGTATTAAACGCAACACTAATGTAAACAAACTCTCGACATCATAAAGACGTTACACTGAGAACACACGGTTAAGTGTGTACGTCATAATCGGTGTGACCATAAGTAATGTTAAGATAGTGCACTGCAGTGTACAATATTTCGTTGAAATCCATGAACTACAAACTGAATTAGATGTGTTTGAAGCAGGGGGCCGCTAATTTTGGGACATGGTGCAGGACCATGGAATGAAACAATCGAATGTCACGCAAAAAAATTCATTTCTGTGCAATACCACCATCTCAGAGTGGCTCAACTGGTAACATGTTATCAAGACGTATTTACTTTGAACATCATTACGTTTATTTAGAAAATGAATTAATCCGGTATGTCTTTACACCTAAAAACATGTCATTATCTTAACTGGCACAATGGGACAGAAGACTAAACTGCAGGAAGAGAGATTGCTATCACAATTACCATAAACCCTAAGTACCAAGTAATGATTATTGTGGTCTTTGTTTATCATCATTCTGTTAAACTTCAGAAGTATGTACAATTTACCACAGAAATAACAGAGAATAGCAAACACATAGTGTTACACTGCAACAGGAACTGAAAATACTGATACACAAAATTCCACTATATAATTTAAGTCTCAAGTCAATTCTGTCTAGAGCATATGAGGGAAGATTATTAGAACTGCCATTATTGTTAGTTACATATGCACACTCTGGATTGGCAGTTCTTACAATTTTAGGTTTAGGTTGTTTTTAGGTTATGTGTCTCATATAGGTTAAACTTCATGTAAAGGTTAAATTTTTTGTTTCATTATTATGTGTATGTGTAATCCTGCCTGGAAAGGCCATCCCTGAAATGACCTGTACTGTGTCAGGCGGGACATAAAACCCTACTCACTCACTCACTCAAGTCAATTCTATGGAATCAAAAAAATTACTTGACACATAACATCACATCAAAAATGCATCGAAAAATTTCTTTCGAGATGTCAAAAACATCTTGGTCACTTCCCGCACTGTGATGATGGGAAAAGTAACTGAGACAATAATTGGGCCATTGAGGCTTATCAGATGATGACTTGTCATTATCAGATGATGACTTGTCATGAACAAGTTCAGATCGACTGCACAACAGATGTTTAATTGTTGCAAAAAGTTTTAAATTCTTCATCTTCAACTGAAAAACACATGACTCGATTCGCAGTCTGTGCATAAGCCTGAGACACAAATACTGGGAAGAATGACGGACCTCGATGACTGCTCTGGGTATAGTGAGCTCAGTTGAATGATCAGTGCAGGAAATGGTCAGTGAGGAGCTGATGATACGCCGTAGTGTTTCTTCCATGTCCACTCTCACGGCTGGTGCCAGCTTCCGGCTCCCACCACGACGACGACCTGCAACAGCAGCAGCACTCAAAGTAAAAGTTCAATGCTGCAGTTCGCTCGATCACAACGCTAAGGCAGTCAGTGGCACCATGGGTTAAACAAGTATACCCCAAAACGGGAGATTTTCAACTGCATTTCTGCACTTTTTGGAAGAAAATTCTCAAAAGAGAACAAATTTTCGAAGAGTCAAATTTGGGAGAAAGAGCAAGTAACCCCATCTGCAATAATGCCACTCACTAGTGGTACTGAGCAATGTCAGCACACCACTGATTGGCTGGTTACCCACTAACAACTACAAGCTGGCAGTCATGACAGACCATCTACTGGAGATGCTGCTGTATCTTTTATTCTTGCCTCACTCAAGACTATGTGGACATAACGATCATCAAACAACCAGTACTTTCGCGCGTTACTGTCAACGTAAGCTTTCAGAGTTGGTGCTCTTTCAGCCTGGAATCACTGTCATATAACTATAGATCTGCCAAACTTCTTGGCATTTTTAAAAAGCATAATTTAAGAACTGAAGCATCTGATATTGCCTACAGTAAACATGTGAACACTCAGTCTAGTCTCTGCCAATATGTGCCTCTGCATCAAGATGCTATACAAATCTGCTTTAATGAAATCAATAGCTGACCAACAAGTGCAGTTAAGGTCTATGCTTTACAGTTGAGACATTAGTCACGAGCAACTCTCAAACAACAACATGAGATCACTGCATGAACTAATAACAGCTGCTGCTGTTGAATGCATTACATGCCGGACATCTACAGCCATTTGACAGAAGGTTCACCAGCAGTAACAGATAAATGCTAAACATTTTTGAGTACTTAGAAAGTGAGTAGTTTTACATTTCACTCACACATCATACGACGACTGTTTACATAAAATCATACAATCTCTGATCACTGCACAACATAAGCCATCTCCATTTAGCAGGCACCTGGATAAATGCATTGTTTATAGGCAGTTCTCTAGTGTCCACAGATAAAAGTAGGCAACAACAAACACACACAGTTAGGCAGTGTCTATACGTACGTCTGCCGTCGACACTGACTTCCAGCCGATTGGCCCGCTGCACCAGTGTGTAAGACAAAGGCGGACCATACTTGTTGGCTGTCCAGCGTATCAGACTCGCACCGGAGTAAGCTGTCAGCCGTTCAGCAACAACACGAAGCGGTTCCGAAGTGTATCCACTGCTTGCCACTGGCTGATCAGTCTATGCACAGGCAGGCATTATATACAGAGTGCCCTGACAAAAGAACCATTCCCGAGAAAAACGTCTGTATATTGGCAATGGCACAACAAAAACGGCGAGCCAAGCTTTCACATTCTGTATGCAGGTTTTCACAGGACCTATCCTAGAAATTTCATGAAAATATCCCATATGGTTCAACAGATAAAATGGCTTAAACTAGTCCACCTTTTCAAAAAAGCATACAGTCACACCCTAACAGAAAAGCGAATCAAAGCTTGCAGCACTTGTTCAGTTCAATAGCTTAAATGTCTGAACAACATGAACTGGTGCATCTTGCACACAGGCTGATACAAAACTGAAATGATGGAACCATTTGTTGAAAATCTGTGCTGAGCAGCACTAGCTACCTATGCTCTCTGTTACCTCCCCTCGCAGATATTCAGATCAGAGGCATAAAACTCCTCTGCCCACAATCCAAGAAACCACCAAAACTCACTTTTGCTCTCGAACAAATATCAGTTAACTGTTCCAGAGTCGCACCTATACAGCATTGCAATTTTAATTTCAACCATGTTTATATTACATTTTTACTGTTGCTGTTAAACAGTAAACTTCTCGCAGTAAGCTGTTCCAATTTAGCATTTGTGCTGCCATGTTTCAAATACACTACCTTGATTCTAACATTTTATCGCAAACAGAGAATGAAAAACTGATGAGCCAGTACACTAAAAAGAACACGCCAAGTGCCTTACAATGTCAGACGAAAAGCAATGAAAGCATTGCCAAACAAGCAGTAAGTTATACAGTATAAGTTACCAGAAAGCCACTTACTGTAGACTCTACAGGGTGGGCCAAAAAAGTAAGCTATTGCACTTTGTCCATATCTTCGCCAAATATTCATCAATTTTCACAATTTTTTCACCAGTGGACACTGTAAGAAATTTGCTACTCAGTGGCATGCACACCACACTTATTATGTCGCTATACTACCTTGTAAAATATAAATATCCAAAAAGATAGAATATCTACAGATGGACAGAAGGTCTAATGGTAAATTTTTGAAGTATTTAACTAAAATGTCAAAATATCACTTATAGTAAGTGTCAAAAACATTGGTGGATAAGTTAAACATTTCTTTTTCAAATAATTTTAACGATTTTACTGTGCACTCATTTTCAGTGTACATTAATGCTGGCTGGTGGCCGCAATCTTGCTCATAAGCGTACAGAGCAAAGTATTTCAATCATGCGGCCGTACAAGTTATGCACTATTTTTGAAAGATGAAAACTTACTTCGTCGCTACATCTAACCTTTTTGACACTTATTATAATTTATATTTAACATTTTACTTAAATACTTTAAATATTTGCCACTCGACTTTATTAACATCTGTAGATATTGCATGTTTTTGGATATTCATATTTCACAAGGTAGTGTAGTGACATAATATGTGTGGTGTGCATGTCACTAAGTAGCAAATTTCTTCCAGAGTTTACAGGTAAAAAAATTGTGAAAATTGGTCAATATTTAGCGAAGATATGGAAAAAGTACAATAGCTTACTTTTTTTGGTTCACCCTGTATGCTTGTGATAAGAAATAATGTAAACTGTAAATATAGTTGTCAACATGAGAAAAGAAAGAATACAGTTCTACTAACGATGACATCGACCCAGCAGTGAAGTCGGTGTACGCCGATGTGCCAATGCACGCGGTTCACAGCCCTGAGTACCAGTACAACATGTCCGACTGGCGATGCACGTGACCTTGACGACACGTTGACCAGCACATTCGGAAGCATCTCATCATCGTGGTAACCACTGACAGCCGACGACAGCTCAATGACGTGAACGACCCTGCAATATCACACGACAAACAAACAGATAAAGGTGAAGACAAACGTCGGGTACTCGATACAGCACTACTTAGTGCATACGTGTGTCTCAAACTCGTGACTAAACGAAAGTGCTTAACAACCTCGGAAGTGGCTGCTGATTGGCATGAGCTAATGATACTGGGGTGTTGGATGCATTCAGTGGGCAGTGGGCACTGAATGCTCATGGCACAAATGAAAAAACACATCCTTCAACATCCAAGGCACTGCTAATATACTGACACGGCATGCCACTTTTCGCTTCTGTTTCTATTAGTCTGATTCCTTCATCTAGAGGGTGGTGCTAAGCGGAGCTTCAAGTTCACAGCAAAAAGCTAAAAAAAAACAGAAGATGCCAATGAGCTTGTATTGTAAAAAGGTCTCTAAAGCACTTTATAAAAAACCGCTACAGAGCTACGAAGCACCACCTATCAAATGGCATCATTCAGTGTTACAAGCCGCCATGACCCAACACAGGCAAACATGCCATGCCTTAACCCCAGCCAAGCAGGCTGATAGTCAATTTACCTACTCTGCAGGAATGAAAGACTGAGTTGACCTAGTTCTGGGTGGTTGGTTAAATACCAAGAGGGAGACAATCAAACATCAAAGTAATAATGACCCGACTGGGAATCGAACCCGCAATCTCTCGATAGCAAGTCTGACGCCTTACCATTACACCACCAAGCTATCGATACCTGTTACTGGTAGAAGGTTCATCAGAGATGGCACATCCCTCAACACTCTGTGCTCTCATGTAGAACGTCTCGGCATCTGACATTATACTGAAGTCAGCACAAGTTTCTGGTGCAGAGTTGCCTGCAGCAAACAATGCAGAATAACTGTTAGACACCAGCGCATAAATGCAGCATAAACAGTCAGCTAGCACATCTATTGCATCAGCTAAAACATCACCGAAAAACAAAAAAACAGATTCTGATAGTCCAGACGGTACCCCACCGTGGTCAGCCACCTTGTCGAGGTGGTGGGGCTTTACACTGATAACCCGAAAGATTTCTGAAATCTGGAGGGTAGGAGCTAACAGTATTAAGAGCTGACCAAACCCGTGAGAGCAGATTTGCTACACGTTACCAGTGTTTTGTGCTGGTTTCGGCTTCACAGCAGACTATGGCTTTACAGCCATCTATTTATGACTTCACAGCCATCTACGGCTTTATAGCCGTTACCTGTAATCTTGTGGTTATATTCAGAAATGCACATTGGGCCGAAATGATACGGCCTCAGTGCTGGGCAGGTGCAAGAGCCTGCCCACCCCGGAGGTAAGGTAAGGTAAGTTAAGTACAGACGGTATAAAAATAACAAATATATGGACATGACCTTAACATGTGTTCAACCTTAGTACAACTCCATAACTAAAGTGTTCATTTGTGCTTTCTTGTTATTTTAAGGCTCATTAGAAAAAAAACTTACACTGCTGAAAGCCAGTAATCTAAATCCCGCTGTTGCTCTAACTCAGACCAGACATGAAGATGTAAGCTATACAAATCCAGATCCGAGTGGATTTTTAAAAAAATGAAATCTGACAGCTAGTCAGATAGTAGGACAGCAAGCTTCAGTCAGAGTTCCCACACTTTTACAATTTCCAGGAGTTTCCAGGACCATCAAAACTTTTTCCGGGACCTTCTCAGAAAATGCCAACGGTTAAATATAAAGACAAATAAAAACTACTTAATGCACATACAGAGTGTAATCCAACAAACAAATCTCTTCATGAGCACTGTAATGAAAAATGTATGTGAAATGCCAAATATTTCTAAATTTATCTTATTATGCTAGTGCTACATGCTGCATGCTTTGAAACTTTACCCCCGCCCAAAAAAATAATTAATCAACTATCCAGGCTTTTCATTTTCCAGAACTTTCTAAGACCTTACACCTTAATTTCCAGGACTTTCCAAGACCAAACTCATTTTCTGGAACTTTCTAGATCCTGGAAAAACGAGGGAAAAAATCCAGACTTTCCATGATTTTCCGATGTTGGAATCCTTTTCAGTACAGACCTGGTCCAACATGCAGCATGGCTGCATTGGCTGATGTCAGAGTGCGGAGTGTTGACAGAGCATGAAACTTGCGCCGTGTCCATGACACTAACTCCGACACAGATGACGGCAAGTCCGACACTTTATGCACACTGAGTCGCAAGTGACGCTCCTGATTCACCCGCGAATGATTTGACACCTAATGGCAAAGACAGCCACTTCAGCTTCAGCCTGTGTGTGACCTGATGCAAAATGCTTTTCTATAGCACCATATATTGCAAACAAATGAGTGGGAAATAATGAATATAACATTGCGGACTTATAAATTCTGCAAATAATATAGCATAATAGTCATAATTACAGCAACCAACAAACTCGACTTAAAAGTTAGCCACTTAATTCTGTCTAGCACATGAATGCTTGAGTTTAAGCCTGAGTTCAACAATTCGAGACTTCTTAAATAATATAACAGGCAGGGTTGACGAATCACTCATTTGAATCAATATAAATCATGATTAAAATCAACAATAAAAATCATGATTTAAATCACCGAATATAAAACTACAGACTTTTTGTGTAAATGTGATGGCTGTTTTCAGTTTGCAATCTATTATTGATATTCAGTGTACTGTAGCGGTTGCTAACTCAAATTTATTCTGTTGACTACACTACTACTGGATTAGTTCTGAGCTGGTAAGTCGGCTAAACCTGCTACACTTTACCAAAGTTAACATCGCCAATTACTCGGACTTGACTCTTGTTAATTGCTCATGTTGTTGTAGTTATTTTCAGCATGCTTACAAATATTAGAAATGTTATGGCCTTCGTCATCATCAATTATTTTGCCTTCAAAAATTAACAAGATGCTGCCGCATAATTATTCACAAACATTAGATCGCATGCGCCAAGTAAAAAATTGTAAATAGTTATTTGCCTGGCTGCTATAAAAACAAATAACATGAGTATTTTTTTAAAAAAGAAACTCTAATCAACGCCAACTACTGTCATTCACAAACTAACAGATAAAGGTAACACATTGCTTATCACAGACAGCATAGAATGGTGTAAAAATCTAATAGAAATCAAAATAATTATTTAGATCAAATAAAAATTCTGATTTAAATAAAAAAAAAATCAATGCTTTCTATTTTTATTTAAAAAATCGTGATTTTTAAAAACCCTGATAACAAGAACTATCAACATGATGAGGTAATAAATCCAGCAGTTTAACTCACTTTAATTCATTTTCTCAATGAACCAATAAGGGTGAGGGTGTGAATTACAAAACATCCCCGACATTTTTGACTGTAACGTGAAGAAGGATTATCGGATTTTAATAATTTTTGGTACGAATATTCCTGAGACAACATGTCGTCAAGTGACAATTTAATTTCTCATCTTGCTCAACATCTGTTTCTACACT
>Ga0056128_1000454_pt1 | contig 36582 bp, 26 predicted proteins | sample WorMetLIZISLAND2_FD_71113 | JGI IMG/M metagenome (GOLD analysis project Ga0056128, IMG submission 71113) | Marine gutless worms symbiont microbial communities from Max Planck institute for Marine Microbiology, Germany - Olavius geniculatus... ...
TACTCTGTATAGGCCTATCACCTCTCGGCTTATAGATTGCGACTTTTTAATTAGACCTAGATTACTCTTTAAGGTAAGGACCAGCGGCGTCCATCCCCCTCAGCACCAGGAGCCAACCTTTCCCCCCAACTCGGATACCCTCCCCTTTAACTTTTTTCCCTTTTTTCCTTTCCTTTTCTTCCCTGTCCTCTTCCATTTTTTTTCTTTTTTTCTCTCCCTTTTCCCTTCTGTCTTTCTCATTCCCTTATCCCTTCTCCCTCCATTTAGAAGTAAGACCCCTTGAATCCAGCTACAGGGTCTGGGGGAGCGTTGTAATTAAGCTCCCACAGTGGGGTCTGGGGCGGAGCCCCAGTCGAAATCAAATTTGGTGGATTTTAGCCTTTAAAATGTGACATCTGATGGCAACAAATTTAATTATTTTCCATATAATTAACTGATCAAATTTAGTGCAGTTTAAACAATGTAGGCAAACAAGCGTAGGGTGGCACTACAACTGATGCTGAGTGGGTGCTGCATGGGGGTGCTAAGGGCTTCTCTTAGTACCGGTGCTGAAAAATCTGAATAGGAGTGCTGAGCACCCTTTAGACCCCGTCTGGCTACGGCCCTGTTGTTCCAGTCCCCGACAGATCGCTTGTCGGTCGCACTGCTGAAGCGGGTTTTTTAACCTAGCCAGATGACCCTTTAGTCGCCGACATGCACAGCCTCAAGCCGTGAAATACCGTAAGCTACTTATCAATGTCTCAACGTCGTAAAATGAAATAAACCGACGTATGCCTATATATCAGCGAATTACGCTTGTTTGAGTTACACGCTAATGACTGCATCACAGACGGAGAAACGCACAGCCGACTGGAATGGATAACACACGTAGCAGCCGCAGGTAACATACTTTGTTCCGACTAACTTGCATCTAACAGCCTACAGTAACTAGTGCTAAATAAATAGCCTACGACTGAACTTTATGTTTCTGAGTCAACACACACGCTCGTGCAGTTCTTAGTAAAGTGACGACGTCGACTGATAATGCGTATCGCTTATCTTAAGTAATTAACCATCTACACGGCACAAAACTAAAACAGCGCAGGAGGCACTGTGCAAGAGAACACTGGGCCATCGTATGTGGCCAACTTACAGGCAAAAGTACCGCTAATTTCTACCGGGTGGCGCGCAAAAAGTAGAATAGAACGTGCACGCCTTACATAGATCAAGCAATACAGGACAGTGTTGGAAACGATTTACAGCTTCGACCACTGCAGTGAAGGGTAGTCACGTTGAACACCGTGTTCGAGTGTTCAGCACTTCACTGCAAGTCCGCAATGATCCGGGTCCATTGGTCAGCGCTGTAGGCAACCGGTACATCACCTCGCTACACGACATTGTCCTTCAATTCCCCAGTGAAAGACAACAAAACTCAATAAATCACGATAAAAGCACAGTACGCCCATATAATTTCACACGCCACATTTTGTGCAGCCGAGACAGGCTAGATAGCTTTTGTTAGAACGGTTGGACAATGCGGCGACTGGACTGGTACGCCTAATTAATTCAGCACCGGTCACCGAGCCAGTCGTTCTTTGTCATGTAGCGGCCGTGTGCTGCAGCCCTGCACATTGCGTGAAACATAATCCTGCATCAGAACTGCACTGCAGGACGCAGTGATCAACACGAGACATGCGACGCCACACCGCACGCGAACTGAACTGAACGTGTCCGGCTCGGCTTTCAGTCGGCTTTAAATCACTCACTGCCATTCTGCTACTATTTTTGTTTTCGTTAATCACGAGTCACCAACAGGGTCCGGAATGCACAAAAAATCCACCCTACCGATTTGCAATTCACGCACACCGAGTTACGGACCACCATGAGTCCGCCTGCGGGCATGTCTCGAGTCGAGTCTGCAACACTCGAATTCACAGAGAAACCAACATGCCGCGCACAACGTTTCTGACCTCAGCAAATGGATGACTTTATATCAGAATAGCTACTTCAGAAAACTTATCATCCGCAATCCACTTCTGAGTAGCCTACGCAGTCCGCAACCAGCTAGCAATCATGCAAATTTGCAAACCTCTCTAAAAGTTGGAAACTCCATGCACCACTCGGCCATCTTTCCCCACTCAAAGCAACACACGAATTCCATAATGCCAACAGTACTTATACGACGTATTCAAGAAAATCATTGTATATAGTCATGTAGTATATTAAAGGTGCCATAGTCAAAATGCAATATTACATGACACATGAAAAGTGGAACACGCATTCTTTACGTAAATGTAGTACTTTTTGGCGCCACCCGCTACAAAATTTGCTATACGATGATGACGAAGACCTAGTCCTATAGGAGTTCTTGTCTTCGTCATCATCTGTAGCATTTTGTACCAGGTGGTACATACATGACGGCCCTATGTGCATCGTTAGCTGTTAGGAACAGCAGCAACACTGATAGCAACCGCTGAGTCTGCGTTTATGGAGATGTCTCTCGAGCTCAGCGCTCTAGGCCTACTGCGACAACGTTGGCGCATCGGAGCATCACTCCTATACTGCTCAAAACGTCAGAATCATTTCGCATAAATTCGATCCAGAAAAGCCACATCACATGAAGCAAAATCCGGCCGTTCCCTGTATTCCAGCGATATACGTAGAATACAGAATACACGATCTGATGGTGCAGAGTTTATCAATAGGCTATTTCAGTCACACTACGCCTCAGTCTGATTAAGCGTTAACGATCAAACGCGTCTAATTAACCCGAGTGGTTATCGTCATCAGCGTTAGCGACCCAGGTCAAACATTAAGCGACCGACCGACGGTCCATAACATGTCTTTGTCCGGCAGCAATGCGAGCCGCGTCAACGCGGCATATCGACGTGTGCGGCAGACAGTGCCGAACGAGCCAGCCCGGTACCAGGACCAACCAAGAATAGGCGGCCGTGCCGCAGGGCGACAGCATCTCGTGATTGAATTTAGCTGGCCGTTCATCTGGCGCAGTTTCACATGCACTGCGCTGCTAATAGAGCACTTCATGCCCTCGACAATCACACCACTGCAGTTAGTGCCGGGCGACAGTATGATCTATCACGCATGTATAGGTCGTCACATGTCACGCCGTCTCACTAGCCGTTCTACGGCGCACGATAGTAGCCACGACTAATAAATCAATCAGTTTAATCAATCAGATTTACTACACGCTCAGTTCCTGTCCAGAAAACAATGCTGGAAAAGATTCCGCGTTTCGAGCCGCTGACAAAATGATGAGGTCGCGACTATATTTGCAAGTCAACAGATCGTTTTGAGAAAACGCACGACGCGAAGTGGTGTTTGGTTGCACAATGAATTAATGATTACAATTAATCCACTGTATAATATCGTCGCTTGGAAAACTTCTTGCCAACTTAACTCAAGCATAACTTATATTCCGATTAACGACATCCAAGTACCAGCAACAAACGCCGTGAATGCTGTAAATAATACTATACTACCATGCACTCGCTGCGCACTCACTCTCAATCAACCCACACACGCAGCTGAAGACAGACATTAGCAGCTGGCGTTTTAATGGCACGATATTATCGAAGTATAAACATTAAACGGCTCTTTAATGAAGGCCATTAACGACAACCAGCCCATCAATATCGGTTACATAGTGCATAGTACCACTACTATCGCGGCGACTATCTGACTGTCGTGTCTTTACTTTAGAGAGAGTTTAGGCTTACAAAGACCAACTCTCATCAGCGCCGGCGTAACCGTTGGATGGACGATAACAGTTTATTGCTCGCTAGGTCAGCACCTAGTAGGCCTAGGAATTATCTACACACCTCTGACTGTCGGCCAGACTGCTGGCTACTCCCTCGATGAAGGCTGAAGTCGAGTTATTGCATTGAATAGATCCACTGCTATAACGTTTTGGCTGTAATTAGTCATCATGCCTTTGCAGCTGTCCAACTACCAGCAAGGCGACCGCAATAGGCAGAAACAATCTGATTGCGACCACGGTAGCAGCCGATAGTCGGACAGTCGTCGATACTAGTCCAACGGGTGATAGGCTAAGTGTATAGCCTATAAACTGTAAGCAGCTCAGACATACACATGTTTTCAAAACCAAAAGAATGACACCAAAATTTGAGACCAGAGAAGTTAGTTTTTCGTAATTGGGTTAAACACTATGGATAAGTAGACCAGTGAAACAGTGACACAGCCCCTTTGAAACTCTGCGTGAAGTCCGGGGCCACTGTTTCAGCCCTATACAATTGGTAGCCATACAATAGTTCTAGAGCCACATTACAGGCGTAGTAAAAGCAAGGTGTTATCTTCCGTAAAAATTCACGGAAAATAAGTAGTCGATTATGGTTATCTGCCGTGAATTTTCACGGCAGATATAATAGTCGGTAGTAAAGTATACGTTACCTGCACGTACGTCGCAGCCTCGCAGAAATTCCTTTGACGTACGACCTCAGCTGAAAATCGCAGCGAGAAAATACAATTCAGCACTGCAGTTGAAATATTCACGCAAACGAGCTGACCGACGGTGACGTTTTGAAAGCAATTCGAGCAGACCGGCCTCTACCTGTAAGTTGTTATCACCTTAGACACAGATAAAACTCGGTCCAGGTACAAAGAGAATATCTCCCTGTACGAGAAATCCACTGCAAGTTACCACTTACAACGCAGTCGCAGTCAGAGCTCGGAAAACAGGCGTGGCAGGAGCCCAAGAGAGCGTTGGTGAGCGACTTGCTTTCAAGACAACACCAGCTGACACGTCCACGCCATCTAGACCGGCCCTGTCACATTGCCCTACGCCTGCGGCAGACACTGACGACTGACGACTGGCGACTGCGATGCAGCGGCCGTAACTGCTAATGCACGCTAGAGATGTGCCGTTCGAATATAGTGCAATCGATTCGATTAAAATCAGAAAGGTGCAGCCGAAATTTAAACGAAGAAGGCGCGGTGTGACTTCATCGATCTACAAAGTAACCATCGCGCACTGGATGATTTGATTTCGTAGTCAAAGATTCGTTGTTTTTTTTTATTTTTTTTATTTCTGTAACGCTTGGAAGCTTTCTAAGTGACGGCACGTCGCGAACAATTTGATCAGATCAGATCACATAAAATATTTGTTTATACCCTATTTAGGCCTGCACCATGAAGCAAACATCAAGCAAACTTAGAGCACACGTCGTGCACGTGTATTTTGAATACGTTTGCTTCATGTTTGCTTCACGTTTGCTTTATCGTGTAAACGGGGGTATTATCAACAACAGTTGGTAAGCGCAACTGATACTTTCTAAAATTATACGCACATACCAACAAACTCGTCTTTCTATATTTTAATCATGTTAAAGTAAAGATTTCGGCTTTTCTTGATTTGTATGATATGGTGCTGTACACTAGAGAAGACAAAAACAATGGACCTTTTTGCATATGCAGGCCGTCTATTTAAAACGATGTACGTGCAGGGTGGATCACAAAAAGTGCTTTACGTAGATCGAGCAATCGGGCAAATTTGAAAACGATTAATTAGCTGTGGGAACCAGTTAGCTACAACGCTCTAGCATTTCCATAGGCTATATTTGACGTCAGTTTCAGACATCCAGAGATTATCTTTTTCATACCGTTAAGCTTATCGGATTACTAGCATACTGGTTAATTCATTTCCAGGTTTTTGCCCAACTCTACTGCTTGTAGCCGTGCGGAGCGGCTGGGAGTGAGGGGGAGAGAGGAGGGGTTGAATGGCAGGTCGTCGCAGTGGGGTGTCCGTCTGCTGGCGGCGCTGAAACAACAGCGCGTTGCTATCATCACATCTCCCGCATCACATCTGAGCCTCACCTCACATTATCGTCTACTCCATGCAGTCATCAGTCAGTCACTCGGCGCAGCAGCAGCAGCATTGCTGCAGGCCGCTGCTTGCTGCTATTTTCTCCTTGCGATACGATGACTCACGTATGCTGGGATCAGAAGACGAAAGACGGACTCACTGCTATTGCATTGCTTCTTTCAGTCCCACCCTCCGTGATTCAGTCGATAGTCTTTCGGTCTCACCGGCTTCCCTTGCCTTCCGTCGCAGTATGATAACAGCTGTGGTCTTCTCATGCACGTGCAAGTATACAATATCGCTCCCGGCCACGTGTCAATCACGACCATTTCTCAGTCGCAGAAAAGAACTGTATAGTAGCCTCATTGCTCTGTTCTGTTGTCCGCATAATCTGATATTTGATTGACGAAACATGGATTACTTTGTGTTTAATATTAATCACCGCTTTCATGCCATCACTAACTTATAGGTCTACGAAAAATGATATAGGAACTACGTGATTCGCATAGGCCTATAGGCCTATCAGTATTTGAATGTTCATATTAAAGAATCGAGAAGTGTTTAATGCCGAGCAAATCACGATGTACGTGTGAAGCCTATAATTTAAGCTATGTACGCAGCGTTAATTCAATCACGGATGCTGAACGCGCGATATGAAATCATCACTCTGCTGAAAGTAGTTTATCGCACAGAGGCCTAACTCTGATAGCGTGTACCGTGTGGGCGTAGCAGCGACTTATACCCCGTTTACACGATGAAACAAACATGAAGCAAACTTAGAGCACACGTCGTGCACGCGTATTTTGAATACGTTTGCTTCGTGTTTGCTTCAGTGGCGGATCCAGGGGGCGGACGTGCGGCCGCCCCCTCCCCCTTAAGCCCCTATGCATAAGTAAACACTTAATATGCTCTGCCAAACTGCTAATAAAAAGTTTGTTTATCAAAAAAATTATTAAAATTATTGCCACCAGATGTCATATTTTAATGCTAAAATGTCCCAAATTCGATTTCGGCTGGGGCTCCCCCCAGACCCTGCTGGGGGAGCTCACAGAGCCTCAGGCCCCCTAGCTGGATTGAAGGGGTTCTACTTCTAAAAGAAGGGGGAAGGAAGAAGAAAAAGGAGAAAGAGGAGAAAAGGGAAAGGGGGAAGGGGAGGGGAGAAGGGAAGGCAGGGAAGACGGGAGGGGCAAAGAGGATATCCCCTCCCCTTGGCTAAAGCCTAGATCCGCCACTGGTTTGCTTCATGTATGCTTCCTCGTGTCTAAACGGGGTATTAGTTAGGCCTATATTGGTACTTCGTAGTAGCTAATACAGTGGTCGAGACAGAGTGACAGAGGATTGACAAAGACTGGTGTCGTCTGTTGAAGGGCAGGAGGAATGTACAACGAGCAGCTGCGCTGGTTACAAACTATAGCGAACGTCAGCCTCCTGCTGACAAACATAATTAACCTGTACAGACAGCTTTTAAACACATCTGTAAATCATCCCGTGTAGCCAGTGATTGACGGCAAGTAGTCAGTGTCACAACTACTTGAGCTGCAGAGCAGGAGTGCATTGGCCGTCATGCTCGTGACGTCATAATCATTGAAGCAAAGAAATAGAAATGATGCCGTGAGACTATTACGTCAAAACGGACATCGGGCATTAGCTGAAACCCATCTGATGACCGGGAAATGATGCAGCATAAACTAATTAGGCTCAATTTGCATTACTTCGCTGGAAAACGAAGCTTCTTCAGATCTCAGTTAGACCTATGTTAAATTCAGCAGTGGTCGATAGTTTCCATGGTCTGCTCCAAAGTTAGAAAGACTTCTACAAGGCCTACAGAACTTCTCATTGTTTGTGCAAGATACTGTATTCGCATGACCAAGTCAGCAGCGTCTTCTCTTGCTCACATTGTAGGCCTAGTTATTTGGCCCTAAATATTCATAGTTTTCTTGTTTTGACCAGATGACAGCAGGCCTACATATTAAGAGTTACGTTACTGTACTTTTATGTTACTGCACTTGTATAAATTATATACAGCTGAACATTTTGTCCATTTTAACGAGTAATATAATTTTTATGCTGTGCGTTTTGACATTTCTGTAATAAACGAATAATGTTATTGTTTCATTCCCCGATACAAATATATCGCAGGTGTTGCGTTGTGTCCGGTCGTTAATGAAGCAAACACTGGAACTGCCACGGCTAAGATTAATGTACTGTCGATGATTGAGTGCATGGCCGGGTTGCGCCGTTCAGTCCAACAGATGAGGCGAACAGCTGTCAGCGGAGCCGCCAGCGATCATTAGACACGCTCCAGCGCACAGGAAACGCCGATCTCCGTCTCTCTCTCTCTCTCTACGTACAACCCACGTAAAGGTGCTCGTAATACGCATTACCACCACAGATGTATGTGGCACCGTGCGCCAATCCACCATTTCGGTTCGATTTCCTTTCGTCAGGCGGTGCCAGCCAGTGTCACACTCAATGCAAAATGCGCAACTGCTAATTAATCAACCAGTAGCCTAAAGGTTTGGTTATGGAAAAAAGCGCTGAACCATCTAAGACTAACGATAAATAGATTAAGTTACTTTTTCCGTTAAAATATCAAGTAACCTGCTGCTGACCTCAGTTAAACATTTAACGAGACGTAGGCCTAGAGATGATAAGAACAAGCTGTGCGGCAAGCAGTGCAGGATCAAAAGTTAATAAAGTACTGTGCACGGTTAAGTGCCGAGGTTTGAATGAAACGAATCCTGTTAATTAGTGCATCAACACTACGGTGGAAATTGTGAGTTTTTGTTGCACCTAACATCTGCAGGCCGGATGTAGTCTACACTGCTTGCGCACTCGAGAGCTGGGCGTTGCCTTTCAATCACACCAGACCCCCTGTGACATCCTCCTTGCGGACAGGATGTTATGTTACCTGACGCAAAAGCTAACAGCATGACCCCATACACCACTGCCAACCAAGCACACAGGCCACTGATGAATGCAAAAGCTTCTATTCACCCAAATCTGGAATGGAAATCGGACTCAAAGTTTCTCCCTTTTCTCCGTTCCTTTTCCCTTCCTCTTTTTCTCCCCACACTCCTTCCCTATCATTTATCCCCCTCTCCTTCACCATTTTCCCTCCTCTCCCTTTCTCTCCTCGACTTCCCTGTTCCATCCTCATCACCCCCTACTTCTTTCCCCTCCCTCTCTCAGGGCCACTCTTAATGAAGCTATTGGGTCAGGGGGAGCGCTGTAAGCTCCTCCAGTGGGTCCAGGCGGAGACTGCCCGCCAAAATTTTGATCAAAAAAGCGCTTCTGGTGACAGCAATCTATGTTATATAATATATACACCGTCAACAAAACTCCCCTCCCTTATTTTTCACAGGGAACAAGCTGCACACACCAGGTATAAGGAAAAAAGCCAGTGGATGAATGATACTCTGCCAGGCCTCAGATTGGGACAGTGCGCGTAAATATAGGCTTAACATGCAAGTCTTGTAGTTTACACTCAGACGCCAAGATTTAATATACAGTGTGACAAACAGCATCCCCAACATTTTTGACTGTAACTTGAAAACCAATTAGCAGATTTTGATAATTTATGGTACGAATATTCCTGACACAACTTGCCATCAAATGAACATTCAGCTTCCCACCTCACCACTTTTGCATTATCTGGGGAAAGCAGGCCAAGCATAATACGTGTTAAAATAAATGAAAAACGTCAATAAATTCCATCTATCCTAATCTATGGGCCCCAACAGCAGGTATATTACAAGGTTTGACTGTCATGCAGCAGTGTGTCTACCAGATGAAGTTTAGGAATGTTTGTGAAGTCAAGAAGCGACTGGTACAACCAGGATTGGTCTGGAGCAGAACATTATCGACTCTGCTGTCAATGAATGGAGAAAGCGTCTCCTTGCCTGTGTACGCACAGTGGGCCAACACTTAAAGCAATTTTAGCAGGATTTTGGATGGCCTAACAACCATGAACAAGTTTAGTGCGCCACGCATAATGAGATGCCGAAGCACAAAAAAAAATTTATTGCATCAATACAACAAAACAAAACTCTTTCGAATTTTCCGTCTGCCATGCCGTCAACAGAAATTAAAACTATTAGCTAAAGGTATTAAAATTATTAAAAGTATTATTATCATTAGCATATTTATAATACACTGTGTCTCAAAAAAATCCCCAACATTTTTGACTGTAATTTTAAAACCAATTATCAAATTTTGATAATTTTTAATACGAATATTCCTGACATAACTTGCCATTAAATGACCACTCAGTTTCTTACCTCACCCAATGTATGCTTCTCACTGCCTAGGGAAAGCAGATCAAGCAAAATGTGTTGAAATAAACATAAAACCTGAAAAACATCCTTGAGATTATCGATCGTAACTTGGAGAAAGATTAACAGATTTTGATAATTTTTAGCAAAAATATTTCTGACACAACTGGCTGTTAAATAAGTGTTTTAGTTTTCACATCACCTAACGTCTGCTTCTGCACTACCTGGGAAAATCACACCAAGCATAATAGGTGTTAAAATGAATAAATTCCATCTATCCTAATCTGTGGGCTCCAACAGCTGGTCTATTATAAGGTTTGACTGTCATGCAGCAATATGTCTACCGGATGAAGTTTAGGAATGTTTGCAAAGTCAAGAAGCAACTGGTAGAGCCTGGATTGGTCTGTAGCAGAACATTATCGACACTGCTGTCAATGAATGAAGAAAGCGTTTTAAAACCAATTATCAATATACTGCAAGTTTTGAATAGTGGGCCAACATGTCAAGCAATTTTACTGCAGGCAGTTGAAAAATGAACAACTGAATGAAATGTCAGCCACAGTGTCAGAAATGTAAACAAAATGTGTTTTAACGTGTCATGTTAACAAAGCAACCATACTGTATTGGACAAAAAAGTAAATAAGTAAAAACACAAGCTATTTAACTATAAGTATAAGTATATAGCTATAAGTTATATTTCGCTGGTTGTTTTCCCCAGGTAGTGCAGAAACAAATGATGGGTGAGATGGAAAACTGAATGGTCATTTGATGGCAAGTTGTGTCAGGAATATTCGTACCAAAAATTATCAAAATCTGGTAATTGGTTTTCAAGTTACAGTCGAAAATGTCGGGATGTTTTTTTGAGACACAGTGTATATTTATCTGTGACACACTAAACTTGTTCATGGTTGTTAGGCCATCCAAAACGCAGCTTTTACTGCAGGCAGTTAGAAAATAGACAACTTGATCATTTGTCAGCCAAAGTGTCAGAAATGTGAACAAAATGTGTCTCTATGCGTTACGTTAATTAAGCAATCATACTGCATTAGATAAAAAAGTGATATTTCGCTGCTCGTGTTTTTCCCAGGTAGCGCAGAAACAAACGCTGGGTGAGTGGGACACTGAATGGTCATTTGATGGTAAATTGTGTCAAGAATATCCGTACCAAAAATTATCAAAATCTGACAATTGGCTTACAAGTTACAGTCGAAAATGTCGGGGGTGTTTTTTGTAACACAGTGTAGTTGCCTTTGTGGCCAAATAGCCTCAAAAAAGGCAAACCTGGCCGTGCCCCATCAGGAGCATAGGCGGGATGCTCATCTCCCATAAGTTGGCCGTTGAGCCCGTAGGTGGATAGACCACTCAAGTCCGTGACGCATTGCCAGTGCAAATATCATGGTCAACAGAAATTTTGCGAAAAAGTAGCAGACTGATATGATCCATAATTTGAGCTGCTAAACTGGCAGGCAGGCTGCAAGTAAATTAAAATAACTATAAATATTTCCAATGGAACTGAAATGAGAAAAATTAGACAAGTGATCTTATGAGACATAAATAAAGGAAACAATGAACAGTCACTACAACGTATATTCAGCATGTGATCAAACAAAAACTGAAGAATACTCAGTGGATATCAGCATTCTTGCACACCACACAGTGCACATATCTGCAGTGAAGCTGCTTCCATTACAATGTCACCCACATGGATACATTCAGATAACCACAGAATACATATTGTATATGCAGAAGCTAAGCAAAGTGCAGACTACACAAGTTTCAGTATCCCTAACAGATGTCTAGTATAGTAAAGCACACATCACAGGCTGAACAGATCTACATGTAGTTAATTGGTCGCTGTTCACAGATGCTGTCAGCTTAATCACTACGCACATTTGTGCCACTTTAGCTGCACTGGATTCACTACTTCTACTACGAGAGAAACTGTACAATAACACACCGCACGAGATTGACACCACACCAGAATCATTTCTACATTCTCACCATGCTGTGATTTACCGTAACATGATTCTAGCAATACTCGAATTCTGCGATAATGAATGAAGTATATAAAAATGGCAGAAAGATTCAAGAATGTTTCGAAGTTGACGGTGGACACTAATTTTGGCTAAACATGGGAAGAGCTCCAAATTGTAACTCATGTTCAACAATTCCAAAAAAGCTTACTGCCATGGGCTGGCTAAAACTGGAATAACTGGGGAAAAGTAGGCAGTCGAGCACAAACAGAAAGAATCGATAGCAACTAGCAAAGAGATAATAATAAACAGTTTCATTTAGTATCACTAGTAACATTTGGCAAATAGCCCGACCACTTCACAGGCTGATAATAAGCACGCCTCAAAGCATCAGACAGCAAACATCATAGAGACTTCTAATGTTAGTTTGTCTCTAGATTTTTGTTTCATTGGAGAAATAAACATAAATTAGTTTAAGGTAGATTAAGAGACACTTATAAGTTACTGGCAGACAGCAGGCTGTCTGTCACAGAGCACAACACTACACAACATAAAGTCTTAAGTCATTGCAAGTTAGCTTTATATACACGTATTATATATATATATATATACTAGTAAAACTGTTGTATAATTCAACACTAGCAGACAGATAATGCACACACCAAAGTAAGCTGCATGCACGGTATTCACGTACAGTAATTAAGTTCGACCAAATATTTACTATATATCATTGTCTAAAACAGACACAATATGTAATCTATCTGTCTTCATCAAGCAGGTAAAGTCAGCTGGCCATGTCTCAGCAGATCAGATCCATCCATTGGACTCACACTGTCATTAACACAGACAACAAGTGCATATCACACCATATGATGTAGTAACATTTCATATGCTGCCAACTACTATCAACTAGGGCTGTACCGAATAGCAGATTTTACTATTCGACCAAATAAGAATAATTCATTTTATTATTCAGCCGAATACGAATAGCCGATGCAGGTTCAAACACAGTGCACAATGCCCTGGATTTAATGCTCACGAATACTGTGAAAAAATCCAAGTCAGTCATCTTAATTGTGTTCGTGTTAAACGAACGATACTAACAAAAATTGCCGCCACTAATGAAACATGCTACATACTAAACTGCCAAGGAAAAGCCTTGAAGTGTCATATGTGGGGTTATGCTATGGAGACTGCTGGCTGACAGCAGCTATCTTTGAGGCTATATGCAGGAGCACCAAGTGGCAACGGCATATGAGCAGCTTATTATTCGTATTCGGTCTATTTTTGCACTACTATATGGCTTAATATGGATATACTATTTGGGCTGAATAGAATACGAATAGAATATTTGGTACAGCCCTACTATCAACTACCAGCTACAGTTCTTACAATAACCACTATAACCAAAATGCCTTTACTGTCCATGACCAAACAACATAAAAGCTCTGAAAAAAGCAACGACAATAATAGCAACAAAAAGAAAAAAGTAACGTATCCAAGTGCTAGTTCATTCTTTCTTTTAAGTGTTCAAGCTTACAGCCAATTTAAGTCACTGAGACAATCAACTTCACAACAAAATACACCATTTTTCCCCTAGCAGTGGCTGCATTACAGCACAGTGTTGATCAAGTGGTCGTGGGTTTGACTCTAGTTGTTCACACACCTGTGTCTCTTGAAATCGAGCAGCACAACTTGCAGCTGAAACTAAGATTTGCAGAACTACCAAACTTAGTGATATACAGGCTGAATGGTGTTGTGAAAAAGATAAACACCCCATCTAGCTTGAAAAGGCACAGAGTTGTTATCAAGTAACTGCCACCAAACTAGCTTGAAAAAGCATAGCAACTGTTACCATTTTTGGTAGGTCGGCCACTGCCAATACTGAAACGAGCACAAAACAATAACGATGAGAGAGAAATAGACCCGATCAGTCATCAGTCGTTGTCATCATCAGCCATGCGACTGCTGCTCCCATCATCATCGTCATCACACACCGTGCCACTAGCAGTTCCCCCGCCTTCGTCATCACTCTCACATGGTGTTGTAGCAGCGCTGCTGCCACCGACCACACCTTTCTCCAGACGCTCGCGGGCGTTCGTCACCACCGACTGCAGCACGATCGAGTCCTCGTAGATCTGTACAGTTGCAAAACAACGCCTGACATGATTGAATGCTCTTCATAGGAAACCCACCACAGAGCTATGTCATATGGGACCACACAATGTCAACTGCCACCTGACGCTGGTCAACGTGCCTTGCCTCAACCCCAGCCAGACAGACCGATACTCAATTTACCTACTCCAGAGAGACAGAAAACTGAGTTGACCTTCGTGTTGGTTATACACTGTGTTCAGAAAAAAAACACCCACTCACGTTTTCTTTCATATCTTCATGGAAAATGGTCAGATTTCCACAAAGTTTTCAGGGAATGTCTAGGAGGAAACTAGTATTCCACCGGTGGAAAAGTTAGATATTCTTTGCTACTGGTGACGTCATGCTGACGTCATATTTCCACGTTTGTAAATCATGGGTTTTACCATTGAAGACAGACATCTGACAAAATGTTTGCGAGTCAGCAAGGGTTATATAGCCGCAAGTTTGTGCAAGTTTGTGCTACATGTTTCTGGACAATGGACAGACAATGCAACATTGATCGAATGAAGTTTTTAAATAAAAATGATCAACAAGACCAGCAGTTTCAAGCCGTTTAACTGATAGCAGGCAAGTGGTCAACCACGCAGTGATGCGTGTGTGTACGCCAGCCAACATCAACGAAGTTGAGGATCTTGCACTCAGCCAAGAAGATAAACCATGGAAAAAGTTCACAATGAAAAATTGCATGATGAATTAAAATATTTTAGAGGCCAGTTAACACAATCACCAATTGATGTGTTTTAACATTTTACCAAATGTCTGGCTTCAGCGGTAAAACCCACAATTTATAAACATGGAAATATGACGTCAGCATGACGTCACCAGTAGCAAATAATATCTAACTTTCCACCTTTGGCATACTTGCTTCCTAAAAACATTTCCTGAAAATTTTGTGCAAATTTAAACATTTTTCACAGAGCTATAACAGAAAACGTGAGTGGGTGTTTTTTTCTGAACACAAGTGTATACTGAAACAGCTTATCTGTCTGCACGCAGTCATCCATCCAAGCAGTAACCACTTGACAGTAAGCACAGTGGGAGTCTAACCAATGACTCGACCAAGAGTCCAATGTCTTACCATTACACTACCATGCCACATGAACAACTGTCTCTATTCAGCTGCCGAGTAAGACTAAAACTAACATAAAAAACTGAATGCTCAAAAGTTAGTAATTCTAAACAGCAGATTACTTTAATTAAGTATAATTTTATTTATTCACACTTTCAACAACCAACAAAAAAGCACTTCGAATAAAAAGCAACAGACGCAGCAGTTTTTACATTCTAATTAATAAATTATCAATTTATCACATACAACAAATTCAACTAACAACAGTACTGTTAAGCAGCATTTTAAGGAGCTGCGAAAAAATCAAGCTCTGCTGATTGATGTATGTGATTGTGCTACAAAATCATAGACTTCACAGAGATGCAAAAAAAGTCTTAGCAATCAATCTACAAATGTGACTGTCTGCAGCATAACTGCTATATTATTCAGCAGCAAATAACGACAAATAACAAGAGCTAAATCAAACCAGTGATCCTTCGACGTTGTAAGTCTGTGCATTCTTGCAGAGCAGCAGCACGTCCTTCTCGACATCATCAAGGCTCCTGTAGTAATGAGCTCGAATACGTTGCTGCGTACGATACATTTGAAACACAATAATGGTCAAAATGGTTAAGTGGTATAGTTTTTTATAGAAAACAAATCTACGAGCTACGAAGTGTTACCTGCCATATGAGATTAGGGTTATCTGCCACTCAATAGAAATGAACATGCCCCGCTATAACCCAGACATACAGGTCGGTACTCGATTTACCTACCAAAGGGATGAAAGCAAGTGAGTGAGTGAGTAGGGTTTTACGTCCCACCCGACACAGTATAGATCATTTTGGGAATGGCCTTTCCAGGCAAAACACATGTACATACAATAATGAAACTAAAAGTTTAACCTTTACACAAAGTTAATGTGTTAACATAACTGTTGACCGAAAATGTAAAAAATCGACTGCATCACTGAGCACTATTACCTGGATCTTCTTAAAGTCGACAGGTTTACGGATCACTTCATAGTAGTCGGGAAGTTCTTTGCGTGATGGCAACTCCATAAATGGTTCACTCAGAATACGCTCATCACTGAACACAAACGTAAACAAGAAATATTTTATACTGTGATAAATCTAATGCATTCCTCATGCATTATTCACTGACATCAAAATCCCAATAAGAACCAAGTAACTCCGTTCGATCTGACATGGCCATTAAAATTACCAAAGCCATATTATAATAGCCCCAATATAACAATAAAAACAAGAACAACTACAACCTAAACAACAATCACATGATACAATTACAAGGAAACTATCAGCAATGATGCATCGATAATTAAAAATCAGTTCAAACAATCTAAACAGCTTCACGACCGAAAGAAGAAAAGCAGCAGAAGTAAGAGATAACGATACAAAATTAACAGCCATAGTGCCACCACAAAAAAGCGATATAATTGTACACTGCAAGTATTAGCTAAACAGCACAACTGGCATGGACTTGCTATCAAGGGATATCACGAAAACACTGGCATTATGACAGCAGGGGCAGATGCTCACACTGAATTTTTGTTGTCGAAAATTTTTTTGTGTCCAGAAATGCAAAATTTGGGGTTAAAGCCAACACTGAGAAATCAAAAAACAACATTGGAATTTCGAGCACCCAATAATCTGTGAGAAATATGCAAATGTCCATTGAAATTCTGTTGAAAATTTGCTTCGTCTGTCCGAAGTTGCAACTTCTAGCCCCGTCTACTTTTTTCAACCCCCACTGCCATTGTGTAGTACTAACCTGTCCTGGTAGTCGATAACAATCTGAATGAGTTTCTTCATTTGCTTCGTGAGCTTGAGAGGGTTCGGGCTTGCCTTCTCGAGTGGTGGTCGTCCTCGTTTCTTGGGCTTCTTGCTCTTCTCATCCGGCTCGTCACATTCGTCGTCTTCAATACGCCGACGTCGTTTACGTCCTTTCTTCCTGACTTCGTCCTCCACTTCATCTAGATTCCCGTCCTCAATCGCCTTCCCAGACACAACACGGGCTCATCAGAGGTTCATTTAACAATATGCACTACATAGTATTCACATTTTACTTACTTACATCCACACTCGCTACAGCAGGTATGCACAACCTAGCTGAGACACCACACGCACATCCACAGCCACATACCAGGCTTTCATTGGACAGATTACATCTTCAATCTGTCTTCAGCTAAACATTTGCTTTGGAACGGCAATGGTACTTTGGTGACTCCATCAACATATCAGATGTGTTACAGAGCAGTGACAACCCAGTGAAATTCCTCAATGCTTTGTGCATCTTCCCCTCGCATACAGACAGTGTCTAACAGGCTTGTCGTGACAACAAGAAGAACAAGACCGCATCACTCAGTCATGAAAGCAAGGCATGCCAAAACAAAGCAAAATACTATTATCATTAATCACAACAAATAGCAAACATCGAGCTCAGCAGTTTGTGTTCCCAGCTGAGACTGCTACCAGTTAAAAACACGTCCAAAAACAGATAAGAAAAAAAGCAAATGAATAACTTGCATGGATTATAATTTTATGTATCATATTTTCGCTGTTTTCTCTTATGCTGGTAGGTCATAAATTCCTAAGAATAGCACATTTTCTATGTTTTCCCTCTAATAACTGCTCTACTAGTGCCATAGACGACAATCATTCCAGAGAACATTATGAGTAGTTTGCAGGAAAAACTGGAAAAAGAAACAGCTCCAAGTGCACCACACAGCCCAAGCAAAAAACACAGATGGCTAAAAAACCAATGTACAGCATCATCAAAAAGCTAGAACAAACAATTCAAGTCAAGCTGTGACAAGATGTAATGCGTAACAAATACTCACACGCAGCCACTGTTTCTCTGTCAGAGCATCAGAGTAGTCTACTTCCTTCCTCTGTCTCGACCCTCGGCCAAACAACTTCTCCTCTTCCTCTTCATATGTCAGGCGATCAACCTAGTACAACACGACACCCACGAATGGGTTTGAGACCAGCATTTTCAACGCCAAAGCCATGTCCACTGTCCAGGCAAGTGGGCTTTCAGGCTAAGACTAATAAGTAAAGAAGTAAAGTATGACTGTTCTATACTGAGCATTCAAAACTAGTTTAATCTTACTCAAACTGTAACAAAATGAAAAAAATGCTCAGATAAACATACATCAGATCAACATTTCAGATGAGTTACTTCAAGACTACATCTAGTTATAACAGTCAAAATGGGAAAAAGTCAACACAGCTTCAGTACTGAGATAGTAAGAGCACGCTACTAACCCACAAAAAGTTGTTTTTGTATAAAATGCTAAATAACTAACATTGCATAAGTGCAAATGGAACAAAACAGCTTAGCAGATCTACATGTGGCATCTGCGACACTTCTGAGGTTACTTTCAGTTAATCATACTTACGTAAGCAAAATTACTGGAATTTCAGAATTAATGTAGCAAATAAATGTAGCAAATAAAGTGCTATCCGTGTTGCTTAATAATCAACACTGAAACTCTAAGGGAAAAAAACACAAATTAAATGAACAATGTAAAAAAATGTAAAATGTAGAAATGAACAACCACCTCCATTTCATCTCTAACAAGCCAAGCAGGAAGCTCGTCCTCTTCCATCAACCGTGCTCTTCGCTTCGGATCACGAGCCTCATTGCGTCGTCGATCGAGATCCATTTGCTGTATAGAAATAGTCGATCCATGCAACCACACACACTCACTATAAAACTTCTCATAATCTATGCAGAATTAGCATCTGACTACTGTACACAGAAGTTTGCTACATAAACACTGAACAGCTCTGAACTAAAGAGTGACATGGGGATAGGGATGGCGGTAATACCGCAGTAATGGGGACAATAAAGGCGCTATTACCACGGTAATGGAGATAAAAGCCATGGTAATACCGCGGGAATAGAGATAGAATTTGTGATATACCCGCGGTAGTGGGGACAACTACAAATTTTGTCTGTAGTTGTTGCTGTAAAAATAGATGTGGAAATAATACACTTCACTAAATAGTACTAGTACATTGCATGGCATGTTTCAAAATGTGGATAATTTGCGTTTATGTACACTGATAGCGTGGGGTGTTGCAAAATGTTATTAATTTGCATTTACATTAGTAACCAACAGCAGTAAAATGTGCAGATTATTAGCGGAAATTATTTTTGTCAACATAACGATGGGGACGGGGATGTTACTTCATCCCCATGTCACTCTCAACTCTGAACCCAGAAATCTAACACACAGAAGTAAATCTAATGCACACAAAAGTTATCAAAGCATGTAAAAAAAATTTCCGCTAAACAATAAGTAATGCAAGTATATGTATTCTTCAGGAAATTGATGATGATCACAACAAATAAGCATATATAAATTCTAGCAATTAATCTAGTCGTTAGTGAATAACAAATTTTTAATAACTGAAATTATCTTAACCATTATTTTTTATAGATTTTCCCATATAATAAATATTTTTATATTTGCCACAATAAAACTAACAAATTTAATTAAAACACGAGTACTGAAATAAAGAATGTAAAAAATGAGAAAATCTACCTGAAACTTCTCGTATTCAGCTTCAGTTCTGGCAAGCATCTGGTTGATAGTTTCATCATCGGGAACCTCATCCTCATCCTTCAGAACAACACAACATAAAATAACAACGCTGACACAATACTGTTGAACTCCACAAGGACCACAGCACTGCAACAAATACAACTTTCGACCTGTGTTTAATCAGCTGATTTTCCAGAGTTACTCTAGACTGGGCGTGGGAACTCTTGGAGCAAGTCTTTTTTACAAACTGAATGTGCTTCTTGTCACATAATCAACAGCATCAGCACTGCACTAATCTCATAACAGCATAAGTTGTCTTGAGGCCTGGCTCTATAGCATGACATGTTCGTGTTGTATACCAATTACCGACAACACCAGTGGTGCTGTGAGCCAAGAACAAAACACCACACATCGCACATTATTTACAATCTTGCTATCACGTTGCACAGAGGCAGTATAATCTCCTAGCTATACACTTACGTGAATTGTGCAACGCTGCATGCATATGCACAGTTTAAGAGCTCAGCCTAATCAGCACAGATACAATTTCTCAAGCAATACAACAAAGAAGGTGGCCTTGTAATGTAACAGCAGAATGTTGAATGCATGATCAAGAGGTAGTGGGTTCAACTCCTGGTCTCGGTCAGGCCACTATCAAGTGGTTACTACTGAGATCGGTGACTGGCTGCGAGCAGGTACATAACCAACACCATCCTACCACGGTAAGAAAATCGAGCACCAACCTGTTTGGCTGAGTGTCAGATAACACTGCATGATCCCATATGGCAGGTGACACTTGCTAGCACAGTGATGGATTTCCCATAAAGACCTATATATCACTTTTAACCTTCAACACAACAAACTATGACAAAATAATGACTAAAACATATGACACACTATGACAGAACAATCACACAGTTACCTCCTCCTCCAAATTCTCCGACTGCAAGATGGACATGAGGAACTGTTGGCGTTCGAGTCCCGTTGACTTCTGGTCAAACATTCCCGCCTGAATCACCTTCTCATCAACATTCAACTTATAGCGGGCAGCAGCCAAAATACGCTCCTCCACCGAGTTGACCGTCATCAGACGTAGCACCCTTACCTCGTTTTGCTGGCCGATACGGTGAGCTCGGTCCTGCGCTTGCAAGTCCTGCACCACCATCAACCAAAGCAATCTCCATCACTTTCAAGTTTTACCTTACCAGTAAGAAAATGACCAAAGAACTGATCAGTAACAGCAGCAGATGGTAAGTGTTTTTTTTAACAAATGGAACATGTATGGTTGTCAATTATGCGTGAAAAATTTGTTGAATCTACCACATTTGACTATTAAATGCAACTAAAAAATCTGGCAAAAGCTGCAATCAAAATCTAATATTTACCTGTCCTTTATCAACATTAACAATTTCAATATCTATGCGGGTGAATATATCACAGAAACATAAGAAAGTGACAAAACAGCAAAAGTCCTGTTATGTAAACAAAAACCATGTTGTGAAGGTTACACATGCCAGAGTAGCCAAAGAAGTCCAACAAACAAACAAATGACCATGTACTGAAATAAAAAGGTCCAACAACAGAAGAGTTTTCATCAAATTAACAACAACCTTACTACTAATGCACAGTTCACAAAAGTAATGCACGGTTGGTCAGACAATTACAATGATAATGTGCACCGACATCTGACATCAAATGCATCAAAGTATTTGTAAATGCACAAATAACAGTAAAAACAGTGAAATTCACAAAGCTTGTTTACCTACACCCTAAACAGTGTAAGCACTGTACAGCACCTGGTGTGGGTTCCAGTCGGAATCAAAGATAATGACAGTGTCAGCAGTCTGCAAGTTGAGTCCGAGGCCGCCAGCACGAGTGCTCAGAATGAAGAGAAAAATCTCCGAGTGCGGATCATTGAAAACTGACAGCAGCTGGCCACGATCGTCACTCTTCGTTGTCCCGTCAAGACGAAGGTACTTGTATCCTGACAAATAACAGCTACATATATATTTCGAAGAAAAACACAGCGAATTCAGTATGGTGCAACCGACTCATTTTTTCTGGGATTAATCCAAAGCTGCATCAGGTCCACTGCAATGGCATGTTTTTACAGACCATTCAGATCATCCAAAAAATAACTAAGGTTGAGAGACATGGGCAAATACTTAAAAAACTAGTGGGTTTTATTGAGTAAATCAACCGAAAACACCCACACCAAATTTTGTTTTAGTGCTTCACTATGGTTAAGTTTCTGAAAGTTGAGGCTAATAATTTGCAATTTTTTCAATATTTATTCCATGTGGACAGTATTTAACAGTCCTCATTCTAATAAGTGAAACTCAAGAAATTCCAAACAGACAAGTTAATACACAAGCTGAGCCTTTAATAAATCAAGTTGAACCCAAAAAACCAAAACCTAATAAATCCACCAGATTGGGCTTAAAAACCACATATTTCAACCCTGGAAAAAACAATGCCGAATCATCAAACGAATAGCTAGCAATGAAATTCACAGAAGAAATTGAAACCTCGATAGTAGAGAAAGTCCTCCATGATGGTCATTAGCGCAGTCATCTGACAGAACAGCAGACACTTGTGTCCCGTTGCCTTCAACTTGGGCAATATACGGTCCAACAGCTCAAACTTGCCAGAAGCACGATAGAGATCAGCCCTGCAGTGAACACAGTACAACCCAACACTCAACAGATGGCAGCAACAACACATAATGCCATAATCACTACATGCACTATGAACTGTACAGATTAAAAAGCACAGTTCAACATAAAACCAACTGTCCATGTTAATTGTACAACTAAGAAAGAAGAAATATAAATAACAGTAACAGAACATGCTTCAACAATCACCCAAAGTTTCAGGCAAAGCCTAATCCAAAGTAACTCCAGAAGGCCAGTTAAAAAATGCCGAATGTCTTAGTAACAGTAATAATGCAAATAAGCATGTAGACGGCAAATATCATGTGTTCAGATAGTCACAGACGATCCGTATTGTACAAAACTCTGGGCTAGCAAACATTAGAAATTCTTGGAGTGGTATATTTGCTGACTAGATGCACACAAGGGGAAATTCAGCACCTGTTAATGCACTAAAGTAATATGAAATGAAAAAGACCTGAAGTTTAGACAGTAAAAACCTGACAGAACAGTTCTAATGCCACAGAGGCAGACTTGCTACACACACTGACAGTATATGACAGTACAGCACTGATCACATCACGGCTTTCATTACAACACAAGTACAACGTAACGCACTCGTTTGGTCCATGACCGGGCTTTGAGAATGCTTCTTCAATCTGAGGAAAGATGAACGGATGATTGCAGATCTTGCGCAGCTGCATGATCGTGTTCATCAGAATTCTAGCTCCACCGCGACCCTAAAAAGTACACAACACATCAATCAATAAACAGGTAGGTAGACTGACAAAACTAAACCATTTGCCATATAATGACCAAACCTGTCAGCTCATCAACCTGTGCACTGACTGTCCAATCAACACTGGACAAATTCTTACGACTGTCACTAAGTAGAATGCATGGCAAAAAATAAAAAAACAAATAACAGCTGCTAACTTGTAGAGACAAGAAGCGGTCACAAAGGGTGAAGCTAAAAACCAACCTGATCGTGACAAGTTAACGGCAACGAGCACAAACTTGTCAGAACAATCAGATCTTGTTACAACTTCACTACAAGTTGGCAGTGAAATGAAAGTAAACTGCAACAAGACAACTCACGTTCTTTCCCTTCTCTGAGCCATCGGTGAGAAGAACACCTTTACTCTGCATGTGACGGTAGAGGAGTCGCTGCAATGACGACATGTCACACTTTATCACATACTCCACCTGAACAACATCCACAATCACTCTCTCCATACAGACCGGGACTATTATCCAACAAACAGCTGCAACCTACTGAGTACATTACACCACATAAGGAACTAATTAGTACAGTTGTTGGATAGCAGTTGGGACAAAGAAGGTCAAAGGTACACAGACAAAAATCGCATTGCAAGCAAAATGCTAGAGTCATTTGACGAAAACTAAAATGAGCACGCTATAAAGCAAAAGCACATAAGCAAAGCAGATTCTAAAGCCCAACTGAATTGCGGTTGTCAACTGATCTCTGAATGCAAGCACTTGGTAGCTTTACCTTCTCTGGCAGCTGTGATTCCACTTCCTTCTTCAAGCGACGCAGAAGAAATGGTCGCAGGACTTTGTGCAAACGGCGAATGATCAGCAACGTTTCCTCATTGTTCAGCTCAACCTGTGCGCAAACCAATCCATCACACAGTATTCTATCGACAGCCAGAGTACGGTATTTACCAATAATTTGGTAGTCTAATGGTTGCACGTCAAACAGGCGATTGCCAGGTCGCTGGTTCGACTCCCAGCTGGTGCAATGCCAGGTAACAACACTGGGCAAGTTGTTCACACACGTGCCTCTGTCACCTGTCACCATGCAGTATAATTTGGTACCGACCTCATCGCTGGGAACGTAACGACAGTATGTAGAAGAGGTGTGGCTTACCGTCCATATAGCTGAGGTGTGTTTGCACTCAGGGCCTTAGAAACGGAGATGAGCATTGAGAGCTGCGAGAGGGTGCTATTGATTACCTTCATCTTAATTAAGTAAAAAATGCTAACGTTGATTATTTGAAAAATTTACTGTGATAAGTTTTATCAATCGCTTCCATAAATTCAACAAAATCCAAAAAATAATAAGAAATAATGTGAAAGAAAAGCAGCTGTGACATGTGCATACCTTTTCACCTGTCATGGCAAATGGAGCATTAAACCACTGTTCAAAGTTGGCACACGACTTGAATATACTTGGCAGCAAGAAGTTCAACAGTGCCCACAACTCCGGCAACTTGTTCTACAACACTCAGCGACACGCAATTTGCAAATGAATTCTGCAATGTATCAGCAACACAGACAACACATGCACATAAAAAATATGCTATGATGTGATATATATATCACGATTCAGAAATATACAAATTTGGAAATAATGTCTTAGCTCAGAACATAGGAAATGAAAAGAAAGCCATTTAAACATGCTGCGATAGTGCTAGCTAGAAACTGAAAGCATATCCGGTACGAAAAACAGTGTTCCAACAAACCATAAAGATTTTCTTGGACATTCCTGGAGAACGACACATTAACCCAGGCAAATATGGAGAATGAGCCACAAAATAACTGAACAAAATTGCCACTTAACTGTATGTATATCAAAACTAACATGACAGCAATGAAACACACTATGAGAGAATAGTGTCAGATGCAAGATCGGAAAATACATCGCAGACAGTAACACTAATAGTCAAAAACAAATTTTCCATCAAATTTGCATGTTTTTTTATATAAATACACGCAACTTAGACCTCTTAAAATAAAAAACTGACGGAGGCCATGCTCAAGTTCGCGAACTTGGGTCCATCGATATTTTTAGTTTTTTACTATAACTTTGTCAAACATGGTCCGTTTGCTACAAACATGTGTACACATAGTGCCACAGACAACGTGAACAAATGCTGCAAATTTGGCTTCTGTTAGATTTCTACTTTTTGTGTGCGCATATATTGTGGCTAAACCGTACATACTGACATATGGTTTAGCCACAATATATGCACACACGAAAAAAGTAGAAATCGTACAGTAATTTAATTGCAGCATTTGTTCATGTTGTCTGTGACACTATGTGTACAAAATTTTGTAGCAAACAGATTATGTTTGACAAAGTTCTAGTAAAAAAACGAAAAAAACCAACGTATGATTTAGGCACAGTATATGCACACACAAGAAATTAAAAATAGTACAGTAATCAACTTCGCAGCATTTATTCATGCTGTCTGTGACACTAAGTGTACAAAATTTTGTAGCAAACGGACCACGTTTGACAAAGTTATAATAAAAAACTAAAAAAACCGATGGACCCAAGTTCGCGGACCCGAGAACGGCCACCGTCAGTCCTTATTTTAAGAGGTCTACAACACATAATGACCATCATATACTATCTACAAGCACTAAGTACAAACTAGTGCACAATTATCGGCAATGCATAAATGTACAGACCTGCAATGGTGTGCCAGTCAAGAGTATGCGATGCGGAGCTGTGTAGTACGTGTTCAACACCTGTGTCAGCTTGCAGTGGTGGTTCTTCATGCGATGTCCCTCATCAATGATCATGTACTTCCAACGAATCTACATTGACAAATTGCATTGCCATGCTGCTTCCTTTAACACTCTTGAATGCACTGGCAATTACTATGTGTCATTGCAAAGAAAGATGACCCCCCACACTTAGCAGTAAAGACGAATCCATTCAAAGGTTAACCTCTTAAAGATGGTGATATAGCCCTTTACGGGAAGCCCATATCACAGCTACGAAGCGTCACCTGCCGTATGGGATCACACAGTGTCACCTGCCACCCGACACAGGTGAATGTGCCCCGTCACAACTACAGCCAAAATTACTAGCTCAAGCATTCTTATTTAGGCTATCGTATATTCGTAGTTGCAAATGAGAAATTCACAAATGTATTTGTTAGGGCTTTCAGAAAATAAGATGCTTCAGGGCACCACATGGCTAAATTCGGCTGCAGACTGGAGAATTGTCGTGCAACATCAAGCCCAATTCTACGCTGTTCGTGTTAGCACTCCAAATCGTTTCTGTTTAACTTGCAAATTACAACGACATCACGTCCGCAACAAACTCATATGTGTTCGCAGAAAATATACCTTTTACTGATGTATACATTCATTCTCAATACTTACTGACCAACCGTCGTATCTACGAGCAGTAAGTACAAACTATTTAAGGTCAGTTTCTCATTTTTAATAAATACTGACTACCAGTTTACATTCACTCGCTGTTTCGTAACAGCAGCTGTTACTGGTCAATGCTGATCACATCCAGTAAAGAGATCAAGCACAGAGATCATGAATATTCATGCGCTACGATAACAAAATCTGCATATAGCATATGCCACAGCATGGTCCGTCATAACTCATTTACACTTGATAGTCAACAATATTACACAGACTATAAAAATACTATGATAATGAAAGCATATTTAGACACCACAGAAATAATAACAACAGATCTGATATATAACAAATGAACAGAGGTTTCAAATTATAACCCACCTTGGATAGTGTGGCCTTGTCTTTCATCACATATTCATAAGTAGTCACAAGGACATTAAACTTTCCGCTCTTCAGAATCGGCTGTGAGTAACGTCGCATGTTTGGCGAGCCTTTGTATGCAATCTTGATGACTGTCGGAGCCCATTTGTCAAACTCCATCATCCAGTTTGAGATAGTTCTATAATTACAACACAACCGCAAAACTGACAGCTAATACCATACTCTACCAGAGCAGAGTACTACAACTCTCTGCATACCAGTGTCCCATTCAAACCAAAAATGACAAAAACTGGCAACATCACAACCAGGAACAACTAGATGGTAGTTACGACTCCATCAACTATTATGCCTCCGCCAACATGTGAAAAAAAGTTAGCTAGACCCCTATCGCAGAGAGTGGGTAAACATTAGCCAACTAATCGTCGTTGTTCGAGAACCAAAGTTCACCAAATTTTTTGTTCAATGCAGGAGAAATTATAGTTGATAATGCCATTTATCGCTTGTCGATATCTCCATCCGTTCCAGAGATATTTGCGCCCCACGCACGCACAAATGCATGAACATTCCGGAAACATAACGCCTCCAGCCACTACATTAGTGAAGGCATAACAAAACTGGGAAACAGTGATCTAGGCTTAAGCTTAGAGGATAGGGTTAAGAATTAAAGTTAGAGTTAATGTTAGCGCAATGGGATAGTTTTGACGTTACAGTTTCTAAAGGATAACCTGCAACCTGACTAACAAAACATGAACTGGACAGGAAGCTCAGTGTATCAATGATGCAAACATTACACAAAATCACGACCGCTTTTATGTAATTTTCCCTCTACACAGGATCTACTTGATAGCAGTAATAGCAACAGAGCGACAGCAATAAGACATGTCAACCAGCAGTACAAGAAAAGCCCAGCTAACGCAAAGGGAAACGCTCAACAGCGATGCATGTTTGAAAGCTCAGTAAAACAAAATCTAAGTTCATCCACGAAATATAAAATAAAATATGGTAATATGGTAATGATGTTTCTTTTATAGTCACCAGAGGGCTTGCAGTCTGTGAAATTTTGAGGGAATATGACAAACGGGGGTTGTGAAGGAAAAGAGAAAAGAAAATTTTTTTAACCTGTCATATCTCTCCCATTAGGGGAAATGGGGGGCACAAAAATTTTTCTTGCAGATGGGACACTACCAGCCCTGTGCACAAGTAAAATTTTAGACCCAAAAGTTTTATGTGGGGTGGGGGAGAAATGTTTAAAATTTTTACCTTTTTCAAAGGTCAAATGTGCCGTAGAGCAGATCTCAGAAACTGTATGCGATATCAATCCGCTTTTTGTGCCAGATTGTTAGATATTGGCCAGAGGATTCAATGCGAAGGTAAAAATTTAAAAAATTGGGTCCATTTCCAACAAAATTGCCTTCCAAATGTAACCCAATTTTTTTGGCAATTTTTGACAAAAGTTTTCAAAAATCGTAATTAATTCAAAGGATGGCCCAGAAAGTTCTAGGTGTGTATGTGGGCCAAAGTTCATAGTTGCTATCATATTCGTAAAAATGTTAACCCTGGCCCCTCTCCCCTAAAAATTGTGAGGAGTTAAAATTTTTCATCATTTTTTTCACTTTTGGGTTCACAAAATTCAAACAAGTGCTGCTCAAAACAGAAACATTTTTGATGAGTCAAAATTTCACAAAAGATAGAGCGTTGTCAGCAGTTTGCAGCGAGGCACAGAAGTAAGGGGTGGTCGAAATATATCTAGGTATTTTAAGCCCCCAAACTGACCCATGCAATTTTGACCAAATTTTTCAAAAATTGTAATTAATTCAAATGATGGCCCAGAAAGTTCTACATGTGTTTGTGGACCAAAGTTTAGGGTCCCTATCACATCCAACCAAGATACCTACCTTAGCTCCCCCTCCCCTTAGAAATGTTTGGGTCAAAAAATTTTTTCACGTTTTTTACTTTTGCTCAACAATATTCAAACCAGTTTTTCTTGAGATAGGTGAAAAATCAACGAAACGATATTTTAACATATGAAAGAGTATTTATAGCCCTTTCCAATGACGTATAAACTCACGGGGTAATTAAAATACACTTGGGGTTCTGAGCCCCTAAAGTGACTCACTGTAGGAGACATTTTGAATTTCAACAATTTGGCGCCATCTGGTGAACTCAATTGTAGACTTAGGGCCCCGACGTCGATGTCAGACGATAGGCCAGGCCAAGATAAACAATGTTTGTCCCCGACACTTTTTTTCCTAGGGGTCACCGTTTAGGGCCTAGAGCAAAAAACCCTCTTTTTTACCGGTTTGTCATAAAAATACACCAAGTCCTGTCATGTGACCTTAATAGCTAAAAAAATTTCAACAAACAATTATGTCCCAGACGATTTGTTTTGATGTGGTATGTCTAGAAAATGTGCTTCTACGCCATGCATTTTCGGAACCCCAACCACCCGTCAGGGTGGCCGATTTTAGTACGAAATGTATACTTTTGCAACACTTAGCGACCTCAGTTACAATGCTGTCAGGCCCATTTTCTGCATTTTTATACATAATGGCTCAGTGAAGAAAACTGCCAAGTTTCAGCTTTCTACCTAATTCCGGTCAAATTTGGCATGCAGTTCAAAATGGCGAAAAGTAGAATTTGCCTGGCCATTGCAGTCTTAGAACTTCGCCAGCATGCAACTGAAGTTTTACTGGACTGATCTTCATGAATTTTTCACACGATATTCTGTTGTCGATTCCCCCTTTGCAGTTTAGGTAACACCCTACCCCCACCTGAAATTTTTTTTGGGGGTGGGGGGTAAAATTCTGATTTTTTGACTTTGCCATTTCTAGCTACATCAGCACCGATGTCTTGCATCTGCTTTCTGTTCGAGGTCAGCGTTACTTCTCCTCGACTCCGAACACGATGAGTGTTTTACTTGTACTCACCAGACGGCATAACCTGCCAATGCCATATCACATGGAAATTGCAAATTTTCTCTATCCCCCTCTCATTTAGCGCTTTTGTTTGGGGTGACCCCTTTCGAATTTATGGAAAAACTTTATGGTTCCTGAAACTAGAGTCTTCCAGGCATCTGAAGGTGAAGATATGGTGATCCTAGCTTGCACTGTTTTTGACTGATCCACCTGTGTGATGGACGGACAGACAGAATTGCGATGGCTAAGATGCGCTACAGCAATAGCTGCTGTTGCTCGTAAAAACCAAAACAAAGAAACACAGTGTGACAGGGACAGAAAGCGCGAACAAGGTATGATACTGACGACAGTGGAACGATGATGAGAAATGGTCCGTTGGCTCGCTTCTTCTCCATCAGATGTGTAATGAGTGCAATGGTCTGAATTGTCTTGCCAAGTCCCATCTCATCAGCCAGGATTCCATTCAAGTTGTTGTTGTATAGCGATACCATCCATTCCAACCCTTTGACCTGTACATGACAGATGACTAGTCACTGCAATTCTAGGATCCCAGCAGTTTTCATTCAGAGTTGGTAGCGTCTTAATTCCCCGAATTATTGCAATCACAAAAAATGTATTCGCTATACATTTTTCGAGTGTTAGATGATAAGACAAAAATTCCAACCATTAATCGAAACATTTCGAATCCTTGCCTTGCACTGCAAGTCGCATCTCAACAGTCACAGTCACTAGCGGTAGAGGCCTACTGCATCCTGGGCATGAAATAAGTCTAGTGACGCTACTATAGAAATAGTAAATAACGATCAATCTGTAAGCCTCATCCGAAAACTGGATCCCGGGATTATAAATTTCTTAATCCCAGATCCCTAGATTGAGAAATCCATCCTGGGTTTGCAAACACTATGGCTAACAATGCTACCAGTGTGCTGGCAATGCAAATCTGGCCTGTAAAAGCAATCCCGTTCCAGCAATCTACTGAAAAGAAACAGTCAGCTAAAGCCACAGGATCTTAAAAAGGAACGGATTCAGAAATCTTTGAAAAAAAACAGTTAAGGATATACAACCTTGCAAAAACTATAATGCACAGAATTACACAACAATCTGCAAAACTCCTCAGCACGAAATTACGTGATACGCGAAAAACAGCCAGCGGTTTGAAAGCAAAGGACAAAAAAGCACAGTTTGGCATAGTTCAGCTGTGCCAGCAACACGCAGTACCTGATACTCTTTCAGCGTTCCACCAACAAGCAGCGTTGGTTGTTCTATCACGCGCTCAGTGCTGCTATGAGCGATGTTGTAGTACGTCTGGTTTGTCGTCTTGTACTCGTCCTCCTCAAGACGAGCAGCTTTCCTGTAATGACATAACAAAATTTGAACAGCACAGCTTAAATGTCCTAAAATACACTCTGTGTTGCTATATGCAGTACTAAGCAGACTAGTTTTTTTTCAGGTTTTGCTGAAAAATTGTTAAGTAACCACTAACAAGACAGCTAAAGTAAACATTCTGTGGTAAACAGAGCACAACAGCCACACCAGAATTAATGGTTAATGCCAGCCACATTCAACCGATGCCCTGTTGCTGTTGTCTCAACATAAAAAATGGCATCCGGCCTGTTCATTTTCTTGCTTTAAAACACCTTGATAGACTGAAAATCAAGGAAGAAAGATAACCAAGTTTAACATGAAAATAGCTGCTAAATGAAGTCCAAATTTAACCACACACTATAAGCAACATAGAATCAATCTGTACCATCTGCAGATAACTGAGTTCTGCGCTGTAAACTCAGCCAAGTAATTCTGCTACAATGAACCAAAAGCTCATATATTGTAAAAAAAGTTGAAAAGATTGACATAAGCAATACGAAAGTTATTTGACCTTACAAATATAAACACTACACAAATGCCAAAAAAATAATTTTGTCTGCTGATGTATGCAGAAACACAGACAGAAGCGTCATAAAATATACCAAACTCTGTACTGCAACACTTTAAAACAATGCAAAATCAGATTTTCAGATCATTAACATTATCACATTGTGCTAAGCAGTGTAACTCACTGAATAATGTACTGATACTGCTCGTGTTCAGTGGCTTCCTCCTCATCGTCTTTAGAATCTTCTGAGTCTGATTCCTTGAAAGCAGCGGCAAAAACAACATCATTGTGACAAATTGTTAACAAAGCAGCCTAAGTATCTACTAACAGAATTACACAACAATCTGCAAAACTCCTCAGCAGGAATTCTTTAGTTAAATACATATCAACAGGATTCAGCTGAGCAACAGTGTACTCGCTAGTTTGTGGTACTTGAATGCACAGCTGATAGCAGTTAACATTTTTTGGCTGAGACTAAGACATGTGGTATCATATCCGATTTTTTGGCAGCATTCATAAAGAATTAGAATAGTAATAATAACAAGTACAAATTTGGGGTAGGACCCAACGTGAGGCCGCCCAGCACCGTAAGTCCAACTGTATTCATTCATGACTGTTAATTCGTCAAGCCATTGATTCTAAATGCAGTAAAATGCAAAACCCATCAATGAATCTTGCTGAAATTTGGCCTCAATTCCTTCCAAGTAAGGGTTGTCCTTTCCTGCAATTTTGGTCTTGGTAGGCTGTCTGGCTTCAAAGGAAAACTGAAAAATAAGGAATAACAATTTTAAAAATAGTTTTAAAAAAGCAAAAACACAAGACCTCTCATTACTATGTATGGGCAGCCTAATGACGCTTATGACAACAACCACAACCACAGTAACAGCTCACTAAAAATGTGTAAAAATGCCTGATGAATACAACATGTTTAACATACTCCATTAGAGCTCTCATCTTCCGAATCTTCTCGTGGCGCAACTTCATAACTATGACACACAGACCAGAAAACAACCAGTCTAGTAATAGTAATAAAATGTGCTATAGCAGTAGCTGCTGTCGCACGCAAAAATGAAACAATGGCAGTTTCACTACACCACCCTGAATAAATGGTGTCTTCCTCTAAAGCAATCCACAATAGCAAGCCTCCAAATTTTTGGGCCGACTGCTAAGTTCTAAGCTAAAAATCGGCTCGTTGGTATAAGTTGACATCCATCGTCTGTCTGCCATGGATGTACTGTGGCTAAATGGTGCAAGATAGGGCATAGGTTGCTATCATCACTAATAGGAAGTCGCATACTGGCTTTCAAATGATATAAGAATTGATGACCTTGAAGGGTTATAACGCTACAAGTGGCCATATCTTGGAAATGGTGCGAGATAGGGCCAAGGTTACTATTAATCACTCATAGGAAGTGGCACACGCCCTGTCAGATTAGATGGGAATCATTGACCTTGGATGACCTTGAAAGCCGTTATGCGCTATTGCGGCTAAACGGTGTGAGATAGGGCCTAGGTTACTATTAATCACTAATAAAAAGTGGCATACACCCTTTCAGATGAACTTCAAGGTCAGTGACAACCAGTATGGTCTGCCCCACCCTAGCCACAGCTGGGATTCTTGTTCTTGCTATTATAATCAACAACAATCAATTTTCAAAATTCCATGCGCTATATTCAGCAGTGAATTGGCAATAAAGTGGTCATCAAAATCTTACACATCTCAAATGCCTTGCAAAACATCTGCCAGCTCTTGAGACTGGTCTCTTCAATCAAGTGTTTTGGTCGGCATTGCTGTGCCTTCAACTGGTGCATTTTTTTAATATTAACAATCATCACGTTGTTTTGGTGCAAGACAGAATAACAAGCTTGCAACAATCAAATTCTGCTGCAGCAAATTTTGTGAGGAGAAATCGGCGACAAAAACAAAGAAAGATGGTGAGAGATAAGCTAAGCAGATAATGTGCCATTACCCAGGGTTCATCTCAAGCCAGGCATCCAGCTGACTTGCCAGTGGAGCTTCTTCTCCTGACAGTATCTTGCCCGTCGCCGTCTCAATGACATTTAGCCGCACGTCACTCATATTAGAACCTTCGTCAATTCCCTGCACATCATCGACAGTCACAACTTGCTCCGAACATATTCTACTACTCACGGCTTTGTTCTAAATGACTTATGCCTTGTAGTTAATCCAAGTCAAACCAAAATGCAGCACAAAATAAAAATAACAAACAGTCTAGATGAAAAATTCCCAACATGCTATATGCCATTAAAAAAATTAATTTGGGGCAGTTTAGTTTAAAATCTGCCACAATTATTATTATATACAACTCAAAGGTGTTCATCACGCTACATTTAACTGCAACAGTCACATATGAAAAATACTGCTCGTGAAATTATGTTACTCCCAACATAAACAATAAGTGAAAATGTTTTGAATGACATCCAAAAGTAGGTGAAAAATAAGTGCTGCTTTTAAGAATGTTTGGAAGAAGATAGACTGGCATGACACTAAGCGTTCCCATTCTTTTACTGACAAAAAATCAACGACTTTTCCAGCACCCCTTGAAAAATTTTAGAGGACCTTTTCGTAGCCCATGAATGTTTGAATACAACGTACTGGCACCACAAATTTAAAAGTAGGGAATTACAGGTAATCTGCGAGCGAAGCTAGCAGAAAAAAAGCGATTTCCATTTGAACGTAAGAAAAAAAATGAGCGATTTTTGTGGATATTTTTCCAGGACTTTCCAGGTCCTGGAATTTTCAAGAAAAAAATCCAGGGCTTTCCAGGAGGTGTACTGTACAAATTATGACAGAGTACATCAACTCAAACTGATGCTCACCCCAGTTCCAGCAGCATCTTCCCCTTCAGCAGCTGCAGCGGCTTCGTCCTTCTTTTTCTTCTTCTTCTTGTTCTTGCGCTCCATACGCATCTTTTTCTTGGCTTCAATCTTATGTTCGGCAACCAGCTGGGTCAGGTTGGCAACGTACTCGTCAGTTTGTGACAGAAGGAATGCCAGACGTTTGTCTTTCTTCTGGTCAATCAGCTTTCTGTAGCCTTCTTCATCTTCTGCCTACACGTACAAACATGAAACTGTGTCACTGCTGTCAAAATACACCTGTGTATGGGTCTGTCTAAACACCACAGACACTGCAGATCAACTGTAAATCAACTGCATATCAGCTCCCATAAACTGCTGATGTTAGTGACTGCAGATCAGTCTATGGCACTGCAGATCACTAACTTAAAGAGTATTTCTGTGACCTGAGCTAATCTTCGATGCCACAAACAATGACTGATCTGCAGCCACTAACATCAGCAATTACTGGATCTGCGGTTGAACATAAGCAATTTCTGGCATACGCGGTGATCTGAAATGTTTAGGCAGACTGTCTGCATAATGTAGCTGTGATGCAGTCAGCTGTAGAAATATTTCAACACAATTCAATATGTTATTGTTATTCCGGGCTCAAGACCGAGCCCATTGGAAGTCCATGGCTAATAAATTGCTGACTGGCTGGCTGACAATGAGCACCTTTTTTCACCAACAGCAGATACGATCAAATGATACAAAGCCACACAATACAAAACAGGCCTAAGAAAAATTACACAAAACACGTGAAATACCATCAGAAAGACAGAGAGTACTAGTCTATTGATAAAGCTGACCATTTCAAAAACGTGTTGTAGGCCCGCTTTATTCAATTCAGCCATTGCTGGAAGCTGTACAATGTAGATAAATCAAATTTGATAGCAGGAAAGTTATAACAAAAAAACAAAACCATACCATTAGACGACGCATACGCTCTTTCTCTATGCGTTCTTGTTCCTTCTTCTGTTCGCGTTCCGTGTTCATGTGATAGACCATAATGGCTTTATTCAGCTTCGAAACTTTGCCCGACACATTCCTATGAAACTCCTTGAAGTCTTTTGCATGTTGGAGTACAGCATTCAGATATTCCTAAAAAGTAATGAGCAACTATATGGTCAAGTTGACAATCACAAAACAAACTATATTACTAAAGCCCAACCTAATTCATGATTACATGGACGTGACAGGATATGTGTAATTGGCAAGCTGTCGTGTAATTGGAAATTTCCATAAAAGTTCACATAATCCTAAGATTTTTGTATTTTGCTGCATTTTAGGACAATTTCTTTATGTTAACTTAACAATTTGTGATGCATTACATGTGACTAATAGTGATGATTGATGATTTGAACGTAAGACCAATCCAGCAATAATGATGGTAGCGAGCAAGTTGGCCACCAAATCGGCTTTTCAATAATATAATGTACATATATCATCATTTTTGCCATCGATATTTCATTATAGGCACGTGTTGCAAGAAAATTTGTGTAAACAATTTTAGGCCATTTTTACCATCCATGTAATTTTCGTGTAAAATGTCTGTGTAATTTGCATTGTTTTCCTCTGCGAATTTGATTGGGCCCTATATATTATACTACAGCAAATACTCAGACTTGTTGTTATCACATTCTTGTTTTTACAGTCAATATAAAACAAACTATTTAGACAAGTATACATTTGTGGCAGTCTATCAACCTAAATTTGTAATCATGGCCAAAAATTTACACACAGTACTACATGGAGATATATTTCCCTTAACATGTCATTCAAAACTGCAAGCACCCCCACTGCCTGCTGCTGCAGCAAATCGACTGACGTGAGAATCAAGATTGTGAATGAAGTGGCTCAGTTTTCTAAAACAGAAGCTAAACTAGAAATTTGGGGCAAAGCCCAACGTGAGTCCGCCCGGCGCCCTAAGTC
>Ga0056128_1000460_pt1 | contig 36474 bp, 24 predicted proteins | sample WorMetLIZISLAND2_FD_71113 | JGI IMG/M metagenome (GOLD analysis project Ga0056128, IMG submission 71113) | Marine gutless worms symbiont microbial communities from Max Planck institute for Marine Microbiology, Germany - Olavius geniculatus... ...
GCACTTTATACAAACACGTCTGTTGATGAAGTTGTTCAACACATCGTCTACTGACATTGTAAACGAATGTCGTGTCATGTTTAATATCCAGTCTGTATCTAGCTTAATTGTGTGTCGTAGACCGAAATTTTTGACAAAATTTATGAATACTGATAACTCTGTATGTAGTTCAGTTTTAGGCTGCGCGAGACGTGATCTGAATGATCTGATATGATTGATATGACTGATTATATTTAGCCTAGTTTCCGTTTCTTGCTTGTTGTTGTTTGTTTTTGTTTTTGTTTTTTTTCTGCTGTCATTTTTGAATGACGAATAAAGTTGTATATATTTTGACAGCATGTCGGCTATGACTTCATTTTTCACTGATCAAAGAATGGGTATGATTAGTTGAAATTCAAGCAACGGTCATGTTATACACTGTACCTGGCTGTAGACATACATGGCGTAGTCAATAATGGTACCGATGTTCTGTTGTGGTCCCACTTCCACTGGGGCCAGTACATGTGCTCCATGAGCAACAAGCTTATTCACCTACAGAGAAACAAAAACTACAGTCGTTCCAGTGCAAACTGTTATACACCGTGGTCCATAAAAAACGTGCCACTTTTATTTTTTGAATAGCTCAGTGCAGCATTGGCCGATATGAATAATTTTTGGGGTGCAACATCAGGAAGAAACAATGCAAATGACCGTAGTTTTGGCCACCTCACTTTAATACTGTCGCTACACTACCTTGTGAAATGCAGGTTGTTGAGTCTGCTGTTTGCGAGTGGTGTCAACATTTGCTGCTTGCAATCATGCTGGAAGAATTTTGAGCACATGCTGTAATAAAGAAAATGTGATGCGACACATGTGACTTTTTGAGATACAATAGTTGCCAATCACATTTGTCGCTTTTCAGTTAATCATTTTTAAGCTGACGCGTGCGCTATCCAGTATAAATTCATTCTTGTAAATGGCCAAACTCCGACTTCTGCATTTTACAAGGTAGTGTAGTGACATCATTGAAGTGAGGTGGCCGAAACTATAGTCGTTTGCGTTAAGTTCTTTCCTGATGCCGGGTGCCAAAAATTATTAAAATCGGCCAGTGTTTCACAAAGCTATTCAAAAAATAAAAGTGGCACGTTTTCATGGACCATGGTGTACGTAGATTATTTTTACATGTTCAATAGAACACAAAACTACAACACGTAACTTTCACTCCATTTAATATGCGGTCGTTCTAATGGGCCACATTACCGGTCTTGCTCGTCTGCCTGTCCGTCCGTCTGACTGTAGCCTACCTTCAGTAAAATCAGTAAAATAACTGGCGTAAACGTTCCCAAGTGTGCATCACGCAGTGTGCGTGTTTATTCCCACCCCCAGCTTTTGCTAGTAGGCTACTCATTGCACCCGGCTACCCACAGACTCATGGAGGGACGGCCAGGCTGAGTTGACCGAACCGGGTAACTACAAAAAAACACAGACGCACATTGTACACGCTACATACAAAAGTTCAACGTCAGGAATACGATGATAAATGTGCCAGAATGAGCAATGGTGTTTGGGGACGCCCCCACTTTCTTCCCCTCCCATCCCCTTAAAAGCAGGCCCCTTTAATGCAGCTAGGAGGTCCGGGAACGCTGTAAACTGCCCTAGCCGAGTCCCGTCCCATTTTATACCCCGGTAACCAATTTTCAATTCATTGAAGACCTATTTGAAGAAGAGCTACTGTATCACCGTAAGCCCTACATTCCTCATTGTCCTGATATTATTTGTGGAACTGCGTTCCCTCCCAAAAAATCCAAAAATAGGCCTACGTTTCTCCGCTCTGCTCTCTCTTGACTACAATACTGAGAAATGCGACATACGTATGTGATCGAGGCAATTAGCTTTATCTGTAGAAAAATTACGGAGCTCTTATCTGTAAAAGCTCTAACCTGTAAAAGCTAATTCTAACCCTAACACCCTAATTTTTACATAGGGGCCTACGCACGAGGGCAATGCGTAAGGCAGGAGATCGGTTGGACTCGCAGACCGGTAGCGTGGCCACACACATCGCATTGCCGAGTCCGTGAGTAAGTGACTGGTTTACGTCAACACCGTGCGACAGCAGTTCGTCCACCACCTGACGCACCGGCAACATGATCACACCTAACACGTTTTCGATCTGTGCTTCCGGCTACGGTCCGTCCCCAAAAAACTTGCGGAGGAGTGAGGACCCGGGAATTTTTTATTGAACTGAAGTGAACTGAAGATTCTTGCAGCTCGAAAGCTGAATAGCATATATAGCTGAATAATACAGTGACGCATAAGTAACGAAATATACAGGTGATATTATTCAGCAGCACACTGACACACAGTCAGTGTGATGCGGGCAATATCACCGTTTGTATTTTTTGCTGTTTTCGATGTGCAAGTCCTTAAATGTTGCCGTTAACAAGTGTATAAACTGATGTTTTTGTACATTTACTTTTTATGTGCGGATAGTCAGGGGAACGCTGTGCGGTAACGCTCCCCCTTACCAAAATTTTTTTTACACATCTCTAGTGTAAAGTACCAAAAATTTGTTACAGCTGGCCTGCGTGTAGCCTATGTCTCGTATAGTAAAAATTTGGTATTAAATTCGGGTGTGCGCCGTTTATTCTATCATTAAAATGCATGCCGTTATTGACAGAAGTCTTTCACTAACCGGTACCAACGGTAAAACGGTTTGCATACGTTCGAAATTAATCAATTACCGATAGTTCAAATTAAATATCGCCGCGATACATGACGATCCGGAGCTCCGTGGCGCCGCCCTACGAATGCCGTAGAATGACGCTTACGCAAAAGTCCACATTGGTTAAAAAGCAATAAACGCGAGTAGCTCTACATAGCTCAGCGTAATTCTACAGCATTCGTAATGTTGCCTTTATTACGTTTATGCTAGGGGGTGGGATTGAGTGTGCAACGTTGTTTAACGTCCCACCCGACACAGTGGGTGAGGTCAAGTTTCGCTAAGACTTAAGTCTAAGACCAAAGACTCAGACTAAAGTCTTGACTTTGGTCTTGACTTTGGGCTTATCTGCGAGCTAGGCTTGACTTTAGTCTTGACTTTTGACTTAACTTTAGACTTGACTTTCGTTTGCGGTCGTCCATCTTTTTTACGCAACCGTCGAATTACTGCAATAATACGATTAGTTAAATCAACATTATCCATAGGCCTAGTGTTTTCCAGACCTATATTAATCGGGTGATGTGAGCAATATTAGGTAGGCCTACTTTGTTTGCCTATATGGCCATTTTGTGGAAGGAATTTTGTGCAATATTTGTGCCAGCGATGACGTCATTACTTGCGCTAGTGTCGTCTGCGTTGCGTAGTTAACGCCGGTAGATATATAAGTAACATAATGCCTATTAGTTACCAGACGCCGCACGTTATTTTACTGGTCAAAAAGTAAATATTTCGCTAAAATAACGAACTGGGACGTCCGTTTGGTCAAGCTAAGCCGTAGTTGTATTGTTTTAACATTAAAAATTGCCAGCTGATTTAATTTTGATTTTGGTCTTGACATTGGACTTGACTTTAATTTGGGCTTAGACCAAAGTCAAGTCAAGACTTTAGTCTTAGACTAAAGTCTTAGCAAAACTTGACCTCAGCCAATATAGATCGCAGCTAAAGGCAATATCATTGGTTATGGTGACATGAATACAGACCATATCATTTCCACTGGTGATGGCCAGCGACAGCGGCGAGTGTCCGTCACACAGCAGATCAGTGTCGGCGCCGTGCTTCAGCAACAAACGGACCGCTCTCAGCGCCATCTGCATCCGCATCAGTAGTATCAATGCAAATGCATCTCTGTCACCATTGATCATAGATGTAAAAAGCGTTCCAGAAAAAAATTAAAAACGCCAAAAAGCGTAAAAAACTTGGCAAAAAAAAACGTTTAAAAACGTTGATAACAAACGTTAGCCTTAATTTGTTCGACTTCTTGCCTAAAACCTAATGCTGTAATTGCAGTGCAGCTAAAACTAAAGAAAGAGATAAAATTTTATTCGATTTCAATTCAACCGTGTAGTCATAACTCATAAGATCACGTATCACTAGACTAAGGAAGTAAACTACCACCACTATAGCATATAAATTCGTTTATGTGGCTTTAAAAGCCCTTCTCGACGTTCTTGGTAGAATTTTCAAATTTTGATGAACGTTTTTTAAAAAATTAAAAAAAACGTTGAGAAAATAAAAAACGTTAAAAAAACGAAAAAAGTGGCAAAAATAAAAACGTAAAAAACGTTTTCTACATCTATGCCATTGATCACACCGCACCAACAAAATGGCATCGTGGCAGGGGAGAAGTGGGGGGGGCAAATGCCCACCTCCTCCCCCTAAATTTTTGGCCGTTGAAAAATTGTCAGATCTGAAGATCTTCTCGTCAAAAAAACTTTCGTCCAAAAATGCAAAATTTGTGGATGAAAATCCCATTTTTGGGAAAGTTAAGGTCGAAATTGAAATTTGGAGCACCGAAAATTCTCTCGGTCGGAAATTTGCAGCGTCTGTCGAAAAATTCCAATTTTCTGCTCCACCTACTTTTCTGACCATGACGCCGCTACGTCAAAGTGATAGGCCCAACGTACAACAACACATGAACTAGGCCTAAATTAAAACTGGCCGTTGTATAAATTTGTAGTTGTACAGGCCAATATAGCGAACTTAGTCCACCACACGTGGTGGCCAAAATAGAAATTTAACTGAAAAAGCCACAGAAATAAATAATTAGTGCAAGAGGTCAAAAAAGACAATGCGGATTATTTCCGCAAAATTTCTCATCAGTTACAAATAACATTGGGGCCTATCCCCTGTGGATTTGCAACAAATTTGCAATATCAGAGAACGTAGGGCCAGCACAGACTCTTACAATACGGTACTCTGTAGTTGATATAGGCTAAATATGAATTCGTATCAACAGCACTGTTGGGACGTGCTACCGAATTCAAAATCTGTGATATCGTGCACTGACTGTGAAACCTGAAACTTGGCGAGTTTTCTCAGAAATCACTGAGAAATGAGTCACGACAGTGAAATTTAGACAAACATAAAGTTTGCGAGCTATAGCCGACAAAGCAGAACTTAACCTACTAGTGCAATCACCTTACCTTGTGATTGTCGGTACGGGCACAGGCGATGTGCAAAGCCGTTCGGCCACCATGAGAATGCGACACATCAATGTCAGCTCCACCATCTGTCCCTGGACTGATTTTCTGCAGCCAAATAAACGTACATAAAAAAATTCATAAAGATGGCGGAGTTTGGAAAAGTAAATCCTTTCTTTGGTAGTCATAAGCAGCAGTTGATACGATCCATTTAATGACGAAAGTATAAAGATAGATACTCACAGACATTTTCAACAGGCAGAAACATTACTAACTTTGGTTAATATATCGTAAGTTCTCAGGCGTTTTAAGTCGTGTACGGGGTGACAGAAATAAAACGAAATAAAACAAAATAAATTTGAACTAAAATGAAAACAAATCAGCTGAAAAGAAAGCCGCAATGCGCGGCTTTTATCTCATTTTATTTTATTGGGCCGACCGCTGAGCTGTAAGCTTAAGGTCAGCCCTTTGTCATGATTGTCGTCGTTTGTCCGTCCGTCTGTCCGTCTGTCACGGATGTATTGTGGCTAAACAGTGCGAGATAGGGCCTAAGTTGCAATTAATTACTAATATTAAGTCGTTTATTGGCTTTCAAGTTACATGTAAGTCATTGACCTTGGATGACCTTAAAGGCCGTTACGCGCGTTTTCAACGGAAAACTGGCCATATCTCGGAAACGGTGAGAGATAGGTGCAAGGTTACTATTAATCACCAAAAGGAAGTGGCATACGCCCTGTCAGATTAAATGGAAATCATTGATGGTTGCACGCTATTGCGGCTAAACTGTGCGAGACAAGGCCTAAGTTGCTATTGATCACTAATATAAAGTCGCATGCCAAATTGGCTTTCAAATTAGGCCTACCTGCAAATCATCGACCTTGGATGACCTTGAAGGTCACTGACAACCAGTACGGTCGGCCCTACCCTAGCGACAGCTGGGCTTCTTGTTTCTGTCGCTTTGTACGCGCTTTTGGGCAAATACAACGGACTGCTCTGATAAAAAAGATGTCAAGCTAAAAAGCGGATCTACCAGGTTCAAGTGCAGATAGGCGCCGTCATCCACAGCTCGGATGTTAGCATCAGCCAGACATGTGAGCAGCATCTTAATAATCTGAACTCCTTCTTTACTGTTCAATTCAGCGGCCATATGCAGCGGCGTCAGGCCTCCCATCTAAACAGTTTTATCACATCAACGCCAAATCAAGGCATTTTGCATCTGCACTTTTAGTAAGTGTCTCTGTATTTATATGACATTCTGACTTAAAAACTGTTATCAGAGCAACAGTGTTGCGCCCGACTGTTACCGTTATAAGCTTTCGGTATTTTTTGCGAATAAATAATAGACTAACTGTGACAACATCAGACAATCGGACATTATTAGCCATGTTCAACGGCTATTATTTTCTCCGCCAAAAGTGAACGTAGGCCCTATATGAACTGGCGGAAAAAATAATGTCCACAGTTGAGCTTAGTTGCATCGTATAGGTGTGAACTGGCTATAGTTCGCAGTTATAACCGAAATTTATGCGGACGTCAGACGTAGATTCAGAACGTTAGAAATTGACAAGTTTCGCATACGATATTTAGCCGTTCTCTACGGCAAAATGAAAGTAGGTAAGTAAGTAAAGAGAAAGTGTATACAAAACCGATTTGCTAGCAGCGAGGTCAGGCTTAGCTCCTTTGAGCAGGAGTTGACGCACCGTCTCCGAGTCGGCGTTCTTGACAGCGAACAGCAGGACCGGCACAGGAACAATGGACGCATTGGGATCAGCTCCACGCGCCAGCAGCAGCGACGCCGTATTCACCGACTTCACCCAACTTTACACCCGAACACACACACAAAATCATCATTGGTCCGTAAGCGTAGCTGCAGTTTGTACAGTATATTGCACGAAGACTTCTGTACTAGATGCAGCACTGTTGGAGTGGGTAAGCGAGCACGCAGTGCGAGCTTATACCACTCCAGACAGTGCGGTATCGTACTTAAACCACGCTTACGCTTAGATGGCCTAGACTATATGACGCATGAATGCAGCTGAAAATTGAGAAAAAAGTACCAGTGTTGTTTAAGCTGATAGACAGGCAATCATTCATACGTATCGTGAGTTACGCCGGGACGCAATGGAGCGGATGAAAGCAAATGTTTCAGCAGATCAGTCCTGCATGACTGGTGGGCGGCACCAATGATGGCTTGATCTAACGGCCGTAGTCCCGCGGTCAACGTCTGTCTCTGTTCATCATCCACGGCGGTCACTGGAGGACCTGAATCATGAGTGTCATCAGTGCCAGTCGCTGCAGCCGCCAGCTGGTGTATCAGCCGGCGCTGCTGCGCTCTCGTCTTCTTCCCAGTAAACCTCTTGGTGGCATGATTTAACGCGCCCACCACCGTTACCACCTTCGATCAATAAATAAATAGATGAATCAATTATTCAAACATTTAGTTGTTCGTCATAAAACATAATAGTACACGTGACGTATTGCAATTTGGCATTATACTGACAGGAACAAGTCGGTCTAAAGCTCTTACCGAAGTCCAAAATAACAAACATAAGTCCTTTTCCTTCCCCTCCCTGCCTGTTTCCATACCCTTTTGCAGCCATTTTATAACGGGATTTTACCCTTTACTCTTCCCCTCTCCGCCTCTTACCTATCTCTCCCCTCTATTTTTCCTCCATGCCGTTAAAAGTAGACCCAATCAATGACCATCATGCCTACCTGCAACCATTTTCACGAAAGACTGGCCAACAATGGTAAAAAACCAACTTTTACGACAATACCGATATTTGATGCCCTCGTGCGCAAATTTCCTTAAACCTAAAAAACTGAGACTTAGACAGTAGAAATCTATGTTCAATACTGAAAATTTCATACGCAGCTTTTTTATGTCTATCTCAATTGCTTTCGGCGCAAGTCGCTCTCGAAATGTGTCTCACAGCCCAAAATCACCAAAAAATCCATAAAACCCCTATTTTAGCATTCAAGGTCATCCAAGGTCACTGAATTTGGCGGCAATCTAGAGCCAGTGTACGACTTCCTATTACTGAGATACAGCGACTTATTGGCTAAAAATCACAAACTTTTCCTACCCCTTCTCATTTGGCGCCCTCGTTCGGGGTGACCCCATTCGAGTTTATGAAAAAGCTTTACGGTTCCTGAAACTAGAGTCTTTCAGGCAGCCGACGGTGAAAATTTGGTGATCCTAGCTTGCACCGTTTTTGACTGATCCACTCGTGTGACGAACGGACAGACAGACAGACGGACAGACAGAATTGCGATGGCTAAGACGCGCTGAAAGCAACAGCTGCTTTCGTGCGTAGAAATGCTACTGCAAGTAAGGTAAATTCCTACTACATACTGGCCATTTCCTACTGCATATTTTGTGTCGGAAAGCACAATGTTAGGCCGTGCGCCTTAACATACTCCAATGCAATTGTAGGCCTAGCACCTTCCATGGACCGTCGCCGGCGTTTCGCATTGCCTCTGCAGCCTCTGCAGCAGAGTGCCAGATGACGTCCATCTCTTTGACTCCTCCCAGCATCAGTGCATCGATGTCTGTACGTGGTAGACGTCGCACTGTCAGCTGACCGGGTACCCATTCTGCCGCTGCTGCTGCTGCTGCAGCTGCTGCTGCTTCTGCTGGGACCGGTGGCTTCTCCACTGCTGCTAAGGGTGATGAGTAAATCACAAATCAATCTTCAAGTCACAAATCACTTTAATCAAAACCTGCACTTTTTAAAAAATGTTTAATTTATACAATCCAATCTCACGCGGAAAAATTGCAGCTGCTCTGCAGCATACATTCAGCATTTTGTGCCATGCATAACCTAAAGTGTGCACTATGATGATCGGTATAAAAGAATCTACAGTTAGTAAAATCTGTTGAATTAACACGCTAACTGAACGCGTTAATGAATTAACGCACGTTAAAAAATTAACGCACATGCGTAAATTTACTAAATTCTGTGAAAGAGAAGTTCCAATATTTCATTAAACTGCGTTTATTTAACGACCGAATAACATTTGAGCGATTAAAAATTGTTTTGTTGCCGTTCCATCACTACTGTCACGGTTAATGATACGTTATTAACGCGTTAATGCATGCGTTAAGAAATTAACGCAATGCGTTTAACGCGTTAAAAAACATTAACACTTCAACAGCTCTAACAGTTAGTCCCTGCTAATTTCATCAAAAAATATAAATCTAATGTCGTCTGTCACCGGCAATAACATTGTACATAGTGTCGAAGATATTTGTGATTTGGAATGATTTCAAATAAAATAAATAAATTTCAAATTGAATCCAAATCACACACTTTCTAAATCGAGTCATTGTTCTTCAAATAAAATCACTATACATGATTCAATCTCGATTTAAATCAGATTATGATTAGGATTTGCCCACCACTAGCTGCTATCGTCGCCGGTGATTTGGTCTGCTGCTTCGGGCTCCGTTTAACCGCTGGTGTCACTGTGTCCGCAGACCGCATCGCTGCAGTCGATTTCTTCTTCGCTCTGACCACGTTCTTCTTCAGCGATCTATCAGAACCTTTCCTGCATCGTCATCATCATTATCATCGTGATTATAAACACCATCAAAAGTTATCAACTTATCATCATAATTCATCAAAATTATTCACCCGTTTTGAAGTTATAAGCAACAGTACTAACGACGACAAGCACGAGTTATAATAGGAAATACAAACAATCTTATTTACAAAAACATTAAATATAAGCAAACAAAAACATCATCATTATCATCAATATTATTAACATCATCGTCATCGTAGTCGCGTGTTCGTTTAATAAAAGTTGACGGACGCAACCTCTTAACAAATACAACATGAAAATACGTTTTAAAATATTCAAGCATTCAGGTATGAAAAAGATCGTCTCATCGCTTATCCGTAAGTTAAAACCGACTTTCAATAACACACTTACAACCAGAAACGTGAAAATACGTTAGAATCTTCATTAGAAAACAAATAAACATGTAAATAAATTCGTGTCTTGTGTCTATAAGCTTACATTAAGAAATGCCTTTGTACAAGTTACAACATTCTTATTAAGAATTCCCTTCCCTCCGGGAACTTTGGTTAAGACAGGGCGCGTTCACATGTCGAGTGCAAATAATACTGTGCGATTCTCATCCCATATGGCAGGTGACGCTTCGTAGCTTTTATAAAGAAACAGTTGTATATGAAGAGTTATACACACCATTTAACGGTTTAACATGTACGCGGATGCACGATCACATGCAATAAAAATATCAAATTTTAATAATTTTTGGCAAGACTATTCTTAAAACAACTGGCCATCAAATCATTATGTAGTTTCCCACCTCACCCATCGTATATTTCTGCACTACCTGGGGAAATCAGAACTAACAAAATATTGCATTTTTACCTAAAGTGGTATTATTACTCAATGTAAATAATGCACAAAAACACATTTTGTTTACATTTTTGACACTTTGGCTGATACTTCATCTAATTGTTTCGTTTTTCAGCTGTCTGCAATAAAATTGATTGAAATGTTGGCCAATTGTGCAATCACAAACATGCAGACAATTTCTCTATTCATTGACAGCGGTATCGATAATGCTATGCTCGAGACTAATCCAGACTTCACCAGTCGCTTCTTGAATTCATAAACATTCCTTAACGGGTCATATGGTAGACATACTGCTGCATGACAGTCAAATCTTGTAACTGACTGGCTCTTTGGGGCCACAGATTAGGATAGACGGAATTTATCGACATTTTAAAAATATTTTAATGCATATTTTGCTTGGTCTGATTTCCCCAGATAGTGCAAAAGCAGACATTGGGTGAGGTGGAAACTTAAACAATTATTCAATAGACAGTTGTGTCAGAAATACGTATGCCAACAATTATTGAAATCTTATAATCACGCTTCAAGTTAAGGTCAATAATGCTGGGGATATTTTTTCATGTTTTTTTTGCATATTTCAATGCATATTTCACTTGGTTTTCTTTCCCGAGATAGTGTAGAAGCAGACATTAGATAAGGTGAAAAACTGAACGGCCATTTAATGGCAAGTTGTGTCAGCAATATTCACATTAAAAATTATGAGAATCTGATAATTTTTGTTCAAGTTAGAATCGACAATGTTCAAGATGTTTTTTGAGACACAGTGTATATACTAGCAAGTAGCAATCAAAAAACGGCGTACTTGGTGGGGTGAGATTGCTTGCGTGGGGTCTCAGTGAAAGCAGAGACTGGATAGAGACTGAAGAAGCTGATCACCAGAGCAGAGACTCCATCGTCATTCAGTTTATTCACATCCCCGCCGTTATCCAGCAGACAATTGATCACGTCTGTGTGCCCTTTAAACTGTGCGTAACCATTTATCTGCGTTATAACTAATACCACGTTTACACGATGAAGCAGACATGAAGCACGCTTAGAGCACACGTCGTGCATGTGTATTTTGTATACGTTTGCTTCATCTTGTTCCATGTTTGCTTTACGTTTGCTTCATCGTGTAAACGGGGTATAAATGGTTAAATTGCATAGGTCTTCATGGGAAATCCATCATCTCAGAGCTGCGGAGCGTCACCTGCTCTATGGGAGACAGTGTTACCTGTCACCCCACACAGGTGAATATTGTGCCCCGTCATAACCTTAGCCAGACAGACCCGTACTCGATTTACATACCCAGGAGGGATGAAAGGCTGAGCTGACCTTGGTGTTGATCATATAGTGGGACGGCTGACCTGTACGCAGAAAGTCACCCATCCAAGCAGTAACCACTTGATAGCGTCCTCCATCAGACAAGAAGACTGGGAGTCGAACCTACGACCTCATGATCGCAAATCCAACTTTTTAACCGTTACACTGCCAAGCTACCTTGTCTTTAATTCGCACATATTTTTCTATCAAGTTAGGCTACTCTCTCTTAAGACGGCATAAAGCACAGAGTTCAAAATAGCATAGCAACAGACAGGCCCGTCGAGAGCCACAGCGAGGCCCGGGGAAACATTCTCGCTGGGCCCCCAAACATTCTCGTGAGGCCACAATGGGCAGAAAATTGAATTTTTTGTTGTTTTAAAAATGGTGCACGCTGGTGTACTTTATATATTTGAGCGACGGCGGGGCCCCCAAACGTCGCGGGGCCCGAGGTAGCTTACTCCCCTCATCCTACCCTCTCGACCAACCTGGCAATAGATGACACTGACGTAATGTGCCATAAGTGCAATAATTTGAGATGTTAATTTTTTTAAATATAGACGAAACAATCGTGACATTATGTGCAGTCTGGCCATACGTTAAAATTGGCCCACACTACCACGGGCACAATAATATTACGATCGCTACATAATAGTAGACAATTTCTCTAACAGATTCGTACGACTCTTGTACAGGTAAATTCTGGATAGGCCTATCAGTAATCTGCGATAATAACTACTCAACGAGTCAATCGATCTTTCAAGTTATTACGCCAAAAAGCAGAGCACCAAATTACACACAAAAATCGTTTAAAACTAGAAAGCAGTCATAGCCCGCAGACCTCCGCCAAGGCCATGTTGTTCTGATACAGCTTGTCTGACGAAATTAAACAAGCAGAAGTTTTGAGGGCGTTTTAAACTATAGTTGCATTTTCTACATTGACCTAGTTCTATGTGACCTAAAAAACCTTGATTCAACGCCATGTTGTTCGCCAGGTGCCAGCACCATAACGACAACGGCGGTTGCCCTTAAGGCTCATGCTAACGAAAATTTCAAAGTGGTCCAGAATCCAGGATTCCTGCCGGATCATCCCCAAAATTGAATCACTGGTAGTTTGTGCCATGCCCGACATACCCTCAAAATTTCAAAAAGATCCGTTTATAACTTTTTGAGTTATCTTGCTGACTCACAGACAAACAAACAAACAAACAAAAACCGGCAAAAACATACACGCTGCTTTTGTTCTGCTTTTTATGTTCTGCCTTTGTGGTGAATAAACGTGATTATTAAACGTGATTATTACCTCCTTGGCGGAGGTAACAACACAAAAGCTAATATTACGCTCAATGAAAGCAACCAGACTTCAGCTTCACTGAAATACTAACTGTAGACCATATACCATATTATTCCAATACTCCACACAGCCTGCAGAAAAACGCCCAAAGAGCACCGGCAGACTACGTCAGTGCTAGATACCGCACTGCTGAAGTGGATAAACGAGTGCGCAGTGTGAGCTTATGCCACTCCAGACAGAGCGGTATCGATACTTAAACTATACGCTGAGATCGCACAGACTACACTGCCGACGTTTGCTTTACGACGCACGACTGGAGCGGAAAGTTGTGAAAAAAGTTCCAGGGCAAGCTGACTGTGGTTTAATGGCCAGTTCACACCTACGACGACGCCGACGCGACTCAACAGATAAGTCGCGTCGGCGTCCAGGTGTGAACTGGGCATAACGAAGACTGAGTGACTGACCGCGGCGCAGTGTAAAGCGGTGTTTCCACGTCGCTCGGCGACGTCGACATGGACGTACTGACTAGAGACGAGACGACTGACGACTTCCAGGTCGCCTTCCAGTGCAGACCTCAGCACCAGCTCACTCGACATCTCACGCAAACCTTCAGCAGCAGAACACATCTGACGCTTACAGTCGCCAGAAATGTAGATTGCGGGCCTCACCTCCATAGATATAAAAACTTTTTTCCAACGTTTTTATTTTTTTAAACGTGCATTGAATGTCCTATCAAAAAGTCTGAGAAGCATTTTTAAAACCACAGAGACAAATTAATAAGTCGTAGTGATGGTAGTTTACTTAGTTAGTCTAAATACACTAAATAAAAAGTTTTTTGTGTAGTATACTTGGTTAGTTTAGTACCATGATTATATGACCACACGGATAAATTGAAATTAAATAATTCTCTTTATCTAGAGTTCTAGACTATAGTTCCAGGTGTATTGCACCTACAGCATCAGGCATTAGGCAAAAGGTTAGACAAATTATGGCCAACGTTTTTTACTCAACGTTTTTACCACAAACGTTTTTTTTTCTTTTTGCCACGTTTTTACGTTTTTTAACTTTTTATATTTCTTTCTAAAACGTTTTGTACATCCATGCTCGCCTCCCTTCCCCAAGTTCCTTTCTCCTCCATTTCCTTTCTTACCTTTCCGTCGCCTCTCCTCCCCTCCCTTTCCGTCATTTTCGCTTTCGTTTACAAGGCAGAATTATGTCATGACAGTGTCTTTTCGTCACAGAATGATTCAGTTGCGACGAAGATAAAGTGTTTGATGTTAAAATGCTGTCAGCCAAATGCAAATAAAGCATAAAGCAACTTGGCATTAAGCTAATAGTCATCGAAGCCGGCGTGACACAAGCAGAAGCAGTGGCGTAACTTCGTCGTCGGCGCCCGGAGGCAAGATAACGCATGTCCCCCCCTTGACCGGCAATTTGTACAAGATTTTTAAACAGTCTATGTATTCTACACACAGTGTTTTAGAAAAAGCACCCTTCTTCTTCTTTTCAGAATTATATATCAGTTGAATGTTAATTTGGGGGTGTGATATAAGCTCCCCAGTAGGATCTGGGCTGAACTTCAGCCGAAATTAAATTTGATGCATTTTATTCTTAAAAATGACATATAAGCCTAGTTTAACAATTTTAAAGATTATATCCTTAGTATTTGACTCAGTATCTGACAATACTTTGCACCAATGATGCAATTATTGTGTACATGGTTCCTACCAGTGGCGGATACAAGAGGGGGGCTGGGGGGGGGCCGCCTCCCTATTGACCGGATGCATTTTAAAACAGGCGAAAATTTTGCACGAAAATACACTATTTTGCATAAGGTGAGGTCCTATTGCGACAGCTGGCCGGACTTTTATAACAACTAAATAAAGGCATAAAGACAAAATACTATAGAAAGAAGAACAAGACACGCCTAAATCACCTCCGGTGCACAAAATTCGTCACTGTTAATAGCCGCCATGCGAAATATAAATTCACAGCAGAGAAAAGATGAAGGTTTAACCTAGTACAAACTGGCAACCTATCGAAGTGGGGGCGCTGAAAATGAGGAACATGAAAATGACGGACCATCGAACTGGCACGGCATGAAATTGACGGACATGAAAATGCAAGACATGTTTCAAGGAGCTGAATAGACCTAGACCGAGTACCAGTAGACTTCGATTTAGCACTGCGCCCTGTAACCGTTCACTTCTCCGATTGGTCATCGATATTTAAAAGTTGCGTTTTAGTAATTATTCTAAAATAATATACAGTTCAACTTGCTGCTATAAACTGTGCCCTGCCGTTGTTTTGAAAAAAATGCACACTGCACTGTAACGTAACTTATTTTCAAGCAATATATATATATATATCTATTTCTTGTGCTCCAATTTCATGTCTTGCTACTTTATGTCCCGCATTTTCAGTCAGCCCATCGGAGTTGAACCTTGAGCGCGCTGGCGGCTGTCAGTATCCAGATGCTGTAGCGTAGCACGGCGGTCACCGGTGAGAACTGCGTCGACTGAAAACGCCACCTGGGCGCACTGCTGTAGTGAAACTGCTGAGCGTCGATGTCTTGCGACGTGCTGCAGTGTGCGCACGCATGACGGCGTCAGGTTGGTGCTCCACGTCATAGCAGCGTCACCAGATGATGATGCCCCAGGGTCAGTCTGCTACATATATGTAAAAACGTTCCAGTAAAAAATGTTTAAAAGTTGGAAACGTAAAACGTGCAATTTTTTTTTAAAAAAAACGTTTGAAAACGTTGAATGCAAAAAAAAACGTTCGTCATAATTTGCTCAACGTCCTCCATAAAATTTTTAATGTTGAAAACGTAAAAACGTGGCAGGAATAAAAAAAAGTTAAAAACGTTTAAGAATGCTCAATAAAAACCGTTGGTCATAGCCTAATTAATTTTGTTTGCTCAAGTTCTTGCCGAACGCCTAATGCAGTAGGTATAGAGTATATCTGGAATTATGCTCTAAAGAGCGAGAGAGAAAGAGATAAAATTTTATTTAATTTTAATTTCAATTCAACCAAATGGTCATGAGATGACCATAGCGCTGGACTTAACTACGTGAACTATCATCACTGTGGCCATTTAATCACTGTGGCCATTTAATTCGCTTCTGTGGTTTTAAAAGTGCTTTTCGAAGTTCTTGATGGGATTTTCGCTGAAAGCTTTTTTTAAAAAAAAGTTGAAAAATTTTACACAAAAAAATTCAACAATGTAAAAAACGTGGCAAAAAAACAACGTGAAAAGACGTATATTACATTTATGGGCTGCGGCGGCACTGGCACTGCGTCGAGCACCATGGCGGCGCCAGCTGACTGCAGACCGGCGTCTATCAGAGCTAGCTCGACGCTGAAATCCAACGACCCCCCATTTGACAGCTCTGACAACAGTTCACACTAATCGATCAATCACAAGTTCAAAACACATGGTCAGTACAGCAAGTTCCCCCTTAACTCAAGGTGAGGCGCCGCAGCGTCGACGGAGTGGAAAAAGGGGGAGGGTATCTCCCTCCCCAGCTGACTAGGGTGTCCGGGAGAGCGTCGTGAGCTCCCCCAGTGGGGTCCTGGGCGGAGCCTCGGCGAAAAAAAAACGAAATTAGTGCATTCTAAGCGTCACAGAACACTTCTGCTTACAAGATATCGTAAATATTAGAAACGCAGAACAATAATAATATTCAACTTTCCCCTCTAATTTGCCCAAAATACCTCCCTCTATTTTTTTCTTGGAGCATATGGTGTAGACGACTCTGGCGTTATTTATTGTTTATTGTTACTTACTCTTGCGTAGGTGTAGCCAGAAATTGGAGTCAGAAAAGGCGAACTAGCCACCAAGGGTCAAAAATTGTGGCCGAAAGCCGAGAACAAAGGTGCACTTCATGAGGAAAGGCGGTCGCCGGGGCGCAGCCGCAGAAGCAAACGCTTTTGGGGGCATGAAAACTTCCTTAAAATGCATATACTGAGTATAAATTTTATTAGTTTTACTGCACAAATTTATAATGCACTGCATATGCAAAGCAAAAAGGGCGATTTTTGGCATCTTGAGGGAAATGCCCTCTTTGCCCCCTCCTCACCCCTCTAAATCCGCTTATGGTCGGCTGCGTCCCTTTGGTTTGTTACGTAGGCCTACTTCCTTGCGTACTTTCTTTGCGTCGCCTGCCGCGTTGGATAGAATCGCGAAAACCAGACTTGATGCGATTTACACGTACCCGAAAAAGTTCGACACGAATCCGCCCGAACAGCAAGTGAACGTAAGCTGCAGATAGCTGGTTTAAATTATACACAACCACAACAAAATGCCGTTGATCAGCAAGCGACACATGCACCGTTGCAATAAAAAAGCGACGAACCGACGCAGATCTCGCGGAGGTGCAGGCGCCATGACGGCGAACAGTCGTCGACGGCGGCGTCGAACGCGTCATCAAAAGCTCGCCGGTTCAAAGCCAGACTGTCGACCGGCAGCCGGGCGTCCATGGAGCGTTCTACCGGCGGCGGGCAGTCGATGTCGCCCCGCGTAGCACGGGCGCCGCGGTCTGACACATAGATGAAAAAAAGCGTTTCAGAAAATTTTTTAATTGTTTAAAAAACGTTTAAAACGCAAACAACATGGCAAAAATAAAAATGTTTAAAAACGTTCAATAAAAAACGTATACCTGGAACTATAGAGAGAGCGAGAGAATTTCAATTTAACCGTGTGGTCATAAGTCCAGGCATCCCAAGTAAGCTACTATCACTGCGACTAATTAATTCGTTTCTGTGGTTTTGAAAATGCTTTTCAAAATTCTTGTTGGTATTTTCAGTGCACGTTTTTTTTAAATATAAAAAAGCTGAGAAAATACAAAAAGGCGTTAAAAACGTTTAAAAACGTGGCAAAGATAAGACTTTGCAAAAAAACAACGTCTGTTACATCCATGGTCTGACACTGCCGTCTCGGCCAGATGCTGAGAGTCAGGATGACTGATGGACAACGGCCAGTGTTCGGCAACGGTAAACACACCCGGCACCGCGACACACAGCTTCACCAGATGATCACGTGACCAGAAACCGACGTCATCTTGAGCCGTGCTGACGTCAGAATCGTCGACACTGTACAGCCCCGGACCATCTCTCTTGTCTGCTCTGTACAAGCCCTCCACATTCATTCACACCAGCAACAAAAGCCCAACTGTCGCTATAGTATGGCCGACTGTAGTCTACTGGTTGTCAGTGACCTTCAAGCAGGGTTGTTAGCAATACTAGCAAAAAGTATTGCAATAGCAATAGCAATACTTGGTGGAAAAAGTATTGCAATACAAATACTTCTTGCAATATTTCACCATCTGCTCCTTAAAATAAATTTTGATTTTTGCTGCTGTGTACAACTTTCTCCAAATTTTGGGTTGACTACAGATTATGTGATAATGTGGTCAACCCAGAATTTAAGCGATAAACAAATCATGTTGACATGTTACTTTTGTTCAATCCTTTTCACACGATCAAACAAAAGAGATGAAAAGATTCTTTGCATAATTAAACAGCATTCTCATGATTAAGAGTGCACTTTACATAACAGAAGTATTGCTCCCAAGTATTGCAATATTTCAGCACTAAAAGTATTGCAATACCACATGCAATACCAAACATGCAACCAGTAGGCCTATTGCAATACCTGTTGCAATATACTAAAGAACGTCTTCATGACTGACCCCACACATCAGCATCGCGTCGTGGTGCCGAGGCACCCGATGTCCAGTCCTGAGGCGCTGAATATCATATTGGGTTTTTGGGTTTCCGATATTATGGGAGTTTTTATGCTTTCGTAACTAAAAGCCCGACTTGGCGGGTTTTAAGATTTCTAGTTCTGCGGGTTTTCAGTTCGTTGATTTACACGAGCTTCTGTTTGCTCTCCACAGCTAAAATAGATCAATATTCGCAAATCTGTAGGTTTAGATATTTCATAAACTTAGTTATGATAAAACATTTCCTTAATAATGGAACAAAAACAAAAATTGGATCAGATTTGGATTGGTTTTTTTGGGTGGACAGACAAGACAGACGAACGGACGAACAGACGGACCACGCTATGCATGCGTGACATGTCGCAATACCCAGCATCTCTGATACTTTCAGCAGAAGTTGAGCGCTTTCGCAACCAATCCGTTAGCTGTTTTTGGAGTGCGTTTAATTTGTCGTGAAACACCGTTATTCGTAGTCACTGGGTGATGCCATATTAATATTATGATAATAAATTTGGTCCATACACCAGTGACCAATACATGTATTACTGAAAGTATACTGATCACTGTGCAAGACATACCAAGAACACATTGCAGGCTGGATGTCACTTTCCACGACCATAAAACCAGCAAAATGTAAAAAAAATATGAAATTAAGTTTCAAATACAAAGTTCAAAAAGTGCTATATATGCCATGAGAAATAGTGATGGTGATTAAGCTAAACGTTTTAGTATCAGAACCAGAATTACTTGAAATGTGGCGTGATCAGTAAATGTAAATCGTCCATATCCTTCTTTCTTGTCCATGAAGAAAGTTCCTGCAAAATGGAATCCGTTTGGCCAATGGTAGTCACCTCGGCCATGGCGGTGATCGTGAAAAAACTGACCTTGGTAGACCTGTAACAAGCAACAACGACATTTGATGGTAAAAAAATCAAACCGATGATGTATAAATAAACTTCGAGTTATATGAAACGGTGTCGAAGGTTAACAAGAAAAGCCATGCTAACGCAAAAGAGAACGCGCAACAGAGGTGCATGTTTGAACTTTGAAAGCCCAGTAAAACAAAATCAGTCGCCAGAGGGCGCCAGACGACCAGCGGCAAATTATCTATAGTGTTTTACTTTTACTCACCAGAGGGCGCCACCTGTCTTGCTCAGCCAATGCCGTATCGGCTGAAAATCGCAAATTTTTCCCACCACCCTCTCATTTTGTGCCTCGTTTGGGGTGATCCCCATGGAATTTATGGAAAAGCTTTACAGATCCTGAAACTATAGAGCCTTCCAGGCAGTCGAAGGTGAAGATTTGGTGATCCTAGCTTGCACCATTTTGAACTGTTCCACCCATGTGACGAACAGACGGATGGACAAACAGACAGACAGAAAGAATTGCGATGGCTAAAACCCGCTACAGCAGTAGCTGCTGTTGCACGTAAAAATGTAAGCGGGGCAAAAAGTTAGTTAAAATTTTTACCAGACAACTAGACATTCCCGACAAAGGAGATTAATTATCGGACGCTCTAAATTTCAATTTTGCTTCTAATTTCATAAAACTTAAGATTTTTTCACATAAAATTTAGCACTTTTGAAAAAAATTCCGACAAAAACAAAAAATTTTCGACAATTTTCCCACAGCCCAAAATTTAAAAGGAGATCAACAGTTTTTTTGCCCCACCTCCTGCCATTACCTAGCTATAATATGCTAAGCCGTTTTATGGGCGGCGCTAGGAATCTAAAGCTAGGGGGCACAATGTGGGGCAAGGGCTAGGGCATAGGGGCAATTATTTTTTGGGTGTGTGGGCCAAATGTCGACATTTATTCAATTGTTGTGTGCATCTAAAAAGTTATAACAGAGCCCCTGGACAGGGACAGGGAGCGAAGCCTCCCCCTCTTCCGAAGCTGAAACACTTTTAGCTTTTGGACATGCAACGAAAGCTGCAAATTTGCCTGCTTTTTACTATTTCAAAACGCAAAAAACTCACAGTGTTGTCTTGCAAAAATGACGTTTAATAAGTCACACCTTAGCAGGGCACTTTATCACCATCAAAATTTTTCCTGGGAGAGAGGAGCTGTGGGGGCAAGGGCAAGGGCATTGGGCCAGCTCCCCTTCCTCCAACCCCTTCCCCTCTGGCGCCGCCCATGAGCCGTTTCGCCTCAACACATGCGTGTTAGTGGGGGAATAGAACCGTAGTGGGTTGGTACCACAGTGTACAGTGGTCACAAGCAACCATATTTTATACCTCAGACAGTTTTTTTCCATAAAATGTACCGTTTAGCCACAACACATACTGTACGTTACTGACAGACAGACGACAGACAAACAGACAGACGTACGGGCACAACATCGTGCCATAAGCGCGACCGATAGTACGGCCGGCTAAAAAACAAAATAATTTAATAAAGTTATAGTGAACGCTGTGTATGCCTAAGCCATACTTCTCCATTAGGCCAACGATACAGTCCGACTCCATGCTTTAAATCATCCTCAAATGTACCGCAATACATGCTTCCATCAGTCCATTTCTGAAGTCCTGACAGTAAACATGCAAACACAAACAGCAATTATAGGCCTATAGTCTAAATCAAATAAGCCTACTAACATTTCCAATGTAGCCCATTCAGCTAAACGCACTGTGCAGTTCAGGCCTACAACAGCTATATGCAATGACAGCACTTGGTGAATTTACTTTTAGGCCTACTTGATCACCTGTGCAACAAATCTGTACACAGGCCTACACCATTCTATAAAAATGTTTTTGAAAATCCAGTGGGGAACAAAACTGCACTATTGCTGCACTTAAGATTTGCACACTTTTCTTTCTTGAAACACCGCAATTTATTTAGGTTCTATCAGCTAACATAAAAGCTTCAGCCTGGGGGACGACTGGACGGCTCTCTTCCTTAAACTCCAAATATACCACAGTCTTACTTGCCACTGTCATGCCGATGATATTTCGAGTCCTGCGTAATCAAAAACTGAACTGTCATAACAAGCCTAGCTGACACGCCAAAGTGTAGTCCGTCGATAAATGCTCCTAAATGTTGTCCTATTAGTACTTCCGGTTATGTGCTTCAATTTTAAAAATTAACAAATACTGTTGTCTGCACTCCTACGCAGTCATTTTGGTCTCCAACATTCAAAATGTCAAGTTTCTGAAGTCTACATATGTGCTTCACAGGCGAACAATGCCGGTAGTAGCAGAACCGGCCAGTTAGACGTTAGAACCAAACCGACTACGCAAAACCAGAAGTAGATAAACCAGAAGTAGATATAAATATTCACTTTGCTGCTTTTGAAAGGCCAAAATGTCACAGAAAAAAACTGCCTCATTCCTTTGCTTTCTACATAATTTCTGGCAAAAACCGGCGTGGGGGGGGTCATTTTACCCCCCCCCCGTTGCCGGTATAAGGAAAATTAAGGATTACCTTTTCCGTTACGTTTGTTGTTGGCAAACTGGCCCACGTATGTCTCTCCACTAGGCCAAGCAAATATGCCAACTCCACATCGCTTGCCGTCGCAATTATGCCCACGGTAAGTTGCTCCGCAGCTGTAATTTACTACACTGTTTAGACATACTGCCTGCAACAGGGATGACAGTGGCAAACTATAGTTAGTAGTACGCAGTCTCTTCTCTTTTCTGTGGAACTTTTGCATTATCCGAGAACCGTTATGATAAATTCACGCACATAAACACCGCTACAAGGTAAAAAAAACATTCGAAATATCGTCATTCGTCAAGTAAGCGTAACTGCTACCATACGTCATGCATGACGTCATGCACGTGTTGTTTTATTCAGCTAATTGCACTCGGTTACTACCGATGAATAGAACAACACGGGTTATGTGATTTTAACCGGAAGCGGAAGTGACAAAGCCAAAAAGTCCCGGATTGTTGTTTGTGACTTTTGTGTGTTTTTTGTTGAATTATATGTGTATGTGAGAGTTAGCGAGAGTTGAAGAAAGTAATAGATCATTTTATTATTTTCGTGTTTATAATTCTGAAAGTGTTGGTTAAGGCAATCAGTGCTTCGTGAGTTATGACAGTGATATATGACAGTTATGACAGTGGTGTGATACCCCAGTCCTGGGGCCCTGCCGACTAACTATCCAGATAGTGGTTTATTTGATTGGCATCCCACAAAGATGGCGGTACTGTAGCCTACGGTGTTAGCTGTGATCTATCTATAGGATCAGATACTGAATATGACGCTGTGTGCCATGGCTAGCGGTACTGTATTTTTTGCAAGGTGTTATCTGCCGTGAAAATTCACGGAAAATAAGTAAGCGTTTTCGCTATCTGCCGTGAATATTCCGTCTAGATGGACTGTAGCCAGTAAACTAGAGGTCCATCTACACGATTGTGGCCCGCCATAGCCAAGGGCCAAGGGTTGTCGCCATAGCCAAAGCCGCCGTACACGGCGGCTTTTGCTATGGCGACACCCGCGACTGACGACCTCGGCCGTAGCTTCACGGATCGCCAGTCCACCAACTAGCTCCTCGGGTCTAAATAGAGCATCACGGGCAGCCGTTGGCAATTTTTTTTGTATGCACTAGCACAGCCGACGAACTTATAACGTATATTGTACACTAATTTATGATGTGCATTATTGTCACATAAATCTTTCGAAAATGCTAAACCTAACCCGATCGCTAACCCTAACCCTTATCCCTAACCTTTATCTGTGTAAGCGAAAACCGTAATTTCAATATTAAGCACAAAATCGTACTATATTGCACGTGAAATTGTTGCCCCCTGGTGAATGTAAATGTTGCGTAATGACACGTCTCTCGACGTTAATTTTAGTACAAACTTAGCTATGGCGGCCTGTTGTAAACGATGAAAGCATGCTGAATAAGCGATAAAATAACACAGTAATAATTTACAGTATTAACTAAAAAACGAAAAAAGTATACAGTTGCAATTTTCGTAGATATGGATTTTCACGGCAGATAGCGAAAATGCTTGCTTATTTTCCGTGAATTTTCACGGCGGATATAATCTTCGTATTTTTTTCGGCTAAATCTATTGCGGCTACATTTGTCGCCTCACTATGCGGCAAAATACACCAATGCGGCGGTAAACAAAATAAGTTGTCTCATGTTTTTTCACGGTCCACCCCTAATCTGGTTATTTCGAAGACCATCTCTACCGTTACAAGATTCGTAAAAATTGCCAATTTTTCAAATACTTAAAATTTGTAAAATGCAAATTCTCAAACTATGCATTTGTCCACTAATCAGCACCACCACTAACCAACTCGAGGTTTGCTCAGCCAAAAACCAAACTGAAAACTGTGAATTAGAAATGCAGAGTTAACGCTGAACTGCTGAACCGTACGCGAGTAATTCTAGGTCTACAAAGCACAGCAGAGAACTGCAGAATCGAAGTGGAGAAAAAAGAAAGGGAAAAGAACATCTGCTGAAGCCTAGATCTGCCACTGATCGTAATAGTGCATATGATGACCGCTGCTTTAACTTATTGTGCCAGTTAGCATGGCGATATTTGCACGCAGTTTGGATAACGACAATTAACGCTGCATTAGTGTATTATGTCTGATTTGTGCGGCGACAAATGTCGTTGTCGCTGCTGCAATAGCACCGTGCATTTTTTTCTTGAGGCTTTGCAGAAAACGATGATTAGTTTACTGCAGAAGTGCACAGTTGAAGGGAAACTATCATGGAAATTTGACTTTTTGGAATAAATGGCACACGTGAACATATAAACGAGATAAAATTTATGGCTAGCCAATTTTGAGCAAATTTTGACTGATTGTCGCAAAAAAGTGAACTTTAACCATTTTAACAATTCGACACAAAGCATACTGTTTGACACTCTACTGGTACCAGTGACATCACTGGTACCAAGAGCAGTCGAAAATAACATGGGGCAAATAGGAGTTTGAATCAATTTCAATGAGGTTTTGATCGAATACTATGCCGGAGTGCTTTGGAACAGGATTTTCCAATCACCAGGGCACTCTGGGAATCACGATGCACCGTCTACCAAAATATTAAAAGCTGCGGGCTGTCTGCAGAGTTGGATAATGCCGGCCAAAGAAGTGCAGATAAATCGGCTGATTCTAACACTGTACATCTGTTTTATGCCATGACACTCGGCCGTCTGGTAGATGAATCACTCCTTGATCGTCTACGTTCGAATTGCTATGGATTGTCAAACACATCGTCACAATTTCAAACCAAAAACTTGCACGTGAACTGTCCATTTGCGCTCTTCGGCTTCGCAATTTAGCTCAATAGCAGAGACATGCGGATCTGCAAATTTTGAGTCCGCGTCCGTCCACGGATTCTGATTTGAATTCCACATCTGCAGTAATATGTAAACTCTGGTCCACAGTCTGTTTGCATCTGCAATGCTTTCTACCGTGAAAATTAGCAGTTTATCTTAGGCCAATATTCTCTATAAGTCTAGTTATCTATATGTGCATAAAGTGTTAAAATATTAATTGAAATACGAAACGTAAATTAAACGTCACTTATCTAACAGCTAAAATAAAACAAAAGTTATCCAAAGCTTTTAAAAAGCTTAGTATTAAAAAGTTCCATATTAAGGTGAGCAACTTTTTGTCGAAGAAAAATCTGCAGTCCCTCCACAGACCAGAAATATTCTGCGGATACTGATCCACACACAGACTCGCCCGCAGCGCGCACATTGCTGCTTGCTAACGATGCCAAGTATGTCGACTTTTTTTTCACTTCAGATCCAGTAATTTTGCTCATGAATAAAAGCAATTTTCTTCATTTTTATGCATGATAAGCATGCACTTTTTGCTATAAATGAAAATAGATACCCTATTATTGTAGTTTTTGCATTCACTTAGAATACAATTTATCATGACCGTTTCCCTTTAATAGTTGCATTTTACTGATTTGTGTTGTTTGCTTGCAGTGAGTACTAGAATGGCTCGATCCGTTTCGCCCACAGACCTGGCGCAGAAAGCCTTTGTTCGAGGCCTGTCGTATGAAACCGATGAAGATGCTCTGAGAAGAGCATTTTCAAAGTTTGGAGAAGTAGTCGAAGGTTTGCATAAGAGTTCTTATTGTGGTGTCACAAAACACTGCACTGGTGACTCAAACTGCATCGGTATGATCGCTCAACCCAACCCAAATGCTAACCTTGAGTCTCTGATTCTAATCCACAACCCATGCCCTAAGCCTAATCTTTTATGCTTGATCTACCGGTAATCATATTTTGTACTGGTGCAGTTGATGTGGCCAGTGCAGTCAGTGCCACATTGTGTGCCAACATCGTTATTGTACTACATTTTAGTGCCTTTATAAATTATGGAAAACTTTGCAATAGAGTAATCCAAAAAATCGAACTTTAAAAAACATTTGCTTTCACTCCTGAAATATGTTCCTTTTGGGGAGAAAATAAGTCATATGATTTTTTTCTGAAATATTTTAATATTTAGAGGTGGCCCAAGTGCTCTGCATTTTACTATAGGTATACTGTGAGCATGAAGTAGTAAATTAACAGTCAACATCAGTCTTCCTTCAAAATAAGGGCTGTCACCACAATTTGTCTGTGGCAGTTGAAGGACAAATGGCAGTACAGTGTAGACAGATAACTGAGCGTATATTTTTCAAAATCTGATTTTTTGGGACAGGGGGCACCATACTTTCAATTTACTTTGCAATGTGATTCGAAAGTTGGAACTCTGAAATAGGTTTTGCCATCTGTGTTAATACTTTTTGTATGAACATTGCTGGAACTAGTTTACTTAACTGCAATGTGTTGTAATGTGTGATTATTGGGGTGTGATGAAAAACTTGGAAACTGGCGTGTGTGCCTGTGTGTGTGTGTGTGTGTGTGTGTGGTAATGTATTACCTGTAGTTGATTGCTGAGTTAATAATAATTTAGTTTTATAGGAATGATTGTGGATAGTTTGCAACATTAGTCATAGCCTCATGAATTTGAATTCAAATGATTTTGGTACATGTAATACAAGGGTCGTTCCATAAATAAGTTTACAAAATGGTGCCATTGCGGTAATTCTTAAAATAGAAAAATCCTAAATATACATTTTGTAGGTAATTTAATTCTGAACATATATAGAAATTTTTCTATAGTGCTATATGTCACAAACGATTCAGAGGCATGCTGTCTCTTACCAAGGAATCTAATTAGCGATTTGTAGCAAGATCCGGGTACCTAGACCTGGTTTCAAAATTTGTTACCCGGTTCCAAATTTGTGTATACGATACTAGTTTTGCATTAAACACTGACGAAGTCAGCGAAAAATCACACTTGTAACCTTTGTGACGAAGTTCTACACTGCAAAGGAAATTCAGCTTCATGCTATTTCATTGATACCTGATACGGTAAACACATTATTGACATTTTATACCAAAAAACCTAGCTTTGTGAAAAATATTCTTTAATTGGGGTTTGTACGTGTTAGTGAAGGGTCGTTTTGTTCTCAGTTACTTGAAAGTTGAAACTGGGTTTACTTACCTGGGTAATTGCAACCAGGTACCTGGTTCCTAAAGCGGGTAATGCTGCAAATCACTAAATCTTTGCATACTACTCATACTTTGTAGCTGCAGCATCTTTTTCCCACTTGCTGTTTGCATGTTGTGACGAAACTGTGACGGCGTCCGATGAAATAGGTTTTTCATGTCGTCTTCTGACATTTTATTATTTACAGATATGTACAATATCAGACAAAGAAATAACAAAAAAATCAATGTTCAGCAAAAACGTTTACCAAAACATAAACATACTCTCGACTCCCCAGCTAATGCCTAACAAGTCACGTGACCCCTAGCCTCGAGTCCTAGAGTAGTGCGGATTCACAATTTGATCGATATGTCTGATCGTCACACATGTCGTGCTGAACTAGCCTTTGATCAAATAGAACAACAGTAATGTCACGTGTTGGCATTTAGCGTTGTGTTTGCCGATTACTTCATGTCTTGTGTAATCAATTTCAGTGTTTATTTGGTGAAGATTTAAATGTCTGTTTCAGTGCATATTGCAAAAGATCGAGATACAGATACTCCTCGTGGATTTGCATTCGTGACGTTTACGAGCAGCACTGATTGCAACAAAGCATGCAGTGCCATGGATGGCAAGGTTTGTCATGTTGCTACACAGTGTCCGAAAAAACATCCCCAGCATTTTTGATTTTAACATAAAGAAGTATTATCATTTTATCATTTTTGATGCCGATATTTCTGACACTTGCAGGCTGCAGATATTTGTGATTTTTTGTATCTTCAAGTATTACAAAACAGGCAAATTTGCGGCTTCCATGGAACATCCAAAGGCTAGAAGTGTTTCTGTTTCAGGGGGGGAGCTTCAGTAGTAGCTGTGTTAGAAGAGTGTTAGTCAGTATTGTGTGAATGTGTGGCAGGAATTGCACGGGAGGATAGTTCATGTCGAGTTGGCGTCACATTTCAATAAGTCATCTGGTGGAGGTCGCGGAGGATTCCGTGGAGGTCGTGGTCGGTCGGGTTTCAGGTAAAGCACCCGTTGTTGTTTGTTGCATGTAGTGAATGATTGTTTGCGGCACCAAACAGAAGTGGTTTGATTTCTTTTGAAGATCGGTGTTGCTGGCAGATTTTTTTCTGTTGCAATTTTTACTTGCTCAGAACTGTTCTTTGTGTCTCACATTTTGTTGTGTTTGTTGAAAAGTACTTGCTTAGCCTTACAATTTTGCAAATTTCTTGACGGTGTCCCAATAGGGCCAGTATATTGGAATTTGTAATAGCATTGTCATATGTAGTGATTTTGCTACATGTGCAACTTTTGAACTTTTACCATTCATAGATTAGCTGCTTCATTAGAAATTTAAACAGCTGCTTGTTGTGCTTTATGATGAATGAGTGATGATCATTACAAGTGTTGTTTGTCTGTTGCTAGCGTCATGTTGATAGTCTGATGATGTATATCATTGTAGTGCTGAATGGTGCTGATGATATACTGATTGATAAACAACATTTAAACCTTTGCAGATCTGGCTAATAGTTAAGTGTAAATTCTCAACATAATTGTAAAAAAAATCTCTGTGAATTAAATGACAGATACACTTTGATTTTGGTTACTTGCTTACACGCAATTTCTGTCGCCTCCTTACAACTCACTGCTTCCAGCAGGCCTACAGCTCACCCTAGCGGCTCAGCCAACTGCCTTAGATTTGGCCACTGGCTGACATTGTGCACTCTAAATATTGTATTTGCTTAGTAACTTTCTTACTTACTTACTTGTATTTTCACAAGATGACAGTCTGCATCTATCTGGTTTATTGTAAATAACCAGCGATTGAGTTATGACTTGAGCTATTAGTCAATAGTCATTGTCGTACGACCAACATCTTATGACTGCAGTTTCGCTGTCAGCAGTCCGATCGTGTGAAACAGTCTGCCGGCTGTCGCTGTCTGTATTTCGTAGGCAGCTGAAAACATTTTTAATGACAGAAGCTAGAGATAGCCTGTAACTGTCGACTTGGCACTTTTGCTGCGTTTTTATTTTTTGAATTGGCATCTTATAAATGTCAAACATAATAATATGTGTAGGGGTGGCCGAGGGAGAGGGTCAGCTCGATCGCCTCCGCGTGATGGATCATACCGTCGTGGGGGTGGCTCAGTGCGTGGCTCGTTCAGAGGTGGTAGTGGACGCGGAGACTTCAGAAGCTACGGTTCTCGTGCATCTGACAGCTTCTATTCCGGTGACGATCGTCTGAGAAGTTCGCTTGATCGTGATCTGCCACGCGACTATGTCAGGTCAGACTGCTGCTGGTGTCTTACGTAGTGTGAATTGGTGTGCTGCAGAGATTAATGTTTTTTTCTGCACATTTTTTCCCCATTTATGATTGTGATAAATGGTGAATTTCAGTTGTTGTCTTTGAATTATGAATTAGTCATCAATATTGCGTAATTTCTACTCTTGCTGATACTGCTGCTGCAAAATTATTACTCTTGCATTCTTAATATATTTAACTGCCTATTTGCTGCAGTTAGTTGTGATTTAGTTTTCTGCATAAGTGAATTTTTAAAAATTGACAAAGCAGGACTTTCAGTAAGCCACATGCACTGCTGTTTGTCCTGCAGTCACTGTCAAGCTTTGAACGTAATGGTTAATGGCTTCTGTCAATAAGATTTAATAGATTTTCTGAGTCTTCATCAGCTGATTTAAAGAACCACTTATTTGCCAGAAAGCATGTAAAAGCTACTAGTAACAGTAGTGGTAAAGGTGATGTACATGTATAGCTCTGTATAGGAAACCCAACACAGAGCTGCGGAGCATCACCTGCCATATGGGACTGCACAGTGTTCTCTGCCACTTGCTGGAGGGATGGAAGGCTGAGTTGCCCTTATCCTCTTAGTTCTGTTATTTAATTAAAAGCACTTGCTGTTGTTAGTCCTAGTTTGACGCTGAATGTGGTTTCAGTCGCTATGATTCGGATTATCGTTCGGGGAGACTGGATCGTGACTATCCACCAGTGCGTGACTACCCGTCGTACCGTGGCGGACGTGACTATCCCGGTGGTGGCGATCGTGACTATGGACCACCGTCCCGTGAGCGTGATGCCTATCCTGTGTACTACTCACCACCACGTGATTATCCTCCTCCTAGTGATCGTGATTATCCGCCGCCTCGTGCTGGCAGGGATTACGGTCCGCCCAGTGGACGTGACTACCCGCCGCCACGCGATGAGATTGACATGCCTCCTCGTCGCTACGGCTCCAGGTAGTGACTGCGTGGTTTTGTAATAAATGTCACTGTCTGTTGTAGTAATGACTGGTCTCCCTGAACGTCACAGATCAACTGCAGATGCGCTCAGATCCGAGAAATTTCTTTCTAGTGACTGCTGATCAGTTTGCAGCATCGCACATTGCAGCATGCAGATTTCCGCAGACCTAGTTAGAGCTATTTCTGATCTGCGGTGTTTAGGCAGACCGGTGTTAACTGTGCATCGCTCTGCACACTATGTGGCACAGTGTGCAGGGTGGTACATAAAAATGAAACATACGTGTTTAATTACATCGAACAGTCAGGCTGTTCCAATAAGAGTTGACTGCAGTGAAGGATGATCGTGCTGAACTTTTGAACGAACGCATTTTTTGTGCAGATATGTTCTCATTTGCATGCTCAGTTTCCCTTCTGCAAACATTGCCTGTTGTATCATAATACTGGATGTAAGAAATAACCACGTCGAAAGTGCATATGTGTGACGTGAGTTTTTTTGGTTGTGTGAACTTGGTTCTCTTTTGTAGCATTTGCTGTGGCTTTTGTTGCATGTTGTTTGTGCTTTATAGACTACTTTGGTATCACTGATGGTTAGGGCCCAGAGTTTTCCGCGGGCTGCAGAATTTCGAGCCGAACCGTGGAATTTTGATATTGCCGCGGAATTTTGCAGAAGTTGAGAAATGACCAATGGTTGATTAGTATGATCGTCGGCTAATTAGACTAACTACACCGCATCTCAGAAAAAAAAGCCAAAATTGTTTTTGTCATAATTTTGTCGAATTTTTACTAACTTTAATAATTTTTGGCAAGTTGATGGCTAAAATGACGAAATTATGCAAGTTGCACTCATTTTCTATTTCACCTATTTTATGCCAATGCAGTACCATGTGAAACATAGATGCTCCAAATTTTTGCATAATACTGAGTTGTTGTTTCATGTAAATGCTGTAACGAGTTAATTAGGCACAAAATACACTAAAATGTGAATTAATTAACAGAATTACAAGTTTGCATAACAACTCGCTTGCAAATTAGACTTTATGCCAAAGTGTGCTTTGCGTACAAAGATGCAATGGCTTAGATGCAACGCCAGTGGCTGATAGCAGAATCAACAATCGACTAATCATATGCTTTCACTCGTCGATTAGACATGTTTTAAGCTCATCAGTGAGCTATTTTGTTGTCTGCTGTTTTCAGCATAAAATGTTTAATACCTCAAAATTAATTAATTACATCACGCTCTCTGTCGAAGTGATGATGCAAAGGTAAGCCGTCTGATACAAATAATTGCTGCGTAATGTAACAGTTTGGAGCATCTGTGTTTAGTAGTGTTTAGTTTAACACGGTAGTGTGTTGACATAAATTAGATAAGGTGGTAAATGAGTGCACCGTACATAATAACATAACATTGCCTTGGCCATCTTTGCACCAAAAATTATCAAACTTGGTGGAAATTTGACAAAGTTATGCAGAGAACAATTTTGACTGTTTTTTTTAGACACGGTGTATATCACGGAGAAAAATCAAACTGAACTGCCTAAAACTGCATCCTTACTAATAACTACCACCATAAAAGTACGGCACAGTTGTAAATAAGCACAATGCGACTAATTGACAGATTGCACTTTTTAAAACAAAATAGATCTATAATTATTTTGTTTGTTGCTAGCACCATGCCAGCCTCACAAAAAGTGAAGTTTTTTTGCAGAATAGTTTACACACAGATGGAAGGCCGCTGTAAAGTTGCGGAATTTGGACAATTTTGCCGCGGTGAACCGCGGAATTTTGCGAACTGGCCCGCAGAATTTGGCAAAATTTTCCGCGAAAACTGGGCCTCGCTGATGTAATTCAGATGAGTGTTAATTGGATGATGAATCATAAATGTGTGTGCATTGTGTAGGGATTATGACTATATATCAACTGGAAATGGATTTTACGACAGTCATCCACCTAGACGAGACTATGGACCTCCTTCAAGAGATTATGGTAGCCTTACATTTTGTAACAAGAAAAAACTTAGTACATAAATCATTGGCTTCTGGGCTACATGCAGCCCATGGTGTGTTGTTGTTATCTGGCCTGCAACATTCAAGAGAGAAAAAAAAATTGCCAAAAAAATATAACATATGAAGTTATATTTGCAGATTATTTGTTTATTGCCTTACTGGCTTATTGGACTTGCTTCAAGCGTGCATACCACCAGGGTCAAATAGGATCATGCCACTGAACTCAATGTCTGCTGTTTTTATTGTTAATGATTGATAACAGCATTTTGCATTGGTCTGACCCGCAGTGAGTTTTAGATCATGTTGTGTGGCCCATTGCTCAAAACGGTTGTGCACCACTGTAAAGTGCCAATTTTTAATGTTAGTATCTAATTACAGTTTACATATCATGTTTATATCTGCTGTGACTGACTGATAAGCTTGAGAGCTTTGCCTGTTGCAGCATCTACTATAGAAGTTGTATGTTGTTTTTGTTTGTACGTCATTTATATTGACTGATCTGTAAAATTATTTTATGGGGACGATCAGATTGGGATTTTTTTTTCAAATTAACAGTTTATAGTAAATATCCTCTACATTTCAGAGTAATCATTGGAGTAACTGGAAAATGCAGATGTGGGTGAACAGAGTGATTATTTTTATAACTTGCATCAGTAGGTTTATCAGCAGTACCGGAACTGTCATAAAATATGTATAGCAGAGCATCAGTTTGTGCATAGAATGCTAGCAAACGAATATGTGTTACCCACTCATATAGTATAGTGATTGGTAGCTTATTGCATCAAAAATTGAAGTAGGCCTAAAAATATAGGCTGAAGCAACTCAGCTGTAATATTTCTTAGCTTTGGCTTCGATAAAACGAGACTTAGCTTAAACATTTTGTAGCTCTGCTTCTGGGGCTCCAATTTTGTCTTTCATGTTCAATGTCAGCATGGCTTTGCTCTCCGAGATCAAGTGGTTTGGTATTCAGGTCATTGTCATCTGCAGTTTGATTAGATTTTGCAACTGTTATGAAGATGTGTTAGCTTGGTGAAACTGACAACTTAATGTCTGTATTATTTGTTTTTAGGATCATCTGGACGCTACGACAGTTACGAAACTGGAGGAAGATCTGAATACAAGAGTAAGTGTATGGCTGGCGGTTGAAAGTTGGCTTGAACACAAGTCAGTATAATATCAGTCAGTGGTGAAGCCAGTCACAAAGCATTCAGTGTTACGAATCTGAATGTGGAAAGAAGTGCCGGTACACTGTACGAGTGTCGCGATGAAAAAGTAGTTTTGTATGAAATGTGTGAGGTATACCTACAGGTACAGCTGGAAGGGTGACACTAAAGAACAGACTACGAGCATTCAAGATGAGATGTCTCCTGGAAAATTCTTGGTTTGTCAAGAATCTCTCCATCGGAAGTACGGACATCAGAATCAGCTCAACATCTAGCATGACATCGTGGACAGGATCCAAAGTCGTTGTCTTAAATACTTCGGACATGTAGTCAGAATGCAACCTTCCCAATGGCCACACCGGGCCCTGTATGGTCGCGTTTATGGAAACAGACACCGAGGATGACCGAGGAAGTGCTGGACTGATAATATTTCGGACGATTGCCAGTTGATGGGTCTCTTACTCACACAAGCAACACACAAGGCTGAAGACGGAAGACAGTGGAGGGAATACATGAGGCTGTCCAAGCATGCTTCTGCATCACCATGACACTGGAGGAGGAAACAGATAGAAGCCACCAATGTGAGGTGGATCGTTCCCGAGATCATGAGTACTGGATACGATGACAGAATGTGTGAAGAATGGTTGAGAATGGTGACAAACAGACAAATGCAGAATTGTCTACGGGATGAATGGAAGTACAATGGAAGGTGGCCACTAGAGAGAAAAGTGGCTGCAGGGAAATAATCTTAAAATATATTAGCAATTGAAATAATTAGCTTTTTTGCAGTACATGCTACAATAATCTAGAGCACTTGGCAGTGGGATGCAACAATGGAAGGGAAACTAATTTGTTACTTATAATATGTGCAGTATAGTCGAAATTTTTATGCCGTCATCATGGCATCGCCATTCCCGGTGTTTACCCGATTTATATCTGCACAAATTCAAAGCAGAAGTTACAGCAAAACTGCTGCCATCATTGTCTCATTAGGATACAGTAGATGCAGTATGTTGAACTCAAAAGCTCTGATTACAGTCCTGTGGAGGGTAGAAGGCTGAGTTGACCTTGGTGCCTAGTTAGATGCCCAGATGGTTTGCCTCCCAGTCTAAATATTAAGCAAGCTGCTATCGTATTACTTCGTCAATCAACACCAGTGTGTTACTAGAAAGCTGCTGTATATAAAACCTACAAGTAACTGCATATACTGAGCATACACTTTGAATGATATTTTCCTGCAAACGCCATATCAGCTTAGATGAAATAGATATACCCTCGGTTGTAGTGATGAAATAGCTTTGTGTTTTTCTTTGTCATATGAAGCTTCCTGTTACCCAGTTGCAACATGATCATCATATGTTAGGCCATATATATGAAATACTGTTGTTAGAGTAGACTTGTGGGAATATACATGTAGTCCTTCCAGCCAGTTGATGCTTTCAGTAACATTCTTGACAGCCAGATCTATTATAACATATTATAATATATGTCTTATTAGTCCGCCCAGAAGCGATAGCTTGCAGAGCGGACTTAAGTTTTAGCCCAGATGTTTTGTTTTTTTATTTCTTTCAACGCGAGATCTCCAAGATGCGTGGGCCGACCGGCGTGAAATTTTGCACGATGGTCATTTGTAGGCCCAATTTTATAATGCCGATCCAAAATTTTGGGGCACACCCCAAAAAAATTTCAGGGGCCAAAAACATGCAAAATTTAGCCTGATTTCGGACGACTTTCAAGTTCGGCAATGAATATCTCCGAAATGGATGAAGATATTCAAAATCGGATAAATATGTTTTCTACCGTGATTCCTCTGCGTTAGGCGAAACAAGTCCGGTGAAGTTTGGTCCAGTAACCTTGGAGATCTAGATGTGGAATTGTACCCACCGAAAGCGCATTTTTTCGGAAGATCATATTTCGGCCTCTAGGGGGTGCTGCGCCCCCAAATTTTTACACGCGCTAGAGAATGACCAAGTCTTATCAGCGCACCCCCACACCGGGGACGGGGGTCCCCTTACAAATTTTTTCAAAGGGGGGTCAAAAATTGGCTTAAAATGCAATAAATGAGCGCTTATAACTTCGGAGTTAGGGGTGTAGCCCGACGAGACTGACACTTGACACAGCTCTAGGTTGGGGTGTTAACGCAAGTACAACTTTTGGGGGAACCACCCCCCTTAAAATTTGGGAGGGCAAAAAATGTCAAAAATTTAGTACGTTTTACGACAACTTTCGAGTTTGACCGCGAATATCTCTGGATACGATGAAGATAGCGACAGAATCTAAACGGCGTTGACAAGAACGATCTTTTCGACGTTGAACAAAAAATGAACAAAAAAAATTGGTGAACTTTGGTCCACTGCGAACACAGTTATAAGCGGTCTTGTTGACCTACCCTAAGTCGCATTTTTCGGAAGACCATATTTCGGCCCCCAGGGGGTGCTGCGCCCCCAAATTTTTACACGAGCTAGAGAATGACCAAGTCTTACTAGTTCACCCCCCACCGGGGATGGGGCCCCCCTTACAATTTTTTTTCAAATGGGGTTCAAAAATTGGCTTAAAATGCAATAAAGGAGCGCTTATAGCTTCGGAGTTAGAGGGTGTAACCCGACGAAACTTTGGCACTTAACGTGGCTCTAGGTTGGGGTGTTAACGCAAGTAAAACTTTTGGGGGCACCGCCCCCTTAAAATTTGGGAGGGCAAAAAACGTTCAAAAATCGTTGCGATTTACGACAACTTTCGAGTTTGAGCGCAAATATCTCTGGAACCAAT
>Ga0056128_1000461_pt1 | contig 36416 bp, 21 predicted proteins | sample WorMetLIZISLAND2_FD_71113 | JGI IMG/M metagenome (GOLD analysis project Ga0056128, IMG submission 71113) | Marine gutless worms symbiont microbial communities from Max Planck institute for Marine Microbiology, Germany - Olavius geniculatus... ...
ACCTCTGTCGGGTGGCAGGTAACACTGTGTGATCCCATATGACAAGTGACGCTCCGTAGCTTTGAGATGGGATCATTAAGAGCTATATGCACCTTTAACCTTTAACCTTTACGGACGGACAGACAGACAGACGGACGGACAGACGACGACGGACGACATCCATAAAAACAAATCCACGGTGATTAAAGTAGGGTTAGCTAAAAATGACTCAAAATATTGTTGGACAAAAAAGGTGACTCATACTTACGATGTCGTGATGTTGTGGAAAGTCAAAAGTGTAGTCGAGCTTTAGTCTGTCGAAGTAGTCATGAGGACTGTTGACTGGTAGACCGTACGAGCCGTAGTAATCGTAGCTTAACGGCGCCTGTATACACGTATGTAACTCAATATTGAATCCACAGATATTTTTATTACAGAGTTACAAACAAAAAAGCGACGTGTCAGCAAAAATGTCATTGAACGAAGTACAAAGTACACTTGAGATATAGCGTTATGACGAAAGGCGTTGTGAATGCAGGACCGAAAAATGCAAAACTGGAAATTGGCGGCCGGACTTGAATCGGCCAGACCTGAAAATGCCGGATTGGAATATAACGCACCAGTTGGCAATGCGCGTTTGTCTTCGAAAGACCAGGGCAAAGAAAAATGACTGACACGCAATAGTATCGTTAATCGTTAATGAATATAAAGTAAAGAAGTTGCTACTACTGAGGATACTAGGCTACTACTCACCGCAGATGTGGCAGAAGGGTGAAACCAGCCTGGTCTTTCCCAGCCGTGTCTTTCCTGGAATACACACCCCGCTTCCAACAGCACCTGTATACCGCGGTAAACCACGCATGATTAGGCCTTATTAATATGTATCACAACAAATGTCTTGGCGTGTTGGAATAAGTATTCTTTATATGTGTTACTGCAGCGGTCCTAACAGGCCCCGTTACGGTAATTGTCCGTCCGTTCGACTGTCTGTTACGCAAAGGTTACTCCTAACTCGAAAACAAAAGGTGCAAAAAACTACACATGGTACAAACGTTCCCCTCAGCTCGAAAAAAAATCAAAATTACTAGATGTCGAAAACCTGCCAGAGTTAATATGGCTTGCTTGAAAATGTGTAAACCTATTTCATAGCGAACGTTTACAACGCTAAAGGCCGGTTCACACTAGCCGTGTTCACGGGCCGTGCACACGGGCAGTGAAACGGCTAGTGTGAACCGGCCTTAACTAATGTAAAGTTAGTAGACTATCGGGCTGAGTAGTTCTTAACGTCAGATCAATGACTAGGTTTTCTGAATCAATTGCCATTGATGCGATATGATGTAGTATCATGTCAATCAATCAATGATTTGACCTGGTGTAGCGCGTCTGTCCTAAAGTTGCGTCCAGCCAGCGGTTCGTCGTGTGGGAAGACAATCGAGTAATTCTTAGCGTACGACTCATGACTACGCTCTCTGATCCATGTCTCGTTGCTAGTCAGTCGCTGCGTGAACCGTCTGTACAGCATAGCAGTGTAAAATCCCGTTTACACGATGCAGCAAACATGAAGCAATTAGGCTAGAACAAACGTAGTACACGTGTATATTGGATACGTTTGCATGATATCTGCTTGATGTTTGCTTTATTTTTCCTTGATAATTATTTGCTCGATGTTTGTTTGATGTTTGCTTCATGTTTGCTTCATCGTGTAAACGGGGTATAACGGTTAGAACGTTGGACTTGCGATCGCAAGGTCGCTGGTTCAATTGCCGGCTGTGTCGCTACCAAGTGGATAAGTGACTGTCTGCGGACAGGTAAACAATTTCGGCATGTAACCAGCCACCAATGTCAACTCAGCCTTCCATCCCTCCGGGGTAGGTAATTCGAGTACCAGCCTACCTGGTTGGAGTTACGGCGCGCCACTATTTCCTGTGTTGGGTGGCAGGTAACACTGTGTTATACCGCAGCCCCGGGATGGTTTTTTATGAAAAGTTATACCGTTTAGCCAGACTGCAAAACCATTGTGTGACAGTCCTAACAGGCCGCGTTACAGGTCGTGTCTGTCTGTTCGTTCTTCCATTTGTTTGTCTGTGTGTCTCGCATGGGCTTTAACTGGAAAACAGAAAGGGCCCCTACAGGGGAAAAATTGGCGTAAACGTTTCCCGGGCAAAACCCAACGGTGCGAAAATTTTTCAGTGCAACGGGTTAAAGGTCAAAAGTCAGGCGGACGGCCACACTAAATGTCGGCATTGAGTCGACATTTTCAATTAGTTTCGCCTAGTGTCTAGAGGCGACGTAATTACTCAAAAGTTTTTAGTCTTGCAATAAAATTTCTCAGAAAGTTAACACATTTTGACACAATTTTGCATCGTGGTTTGCGGCCAGAAAAGCAGCAACGAGTTCCTTCGGGTGAGCAAATAAGTAAAGTGTAAATTTTATATTGCATACTCAAAAACAAATCTCTAACGCACTCAAAGCGACAGTAATAGAATGAAACGAAATAAATAACAAAGCGGCTTTCGTACTGAAAAGTCGAGGTCGAACAGCGAGAACGAAAACTCATTCTTTACCTGTAATAATATTTTATTTCAGGTGATTTCATTTGATTTCATTACTCATTAAGTTACAGAGCTAATCAACGTCAGATAACCTCCTTCCCTATTTTTTCTTAATTTTTGTATTTTATAATAATTATCTTAATATAGCCTGCCTGATGTCGTAGCTAAACATGTCGAGATGCGGTCGTCCGTGGATGATCCAAGTAGCCAACTCCTCTCCACAACCTGCGCCTTGCAACGTATAGTACACAAAATACATAAAATTATCTACGGTATAGCAGAAAAACACACAAATAAACTTAACTAGGCCTACACTTAACTAGTAATTAAATTGACAGTTAACGCAGACATTTGACAAATGTGCTACATGTTTCGCACGTACAGAACATTGTCAAAAACATAATAGTTTCATACAATTTTATTGCATTTACCCCTAATTCTATAACAAGCCTGGCGCTCAAAGCCAAAGGGTTCTTGACACTTCCTAGTTATTGCTGCGTCGGTATAGTACTAAACAATTTCACGAAGAAGCGATTCACCACGAGATATAGAAAAACAATTTATTATATTCATAAACCTATTTTCTCCTACTCCTCTTTTTCTTCTCATTCATCATCATCATTAGCAGCAGCATCATCAACAATTCACCAGACGTCACCGCAAGCCATTTTTGTAAGAGGCAAAGCCGCTTCGCCTGCTGGCGGACTGACACTACCTGTAGTTACTTCTAAGTTTGTCAGCGACTTTTAGTAGGTCGCATTACGGGCTATGTCCGTCCGTCCGTTTGCCTGTCCGTCTGTCATGTACGGACTTCCATGTCAAAAACCAAAAAGCATAAAAAAAAACTAAAACTAGTGTGAATGTTCCAGACGGCAGAAGTAATGGTATTTAGACTGTTATTTTAAAAAGCCAAAGATCAAGAGTTAGGGTCAAGGTGGCACAACTTTGGACGGATGGCCGTGTAGCCTATTATGTTAGCACAGATTGAGCAGACATATTTTCTTGGTAAACCGTTTATTGCAGTGTATTAACAGGAGTTAATACGTATTACAGGGTTTACACACTGAGCATCATTCCGCTGCTGTTGAAGCCGCAGCCGAGAAAGAATCCGCGAACTTCTGGACTTTCACCCATCAGAGCTTTGTGATCAGCCGTGAACGATTCTAGCACGGACAAACAGATAAGTTTAGCCCACACACACAGCTGTGCTGATGTGCCGTTAATACCCTATTTACACGATCAACCTGGCTCGACGAGCTGGCTTTAGTTAGCTGGGCGAGGCAGCTCGATGTTTGTTCGACGTTTGCTCGATGTCTGCTCGATGTTTGCTCAATCGTGTAAACGGGATATAAAGCATAGTCTACACGAAAAAAACATCAAGCAAACATTGAGCAAGCATTGAGCAAACATCGAGCAGACATCGAGCAGACGTCGAGCAATTAAACATCGAGCTGGCTCGTCTAGCTAACTAGGACCAGCTTGTCGAGCCTGCTCGTCGAGCCAGCTTCGTAGTGTGAACAGGGTATAAGAAACTACTCATACTTCTACCTAACGCATTTTCAGCGTCCCCCTTTAAACCACACTTACCTTGCAGTGGAACTTTTTTCTCAGTTGCTGTCATGCGTCACAAAGCAAACGACGCTGTAGTCGAGATAATCTAAGCGAGGTTTAAGTACGACACCACACTGTCTGAAGTGGTGTAATCTTAAGTGGTATAATCACGGACCCCGCTGGCATCAAACGTTACGCGTGCACTGCTGACACTGCACCAGCAATGACGATTAGCATTATCAATAATACTCGAAAACGTCATTCTTAAAATCGATTTTTGACAACTTTGGCGGATTCAAATAAAAATCAAAACTGATAAAAATAAGCCTATAAGTTGTTTACGAAGATGACTTTGCTCATGGAAACTGCATGCTGGAAGAATGACAATATGAATGTCCTACAGTTAGTTGTACATTCTCAAGTGTTCGCTTAATGATATAATTAAGAAGGCACAGACGGACAGAATGTAAAGACATACCAGGTCCACAGACAGTGGACTTGATGCCTGTTTTCTCGATAGCAGGAACACGATTGACAGCCCCTTCAATGTTGACACTGAACACTTCCCAGTCGAGGTCGAACAGCGAGAACGAAAACTCATTCTTTACCTGTAATAATTTGAGAATAATAGTAATATTAATATTAATAATAGCGATACCGCAACAAATCAAGTTCGTTTGCAGGTACTGCAGTTATGGACCTATTATTTTATAAAGAACAACGAAATAGGTATGATACGAATGCTGCAGGCCTACTTTGTTTCTTTTTGAAAAATGGCCTACGCGAAAACTGAAAAGTGGCCAGTTAGTTTACTGCAAAGTTCTCAAAACTAAACAAGAAATCTTATTAGATTGTGACCAATCTAATGTACTTCTGGTGCGCATTATTCTCTCCTGTATTTTTCTCAGGGCTTTTTCGTTTCTTTCAACTTGTATTAGAGACTCGGCGTCAATTTGAGATCCTTCTAATATTATACTAATAGTGACTGGCGTCGAAGTCGTTATTGGAAATTGTCTCCCCGTCTATCTGGCACCGTTATAAAAATATGGCGCCTCAAAGATAATGGCGTCACGACTTTGAGCTTTTGAGGTCACGTGACGTCATCGGTCACGTGACCATTCGACTCCCGGCGGTCGACTTCCTATCGGTGGTCAATAGTGACCATGCGTCTATTCTAGCACCGTTATGGAGATATGGCCGTTTGAAATTCTTCCAGGAAGGCTCTTCCAGGAACAAAGGTCGGTCGGTCGGTCGGTCGGTCGGTCCTCAATATTACACTTATATTTTTTCGCTACGTTAGAAACGTAGCGCGCGAGGAGTAAAAATAAAGCATTAAGACGTTTCACCCCAAGATGTTTTGTCCTCAAGACGTTTCTTCCTTGCCTCGAAGCTTCACCCAATAAAATTGCGGACGACGAAAACAAACGGATGACGAAGACGACGTCTATTTTATACTGTTTTATTGACGTGATCATAATTAAAACTTTACGAATTAAAATTTATATTAATTTTAAAATTTATTCACAATTAATTTTGCGATTAATCACTAGGCCTGATTTTGCACCTCTAAAGAAACGTACAAAACAACAGAACGGAACTAAGCTGAAACAAAACGAAAACAAAGTAAAATGCATGCACGTCGTACGATTTCATATGAGTCTATTTCATTTAATTTCGCTATATTTCAGTGCAGTTCTTTCGCTTTAAACACTCCTTAAGAACACACACCTGTTCCCAGAAGATAGGGTTTGGTTCGTAGCCTCCAATGCAGAGGGCGTCTCCCTGTAGTTTGAGATAGACTGAAGCGTCGTGGTCCCGTACATTCGGCATGTTTACAATGCCTTCTATTGCCTCCGACACAACGTACGCGTGCTTCATTGCAATCTGCGGAACTTTTACTCCGGCCATAGCACCGATGTAGCTCGACCATACGCCTGTATACGGATAGAGGTTTTATTTCACGTTATGCGCTACAAAAGTTATTCATTTTACTTTACTTACTAGACAACGTCGTTTTTATGTATTTAGTTATTTCATCTAGGCCTATTTGTTTTTTTGCAGCTTTGTGGACCAAGGAACAAACGGACGAACAACTTTCGATGCAGAAAATCGTTCAACAAGAAAAGTGGTTCACAAACAACAAACTTTGAAATAAATTTAAACACAAAAATTAAAAAAAGACATGAAAACAGTTCAATACTGCGTTACGTTACTCGTATAATGGCTACGTTCTCAAAACAACAAACAAATAGGAAATTATTCCAGCCCAGTGCCGACATATTCTGCGGCCGTCCACCGTAGCAACATGACATTAACTATAAACATAACTTTTGACCTTTAAGCTGAAAATTAACACACCGGTTATTCCTGTCCTGAAAAACATTCACGCCGATTTTGGCTTTTGTATGCATTTTGTTTTCGAGTTAGGAACCAGTACGGGGCAGACGGACGGACGATCGAACGGGCGGACAAAAGCCCGTATTGCTGCCTATTCTGGCAGCCGCTCAGCAGTCAGCAAGCCTATAAAAAATGCGATTAAAAAGATAAAGCGAGTAAAAGACAATGCGAGTAGATACCGGCACAATTAACGACGGTGCTAGACTTGATGTTTCCCCTGTTTGTCATCACAGATCGAAGTCTCCTGACGCCATAGTCATCAGTGTACGTCTCAATGCCAGTCACTGAGCATTTCTCTATCACCTGTATCAGCAATCCACAAAACAAAGACCTAAGTAATTTGGTAAGAAGCGAAATCGTTGTGCTAAGTTCACTCAACTCTGTGTCACTGTTTGTATTGACCAAGTGGTAGAACAAGACTGATGTTTTGACAATCTGGCTTTAAGTTTTCAAAATGTTTTCTTTCCATCGGGTACCTTTGGGGGCTAGGCAATCCATTTGACACAATCTGTCATTCTGCTTCACAAGTGTGTCTGTCAAATGACATCTAAATACGTAGAACTGTTTAAGCACAGTGCACGAATGTGACACACAGACGACAGACAGACAGACCATGCTACGAAAAAATGTAAAGGAATAAGCGGAATATCTTGCGCAGTTGCGCTGCGACTGGTACGAGTTTCTATCGTAACGATGCGGGAACACCAAGAACTCTGTTTACTCACGTTTTCAAAGGAAAAACACTTTCTCCCTATTTTAGTGAAATTATGGGCTATGCAAAATACTAAGTTCTTGCACAATAATTTCTGTAGTTGGAAGTACAAATCTGTTATAATTTCAAACTTTTATTGTCATTTTTCACTTGTCATATGTATCTAACAGCGGTGCGTCTCTTAAAATTTGTCAATAAAGACGATATAGTCATCGGCTAAATGTACCTTGGCGCCGAGTCTCGTGGCGGCCCTGGCCAATGCGGTGCAGTAGCCAGCAGGATCAATCGTACCATCAGCCGGCGAGTAAAGAGTAGCGTAGATATCGTCGGTATTCATCAGAGGATACAGGCGTCGAGTTTCCTCAGGACCAAGGATGTGTGATTCAATGCCCATCGCGCGACCGAGCTGCAGTCAACACGACCTCATATTCTTGACTATAAACAATCGGCGATGATAAAACAGAATTGAATTCGTAAAAGAAAACAAAGACGGTTGCCGGCAACTTCGTGTAGTGACTGTTTTTACAATGGTCATTCAATGATAAATGAAAATTTACGTATTAGGCCCCTATACTAATAGGATTTACTTTCTGTATATCAGAAATAAGTATATTTTGGGCACACGTCGGCGGAGTTTAATGCGGATGTGATGTCGTTGTAACTCAATGGTGCGTTCAGTTCTAGTTCATTTCATTGCTCTGTACGCTCTCGTCAGCGCGAGTTAAACGGAAACGGTTTGGAGTGCACACGAACAGCGTTGCATGACAATTCTCCAGTCTGCAGCCGATTTTACCGATGCGGTGATTTTTACAAATAAATAGTTTTAAGCTTGTGATTTTTTTATGCAGCTACAAATATATACTGATGTTAATTAAAGAGGTGTAGTGAGAAAGGACTGTTGCTTCGTCTTTTATGAAGCCAGTAGAATTTCTTAAAATGCGCTGACACGTATTGGCCTTTGGTTGTCTGGCACGTGCTGTCCAACTTATTTGTTCAACAACAGTACCGCAATTTACTAGACGCCTGAAGTTTGGAGAGCGCGTTTTCAGCGTGGCGGCCCCCAAGGCGTGGAACGATCTGCCACTGCACCTGCGTGCCATTACTAACACGGACACAATGTCATTTAACCCATAGATGTAAAAAAAACGTTCCAGGAAAAATAAAAAACGTTAAAAAAACGTAAAAAACGTGGCAAGAATAACAAACGTTTTAAAACGTTGAATAAAAAACGTTGGCCATAATGTGTTCAACTTTTCGCCTAATGCCTAATGCTGTAAGCGCAGTATACCTGGAATTATAGTTTAGATAGAGAGAACTTCATTTAATTTCAGTTAGCTGTGTGGTCATAAGACAAAAGCATTAAACTAACTAAACATACTAGTTAAAAACATTTTATTTAGTGTATTTGGACTAACTAAGCAAACTACATCATTCTGACCTATATTAATTCGTTTCTATGGTCTCAAAAGTGCTTCACAAAGCTTTTGATGAAATTTGCAATGCACGTTTTTTAAAATAAAAAACGTTGAGCAGAATAAAAAACGTTAAAAAACGTGGCAAAAATAAAAAACGTAAAAACGTTTTTTACATCTATGATTTAACCGGAGACTGAAAACTCATTTTTCTGTAAATTTTATGGCTTGGAGTATGATTTTATGTAGACTTAGTCATTTTATTGTATTTTATTCAACCGTATTTGATTGTTATAGACTGTTCAGCTCCGTTGTAAGTTGACACTGTTAGACATGATCATTATCATTATTATTAGATCTTTGAACATGGGAAGTACGGCAAACATAATTATACGTATTATCAGTAGTCTACATTTCGTATATTTAAACCTACGAATACTTGCCGTTCTGAGTCGCTTGTACTCGTCAAGTCGTTCTTTGGTCGATGCAATAAACAGTCCTCCGTTGTTGATCCACCCAGGGTGAATTCCTGTCTCTGTCTCAATGTTCTGCATCAACTGACGACTGGAGGCCAGTAACTGCACGTCAATGTCATTCGGACGCAGGCTCCAGACCAAACCTGATCAGTCAGTCAAAATCAAATCAAAACACAGCATCATTGTCAGACCTCAGTTGCCTGCCTACAATAAATGACAATGTAAAACAACGAGTTAATAGGCCTTAACTACCACAAACAGCTTACTATTTATAAAACTGCAATTACTGAGATGTGACATGCGGTCAAGATGACTCAAAAAGCTGCCTATTATGTAGTTAATTAATCAATCAATCAATCATCTGTCTTAGACAACAAGATTCTCATCGGCTCTAAGGAGTAAAATAAACCACAAACACGCAGGCCAACATGAAAAAAACGCATGAAATATAAAACACAAATGTTAATGTAAAAAGCAAGACATAAAAAACAGAAATTGAAATGGCACAGAAAAAAAGTACGTTTATCAGTCTTTTTCCAACTTATAGGGGAAGCATTGACAACACAATCGATCAATGTGTCAGTGAAATTATTTTGCCGCTGATGTCATGTAGGCTTCGATACAGATCTTGCCAGTCCGTCCGTCCGTCTGTCTGTCTGTCTGTCTCTACGTCGTAAACTAAAAGCCCCAGAACAACCACAATAATAAACGTTTCTATTGATGTTCCAGTTCTCAGCTCAAAATGTCAAAGCCTCGAAGGTCAAGGTTAGAGTTTGATAACGGATGGCCGCACAGTATACCGACACTGGGATAATATTATAATAATCTAGCTAGGTCTACTGGGTTAGGTTGGCAGTTTACCTTTTGCGGTGATTAGAATAATGTTTACTGGACAAGTTCAACTTAGCTTCAACCAGTGAAAACCGGTTGCTGTTGCTGATTTTGTTGCTGCTGTTATTAGATCTGGGACGTATATTTGCAGACTACTAGTTGGCGGCGGTCTGATCGAGAGCACAGAGTTCATTAAGCTTGAGCGTTCGTGGTATTTTGTTTTGCTGTTTACATTGACTGTCGGAAGTGCATGTCTTGGTGCCGTGAAAAAATACGGCACACATAAACATGCCAAGTTAACTTTCCGACTCACTGGAAATAATTGATTTCATTATTTTCCTTACATCATTATAGTAGCCATCTACATTACATTTTTTTCTTTAATAGGCTACACGAAATGATTTGGACTTTCGTAATGAACTCGTTAACTGAGAAATGAAACAAGAAATTTGAGATAATGCTCATGAGACGCGCGAAAGCCTATAGCAGTTCCTGTTCGCAAATTGTCTTAGTCTATCTCCAGCCATTTCGTCGGAATTTACTCTTGAAGTGTGCGCCGCAGCCGAAAATCCCAAAAATAAAAGTTCAGAGTCTTTTAAAGTCATCGATGTTGACACAACTAAAAAGCTTGTCACTAGTGATTATTGTGATAGGCAGCATATCCATGTCTATCTGCAACCGTTTTCACGAAAGACTGGCCAACAGCAGTAAAATAACGACTTTTACGGGGTAGGCCTACCGTTCTTTGATGCTCTCGTGCGCAGGTTTGCTTGAACCTAGAAAATCGAGACTTGGACCATCGAAATGTATATTTAATGCTGAAAATTTCATATGCAGCTTGTCTTTGCCTATCTCTATTGATTTCGGCGCAATTCGCTCTTGAAATGTGTCTCGCAGCCCAAAATTGCAAAAAAAAATCTATAAAAACCTCTATTTTGGTGTTCAAAGTCATTCAAAGTTATTGCTCTCGGTGCCAATCGAAAACGCGTGTACAACTTCCTATTAGTGATTAATAGTAACCTAAGTCCTATCTTGCGCCGTTCCTGAGATACAGCGACTTATTGGCTAAAAATCGCAAATTTTTCTACCCCGCTCTCATTTAGTACAATGAATGCATGCGCGTTTGAGGTTTTCCTAAGTCGGCTCAGCAGCAGTTGTAAGTTTTTCGTAAAAGTGTGTTCAAAGAGACAGACTTGAACCAAACTGAATTACGACATACACACGACGCGCATGCACGTCGTATTTCAGTCCAGTTCATTTCTGTCGCTTTTTAAAAACACACCCGTAGCTTTTAGTAAGCTTCTTCTAAGTCTTTCTCATCATTTTTTAGAAATCGCATTTTTCTTGCCCGGTAAATCTTTTCATAACTCTGATTTCTTTCTAACAATTTTCGAAATTCAACATCGAAAAGTTTTTCAAAATCAGCCTCCACTATTTGAGCGCAAATACCGTACGGTATCGTCGTAACCTGCGGTATGCCAGGTGGTCCCGGAGGTGAGCTGGTCTCTCTCTAGCAGTACGACGTTTGTGAGTCCTTGCTTGGCGAGGTAATAGAGAGTTGAACAGCCGATCACACCACCGCCGACTATCACAGCGTCGGCACTTGTAGGCAACTCAGCAGCAGTACCAAACATTGACGTAAAGTGACCATCACCCGCTGCTGCCTCGGACGATCTACAGATAACACAAAAATTAATAGGCCTACGAAGCAACCTAACAGCCGGATGATCATCTTTTTCTTCCTCGCGCGCTACGTTCCTAACGTAGCGAAGAGGAGTATATGAAATCAGTGTGATATTGACGACCGACCGACCGACCAACGACCGACCTCTGTTTTTAGAAGAGCCTTCCTGGAAGAACTTCAAACGGCCATATCTCCATAACGGTGCTAGATAGACGCATGGCCACTATGGACCACTCATAAGAAGTCGATTAGGTATCTTGAATCAAATGGTCACGTGACCGATGACGTCACGTGACTCCAAAAGTTCAAGGTCGCGACCTCATTATCTTTAAAGCGTCATGTTATGATAACGGTGCCAGATAGACAAAGAGACAATTTCTAATAACGACCTCGACGCCAGTTACTAACTTACTATTAGTATAATATTAGACTGATCTCAAATTGACGCTGGGTTTCTAATACAAGTTAAAAAAACGAAAAAGCCTTGAGAAGAATACAGGAGAGAATAATGCGCGCGAGGAGTACATTAGATTGGGCACAATCTAATAATATTTCTTGCGTCATCATACATCATCATCATCTAATTCTTTTTATCTACCCAAAACAGTCAGCTTGAATTCGATAGTAGGACATGGCATTTCACACGGAAATTCACAAGCTCAGGCCGCTGACCAGTGATTCATCTGTCTGTCAAAACGGGATAGTGCGGAACGCGTCTTGCCTTAACCCTAGCCAGACAGGCTAGCACTCGATTTACCTACCCCGGTGGAATAAAGGGCTGAGTTGATCTTGGTGTCGGTTATAACCGAGACGGTTTACCAGTCTAAAGACACGTCACCCGTCCAAGTAGTAATCACTTATTGCAACCCGACCAGAAGTCGAACCCAAGACCTCACTATCGCAAGTCCAGCGTCCTAACGGTTACACTGCCAATTCATCGACAATTATGGTAATAATAATAATAGTAAAGCTATTGTACTGATTAGCTGTTGAATCGGTATCAGAAGGTGTTGATAACTGGAAAAAGCTAGTTGCTGTGGTTGATATCAAGCTGGTTCTCAGTTCTGCATGTTGCCGGATGCAGTTCTTCGTCAGTAGACATCGGCTGAGACCGGAAACCAGCTTCCAACGACAGCCAAACATGATGATTGTCTCACTTTTCTGTCAGCAACATACAATTTTGAACAAATCAGCAGAAGAAGTAAGAACTAGGACAATTACTGAGTAACAAATTGAAAAAAATAGTGATGCAGCACGAAGTTACAAAACAAACTATAAAGCTTACATTTTTATCCACTACTGTACCAAAAAATTAAGAAAACTATTTTACACCGCTTAACTTATGTCGAAAATTCACTTTTCGAGCAACATTTTTAAGACGGACAAAAACACTACCAAAAAGTCTACTTATGAATAATATTTTATTGTACATAAGCCTATAGGCTAAACCTACGAGAGACACTTTTAGGAGGTAGTAGGTTGCATATTGATACATCTAATTATAATACATGTTAGTAATTATGCAAAAAAAGAAAATGGAAAAAACAGACCTTTATAAGGCAACGACGGCAGCAGGCAGACAACCTTAACACGAAGTGCGACAAACCACAGATACACAGACGAAGAAAGATGATTGACTTTAGTTCACTGAAGCTTCAGTTCCACTTATGCGATTTATTGCGGTGGACTTGGGATAGCAAGTCGTGCAGCCAGTTGTACGAAATCAATTATTAATTCAATATCTCAGCCGATTAAGACGTCGTAGTCTGTCGTGGAAAGTCGATTTGTGGGAGCACGTGCCCTTCACATATTCAAGTGGCGCATGCGCAATGCTGTTTGCCCGCTCACTTTTTCATACGCGAATATTTTACTGTAGATTTTTTTAGCTTTATGTAACTAGAAAGCAACAAAAATGTAATAAGTAATAAGGAAGTAGTAAGTAAAACGTAAATGTATAGCGCATAACGTTAAAATAACTTCGCACTACACGAGTAGTAATGCCATATTTTATTCTTACTTATTTATTTAAAATTTTAGTTCAAGGGGCTTCGCCTCTGACCCCCACCTGCGACTTTGCTGATGTGCTCCCCACTTTTTGCGATCAATGTGCACAACACGTTGTTCAACAAATCTAGAGAAAATCGAGGAAAGTGGAGTTTGAGCTAAAATGGTCACGGAGTTCAAGTTTATTTGCTGGTTCCGTGGCCTAGCACCGGACTATGGAGTCCACTCGGACTACTTTTCCATCTTCGTCAACAAACAAACAATGACGGCCAAAGTGATTCGTGACCATAGGCCTATGTACAGCAGCATATCACTGCGAACGTCCTATCGGCTAGGGTTTCGTTGGATAGGGATATAGGCCTGCCTAATAGGCCTGGTAATCACTACACTATCTGTAACGGTTTGGTTGGAATTTGCGTAGGCCTAGGCCTACAAAATTTGTTGAGTGGGAGTTCAGGCTCCTGAAATTTGTTTTTGGTCTCCGCATTATTTCGCATCGCAAACGATTTCGCCTATAGCTATCCAGTTTTTCGTAGCGTGGTCTGTCTGTCTGTCGTCTGTCGCATTCGTGTTGCAACTCTGGTGAAACCCTTAGATGAATTTGAATGCCATATGTCAGGTACACTTGCGGGGTCTAAAGACACATTGTGTTAAACCGGGTCTCTAATTCCTAGAGAGAAGTGGATATATCGCGGTTAAACCCCGAGCCAGAACTTTCACCTAAATATTAATGATTCACCAGGGGGCAGCGCCGATCAGCGATTTCGTGTCATACCGAAGTGCGTCAAACACTTGCTTCCATTTCGTCAGTGTTATTGCCTGCCTCTCGTATAGCAGAGTGAACTGCGAAACGATGAATAAAAATCATCTGCGGCTATGAATAAATTTGTAGTTCTTATCGAAGTTCTGTTTGTTACATAAATGTACTTCGCTACCATATTTTTAGTGAATAAAGATGTCTGCATAAAAACGTTTGATTCGTGGCGGCCTATAGCCACGCGTCTTGGCATGTTGGTGGCCTAGCAGCATATCTGCCGTACCGTAGCTTATAGGACCAGGGTTGTAGAACTTTACACTTTGCCCTCATAGTTCATAAATAAATCTCATATTCTTCACTGCAGTCTCTATATTCGTGCCAGCATTACAGACAGCACGGGGTGCCATTGACCGCCTAGACAAGCTACGTCTTTATCGTATTGCCCTATCTCTATATAGAACAGGCTACAACTTGCAATATATTCTACAAGCGGACCACACGTGTGCTGACACCACGTCGCCTATACATCCTGTAGCTCATAAATTATCGTGCCATCGTGTATACAATAATGGCGCATGTCGTCTTCGCCCCGCCGCCTTTCGTTTTATATCTTCATCGTCACGTAGAAAATGGCCCGATAATATTAAAAAGTATGACTGTAATTTTTTTGGCCTCTCATAAAAATATCAACTGTTGACCCATTTTCAAAATTCTTTGACGAATGTACTTGGCAGTAAATTTTCGGTAAAGATCACCAACCATCCCGTCACATCAGTAGCTCGTCGCTACACTACCTTGGGAAATAATCATCTTGACTACTTGAGAATAAACGTTAGAAGTATAGTTAACTTTCAGTATAAAGCTGACTACATTTCACCACGACGTGTTATAGAGGTGACGAAATCTGAACAAAAGTGTTTTCATTGATTTGGTCCTCGTCATTTTCAAGGTTCTGCCATCGCTGTTTTGTGGTGCGTAATTTTCAGGTTCTTTAAATTGAGTCTTCGCGTTTTTTACATCAGTACTGTTAAATTCGTGGCCAGAAACGCTTTACAATCTCGGAAATTGCAGCTGATTGGCACGAGCTTATAATACTGCCGCGCGCTATGCGGCCATCCATGCGGCGTCGTGGGTTTACACGGCGTCGACCCCGTTTACACGATCGAGCAAACATCGAGCAAACGTCGAGCAAATGTATTCAAAATATACATGCTAATTGTTCGGCGTCTGCTAGACGTTCGCTCGATGTTTGCTCGATAATTGCTCGACGTCTGCTCGATGTTTGCTAGTATTCATCTAGGTAGCTCGACGAGCTATGGTAATTAGCATGCTAATTAGGAGGGCGGGCTGGTTGTAATTGGAAGGCCTATATAACACGTGATCAGGCTGTGGACTAAGCCTAGGCTTACATTTGACTCAGGGGCGGGGTTCTATTAGGCCTGCTTGATGTTTGCTCGATGTCTGCTCGACATTTGCTCGACGCTTGCTCGATCGTGTAAACGGGGTATTAACGGGGCACGAAGTTGCAATATTTTCTAACTGAATTCCGACTGACAGTGCAAATTTATGACATAAGAGACTATAACTGTTTAAAATTTCAATTTTGTCCATATTTTTTCTCAAAATGGATGTTTCAGCTCCAAATTTTACATTTTTGGACAAAAGTTTTTGTAGAGAAAAAAATTGACAATTTTTTGACAGCCCAAGATTTAGAGGAAATGAACAATTGCTCTTTGCTTTCGTGCTCCTCCTCGTTATACGACGCCACTCGCTACAATCTTTCAGAGTCTGCGTGACTTCTTTCCGAGGCTGACTGCCAGAACTGTGCCCGCGGACTTCACTTTCGCTCGTTCCAGACTCTCTCTCTCAGAACCCCCACTTTTAGATACCACTAGCTTAAGCATAAAGGTGAGGGGTTTACCTGTATGCTTAAGGTAGCGGTAGTAACTGTTACTGTGAATGGAATGCGTTTATTGCTTGCTATAAATGCACAAATATATTATTATTTAAAAATTATTTTCTGACTATCTAATGGCGTGTTTTTATACGACAATGAGTGGCCAGCATTGATGTGCGCGAGCCCTTCTGGCCAGGGCCATCATTCTATATTATCAAGTTATGTTTTGATGGTTATAGAAAACAAACTCTCTTTTCCTCTTTGGTAAGCTGCGGAATACAGTAGCTGCTTAGAGTATGGGAGAGTGTTTGGTGGGCAGGCGGCCTATCATGTGACCTGTTCATGTATCAGTATTCACGGGTCGTCCGTATATTGTGACGACTGCCCGCTGACTTGTGTCTTAATGCTCATGATCGATGTCTTGTGCAGAACTAGCGACGAGTGGTGATGTTGGGGTTGATTTAGCGCTCACTTCCCTACCCACTCGGCGCCCCTACCCTCCCCCAGGTCGAGCTACCCCCTCATCGTCGGGGTAGAGCGATGGGAACGGTCACGCGCCACACCACGGCGACGTCGACGTCAGTGACGACCGACCGGACGACGACAGCGTGACGATATAGCTACTCTGCGTGCCCTCGCGTGAGACGTTTCGGCTAATCATCCAAAGGTGTTGTTTATGCGGGAAAGGGACTGGAGAGGTCTACGGACTTCCCGGGGATTTATGATTTTAACTTTTTAATGTAAATTATTGTACCTTTGAAACATTGTTACTGCTGCAAGAACAATACGTTGCATAGACTGACACCCCCTTAAAGATTAGGCTACTGAGACCCTCTCCAATAATTTACTTAAATGACACCACTGTAATCATCGTTTATTACGCCAACAACAAGGCAAATTATAAAATCAGACATACAAACACGCATGAAAAATACAAGTGTACAAAGATAAAATACACAAAATAACGGAAAAACATGTAATATAATCACAGTGAAACAGTACGTTCAAAATTGCCTCAAATCATAATTTTAATCTTACCATGTTGGTGTTATTGGATCGGAGCGACTGAAAATGGGGGACTGGAATATGACGGAAAAATGCACACTTGAGTCATACGGCGTTGAAATCGCGGCTTAGCTATCCGCCGTACTAAAAACGTAGAAATCTTATCAACGACATCAGGATAAAGGCTTACGTTATGACAGGGAAGTATTTACACCTATTTGGCGATCAAATCTTCGAATGCACGTATTGTACAATAAGTTTGTAAAATATCTCTCTAAACTTCAAACAGTTTTTTTCGTGCTAACCCATCTCAACACTAAGTACCTGTCATGTGAAATATCATGCACAGTGTTACCTGTTACCGTCATCCCAGCCAGACAGGGCGATACTCCTTTCACCACCCCCGAAGGATGAAAGGCTGAGTTGAGCTAGTGCCGGTACATAAATTGATGATAATTTGAAGTCATAGCGTAAGCACCACGGTGTACCCAGCCAGGCGTCTCGCCTCCCTCCCGGTGTTTGCGGGGTCGAAGGCGCAATGTTACTCTCCGTTGGCGGTCGGCACGCGGTGCAGGCCGTGTGAAAAAGTTGATGACATGGCGACATTCTAAGCCGACCGATTGACATCGACAGCGCTGATGAATTGTCTCTGCAGTGAGATGCATCAAATATAGCGGAAACCGGTTTCATCATTAATCACTTTTATCGATATTTCACCGACCGGAACATAGTGCGCTGCGGTATCATTAGCTCAAGCCAATCAGATGCTACTTCCGAAATTGTCGAAACGTTTCTGGCCACAAGTTTGTCTACTGTAAAAAGCGCTATAGCAAATACTGGACTTTATCTTTTCGCTTTCAATTGCTCTAACGACCATACACCGTATGATGTTCATCTTTATTTTGCCAATATAGTAATAAGTAATTGTAATGATAAAAAACAGGACTATAAAAAACTGCGACAGAATTATAGCAGTCGTAAGCAGTATAAAATAATGAACATTCACTCTGGTCACGGTTTTTGTACTCCTTTTGTTTTCGAGTTAAGAGCCCGAACAAACAGACGGGCGGACGGACGGACGGACGGGCAAGACGCAAGACCCGCAATGCGACCTATTGGACGACAGCATAAAAGACAAGAACGTATAAGTCCTTCCCGAACCATACGGCTCACAGGGCGGCGCTGAACTTCGTTTCTTTAGCACTCAGCCAGACACCAGCTTACACTGCGAGTAAACCACGGTTATAGTGCATCGCGCGCTGTGCCCGTTTACGTCTTAACTTTCGCCGGTACTTGTTGCGTTTGTACGCAAGGAGGAATGGCCAGGCTGAGTTAATCTGAACGGCCACAAGACACGTAACTACGGCCTGTAGCCGGACAGACTGCAATCAACGACTGTCACCAGTCACGACATGCAAGTCACTTATGCTGCCACGTGACCACGTGACTGGCGGAAGTAGAATAGGGCGTGGCCAGAGCGTGACAGCGGCGCTGATTAGACAGACGACTGACCAATCAGCGGCCAGCTGGCGCTGCGGTTAGAACACAATAGATAAAAGACATCAGAAGGCGAGCGAACAAATACAATTGACTGGTAATGAGCAGCTTCCAGCGGCAAACTTCACTGATTTAGCGCATACAGAGAACGCTGCCGAGGCTTGGGTTACTACTACAAGACTAGTATACTACGACAACTGCGACAACTACGACGACAACTGCTGCCGGTTGTTGGTGACGTCATCATGTATGCGACGAAGCGACGACGACGCAACGTCAAATCGTAAGTATTTCAGCTGCTTGAATTACTCTGCCTCAAAACGCTTTGCAGGCATTTTACATTAAAAATAACATAAAATTCGTGGTATAGGAAAAAAGCCGTATCGGTGAAAAATGCGAAGCAGAAAGACGGGGACCACGCATGCTAGTTTTTGACTTGTTTTTAATATTCAGGCAGGCTCCTAATATTCAGGCGTGTCGTGGATATGGATATCCATTGATATATCCGTGGATATTATGCTGGCGCACCTGCTAATTAAACTGAATACTCATATGCTTTGTGTTTTTATAATATTTTCTTGTCTGTCGTTTTTACTCTACATTTTTCTCTTTATTTACGTTACTGAGTCAAATGAATAATCAGTGACATCAGCACGTTATTATTTAATCAGCTTAAATTAATTTATCACTACTATAACAGCAACAGATCTTAATTTTTGGTGCTTTAATGCTGTTCGTTGAGCAACAAAAGGTTTATTTATCTGAGGGTTTATTTATAATTTTTATCAAACGTTTTTCTGCTTACTACTGTATTTAATGCTGTAATAGGAAGTATAAACCAAAAGCGCTTCAAAAGCGTCCACTCCACCCATATTTTGTAGTCGTACATAAATGCAACCTGCGTCTTGGAAAAACAAAAATCTCAGCTGCTGCTGAGGTGTGCCCACCGTAGGCTTTCTCTTTTATCCGAAGGCCAGAGTCAGACTTCAGGTCGTGGAAAGAAAGCAATTTTCCAGAGTGCCCTCAGTCTTATTCACGCCATGGTGACATTGTTTTAGTGAACGCTTTTATCAACATAGAAATACGATACGGTGGGTGACGGCTGCAGCATGCAGGCAGCAATGTTGCATTCAAAATTGCAGCCAAACCGCTGCAGATAAAAACGTGGTTACTTTTGACAGCCTATGTAAAGTCGCCGTCGCCCTATCCAATAATACCATCGCCGACCCCTATGACGTACCGTCTAGCCACAGTACATGTGTTACGGACAGACAGACGAAGACACACGACATATCGTACCCTAGAAACAGAGGCAATAAAATTATACAGATTTTCACGAAACTTGGGAAATACTAAACTAAAATAATGCTAATGTGTGTTTGTTTTTTAAATTCTTATTTATTTTTTTAACAATGTCAAGTAGGGAATATTTGTGTCATATTTTACGGGGGGATAAACGCTCTTGCGCTGCTGTATTTTGCAAAAATTGGGTGCTGCATGTAGGCTTACGCGGGTTAGGCGTCTGTAGATATGGATATATCGATAGATGTCCATGGACATATCCATGGATATCCACGGAACATTTGTGGATATGGATATGGATATGGATGAGAAATTTCATATCTACCGCAAGTCTGCTAATATTACATGCAGCAATGTTATTTCGTTATGCAAAACATTAAATTAGTTCTAATACATCATGCATTGCCTATAGACAACGCAGTGAAAAATGATCACTGAGCGATATTAAAAGCAAATTAAGCTTCATCGTTTCTACGTCATTTTCGCACATAGGCATAATTGCTGTATTAATGATGGGTGATAAAACATTTATTGCGGGAATTTTAGGATCTCAACATTTAAAAATACGACAAAAAAACAAAACGTTAAAACTCTATTAAGTTCATTTAAAGTCAGAAAATGTATAGACAGTTTGAGAGCGTATAGGCAGAATTTTTGCTACAGAGGAGTTTGGCCTTTTTTTCTCTCCCCTTTTTTAGTCATTTTCGTCCCCACATTTAGCTATGTGGGATATCGGGAGCGCTGTAAGCTTTTAGCTACGCCTGCAAACTATATTTTTGTGCATTTTCGGCTCTCAAAACGCATCCCGACTCGAAGCAACATTTTTAGTCGTTTATGAATATACAATGCAGGTGGCTGTGTTTTTGGTTGTCTAAGAAAACAGATACCATTTCGAAATAGTTCAAACCTTAAATACGATTTTACGACTCTGCTGGGGAAAACTAAAAATGCGAGACCTGACACCACCAGACTTGTGTTAATGAGCGAGCGAGCGTCTGCCCATTACAAGTTTTTTTTGCTTCACACGAAGCTTTATTCACCATAAAACATGGTAGAAACAAATAATAATGCAAATAATAAAAAAAACACAACTTAAGTAAACTTAACTAACAAAATAATCAAGTCCATGCATCGCATACACAACACAACAAACTGTCGGAGTTGTCATAAAAAATGTATGTGTCCGCTTAGCTATTATATCAGATACTGAATCAAAATTAAAATAACACTGACACTTTTCAATAATACGTAAACTATCTATTATATTGTAATGGTGTTCTTCGTCGTTTCGGCATCTCGCAGCCATATCTGACACGCTCAAAGAACTGTGTATGTCCACACGGCACCAGTGCAAAAGCCAACACAGGTGGCGCCACGAGGCCCACTTCACAGCTGCAGTCGTCAGAGGCTGATGCAGCTGCAGACGTTGCTTATTCCGACGCAGCTGACGTCATCGCTGCTGGCACGGGCGCACTGTCTCCGGAAGCGTTTGCTAACGCCTCAACGGCTGGTCTGAAGCCTTAACGGCTAAGCGGCGGTCCCGATCGCTGAGACGTCTGTCACTGGTAGTAATTTTTGAAACCACCAAAAAAGCAACAACTTTCGCGTGATTCGTAACGACATACGACAAACTACCGTTTCCCATTACTAAATCCTATAGTACACTGTAGAACTAATATTCACTCACTGATTGTCACCACTGGCACTGTGACGACTGACGAGGACATGCGCACTCGCTCTGGCGGCTCTGCTTGCAACAGCGTGAGCGCAATACATTGGTTTTTTTCTCTAAACCGCTAAAACCGTTAGCTTTTCGGCGGCGGCGGCGGCGAACGTCAGCGGTTCCAGGGACAATGGACGCCTGACTGGCCTCCTTTTCGTTCTGGCTGCTGCTGCTGTCGACACGCGTCTGTGGGGACTCCGTAGAAACATCGATCGAGCGAATGGCAGAATGCGGAGACAGAGAACGACGTTCCGGACGTCCGAATCACTTCCATACGCTTAATTCTTTCAGACCGATCTTATTCGTGCGCTTGATAATGGCCTGTGCGTATATATTGGCACCAACACCCGGCAACCACATGCAGCGTTGCTGTAGACGTGCTGACACTTCCTTAAAGTTTACCATTCATAATTATGTCGATGCGAACTGCGACAGCAGCTGTTGCACTTTCTTAGTTTTTCTGGAAGACTTTTATGCTCATATCTGGTGCCGCATTGTCAGGTCTCGCCATTTTAGCGCCCCTTTTGCAGGCTTGCCTTACATGTAAAATCAAGCCCCGTCGGGTCTGAAAACACCAATTTTTAAATTAATGTAATTTTATTAAGGTGCTTGATATCGGATTTTATTTTTTGGCTTTTGAACGGTTTTATGTCGTTCACTGTTGTGTTGCAAAAATTTTTTTCGTTATAATGCAAAATAGTTCGCCGAAAAAAAAATCGAAAACGAAAAAATATACGGACTGGAAATATTTGTTTACGATTTAAAAAGCGATATATCTGGCGCTCACTTACATTCTACTTAGGCTTATGAAAGAGTTTAATATTTCAGTTTTTTTTATTGTGCAAGTTGTACGGCTGTTTAATTGTGCATTAGGACTATATGTTGGGTTTAATTCGGTTTTTGCAAAAGATCTTAATTTTTGCAGCACACTGCTATGTAGCAAATTAAGCGAATAAAAGTGCAACAACTTTGATCATATTTTTGCAATGCTATAGCTTATAGAACGGTCTTTTCCGCATTTGTGCATATTTACTACTGCAATGTACATTGGAATGCAAAGGAATAAAATTATATTGTGCAACATTATAATGCGCGCACGAAAAAAAATCGAAACGGAACAAAATAGAAATAAATAGCGAATAAAAAAGGCAAAAAAAACTCTCCAAGAGATAACTGCCAGTATCATGAAATACAGTGGCGATGTGGCGCACGCCTGAAAGTGGGGGAGGGCGTCCAAGCGAGCGCACTCGTGTGTAGCATTTCTTCTATAATAAATGAATAATAGTCTTCGGAGGCGTATTTATAACCGTATAGCCTAGGACTATGCTGTGCTGACATATTGTTGTCATCGATATGCGTTACACGAGCCACCAACAGTAACCAAGCCGGGCACCTGCTCATACTAGTGATGGACGAAACTCGAATTTGAAATTCGATTCGACTCGACTCGCGATTTTAATGACAAAAAATTTGGCAACTCGATTTTGAAGTTTGCGTATGTTTAGTCCATCGTGTGTGTATTGTTATGCTGTTGCACGTTGTAAATAAGTGAATAAGTAAAAAAGTAAAAAAGTGTCAGCCAGTGTCCGAATCAGTGGCCGAATCTGAGGACTATCGTGAGCGTATTTGGGAAAATTAGAAGCATGCTCGTAAGTAAGTAAAACTGTTGCAGGCTTAAATGATTATGCCTGATTGTTGCTTTATTGACGTACAAGCTTCTCAACCGGCGGGGCCACTTTGACACCAGGAGGGTTCGCCACCGTTGCTGATGTGGCCAAACAGTTCGGCATCATTCTTTTAAAATGCTAATTCAGATGTTTTAATGCCTAAGTTTCGGAACAGCTGCCGACCTTGATCTCTGTATTGCTAAGCGTATAATATTAGTATACCTTCGAATAAAAGTGCAGTAAAGACGTGCACGTGAACGTGATCGAAATTTAAGATTTCGAGCAAGATATTTAAAATTTAACGTTAAATTCAGCAATTTCTGAAATTCGGGCACGGGCCGTGCACACACGAAATTGTTGTCTTCGCTGTCAAAGATTCAATCTTTTGTACACGTTATTTGATTTTTGAGATTTGCCCATCACTGCAGTGCTAACGCCTGCCGAATCACATCTATAAAACTCCCGTAGAAACGCTGCAGGTAGGCTATCCCATCACGACAAGTGACAAGCGTCACTTAAAATATCTTTCTCTTCTCTGCTCCCCTGCAATTGCAATTCTGTCTCTATGCGTTGCCTGCTTCCAATTATAATGCATGTTATTTCGTTGTCGATTGCTCACTTGTGGCGTGCATGCATAGACGCGTGCGTGTCACATTCTTGAGCGAAAACAATTCAATATTCCGCTTTATTCACCGTGATATATGCCAGAAATCAAGGAGAAAGTTGAAACAAAATAACCACCGTGTAATTGCTGAAAAAACTTTAACCGCATAATTGGACGCACCTTTTTCACGCTTTAGTATCGGGCTCTAATTTCTGTTGTCAAAAATATTGTTAAAACAATAATATTGCTAAAATTTTCTTCTGCGTGCGTAACTTCCTTCCTCGCGGATATAATTATGTTGCTCCTGGAGGGGGGTATTGCCGACTTCCCACCCCAAGACCTCAAACCTAGAGAGTCCTGAGATAATGTCTGTCAGGTCAGGGCCTTGGCTAAAATCTATTACATCCGCCACGGATATGGCTAATAAATGGCAAATAATACGCCGGCAATGGGCAGTTTACTATGCTAGGTTACTACACAGTGTATTCAAAGGCAACATACGAGAGCCAGCCGTCTTAACAACAGTCTATTGGTCTTCATTCGCTGCCAGTCTCTGTGATTAGCTCAGCCGACCAGCTTCTGTTTGCACCGTGTAACAATCGTCGTCACGGTGCAGTAGCGTTTTAAAATGCCAAATGAGCCGAAATCGCGCACGGGCGCATTTTTATAGGCATTAATGGCAGTAAAAATGTCGGTCTAGTTGCTCCCTGGGTGTTCGTTCTCTGTGATTAGCGAAGCTGGGAAACTGAGCAGCAGCTTCTGTTTGCAGACAGGCTGCAGCGTACTGTAATGAATAACTTGCGGTACGACGGCGGGTGTCTTATTATAGGACCGTCCGCTCTCCAGAAAAGTCTCCGCCGGACGACAATTTACCGGCAAAGAAAAGATGGGACGGATTTTTACCGGTAAATTGTCGGCCTGGGGAGACTTTTCTGGGGGGGCGATCCTATAATGGGAATCAACATTTTGTGAGGCCGGCGATATTGTAACAAGGGGAAGACATATCAATTCCGTCATTATCTTTGCCCCTGGTGGATTTTTTCTCATAGGGGAGATATTTTAATGTGACACCGGCAGTAATGACAGCTTGTGCTAGCTAGCTTTCTCTTTAATCAATGCTCGTATTGGCAATGAGCAATACATTCGATGGCGTTCTTCAGGCAGGCAAATCAGTACATAGGCCTAAGCCTACCGTAAATCCTTGAGCTGTGGGTAAGGGGCGCAGCGATATGCACTCAAGTCGAGGCCCTGTCAATTATTCATTTCCACAAATGAAATTTTTTCCCGTCCTGATGAGGTTCCCCTGTTGGGTCGCTAATTTTAAACAGTAGACTTAGATGTTAACTGTTTGTTGGAACGATGCCCAAAGAAAAATATTTTATTGCAACCCGATTTGTTATGAGCAAACACAAGTTTTATACATAGGCCTAAACTGAAATAAAATGGTGTATATTTTACGTCTTGTAACGTTGTAGGCCTAGGCCTATCTATTGTTTTGCGTGATTTTAGTGTTTCAGTGAAATGTTTTTCTTAATATTTGCTATTGTTGTGACTGCAGAGTTTATTATTTAATACAAACGCCAATGACTTGCTAACAATGGCGCCGCACAGAACTGCAATGGAATGATGATGATGATGATGATAGTCATGTTGTTTTCATCCCGGACCGTTATTTGTCTGTCTGTCAGTCAACGAACTTGAGTCCTGACTGCAGGCGACAGCGGCGCAGCACACACGCCGCCTGGCGAAATGAATAGAAATACATAAATACAAATGCGGGCGTATTCAGGGGTTGCGCAGAGGTCTGGGGCTGAGGGCAGCTTTTTAAGTAAAAAAATAACGAAACCGAATTTTTGCCACCTTCTTACAGAAAGTGCATGAATGGTGACTTAAAATTTCTGATAGATATGCAGCTGTTTTATTTTAGCGTCGAAAAAAATTGTTATGCAACGCGAAGAGTGTAACAAAATTGTTTGCGGGACTGGGGCAAGCCTTTTTCCCCAATTTTTACCTCACCGGCTTCCGCCATCCCCACAATGTCGCATGGATACCGACGCTGTCGAAGATGTCTTCATAAACGGACGGCATCGTGGCAACGTTGGGGAAAAGAAAAATGAAATTTTCGGACAGACATCTGCAAATTTCCGAAATTTCGACAGACCAGAAATTATGAGTGTTTAGCATTTTATTTCTATTAATAAGTTTTTTTTCAAAAATTGCAGTCCAAAATGTAGCATTGTTTGAAGAAAAGTTTTTCGTCTGAAAAGAAAATACTTCGACAAGCTAAAATTTATGTAAAGGGATTAATTCTTCTCCCGCCACGATGCAAACGCCATTTACAGATCTGAATACGGGAGCCGCCATCAGTGCCTAGACCTACACCGCGACGACAGGTCGCGGAGTGAAATTAGCACTGGCAATAATGGCAAATAATACACTATCGGTCCCACTATAGGCCACTATAGGCATGCGGTGACTGGCTACCGGGATATAAGATATGGCGTGGAGCATACTGACCTTGCGTGATTAGGTCAAGTAGATGATCGGTGGAGGCGACCGACGGTGGTCTACAGTTGGCCGGGTGGATCGGATATTATGGTCACGGTCGACTGAACTATATCCAGCCGACACGTCTTTCCACGCCTGTCTGTCTGTGTATGCATCCTGGCAGCTTCTACCGGTTCTTTTAGCGAGACAACACACAGCACCGATGATAATCTATATTCACTTGTCTTGACAGAATCGATGCCTTTCGGACTAATTGTACTGCAATCCGGTCTTGCTTATCAATTTTTATTTTTCTTGTTTTAGTTTTTCTGGCTTTTGGTATCGTTATTCTTTAGTTGCTTTGATTTCAGCCAGTTTTTTATGTGTTACATTATAGCTGTATTGATCTTTATTTTAGTGTTTTTTATGATATATTTATTTCAAACATTTCAGTTTTTTAGTTTATGTGCTTGATCAAACTGACAGCCTGTTCTTAATTTTTAAGTGCAAATACAATACCGTAATGCATATAATTGAGCATACACGCCAAGTAAAATAATTGCGTAATGTGTTGTGTTGTACTTTCTGTTATCGCCGACGGCGTTTGCCATTGAGAAATACAGAATTAGGCCTACTTGCGTGCTTAATCACTTAGTAAGAAAGTGACACAAAATATATCGCAGCAAAAAAGATGTGTCAAGACTCGGCTGTCTTGTTCAAAGTCCTACATCGGCCAATAGTCTTCAGACAAAGATGCACTTTCGTTCGCAACGGCGTCGTGTGTTAAACAGTTGGGGGCTAAGAAGTTGCCATTTTCCGATAGACGACTGCACATTTCTATTTTCTTCAAATTTCTACAAAAAAGATCACAAGTGCGCAAAATTGTAATTGCTTTTCTACAGTGTTTTAAAACCGGGGCTTTTAGTTATGAATAGTATATTTTAATACAAAATACTTTTTAAAACAAGCAAATTACCTGAAAGGATATTTTTTTTTGCTTTTTCGCGTTTGTCACCCTCAAGATATGGTCAGTTGACGTTGCACTCAGTTTAAAAAGGTGTTCTCAGCGTTGTAGCTTTCTTTTATCGTTTAGCTTACGTTATTTATTTCTTGCTTTTACTGTACGGAATGTTAATATATCGTCTTTATTTACAGTTAGGTAACAAACAATATAAGAAGCCTAACTTAGCTGAAAAAAGTGATAGGCTAAAGAGTAAAGATTTTTTAATAATTCGTACTCGCTTCTTTGCCGTTTTTTTCTGCACTTTTATGGCAGGCCACCTGTAAAATGTATACTATTGACAAACCTCAGTAACTGAATGCGTGTTATTTTTGTATGGCGAATTAATAATGGTGTTTTTTTCTAAATTTTATTTCCAATTTTCGTATACCAAGCTGTCCCACTTTAGTCATTGAGGTCGATACCGTTTCGTGCTAAATTCTTTCCACGGTCCTAACAATGCCCTGCCCATAGCGTGCGTGGCAGCCGCATACTTATAACAACAACCATGGAAAGATCATAGATGGAAAGAAAGAAAAAGAGAGAGTTATTATTGTCAACTATTAGTGTTGATTGTGTGGCGTTTGATGGACAGCTGTCAAAGGTGGCAAACAAGACACGCAAACCGCTCGTTCACTCGCCCGGGTTTCTGCACAGAATTTCGCATGCGCTTGTCAATGCCGCCACGATATAATTCCTTATCCTATGTTTCTTAAACTTATTTAATTACTAAAGCCATTTGTAAATCGGATCCGACTAAAATTTGTTTGCAACTAAAAAAACAAAAATTAAAACATGTTTAACATGTTTGGCCGAACAGGCGCCCAGAAAAAAGGGCGCCACGAACCACAGCTACGTCGTAATGGAAACAGCGCAACATTTTCGGCTTGTGCCACAGTGGGGGTACCTTCAAAAATGTCTGGGAACAGCCCCCTTCCTAGACACATTCATTAAGGTGCCCGCAAGAATAGTGTCCGGCCCTGATGTGGCTCTCGACGGGTCTGGAGAAAATTATGCGTAATTCTCTAAATTGTGATTAAGTTTTTTTTAAACTGAACGTTTTTATGCCAAACATCTTGCATTTTTAAACCAAAAAAATTTCGACAAAAAGATTTTATGACAATTTTTCTACCGCCCAAAATTTGGGAGGGATGAATTTTCCCCGTGTTTTCCCAGGACGCTACTGATTAAGAAGTCAATAAAATATTATGGGTGTAACTGTATCTAGGTTGAAGTCGTCTGCTAGAGACTCGTCGCTGTCGGCGTCCCTGTCAAAGAGCAACCCGAGCAAACGTCACCGTGAAAGACTCAACTCGGAGCTTGAGCTGCTGGCATCTCTGCTGCCGTTTGAGCAGAGCGTCGTCGCCAAACTCGACAAACTCTCCATTTTACGACTGGCCGTCAGCTATCTACGCACCAAAAGCTACTTCGCAGGTCTGTAACCTACTTGCTTAACTTTCAGAGACAGGATATTTGTACGGCAGCCGTATGAATAAAATAGTGGCTATTCATACGGTTGCAGGATAAATATCTGATCCTACACGGCCCTGCAGTTTATCCGGCAGCCGTCTTGGACGGCTTTAGCCAGTATGTACGTCATTGTGGGAGCACCGTACCGGCGCTAGTGCCGTCACTTATCGAATATAATCGAATCTATTGCTACCGTACAAATAGCTTACAGGCTATATGTACGGCTGCAGTACAAATAGCGCCAAAAATTTTTCAGTGGACAAATACTGAAACCGATGTAGTAATTGTCACTCAAAAGGTTAGACAATAGTCAAGACTGCTTGACAATATTTAGACATATACTTGGTGCTAAACTTGAAGCCAAAAAAAATCTGTGGTTATAAGCTGTTTTCACTGACAGCTAGTGACAAGACCGGGCGGTGCAAGACAGACAGACGGACGGGCAATCTATGGTGACTCGCACGGGAGTGAAGCGTCGTCTACCTACTATAGTCACGTCAGCTCGCAATATCATCATCACCATTGCATCGATACGACGAAATAATTAGCGTCTAGTGTTACCATGGCGACGTGTCACGCTGACGTCACGCTGACGTCACGTCCATGCACGTCAGTGCGTACGCGCCATGACACTTGCATGACGGAACTGTACGCTAGGTGCGGGTGAAATACGCGACTTATTCATGACCCGTTCACACTACCGTATTGTACGCCGATCAACAGAATGTTGCAAAACTCACAACTACAGTGATAATGTTACAGTGACTGACCACAAAATGACCACGAGTGAATGGTCGCACCGAATGGAGGGCCAGCTTATTGAATTAAGCACCGTTTCAATCAACACTGTGTGTATAGTGGCTGTTTGACTGATTGACACTATAGGTTTACCATGACGTCTTGAGTACTGTTGACGCCGTGACGTCAGGAGTCATATGTCATGAATGACGTCAGCACTCAGCGATCACGCTTAATTACCTAGCTCCGCCAGCGGTGACGTGTATTAGAAAAGGTTTGGGAGTAAAGGAAAGCCAAAATCTGCAATTTTGGCCGACAGCCGGTTGCAAATTGGAAAAATTCGACAGAGTTGTTCAAAACTTTGCTTTAAAATTTGCGCTAAATGAGGGACTTCTAGTTTCAAATGCTGTATTTGGAAGCAAATGTTTGGACCAAAAAAAAATTGCGTTAGGCTGAAATTTAGAGGAGCAGTTGGGGGAACTGCCCTTTCCCTGCCTTTCCCTTCCTCTGTGAAGACGCAACTGGTCACCGGCAAAACATCAAAGCTTTTTCCCGCAACTGCATCCAGTGACTAACTGCGAGGATGTTTCACAGAAATGCACCGGACGGTCTAGAGTATAGTGCAGTGCACCTATCTACTTTGAGTGGCGTCGGCGTCTACTCGCTGACTGGCTGGTCGGCTGGCTCGTTGTCCAGCTGTTCACATCCAGCCGCTAATTGTAAGCCGCAATCGAGCTATAGTCGCCGATCGCTTTGTGTCCATTGATTGTTAATGGATCACTCGGCACCACCGAGCCATATAGACTCAGTCCGTAAGCACTGCTATAGCTACTGCCTATACCGGTAGTGTTGAGGCTAAGGTCGTTAGTAACGGCCAACCAATTACACGCCTCTGGACGTAGGCAACCAGTGGTGGGCAAAATCACGTCGTGGCGATTTGTTTTGATTCGGTAACTATTTTGAAAAAAATATTTTGTTTACCAATGATGAATGTGGGAAAGCCTAAAAAGTGTAAACCGCTGCTAAGTATACCGCTATGAATTCGGTAGGCGATTTGATTTTGAAGTACGCCGTTGTGAGGAGAAGGTGTTGATTCAATTTCAAATGAGGCCCAATTCTAATTCAAACTGTGAGATTCGACGTAAAACTGCAAGTTTTGTATCGTTGAAAGCCTACTGATGATAAATCATTCAATCGGAGTTAAAGGTGGTGATATAAAGGTGGTGATATAGCTCTTCATGGGAAGCCCATCTCAGAGCTACGGAGCGTCACCTGCCGTGTGGGATCACACAGTGTTACCTGCCACCCGAGACAGATGAACGCGCCCCGCCTTAACCCCAGCCAGATAGGCTTGTACTCGATTTACCTACCCCGGATGGATGGAAGGCTGAGTTTGAGATTTGCCCATCACTGGCGAAGACTATAGAACATTAGAATGATAACAGGGCGTCCCGAGTGCTTGGGCTACAGATCCGCCTATTCACGGCTTCGTTGTATCACAGCTTTATGACAACCAGCTATTCCGTCAGTTCTATTCAACTCCCTGCAACGCTTTGTCTATTATCCAGCACCCCATATAGTGTACATGTATACAGACAACCAACCTGGCGGTACAGTCTTTGATCTGTCTTAAGCGTTGGATTAAATAAACATTTACCGCACACCGCGATGCCATATCAAGCGACAAATTGATTCGTCGTATAGGCAAGGCGAAAGAAGAAAAAAAGTAAAAAAAATCTAACTAAGTGAATGTTCAACTATGAAACACATCATAACAATAGAGTGAGCCTATTGGAAGTTCGTATTCGCTGATGTTGTCGATTTGCATGGCACTTGAAAACGTAAAATAATATCAGTATTTAACATTGTAAACACAAGTTTCAATTTATTAGAATGGTTATTACCAAACGACGCAAGTTAAGTGCTTATAAACCAGGTTGAACAATTTTTATAGGCTTATTTTAATTTTAACCGACAATTTTGAATAAAAGAAAGATTTTTCATACTTTACTGTAATGTAGGTCTATTGGATAATCCGTGTAGGAGTGCTGGGCATCGTTTCTTTGTCAGAATTTTATGTCTCTCGAAGCTGAAAGACATCAAACGCCGCAGTAGCACGTGCAGGCTGATATATTCTTTGTTCTCGGCGCATTCAGTTGCGACATTCAGATTCAATGAATGAATGAATAAATGTTAGGTGAGACCGATCGTAAAATCTGAACTTCCCTCGCCCATGTAACGCATGCAGGGTAATAGCAAAGTACTCAACCACGTAGGTCGATGATAAAAACTATGAAATAGAAATCATAAATGCACGCAAGACGCAATTAAGAACGACCATAGTCACAGTGTCGAGTTAAATATTTTTTCAATTTTTTGGTCGTGAATTTATTGACGAAGCCCCAAAAGTTATGCTGAAGCAGAGTAGAACGATATTTTTGTCGTAGTTAAAAGTTTTTCCTAACGTCGTCTGACGTTGGAGTACACAGTTGAGATTGCATTTTTTGACTAATTTTTTCGTGCATTTTCACATTATATTCAATAAGTTTACTGTTTTTGAATTCTTGAAAGATAAGACAATGCTCTGAGCAAAAACAACATATTTTCAAATTGACCAAAAAATTTTGCACGAAAGTTTGGAAACAAATGACCGAAGTAATTCGGCAAGAGGCAGAATGCGCGTTCAACCCTTCCCAAATTTCCCCGTCGCGGTGTGAGGTCAGGTAGGCCTACCTCCATGAAAAAAAGTGTTATTGAAACCCTTATAACTACCTGCCAAATGGCAGTTTGCACAAGGGTAACAGACGACACGCAGACCTCACTTTTTAAATACGGAGAAAGGGGTAGCTGTAGACAAAATCGTTTGCGCTAGAGCGATTTCGCCTAAAATGTACGAAGAAGTTACAGTGGTCGAGTTGACGGGAAACGATAAATATTGCAACCAGCGCAGTTTTTAATCCTTTCTGAAATTAATTAATAAGGTGAATAAGCGATTAAACAGTTTTTTTAGCTAAATTAATTTACCTTTATGACGGTTCTGTTTTTACGCGTATAAGTTTGCGTATTTTGCTAGATCTGGGTTAAATTAAGATAAATAGTTGGCACAATTTGCTAAAAAGTTCTATTGTCTGAACGCGCTGGTCATACCTCCAGTAGACTAAACAGGCAGCGGAACCGAATCTGGACGGACGACGAGCAGAGGTCAGAAGGTCGAGAAGTAGGTCGGTCAAAGGTCAGCATCAATAAACACTAAATACTCGTTAGACCCGTGACGTTCCCGACCCAGCCAACGAGGTCACGTGACCTCATCCGTGTGACGTCATTGTCCTGTTGCTGCTGCTGTTGCGGCTGCAGCTGATGATGATGATGATGCAGTTTCATTGGTTAGGATAGTTAGTTAGTTCATCAGTTAAAGCTGGTTTTCCATCTAGCGCAACGCACGCAAGAAAGTACGCAATAAACATAATAAACAGCGTTTGAATTATGACAAAATTAGCTGGGGGGGTTGAACACATCTGCGGCGTCACGTGCGCGTTTGTTGCGTACTTTCTTGCGTTGACGTTGGATTGGAAACCGATCTTTAGTTCGTTAGTTCATCAGTTCATTACGGTTCGGGTCTCAACGATAGGAAAGGACTGTGTTGTGTGTTCGTCGCTAACTCAAGATCTATCGCCGTTCGGCGTGAAACTTCACCATGCAACTAATTGGAGCTCATGCGCTCGCCCTAACTGCCCCTAACTCACCCCTTTCTCTCCCCTAACTTTCTTACGCGTCTCAAGAAAGAAGGCGCCGGTGCGAAGTAAAGGTTGGCTAGATCCGGCGACGTATTATAAGGCTGCTGTGCATTTAACCCTCTGCAGTGTGAAATTTGACACGGGTCGTATCGTGTTTTTCAATCACATGATCACATATTATTATTTTGAGATTTTTATTGTTACTTAGGGGCCCTATTTCTTTATTTTGTTTGTTGTTTAGTTAAGTTTGGTTAAGCTCAGTTAAGTTCTTTGGACTGCAATTTTTGGCGAAATAAAAATGTATAATAACCGGACTGATGCATGTTAGGGAGGAAAAAGCGACTTTTCCCACTAAATTGTGGTCCAAAAATTGGTCACGTTTCAATGTCAGAAGAAACCATCCTGGTTGCTAGAACAGAGAAAACTCTTCGACTTGAGTCCGAATTCCACCGGAGAGCGCCCTTAGTCAGTGGCGGTTAGCCCCCCCCCGCCAGTATCTGGAGGGGGCACGGCCCCATGGCTAGCGTGGTAGCGCGAGCCTATACCGGTGGTCTGGGGTTGGAGCCCCCAGCGGGGTTCAAAGGCAGAGCTTCTGGTCAGGGGGTACGGGGCGAAGCTGAAGCACTTTTGGTGGCTGGGCGTTTAATGGAAGCCGCAAATTTGTTCACTTTTCTAAAATTTGTAAACGAAAAGAAATCACATATTTGTGTTATCTTTGCAAAAATTCATGGGTGGCCACGAAACTTGGGGAGCTGGAGCAAAACTGGGGGCCTGTGCGCCACTGCCCTCGTTTTTAGGCTACGTCACCTGGTCGCTGTCTTTTCTTCAAGAACGCTATTCCCTCTCTTAGCTCTTGGCCTCCGTCTTTTTGGCATTTGGCTATTATTTTAGGTTCTTATGGATCTTTCATAGTGCCCCGTGTTTTGCATTTTTCCTATATGCCTTATGGGGTGTTTACACGATGAAGCATTGCTTTATCGTGTAAACACCCCATTAAGTACTGGATAGCCTAACACAAGTTATTCCACACTGGCAATCGTACTGTTCATGTCTACCACACAGTCTGCAGTGGGATAACATTTCGGTAAGTCCACCGGTGCAATCATGCGCGACCAAGCGAACACACTTTTCCTCAGACCTCACACCTCAGACCATAGTTTAACACACACACGAAGAGTTTTATTGTGGGGAGACTCCAAACACCCCATAAGGCATATAGGAAAGGATTAGTGCCAGGAGACCCGAAGTGAGCTTCACTGGTTAGCGTGATATGGCGACATCCATCGCCAGGCCATTCGGTCTGCGCACTAATGTCACTAGATTAAACTACACTGTCGTGTCCCCGCCCGGCCCCTGTATTTAATCACCATACGCACAGACACAAGCAGAGATACAGGCAGACAGACAGACAGACACACCGCGGCAGGTGCTACGGGGCAATACGTTACGTTATATACGTCATATTTCGCTCGATTACTTCCAATTCCGGTTCGCGTTTTATGACAAATTGACAAAGAAGACCGCCCAATGCACGCGCCAGTAATATTTCCCACACTAGGCAAGGCCCACCGGTACGGCTTTGTCGTTTTTTTTCGACTTCGTCGGCCCCTTTGTTGCTGTAAGACACACGACTGTTTGGTTAACCGCTCCGTTGGTTGGGTTGTTTATGAACTAACCCTGCTTTGACTGATGACTGGTGGCAATTAGCCTAACAGTTGCGCTGCTTTGCCATGGTAACCAATTTCGTTGCTTGGCAACCTACGACTCAGAGGTCGAAAATTTCATTAATTCGCACAGAATATTAATTTTTATATTGTCTATAATATTTCACTTATTCGTTTATTCAGCATCAAGACCGTACACATTAAAATGTACAAATGAAAGAAAGAAGAAAATTACAAAACACTAAAACATAATGCAGCTAAATAAAACAATACAAAATACAATGACTGAAAAGCGATAAAAGACATTTCGTCCCGTCATAAGAAAGTTTTAAAAACACTTCGCCCGATACGGCTATGCCATCTGTCGTTTTACGGATGCGTCTAAGTTAAAATTTTGTTAAAATAAGCCAGTCTTTTTTCTGTTTGTTCATTCCTGCCGTCATTCTGGTGAGTGAATTGTTTCAGTAGTGTTTGAGTGCATCGTATTAGTCTTAGAGTTCAACACTCGACTTAGCTGCTACAGCATCATTAACATTTCATCAACTGCGATCAGCCAGGTGCTAATTAATTTGCCTCGGCCAACCGACCTGTCACGGCTTGGCACGGAGACAATGTACTAGTCCGCATAGTCCCCCATAAACTCAGGGGGACTGTGGGGAGGGGAAATTTCTCACCCCACCTGTTGCCCGACAGATTGCAAGTCGTCGGTGAGGTACGCAATCAGGTCGAGTCGATAATTATGTCACAGGCGTCGACGTAAACGTAGGCCCAATCCAGTCACGCTAACGACATCTGGAATAATTGCAATGTGCTTTCCTGCCGCTCCACACACAGTGCAAATATCTCCATTCACGGCGGTAAAATTAGAGCAGCGAAAGTCATAAAACACATTATTTATTAACACTGTTAGTGACGCGCCATATGTCGACCAAAAATACAAATCCCGAAGGCGATAAGGATCGAGAAAAACAATAATTGTGAGCAAAATGTACTAAAAAACAAAACAATATATTAGTAATTATTAATTATTTTATATCTAAGAAAAAAAACAGTAAACTTGAAACTTTTCTTGTAAGTTGAAGTTACGTTTGTTTGAATGTAATTGTAACAGCGGAATATAAGGACTGTCGCTGATGTTTTTGTGCATTGTTGTAAACTTATAACACGTCATCATCATCATCGACAACCGTGGGCTCAATGCCCGTTGGTGTCTGACGCCATTCTTACTATCGCTGCCCACCGCTGCCTATCTAGGGCAGCGTGGCTTAACTCC
>Ga0056128_1000462_pt1 | contig 36404 bp, 12 predicted proteins | sample WorMetLIZISLAND2_FD_71113 | JGI IMG/M metagenome (GOLD analysis project Ga0056128, IMG submission 71113) | Marine gutless worms symbiont microbial communities from Max Planck institute for Marine Microbiology, Germany - Olavius geniculatus... ...
GGGCAGATGTCCGGACACCTCATTTTGGTATAGACGATCGTCTGGATCCAGATCCAGTGATTTTAAAATAATTCTTTGCTCGTTTGCAATATATGGAGAACAGCGATAGGTCTTCTTTGCTGTTAATTTTTGTTCACTATGTAAGGCAGCATTGCAATTTCAAAAATCTCGGTGATGAATTTGAATTCCCAACTGCGTCGGTTGTTTCGGGATGAAAGAACGCTGACATTTCGCTGGAGATTTGTGCTTTTCGAATGCATCTACACTAGTTCGACCTCAAATCTTGCACGTCGCGTGGATCAGATGATGGAATTGTGGCCGTGGACAGAAACTTTGGTGGCTTCGCGCACGTCTGGGCATCTCTAGCGAGCGCCTGTCGGGGCAGGCGAAGGTGGGCGAGCAATGCTGTGGGCGCGAGGAGACTAAAGAGGAGTCACCGCACACGCACAACTTGTAGCGTACCCAGCAATCGCTACCAGCAACAGACGTGCACGTGACTTCGCTCGTGTGAATTAACGCTAGTGTAATATCGTACACTAGCCTCTAGCTTCGAGCCTGCGACACACCGACGTACGACATCTTCGTCGCCTCACAGCTTATTACTTCGGAGCCCAGTTGACGTTCTTCGCACATCCGCGGAACAGCTACTGCACCGCCGACGCGTGCCTACCTTTATTAAGCCGCCAGTTTCACCTGTAGCGCATTGCCCAGGTAAGCGACCTAATTGCTCTCTGTAGCTGGTTTGATGCAGTTGATGGTTTCAGCATCACAGTATGACTAAACCTAAGTGAAGTGTTGCTCGTCATAGCATTATCTTTGCAGTGTCTGGCTTTTTCGCGCCTTTGTCGTTTCGCTCCCTGGCTCATTCGTCCTTTCACCTTGGACGATTCGCATAGGCTAATTACTAACGTGACGACATGGTAGCACTGTTTAGTTTTTTTTTCTAGCAAATTGTTGTGCGATTTTTTTTTGTTTCAGAAAACCTTAATTACTGCGCCGTGCCGTGCCGTGGCGTCCTCTGTTGTTTTTGGTAAATTCTAGCCTCCATAATTAGCGTGAAAAAAACTTCAAGCCCACACTTTATTCTTGCCACTTTTTTACGTTTTTTGAGGTTTTTTGCTGGCACTTTTTAAAATCTTTTTATGTGATATTTTTGCAGATATCAGCTAAACATTTTTACTTCTTGCTCTGTACTGGCACGACGAGCGCGTTCGATGTATAGGCCATAATAGTCTTGCCAGCTTATATATTGTACAGTTAACCATTGGCGGATCCAGAAATTTAGAGTAGGGTGCGGAAAAAAATGAAAAATAATGCATTTTCGTGCAAAATTTCCACTTATTTCAAGATGCATCCAGTCAGTAAGGGGGAGCGGCCGCCCCCTCGCCCCCTTGACCCTTGAATCCGCCACGAGGCGCTATATAAAATATACTTCTATTTGTGGATCAGCGAAAGTCATAATCATAAAATCTTGGTATAGGCTATAAAGCCTAGGTCACAGCGGTGCGTTCTTGCATTATACAGGTCACATGAACGTCAGATATTAGGCCTACACCTGCGTACTGACACTGCTACGATATAGCTATAAATCTGCGCCTGCGTATCGTACAATAATCTATTTAGACGCAGCGGCCTATGTATATTCCGTCTCCGTTTCAGCATGTAATGCTTGAAGCACATACTTTGAGTTGTTGTAGATTTATTATAGGCCTGCAACGTGCTGTATTAAACTACGTACAGCCGATATGCTTTATATCACGAGTCTATTGGTTAAACGCTGTTTTGGGCCTGGTGTGTCTTGCCAGCAGTGTTTTTGTGAGCTTTATATGTACTGGCATCTTTAGTGAATGAATGATGATGGCGATGACAAGAAGGTAAAAACTCTTCTACAGGTCAGACGGCCGGATAGTATTAAGTCTAAAGGTGAAAGATGCTCTTTGTGTTAAACCCATCGTAGAGCTGTGGAGCGTCACCTGCCATATGGGATCACACAGTGTTACCTGTCACGCGACACAGGTAAAAGAATAAGTAAGCTGAATTAATGTAGCCTATAGTGGACGTCTCTTTGGCATATCTACAACTGCCCTGTTCACTGCGTATTGCGTAACATCACGTAACGTATAAATCTATATACTTGTTTACGCCCAATCACGTGATCGGCGTCTTTACTCAGTGATTATGTACTAAATTATGGCTAGCATTCTCTCTTCCCTCTTCTCGCTGTCGCTGGCACCACCTCTTGACAAAAAATTGTCGTTATGAACGGTGCGTGTATATGAGTCAACAACGCGCTGGTATAGGCCTAATGCATTTGCGCGAGTTTACCGTCTTTGTGCGTGTCGCCTTGAGTATGTGTTTATGGACGTATGGTCTGTAATTACTGAGTTCAGTAAGTTGGCGTAAAAAGAGCGGACACGACGTTGCTGTGATGCAAACGAGAGTATTATTAACTGAACGCCCACCTCGGCCACCTGGCACCTGAAATTGGCGGTCTACCGTTTTTGATGCTGGAATTTCTCATTCCCTGCTGCATGTCGTCAGGAATTTATAAATACGTTACTTCCCAGTGATATTAGCAATGTAACAAGCCAAATCGAGGCTCAGAGCTGTCTGCAATTTTCTCATAATTTACTCTTCAGACTCAGCGTAGTCTGTAAATTGAAATGATTTTACTGATGTCTGGATCTTCTCACATATAGATTCGTTTCCGGGTATATGGGTATAACAAATATTCTTCTGCAGAAAGTTTATCGAAAAATGAGATAGCAAAGCCGGGACTAAAGTCATCAGCGAACGGTCAAAGGTTTTGAGCAAAACATTTTGAGCTTACGTCTCTGCGCGGTTTTTTTGTGTTAATTCCCCGTTGTCTGATTATTATGACATTGAAGGCTAAATACTGTATAGCGACTGACGGTACCTCTGTGTAGACCTATCAGTCACAACTCGCAATCCATCTGGATGCATCGTGGAAGAACACAATGCGTGGCGTCGCCACCGCACTGCATTGCATTGGTGAGAGTTATCGACATTGCATCGTGGCGCGACCGGATGTACAAGTCACGTGACTTGAAAAACAACAACAGCAGCAGCGAGTCGTACGTCGATAGCGGCGCCCGATTTTTTTTCTCTCCGCGTTTTGTTTAAACAACTTCCGGCGTGTCACGTGACGGTCAGCTGTCTTTTTGCACTTCGTTCGTGGTGTATATAATTATAGTTTACGAGCCGAAAACTGTATATACGACAGCCGGATATATGCTTATATGTCGAGTTTTAGCAACAGTGGCAATGTCAGGTTTCCGACAAGTTGTGAGAAGAAGAAGTCTGATACTTTGGAAACACGTTTTTCGATCAGCGATCATGGACAGCGGAAGCATTCGAAAATCAGCATTTGAAAATAGGCTATCGTATTAGGTAGTCCAAAATGCTCAGAAGTGGGTGGACACCAGAGTCCGGACGCTTTTTCAGTTCACGAGGACCAGAAAGTCGACGGATTGCGGTCTGACCGGCCCAGATGGTTTACGCCGTTTAGGCCTAAGCGTATGTCACCGACATGCTCAAAACCTGTCGCTAAGTTTTTGAGTAGTTTTACCTGTAAGACTAGCCTACCTGCACATATTTTCGTTTCTGACCGCGCGGTGCTTCGTAAAATTGTTAATCGTCCTCCATCAACATGTCTTCAGCATCGTCTCAGACTTTATGTGACATGCCTGTTCAACACTCGTATACCTGCAGACTTTAAGCAGGTTTTGAATGAAATGGCGGTACAGTACTAGAATTTTGACGTCACAATGGCAAACACGTGCATGCATACAACGCATGGCTGTGGGATGAGCAGTGGGTGTCAAACTTTTGATCATATCAGGAGTTTGACGTCCAAACTATGCATGCCACGTACACAGATTGACCCCCGAGTGAATACGATAATATGGTGAGTGTTCCGCATGGTGGTCTGACTGTCATTTAGCTGGTCGCCATCGCACGCAGCACTCGTCATGGGCGTCTCGCCTATCAGTGTCGACCACCCGCAGTGGCAGGCTATAATAGTTGGCGTAATTAACGGTCGTAGCCAGCAGACATGTGCCGTCGCCGCAGCCAAAAATCACGCTGCTCAATGCATGCTCGACGTGTCGCTGGCAAGCATTACTATTATTGTCCCCTGTTATCTTCCCATTCACGCTCGTGTCCGGCAACTGACCACTGACACTGACCAGTCTGATGTAGCGACGAGTCCAACGTGATACGACGAGTTGAGTCGCTGACCGTTTACGTGCTGGTTGCTGAATTGGTTTCAAAGAACCACTTGTGCGTCGACAAACAGCTAGAGTAGTGCATACGGCATTTCTGGACAGGTTAGTACCGGGCAAGTGCATTTTAAAGTCATTTTATTGGACCAGCAACAGAGATCTGAAATTGTCTAAAACATTCGGAAGCGGTTAATGTCGGTTATAAGCTACATAATTTCCACCATCTTCCAGTAAATCAGTGCAAAGAATTTCACTGACTATTTGCAGCGAGTTTGCTTCAGTATATGCGTATCTGCGAAAGTGCTTTCAATATTACCATGCGACGTCAGAGTGAATTGAAGCTCGTGTGACAAAAAAGTCCACCGAACATCCGGATCAGTTCTCGTTCTGTGCATGCAGTTTGTGTCTGTATTAAAAGAAACGTGTAACTTTGTGTAACTTTTTTGTCGGAAACCCGTCACAGAGCTACGGAGCGTCACCTGCCCTATATGGGATCATTCAATGTTACCTGCCTCTCGACACAGGCGAATGTGTCCGACCTTATAGCCCCATCCAGACAGGTGACAGATCGCTACTTAATTTACCATACCCTGATGGAATAGAAGGCGGTCATACACTCTATATCCAGAAGTCTAGGTCCGCCATTGGAGTCTATTTCAGACACGGTTACGTGAGTGCCAGCGACAGATAACCACCAGTAGGCCTATACCTGCCTATCGTGACTATAACTGCAATATTAGTATAGGCCTACCACATGCCAGCAGCCGCGCGGTTCATGTCTTGGCGAATGGCAACATGCGTGTATAAGCAGCATAGGTATAATGATGAGTATTTTACTGCGCAAGTGATTTGAGCACAACCGGTAACGGTGGCTAGAACGATTATTTTGTTCGATGGAGCATGAAAAGAACATGACCTTTGTCGGCAAACAGGCCAGTTATTATCTGGCTGTTTTGTAACTTGTTTTAATTTCACCGACTTCTTCTTCCGCTGGAGTGAGGAGGCTGAGTTATAGAACGCTGTAACTGTATACTGTAACAGATCGATCTTATATTATTCATCTGTCTATGAATAGATATTTCGTTGTCATTTTACACTTTGCGTCCAGATATGTAACGCAGGTAACTGTATCCAGGTTCAGTTTGCTAGGCTTGTGTGTTACCGACGTTATCCAGCTGTCGGATGCGTGGAGTAGTGAGGATATCTTGGCCATTTCCACACGCAGGTCTGCTGGAGTGGAAACTATAGGGTTTATCTCAGACTGGGATGATCGATCATACGGCGTATGCTCGGGACGAAAGATCTTGTGCGTCATGTTTGTAAGGACGAATCAGCGCGTATCAGAGACATAGGATGATTGGACCTCACTGCAGCAGAATGACTAAGTAGGCCTACAGTAGCCCCTATGTGAAGTTTGTAGTCGTACGATCGGTCATAGCTCACTGTGATATTTAAAATCCCCATTCATACCCAAAACTACTGAAAAACATGGTACTATAGGCCTACTTACTGTAGTCTATACTGTGTACGATTGAGTTCTGAGTGGATAAACCCTTTATGATTTGTTTGCGTTTACCATGACCGGTACGCTGAATGAAATTTGCAGTGGAGTTTATTACGGTATCCTAACTATGTCGAAACCGTAGGCACCTCCTGTGTGTGAGCAGTCGCTCGGTACCGGAAGATAAATCTGTGAATTTATGGAGCTCGCATACGCTGCACAGTATGACAGGTGAAAAGATTAATTGCTCCGCATCCAGCCGTGCATAGGTCATTCGCGGCTCTTTTACACTGACCGCTCTCACCTTTGATCAACGACGCTATGCACGATGCTGTACGCTGACGAAATACGCGGGTTAATGTATGGTAGAACCGCCGGTCATACATATATGGCATATCAGCAGTAATGAACTAGATAAATATATGTGGGTTCATGCAATGCTGACATGTTATGCGCCCCTCCGCCTAACGTAACGTAACGTAAGCCTGATATTGAACTTCGACACTTTGAACTGCAAATTGGCACACATGTTGCTTTTTCAATGCAGAACGTTTACGCCAACTTTGGGTTTTTACTCCTCGCACGCTACGTTCCTACGTAGCGATGGGGTGTGTATGAGATCAGTGTAATATTTACGACCGACCGACGACCGACCTCCCTTCCTGGAAAAGCCTTCCTGGAAGAATTTTAAATGACCATATCTCAGCAACCGATCGTCTGATCCACTTCCGGTTTGGTTCTAGGGTGGGGTTGTCGGGGTCGGTTTTTTACATGAAATAATGTAGAGGCCCTATTATAGGTTAATGCAAGTGTCCATGTATAGGCTACATCTATCAAACGCCAGTCTCTCCAAGCCTTTCTTAACAACTTCGCGGTATGCCTACATGACTGCTCGAGCGGAACATGTTAGACCTTGAATAGTACACGTAGATTTGTGTGATTTTTGCTATAAAAAGTAATCAGTGTTGCCAGTGTTGCATATCACTTGAATTAAGATAGATGAAGCGTGCATTTATTTGCTCGAAATTTCAACTGACAAATGGCAGCAGTGCATGGATACTGATGGCTAGAAGTACGTATTTACTGCTGCTGCTTTTGCGTCTTTTGGCTTGTTGACGTTAACACGGCGTAGTTATAACTTACAATAGAAATAACTTGGATCGTACAGCCGATAAGCTTATGTAGGCTATCTACACGGTCCAGTGACACTATACAACACTTTTCAGTTACTGAGTGGCGTCTTATGAATGCCTATAAATCATATCAGCTATATAGAAAAGAGAAAGAGGGAGGGGAGAGACAGAGAGAGACAGAGACTGAGTGTCTGTGTTTGTGACTTCGTGTGCCTGTTTACTGCATGCTGCCGTGCGTGACCATTCGCCGTCACTGGCTGTCTTAGCGACGCCTGCAGGTTTGAAAATAACGGCCATCAACAACCCAGCCGAAGCACCACTTGAGACGAGTCGCAGCTACCGTCAATGTAAACATTCCCTGCACTGTCTAATGTTCATCCGTGACTGATGCTTGCCAGGAAGGTCATCCGGCCCAAGGAGATCTTCATAATAGTTTTTCAGGAAATCAAGTCAAAACCGAACTTGCACAGTAAATCTGCGAAATAGCACAGTAACTTTCGTTGATCTTGAATATATTATGTTTCGTAAAGTAAAGAACACATGTATATGCGTCTTTTCGTTCGATAATGTACGCAAAGCCTATGTCGACTGACATGCGACGCTGACTGCAGAGCAGTGTATAGACAAGAACCAAGCTGTTGCTAGGATAGCCGACCTTAATGGCTGTCAGTGACCTTCAAGGTCATCCAAGATCGATGATTTTCATTTCGTTTGAAAGGACGTATGCCACTTCCTATTAGTGATTAATAGTAACCTTGGCTGTATTTTTCACCGTTTCCGAGATATGGTCGGTTTTCCATTGAATCTCCTACCCCCCCGTCTATTCAGTCCCCAATTCGAAATGTTTCCGTTAAACTAGATCGCTCAAATTTAGCGTATTTAGATGTAAGGTCAATGGCTAATTATTCGTGTAAAAAATTCCGCTTACGATTTAACACTTAGTCACAATATATCCGTTACGGACAGACGGACGGACGACAACCATGCCAATAGTTTGACCGCTACTTACCGTGAGTACGGTCGGCTAAAAACTCGCGTTATAACAGAACACCTCTTTTTATCAGTAGGCCTACATATCAGTCAAGGTACCTAGTGAAAAGTCTTCAAAACTTGCCAATTCTTAGTGTAAAACTACAACGTTACGCTGCAATACAGCTTTTGATTATTATTTAGGTCCTACTGACGTTTACTCGCTCACTTAAGATTGGCGGTGTTGAGTCTAATTATTGAAGACGTCTTCAGTAACAATCAGTTGCGTTTGAAGTTTGAACATAAAGCGCATGGAGTCTAATGAACAGCAAAAGTGAACAGTTGACAACCATGCGCACCAGCGTTGACTGATTTGTCAGTTACACGCGTTGATTTTTTTTTAGCCGACCGTACTTAAGTAACGGTCGAGCTATTAGCGTGGTTGTCATCTGTCCGTCTCTCGTCTGTAACGGATGTACCCTGGCTAACGGGTACGTAGGTCTTGGGAAAAAAACTTTTTACACGAATAATTAGATATGTGCATTAGACTCGGGCACAAAATTTTAGCCATCTTGTGCAAGGGGAACATTTTCAAATTGGGGGTTGAATGGAGGGGGTATAGGAAAATCAATGGAAAACTCGATGGGAAACTGATCATATCTCGGAAAAAGTGAAACGGCCAAGGTTGTTATTAATCACTAATAGGAAGTGACATACGCCCTTTCAGATGAGATGAAAATCATCGACCTTGAATGACCTTGACAGCTGGGCTTTTTGTCTAATGTAGCTTATTATTGCCTTTTTGACTTTTGATGCTGCAAGTCGTTCACGGATATGTTTTATCTGGCGTGTACTGCATAAAGCGCTGACATGCGACGATGCTGGGAAGAGGTGCGGTATAGGGTAAATGACATAACTCTCTTGTAGGATGCCGATTGAAAAGTCGCTGAAGTATAGCCTGTGGGCTCTTTTAGGCCTAGTGGAGGGTCTCTTATGATGAAGGTTTTCGTCACACACTTAGTCTTTTTGCCTATTGACAGCGTTGGGGTGACAAAGTTGACGAAGACGTGTAATATACATGTTAGAAGCATTCACGCTGTTGCAATTCATTTCTTCACACTTGTCAGCTTTTGGCGCTTCTGCCAGGCGGTATATGGTCTTTGAAGATCTATTAGCGAGCGAAAAGTGACACGGTAGTATGATATATCATTTGCAACATAGTTTTGAGCATGTCCGACTTTTTTACTGATAAATAGAAGCTCTGTGTGTGAATGCACATTGCCTATCAAACCTGGATTGTCCTTATTAGGCTTATATACAAAATACAGTTGAAATGTGCAATACGCCGTATATCTCAGCTACACTTGGATGATGCTATATTACTGGACCAGTTAACGGCATAAAATAGAACACCAGAAAGTCCATATAAATAAATACCTTAAAATTAGGCGAACATGAGTTGCTTCGTAATCATAATTATTATAACTGTTGGTACAGTTATGTATATATTTTTGTAACGGTTTGTGTGTTGTGTCTTGTGTGTGACAGAATGGCAGCGGAGGCGGCTGATAGACCGTGGTCACTGACGCAGATCCTGGGCGCCTACGAGGTGCCTGCTGCTGCCGCTGCACATCAGTCCCGAGAGACGAGTCGTCGCTGCCGCTGCTGCCCGTACGGCTACCACATCGACGTCGACTTTCTGGAATATCTCAACGCCATCAAGGCCGGCTCCGGACTGTCCCAGTTGAAGAAGATCCACGGACATCGGCTGCGGCAGCGGCAAGCGATGGAGACCCAACTGCTAATGGTTCAGACGCCGCCGACATCCTCAGGTCAACATCCGGGTTCCTGCGAGGTGAGTGAGTCGTCGGGCAGCTCGAGCCCACTCACTCCATACTCTCAGTCGGAGGACGAGCGCGACACCACGACGTTGACGATGGCTGATCTGGACGCGTCCATCGCCGACGCGTTGAACTCCATCGAAGCACTGATGGAGCCGCGACGAACGCGTGTGATAGAGAGTAGCTCCGACAACAACACTGCGATGACTGCCAGCACCGCGGCGGGAGCTAGGTCCATCAGTACGGGCGACGTTCGCTGGACGTCAGATGGACAAACCTCGACGTCGACTGGCGTGATGATGACGTCTTACCACCCGCCGTCGCCGTCCAGCGTGAGCTGTACATCGTTACACAACGGCGACAGCAAACACGTCGACAGTTCCACGCCGGATATCTTCCCTCCAACTTTAGCGCAGTCGATTGACCACGTTGACCGCCATGCGTGCGGATATGATGGTGATTCCAACTCGCGTTCTTCTGCCATTACTGAACTCCGCAGTCAGAGCGAAAGCACAACAGTCATTAGCACAACCGTCACTACCACCGCCATACGTCATCACGAATCATCGACGTCCAAGTTCCCTGCGCCCAGTTCTGACGCAGCAGACAAGTCGCACGCCCGTCGACCTCCACCTCTTGCTGTGAAATCTCGACGTGCGATCAGCCTCGGCGGCAGTAGGGACCACGTGATTCAGGATTCTGCACGTGATGGAAGTACGTCGGCGGCGTCTTTATCTGATGCGGCTGCTGATGCTGGGCGGCGGCTGTCGGCGGCTGATGGCATTGAAGACATCCGTGCAAGACGCAATCCTGCCGTAGACGAGCGACAAACATCTCAGCGTTTCACCGTCTCAGACTCCAACATTACTGGCCAGACGACTACATCAGCCGCTGCCTCAGTCAGCGTGTCGACGACCGGTCTCACAGATGTCAGCAGTCCAGGACGACAGCTGTCCATGCCGCCGCAGCAAGCAGAACCAAAGGATGCATCTACGTCGAGGACGTCATCCAAGGAAAGTTCGTTCAGCAGCGTCCGAGCATTGCTCAATCGCAAGTCGGGCGGTTCGCAGCATACTGGCGCGAGTAGGGTTGACCGTCCAGTGCGACGAAGTCGTCAGCAGGTTGACGAAACTGTTCAAATGAAGATTACGACTGATGACGCACCGGCTGCTGTCTTGCTGCCGGCTGAAACTACATCAGCTTCTGGTCGTAGCATGACTGCAGCGGAATGTGTGTTACAGTCTAGTGAGAACGAATGTACTGCAACGACAACAATGACGTCGGAGAACGATGCAATGCCACCGGCGCAAACTGAAGAATTGGCCGCTGAATTGAGCTGCTGTAGTGGGGCAGAAGTTGCCGAAGCAGAGCCGCAGTTCTCCGATCTTCCGTCACCTGACCAGATCGACCACGACAGCTTGGAGGCTTCGTTCGAAGAACTCGCCAAAGCGATGGCGATCCTATCGCCCGCAGTAGAAAGATCGCGTGATGGAAATGACGCAAAGTTGGATCAGTTCGAGTCATCGTTGCCGCCGCCAGCGATCAAACCGGACGTTCTGATGACAATCCGGAAGTACATCGCATCCAGCTTGCAGCAGATGCGGATGTTGGAGCAGCAGGTGAGGTTGATCCCGGTCCTGCAACTGCGCATGTCCGTGCTCAAGGAGGACAAACGACTGTTGAAGCTGCAGCTGCAGAAAGCTAAGAACGTCTCTGAAATCTCCACCAGAGATGTATGTGTCGGTGTAACGATGTCTAAACTACCAGACTTTACAAAACAGCAGGAAAGAGGTGACTTTGTTGACCAGTTGCAGTCGTCCGTGAAACGCGAAGATGTTAGCGTTAGAGACCCTCGTGTAAAAATTGATTCTGATGATTCTAAGTTGTACTGCCCAAACTGCAACTTTGCTCTTCGACACCATTCTTGGCAAAGTCCAAGCAATACCTTAGAAAGTATGACGACCGAACTAAGTAATCACGCAGAAGAAGAAAGTTTATCTGCACTGCAGAAGGAGTTAGAAAATGTTGGCTATCCAAGCGTTTCGTTGCTCGTCAGCAAGCTACAGGGTGAATATAAACACAGTGGGCCACTCGTCGCTGGAAGATCACGGTCCGTGGAAGAAACAAGTCTCAGCGTAGATACTACTTGCAGTCTTAATGGAGAGTCCAGTGCATCTGAAGGAATGCGTCGGCCGAAACCACCAGTTCCACGTAAGCAGATTTCTATACGGCGGGAAGAAGGGAAGAATCATACCACTGTTGGGGTTCAGTGTACACTTCTGCAGGACAATAAAGAAGACAGCGAAGGCAGTGGGGGTGAAATTTTGTCGCCTGAACTTGACGCTGTGAATAAACTTATAAAGCGTACAGACTTCAGAGCGTATGAACCGGATCTGGTTACGACGCATTGTCTTGGAGGATTGTCTGTGAACGAGCACAATCTCAACCCGACTGCAGCAGATCTTCCAAAGATTTTTGCTGATAAAGAGACTGAAACTGATAGAACGTTGCAACATTCGACGGCTGTAAACACCGTTTCATCTACTGTTGAAGAAACTTTGCTCGGCTTCAGATCTTACGATGCGCAGAGCCCGTCACAGACTGTTCACTGTTCCGTTAATACTGACATATCAGGGGATATTTGGAGCGCGCAGAATATGGACATACAGTTAAGCGTACGGTCAGAACCTGCAGTTTGTGAACAACTGACCTCTGTAAACGATGCAGTAGAAGTTAAACCGTTTTCTAAAAATGTAGAATGCTTAGCGGACATGACTGTAGAACTGCCTCTAACGACGACGGCCTGTAACACAGAGACAAGCTGGGAGCAGTTGGTAAGTGGACCGCCGAAGATATCGGTGTGCGAAATAGGTTGTGATACCAGTGAACTTGCAACGGAACCAGTCGCGAAAGACGTTGACGATGCTTTTGCTTACACTGATAAGGCTTCAGCTAGCGAGAAGGTCATTCGCATATCAGATGCAAAAGAAGCTTTCTGTCAGACGGACGCTGAGAGCAGACCTCCAACACGTGAGGTGGCCTGCGGGCACGATCGTGCAGTGGATTCAGTAAGCCACACGCAGCTGATGAACTTAGAATTACTGGCGGACAGCAGTCGAGGACCACCCAGTAACTTGGTGGATGTAGCTTGTGGTGAAGATGACGTCAAATTGGTTTTGAGTGTGACTGATGTGGCATGTAATACGGAAGTTGAGGCTACGAGGGATGCTGGGTGCAGCACGACTGAAGACGAACTGTCAACGAAACATGTCTCCTGCTGGGCAGATATAAAACTGTCAGTTTGCGATAAGTCCAGCTCCACTGTCACTGTGACTTCAAGTGATGTGGCATCTTTGACCGTTAGTTTGACTACCTCTGAGATGTCCAGCAGTACTGAGGTGTATGAAACCGTCGAAGCAGGTTGTCTCACGGACGTTTTATGGAAGCCGTCTACTGAAGAGAAGGGCTGCAACACCGACGTTGAAACTACGTCGTTGTCGAACATGGTTGCTGTTCCTAGCACCGAAGATTCTTTTGCGCTGACACCACAGTCGACCAGCGTTGCACTGAACACCGACGCTTGGCTTCTAACGGCTGATCCGACATTTCTAGACACCGTAAAGCAGATTCTTCGACCTTCTGTGACCGAGTCAGCTTCTATGACAGACTTTGTCGAAAAACTGCAGACTTCTGATGCGTCTACGAGCATGATGAGTGATGACATTCAACGACATACTTGCGAGTGTTCGACCAATACAGACGTGGAAGTTAAACCATCGCTTGTCGACGTTGAGTCCTGGGCTCGGCCTGCTGTGGATGAAGTTGGTTGCAACACGGAAGCTGAGGATACAGAACGGCAAATGAAAGATGCTGCGAGCAGTGTCGACATCGTTTTACGTCCGTCAGCCAATGATGCGTCCGTCAACACAGACGCAGATGCAGTCGAGCGCCAGGATAAAGAAGTAACGGCGAAGGTCGACACATCCGAAGCTGCCTGTGACGTCACGTTGAAGCCGCAGCTAAGAAGCATTTCGTGTGGCATCGATGCCGAAGTCATCACTAATTGTGAGCTATACTCTGACTCAGTCTCCGATGACGCAAAAGATATTATGCTCGAGAGAGATATCTCGTCCGAAATTAGTGGGTCTGAAAATGTCACTGATTTAAACGATGCCGAAGTACCGGTATTTCGATTTTCACATCCGCCTGATGGCACGGACGCACTAAGCGACTTTTCTGCTATGAGTACGGCTTACTTCCCTAATAACAAAGGGGAAAACGTATGCCGTTTGTGTGGAGTGCAAAATATACCGAGTTCTTCTGTTGCAAATGATGCATCCGTAACTAACATAAGTTCTCTGCTAGTGAGCACCAACGAGAATGATGAGATGGCAGATATCAGTCCCGTGTGCATGGTTGAATGGCGTCAGGTCGGTGTTGGAATGAGACCTAAAACGAAAGACATTGGTTGCGACGCCGCTCGAATTCTTACAACGGACACGGCGACAATCACCGATTCCGGAGGCGTCGATTTGTCAGAAAGAGAGCAAGAAACATTCGCTGCGTCTGAGCGTCTAACGTGTCTTGCAAAACCCACAACCCGAGACAGTTCTTGCGGAGCCGATTTACCATCATTGCTGACGGATGATCTTCTTCGTCACAGCGAGGCAGACCGCTTGGAATCATCGCAGATTCCAAGCAGAGCCGTCCGCGAGATCGGTGTCAACACTGAAGGTTCCGGAACGATCCATACTACGGCGGAAGCGGCGTGCAACACGGAGACTAGAACGTCGTCGAGTTGCGACGTCGGCGTGAATACTAAAACGGTGACGGATGTGGCTCACAAGCCGAGTAGAATACCGCGCGTATTTACTACAGCAACTGATGGACCGGATGCGCTGGTTGCTAGGCCGGTTACCAACGACGCTTCCTGCATCACCGACATTGTCATTGCTTCTTCGCATGAAAGTGAAGTCTTGGAGAAAACCGACGACAAAGAACGATCTTCTGCCGCCCCATCGACAGCGGAGGTGGCTTGTAACACGGACGTGATCAACGACGCCGTTGCCTCTGCTTCAGTTGGCGCTGAAATATCGCGACCCTTAGTGCGCACTGTCGGATGTGGTTCGGATCTGACTTTGGAGGACAAGAAACCGTCAACAAGAGATGCCGGATGCAGCGCCAGGCCGGACACCAAATCACGGTCCTGTGTCACGGATCCCGTGTCGAAAGAGACTCCGGTGAAGACTGCTGTTGAGAAAACACGGACCGGCTTGCAGGTGACAAGGAAAGCTAAGAGCCAATCCGTCACCACTACCACCACCGCCATTCAGTCTATTGACGCCCCCAGCACGCCGACAAACGTTACAGCGGTCGCGGCGGCAGCCAAATCGCCGACGTTCGATGTGGCATGCGGCACCGATCTGGAATTCAACTCCAAGTACTTTAACCTGGATGACAGCGGACTGCTGCGGCAGCTGTGTGCTGATGACCTGGTCGAGGTGATTCGTCGACGGCGTGACCCTTCATCGTCGCTGTCCAGTCCGACGTGCGACGTGGCGTGCAACACGGAGTACGATTCGAGACCGTGTACGCCGGCCCGCGTCAACTATAGCAGCTACTACGTCGGCGCCGCTGTCGACCCGATGCCGGCGACTGCGGCGGATGTCGCGTGTGGACCGGACACGCCGGCCTCGGCACTGTGCCACGTCGCATGCGGCACGGACGACCGAGGCATAGACACAGCGTTCCAGACATCTTCCGACGACGTATCTTCGACGACATCAGAGAACGGCTACCATTTACCACACGGTCCATCCCTCCCTACCGATCAACAAGCAACGAACAGGTCTGACGAAGATACGGCGACGGAGGACACGAAGACAGAGAAGTCGGAACGCGAAGAAAGCCGCACGACATCGACAGCCGTCGGTGACTTCGACGTGCGAGAAGAACTGGTTTTGAGGAGGTCTGACGATAGCAGCTCGACGTTACGTGAGGGTCACGCCGCTTCAGCGTCGAGAAGAGGTTTGCGGTTAGACTTCGGCGCACTTGCTACAGCCGGAGCAACAAGCGCTGCCGACGAGCAGAACGCATCACGGCGCGAAGACTTCAACAACAACGACGACGAACGGCGACGCGTTGATGAGGTCCAGACGTACTCGTTAGATCTACGGCCGGATGAAGACCCCGGCAGTCCCACAAGATCGTTTGTAGAAGCCCAGCACGATGTCAAGTTCATTGACGACGACGACGACTCTGAATTAGATGGCGTCGATGAAAAAGGGTCTGACGGCGAAAGAACGACGAAGGACGTCACCATTGACGAGGATGGCGGATCGCCCGGCATGAAGGCGGACCTCGGTCAAAGATGGGGAACCGTTGACTTGTTACCCAAGCCGACTGCCGTCTCACCGCTGCTAACGCCAAGTTCAGCACCACTTAAATCAATCATGAAATCACCCAGGTCTTCCTCTGAAAATACGCTGTCAAAGACAAAGAGGGGAATCAGCTTTTCACAGGATACTGTCTTTAAGTAATGACTTCAGCACTTTTTCTTAATTTTTTTTTTGTAGAAATATTTGTGTTTGATTTGTATTTCGTGATACTAAATAGTTTGTCTACGTACTTTCGTTTTATGCCACTGACATTGAATCTGCGATTAACGCAAAAATTAGGCCTACCATTTTTGAAATCTGCATTTAATAGTCTCAATCTGACAGTGGCTATTATTTAAGATGTAGGCAGCAGAGTGTAGTGAAAAAACCTTTTTAGTGATTTCTGCAATGCTGCAAAATCTAAAATAAGTAGTGTAGTAAGATGTAGTACGCTGTGTGAACTAGCTTTCGTCAGACTAGTTATTTTCACACTGAAAGTTTATAGTTTATGCCGCGTCCGTAACGTCATGGCATTAGCATTTTCAAGGATTCTACTCTGAAACGTTCAGCGACCACTCGTCAACTCAACGAAATCAACTAAGAAAAAGGTTTACATGCCGTTATGCATGTTGTCAGGGAGTCGGATTCTGATGCAGAAAGTCAAGATGGCGATGATGATGATGATCGACGTCTAGGATCTGAAGAAGTCGTGAAGTCAAGCACACGAACTATTCCCACAATCGTGTAAGTTTTGTCACGATAAATCAATTGTTTCTGCTACTAATAGTCGAGTCTGCTTCCAGAAATAGCGCCTGTGACTGGACGCTTTGGTCTATAGGTTTTTTTGTACTGTCGTCCAAAGTACAGTTTTTCAGCCAGACAAAAACAATAATTTTTCGATCGTCATAAGTTGAAGACGGTATACCGTCTTTGTAAGCGTATTTTTAGACGACGGAGAAACATTTTATTTATTTTACACGTTTTATACGCGTAGCATATACATGTACGCCAGTAAAAATAAAGCTACCAAGTAGAAACGCGTTTGATTAAAATTAATGTTTGAGACTGTACTTATTATTCTGGGTATTATGAAAAGCTGTAGAATTTCACATTTAAATTTCACAAAATAGTGCAGAAACAGATTTTCGGTAAGGTGGTCGGATTTATGCCGTTTTGTTTTGTGGTTTATCTGTGAATGTAATAGCGAAAAATAGTAAAATCAGTCCGTATTTGTCATTATTGTTATCACGGAAATAAAAGTGGCCTGCTTATTTGTGGGACGCGGTGCATAATGTGCAATTCATACGTGCGACGGCTACGCGACTCAAACCGACCCGACTCAGCTGTTCAGTTGGGTCGCGTCGGAGTCGCAGGCGTGGACTGGGCATAATACACGTAGCGGTATATACGAGTAAACACTGAACGATCGTCGCGAACAACTGACGTAACATTTTTGACCAGCTTACGCATTCTGCGCCTACGATTCCATCTTCTGTTTTGACATATGGCGCGCTACAGATGCCGACTACTTGCTTACTTTTTTGACAGCTGCTTTGCATATTTGATACCGCCGAAACGTGGTATTTCTGACTATATATATCTGCGCCACACTCGTCTATATGAACTCTCCAAAACACAACAGTTCGTTACGCGAAATCGTTTCTACCGCAGTTTACGTAGTCTTAACTCCATGTAAGTTTTTTTCTTATTTTTACATACTTTATCCTAATCTAGCTGTAGTCTGCAACACATAATAAAGATGTTTTCATGCATTCATTTATTCATACTTGTGTTTCTAGGGTTGAAGAGAGTGATGATCTTACTGGCGCGTTAAAGACGTACGCGCTGTGGCTGCGAGATTCTACTGAAGTCACGTCCAAACAGCTGGTCAGCGAAATTCCACTCTATTTCTTTCGGTTTTAGCACTGTAAGCCTTCTCTCAACATCACCAAACTCCGTATTTGTTTACTTACTATCGGTGTACCCGTAGCAGTGACGTAAAGGCTAAGATGCGTTGATGGCCATTTATGTATCAGCTAATCGCCTTTCTCTTTGGATTTTTGGCGCATTAGTAGTTTACAAAACAACAGAACTGAAGAAATTGAACTGAACTGAACAGCAGTACGTCATTTCGTTTACACTGTACGCGCCTTAAAACGTCTCTAAACAAATCTGTAACGATTGCTGAAAAGTTACTCATGCAGTCTGATGTTCAAACTTCCAGTACTATGAACTATAAAGCCTTTGAATAAAAATAAGTTCGTAGGTAAGTAAATAAGTAAGTAAGTAAGTAAGATTATTTCAGTGGCTCAAACAAAGTCAAATGTCATAGTGACGCTGTCGGTTAGACGTTAAGACGTTGGGTTGTTTGTTGCATGATTTAACCTTTGATAGTAGTAGTAGTAGTAGATGTTGTTGTTGTTGTAGTAGCCCGCCCTCCAGACCCGTGGGCCTCGGCTGGTCCACAGCCGAGAACCCAATAGAGGGATAGAGGGGGGAGTGTCGACAGACTTTGCAACCACATCTTTTGGATGCAGCTATCGGATCCACCTCTTGAAGACTCCGTCTTGAGATCCAGCAGTAGTAATCTACTGCTAGTAGTAGTTGTTGTCATTTTAGTACTACTATTAATAGTAGTAGTAGTAGTATTAGTAGTAGTAGTAATTGCAGAAGTGTTGTTTTTGCTGCAACAAACAGAATCAGAGTCTGCTGCTGATAAGACAGAAATGGTTTTCGTTGACCAGTCAGAAAATATCGGACACAAGTCATCTGAAATCTTTCCTCGCAGAATTGGAGGCATTCTCGCCAGAACTGCTTAAGAACGTCTTAAACCTGGCAGACGACAATGTATGTTTGGCATTTATTATTCGACATTAGTGTCACTAGTGTGACACAAAACATGCTAATGTTAAATATACTACATGCGCACGGTAGGTGAAGTAAAGTTTTGCATTTCATAATTCTTGGTGAATATTTTTTGCCGTAGCTCTCAAAAACTTGACGGTTATTTGCATCTTTCCGTTTCTGACAAATGCTTTAGCTTGTCTCGATTTACCCAAAGTAATCTTGAATCGGAATAGCTGAGGGTTAGACTGAAATATTTAGCCTGAGCAAACTTGTAGTTAAATGTGTCTTAATAACGTTCTCTGTCTGAGTATAGATTTTAGTTGCATTTCCAAAGGTGACATCAAATAGGCTTAAGGACTATTTTTTTTCAGCTACGTCGTGGGTTTGACAAATAGAAGGGACAGGAAGTTGATTTTTTTCCAAGACATCTGCAAAGTTTTGACGGAGGAGGATATGGGTGCTTATAATTTTAAATTTTGCACTTAAATTTGCCCAAAATGGGATATTTCACCCCCGCCTCTAAAGAAAAAATTGTATTTGTGGAAGAATGTTTTTCTGTCAAGAAAAAAATTTCCTGACTAACTAAAATTTTGACGGCCGGGCTGTAATTGGTCTCTACCCCCACCACGACGCCATGGCGGACTTGAACTGTTGTTCAGGGCAACTCGGCACTTCACTATGCCATGTCGAACGGTCAGTTTGAAGTGGTCAAGCTACTGCTGGACACTGGAATGTGTGACATCACGCGTCAGAACAAGACCGGATGTACGGTCGTCATGCTGGCTTCACTGGTACAGATAAACACCGAATCAGACCGACAGATCATCAAACGTCTCTTTCAGCTCGGCGATATCAACCAACAAGCTTCACTGGTCATTACTATTGCTCTTAGTGTAGCCTCCTTTATTTGTAGTGATTGTACATGTGTATAATTTTTACGCGCGACAGCAGAATGTTTCGCGCGTCTTAGCTATGGTCTGGGCGTCTGTCTGTCCGTCTGTCCGTCTGTCACACTGCTGTCACACTGCTGTATTGTATCAAAACAGTGCAAGCTAGGATCATGAAATTTTCACTGTGGGCTGCCCCTTAAGAACTCTAGTTTTTTTGTGACGAAATTTCGTGCCACTGGGTGAGGGGGTCCCCTCGAACGAGAGCGTCAAGGAGGGGTACCCCTTAAAAGACGTTATTTTGCCGCTATTGGCTTTTCTAGTGTGAAAACGTTTGCAGATAGGTAGAGACATGCTGCTTACCATAACAAGCACTGGTCACGAGTTTTTTTTAGTTTTATCAACATCGATGACCTTGAGCGATCTTTGGCCCCCAAAAGAGGGGTTTTTGGCGATTTTTTTTTGCAAATTTTTCGCTGCAACGCACATTTCAAGATTGAATTGCGACAAAATGGCTAAAGATAGATGAAGACAACCTGCGGATGATATTTTTAGCATCAAGCATAAATTTCAGTAGTCTCACTCCCGATCTACTAGGTTCAAGGAGGCCTGCGCACGCGAGCGTCAAAGAGAGGTGTTCCTCTAAAAAGTGGTTATTTATTTGCCGTTGGCTTGTCTATCGTGAAACCAGTTGCAGATAAGTATACACATAAGCCTACTGCTTATCATAACAAGCACTGGTGACAAGCTTTTTAGCGGTATTGACATCAATGACTTTGAATGACCTTAGGGTGTTTTGGTGCTTTTTGCGATTTTCGGCTGCAGTGCACACTTCAAGGGTGAATTGCGCAAAGTTTGTTAGTGGTAAAAGTTTGGTCAAATTTCGTGAACAAATACGCAAGATATCTTGCTTGCTAAAACGTTCGTTCGGGACGCACACAAGCACGGACGCACGAACACTCTGGAAACATAATGTCTTCGGCCACTACGTTGGCGGAGGCATAAAAATTTTGTTACTGGCTCTATCGTACTGTGCTGGTGTGCGTATACAGGCGGGTCAGACGGCTCTGATGTTGGCGTCTAGTCGAGGTCGTGAAGACGTCGCTGAGATGTTGTTGGAAGCCGGTGCTGAAGTGAACGCACAGGATGACGACGGATCCACGGCGCTGATGTGTGCTGCTGAACACGGCTGTGTCGCCATTGTCAAGATGCTCTTAGCACATCCAGACTGTGACTCGTCCCTACAGGACAACGTCAGTTGATAGTCTGTTTTATGCAGTGTTTGAATTGTGAAAAATTAGCTGGGGGGTTGAACTGTTTGTCGGTCGAAGCCCGACCAAAATTGTGATGTAAGTCGTATGTATATAGTATATAGCTGACCTCCCTTTACATAATTTGATAGTGTGTTAGGGTGGTTGAGTAAACAGTTGGGGGGGGGTTCAAACCTCCCTCCAACCTCCGGCAATTCAAACACTGGTTTTAGGCGGAATATTCCGCATATAGCTACACATTTCTGCTGTGTCTGTCGTCTGTCTGTCTTTCTGTCTGTCTGTCGCCTGTCACATTCGTGCACATTTCTCGTTCGACGGATTCAGAATGCTAATTGCGGTGTCCAGTGACACATTGTGTTAGCTGGGGGTCTACGATCCTCAGGCAAGGGCAGATTTGGGGATTAAAAACCCTGGTGCAGCTAAAGCATGCAGTTGCAGAACAGATTGCTGCTGGCACCTGGCGAATAGAAACGAGGAGCGATTTCTCGTTTTACTCGGTTACTTTGGTGCTTCTTCTTATTTTCGTGGTTGACCGTTGAGGTCGAATGCAAACCACTTCCGCCGCTCTCCTTCTTCTGTCCGTCTGTGCTCTTTCGGCCACGCCCGGCGGTTATGCACTGCGAAATTATAAGTTTGTTCGTTATTATTTGTTTATTTTAGCACATGTATGTTGGGCAGGCGTCAGGAATGACATTCGGCCTGCAAAATGCTGCCCAGATAAGGCCATCCGCCGTCGTCCCATGTACAACGAAAAAGAATGTTTTGCAAATGTTTCTCGTTGGCTTCCTGTGAAATAATAGGATTTTGCAGAACAATTTTGAAAGCATGGTTTTTTTATTTTGCACGTAACCACGGCCTGATTTCAAACTGAGTGGGAAATAACAGCTGAAACTGTCGCGTGTATATTCAGTTTATCTTTTCTTTTTTCTTGTAGTCATTCTTTGCTGGCAGCCTGTTTGCTGAACTGTCTGTGTTTAGTGATCCATACCACGCCTTTCGTTAGTTGTACAAACTCATGCATATACCCTTAGAGTGAGACGCGCACACCAGCGTGCTAATAATCAACTTATGAACGTTGTTTGCACACAGGTTAGATAAAACTTTTTCTGCAGTTGTATATGCCAGTGTGCATATGCAGTAGGTGCAATGACGTCATTGCCGTTATGAGTCATCATGTACACAGAAGGAACGAACGAACGACGGAAACACGGACAGAACGACCAATCTCTTAATCTCCTCCAATGTTCACTACGTTCACACTTGGCGGAGATGATTAACGAAATCTATATTTGCTGCAGGCATTCTCAGCGTTTGTCCGTGTCCCAAATTGTGTTTGCCGCCGGAGCTCTACCCTGGACCCCGCAAGTTTGCTGCCCTTTCTCCAAGAACCCAACCCTATTTCTCCGCCTTTGACCTCAATTTTTGGCCCTTTGATCAGCGGTTTTATGCAGTTCTAAATACTTCTTTTCTTTTGAAAGCCCTGCACAGATGAAAATTAGTCACTATGAACATAACACAGTTTGATTGATTAATTGATTGACTGTGAAACAAGTGGAAAAACTGCTCCCGTGATGTTGAAAGTCCTTCTTTCCAGGATCTAGTTGGTGAAAGTACGAAAGTCCCGTGGATGTCGAGTAGCCATACAGCGTTTGATGTTTATGTTTGTATATATGACAGGACGGAAGCACGGCGATGTCTGTGGCGATGGAAGCTGGAAATAGCGACGTCGGAGTGCTGCTGTATGCCCACGAAGAACGACTCAAATCGTCATCGGTACTGGTGCCGTATTGTCATAGGATTCTACCAGTGACAATGCTTAGTACATGTACCGAGGGATTCTTGCGCGATATGACGCTACATAAATGTGTTTTGACTAGTGTTTGAATTGTGAAAAATTTCCAGGGGGTTGAACTTTTTGACTGTTGGAGTTCGACCAAAATTGTGATGTAAATCCTATGTATACACTATACAGCATATAGCTGACCCCCAGTACATAGTTTGACAGTGTGTGTTAGGGGGGTTGAGAAAACAGTTGGGAGTTCAACCCTTCCGCCCCCAGCAATTCAAACATTGGCTTTGACTGATTAATTTCAATAATTTGATTGATTATTGATTGATTATTGATTGATAACAGAGTAAATAGAGAAACTGCTTCATCGACGTCAAAAATCTCTTTTTCCAGAATCCAGATCGTGAAAATGCGAGTTTTCAGGAACAGTGTAAACATTAGCTTGAATAAGCCAATGTCTAGAGTGAGAATATTTCTTATCCCTTAACTGGTAAAGTGTTCAGACTGACTCATTTCGGCCTACTGCTACCAGAGAGGGCGTATTAGCTATTGTAATTTTGTCCATCCGTCTGTCTGTCTGTCACGTCCCGGTACCGTTCCAAGACCAGGTGACATAGAGACTTCGGGTTTTCATCATATAATAGCTTAGAGTCTCTAGTATTTCGCGACAAAATTTCATGCCGCTGGGTTAAAGGGGTCCCCACGAACAAGGGGGCGAAATGGTGCCACCCCCCTTTAATAAGGCGTTAATCTACCGCTATTGACTCGTCTAATGTGAAAATGGTTACAGATAGGCACAGACATGGTGCTTATCATAATAAGCGCTGGCAACGAGCTTTTTAGGAATGTCAACATCGATGACCTTGAATGACCTTGAACCCCCAAAATAGGGGGTTTTAGTGAATTTTTCGTGATTTCGGATTGTGACACGTTTTTCAAGAGTGAATTGTGCTGAAATGGCTGGAGATAGACCAAGACAACCTGCATACGAAATTTTCAGCATTGAATGTAGGGGGCGAAATAGTGCCACCCCTCTTTAATAAGGCGTTAATCTACCGTTATTGACTCGTCTAATGTGAAAATGGTTGCAGATAGCCACAGACATGCTGCTTATCGTAACAAGCACTGGCGAAAACCTTCTTCGGAATGCATCGATGACCTTAAATGACCTTGAGCCCTCAAAATAGGGGTTTTTAGTGATTTTTTGCGATGTTTGGCTGCAAATAGAAATAGACCAAGATTATCTGCGAACAGCAACTGCTATAGGCTCTCGCGCGTCTCGTGAGCATTAGCTCAAATTTCTTGTTTTTGCTGATGTCTATCATGAATACACCGTTGTTTTCAGTAGTTATCGACTGTCACTGCTTAAAGGCTTTGTCTCCGAAAGAAATGTTCTGCTGCAAATGTGGCTTTTAACCGATGATTCCATTTAACCCTCTAAGTCGCTCACTAATGGTTGAAAACAGCAGAAAAATTCAACTCTATTTTGTTTTGTTTCAGGGAAAGCGCCGACACAAGCGAAGGTCGCCGACACTGAAGAGATGATGTGATAAACACCGTGAACTATCGACAAACGCTTCAAACTGTTTGTCCGTTTATCAGTTGAGAAAGGTGAACGGCATAAACGACAAATGCACAAGTAACTAGAAGCGATCAGAAATTTCAAACATCGGCCTAGACTAGTGTTGTCACCTGGCGAACACAGCGGAGTCTCAGTTCACCCCCTACATACTGTGTCTCATAATGGCAAAGAATTGTGAATGATCTAGAATTCATAAAAGAATCCGAGTGTCACGAAAATCTGACCAGTTCCTTTCTGACCTAGTCCAAGCACTTCAAACAATTCGTCAAAACCCGTACTTTTTGAGTTATGTTGGATACAAGCAGAAAGTCCCAGAAAACACGACCTTAGAGGTAGTGAAGGTGGTGAATTGTTGATGTCATTTGCACTCGCAAGCTGATGAATTTGTGCGGATCACGCATGTAATTAAAGCGATTGGTGGACAATGCCGTATCATTAACCACGGCACAACATATGAGCAGTGTATACTCCGGGCAAGTGGCTCATTGAGGTGGAGGCAACCTGCCATGACCCCCCTCGACGCTGAAAATTTGCACAGTTTTGTTCGTATGCACTCAGGTCTCGTTAGTTATGCATGTAGCTACCAGCTAATTCGATTGTTTTAATTAATTACGTAAGTAAATAAGTAAGTAAAATCCTGTATATTGCGCATTGCCAGCCACTGGCCGAATTGGAAGCATTTGTGTTAGCCGCGCACCAGAGGGAACTGAAATAAGTCTGGTGGAAACAGTAGGTTTTTACGCGCGACAGCAAGTACTGCTGTAGCGCGTCTTAGCCATCGCAATTATGTCTGTCTATCTGTCCCACTGTCTGTCCGACACAAGGGTGGATCAGTCAAAAACGGTGCAAGCTAGGATCACCAAATCTTCACCATCCGCTGCCTGGAAGACTCTAGTTTCAGGATCAGTGACGCTTTTCCGTAAATTCGAAAGGGGTCACCCCAAACGAGGGCGCTAAATGAGAGGAGGTAGGAAAAATTATCTATTTTTAGCCAATATTGGAATTCATGCACTGGATATGGCGCTAGTCGTCATCCGCCGTCGAGTCCGAATGAAACATCGCTGTGAGCTTAGATTTCGTTCGCACCTGGCCTTCACATATGCATCGCTGTCGCGCGTTCCCCTTTGCATTAGCTGGGCTTTTCTTGCAAGAAGTTACTGTTTTCGGTGCAAGTAATTTTACTGCATGTACCGGTATAATTTATTTCAGATGTGGAGTTAGAATTCTACTGGCTTTGCCCATAGATTTCAGTTGAGTTATTATATTGAACTTGTACTAAAAATATTGCGCAAAAAACGCCACAAACGTACAGGCCGTTTCTTGTTCCATTAAGATTATTGTACAGTTTTCTTGACTGTGTGTCATCAGCTTAAGATGTGCCAGTTTATAATGTATGTATATCGTAAAATTGTGAAATTTTGGTTAGTTCGGCGAATAACGCGCATTTTGCAGTGCTGTAGGGTACACTAAGTGTAATATTCTGAGATTTGAACTTACCTGTTTGCTCGCATGTGCTGTGATAGACAGAATCATATCATGAATTGGTGTTATCGTATTATTGCCAACTGTAGCCCAGACATTGGCGTTGTCAGCCGCTGTGAGGTGGCCTACTATTGTCCTACATGCAGGGTGGCTCATAAAGAACTGGAATACACATGTTTAGGTAGATAGAGCAGTTAAGGAGGTTTACAAACGATTAGCTTCGATCAATGCAGTGAATACCTGTTATGGGTCATTAAGGTCAGCCACCCTTCGCTGCAATAGTCGAGGCTAAATCTAATCTTCTCTAAAACATTCAAGTTAAAGCACATCTGCTCTACTTGTTTACTTGTTTGGCTGGCAGCACGTGCTATTCAGGCTTGACTTCTGACAACTTTTTCATGAGCTGTTTTTCAGTTCGCTTTGGAGCTATATTTAACTGTATCTCGGATTAGCGATGACGTGAGTGTGTAATGTTGTGGTTTCACATATATTACTCGTCGATTCACATTCCACGCTTTGTGCCTATCTTTCACTCGCTGTTTATTGCACGCATTTCGTATTACCATTGTGTGTTACCGTGGCTTAACATTAAGTATTCATTTCACGTAGTTTTGTGCCCCCGCAGCAAGTCTTAACGACGTTTCTCTGTGTAACTAACTATATTACTGTCGCATTTGCTGCAGTTTCGGTGTGTAATTGATCTAACCGCGCGGTGACTGTCGTCTTTCAAGCGAATATTCGGCTACTGTTAATACTACTACTAGGCTACGCATCATGCGTGGCGGTGTTTTAGCGGGATAAGCGTCGGCAAATTTTTTTTGCAGCGTGCTTACCGCATTTGCACAATTTTATGCCCTTTTTCAGACAATAAGAAATATTGTAAAACCCACACAAATATTTTAGTTTTTTTTCCGGCTAGTTTTACCGTCGCGCTTTATGCTTTGCTCTAGCCTATTATATGTGTAGGCGCACTAAAATGTAGGGTGCTTGCTGCTTGTCTCCCTGTTAGGGCCGAACAAATTTTCTAACTCACGTGAACAAAAACTTGGCTTTTTTGTACCTCAGGATCTACCAAAATGTGCCATTTTGATGTAAAAGTAATCAAAAATTGTCCGAGAGACAAAGTCCCCTTTTTGATTGTTCCTCCATGCTCCAAATGTTCGGTGCTTTATGGGGTGTTTGCACGATCCAGCAAACGTCCAGCAAACTTCCAGCAAATGTATTCAAAATACACGTGCTAATGCTGGACGTTTGCTGGATCGTATAAACACCCTATTAGGCGTCTCAGTTTTGTCGCGTTTCGTTGCATTACCGGTCACCCTGTGTTTGCAAAAGGAACTCTGCGTGCGCGTCTGATTACATTTTCAGTTTTAAAGTTTTTTTCACGCAGTTTAGGCCCCCTATCTTCCATGCTGCGAAACTACAACGATGCGAACTTACATTGATGCTGATGCTGAAAAACTGAAACTGCTCACTTAATCACGCGATCATACGTGTATAGTTTTTGTATAATTAATTAAGTACCGGCGCATTATATTGTAATGCATACCACGCCACCGACTTGAACTTTGTAAACGGAATAACGACACACACTTGTAACATTTAATTTGCTTTTTGTTTCTAGTGGTCACGTTTCGTTGATTTTATTTAAAGTATATAGAGCTACGAGTCCTGACTTATCACATCTATTTCCTGTGATAATTAAGATAATATGAAAATAGGCTTATTGTGTACAATCCTGTGAAGCGTTTTATTTTACGACAACTCTTAGACATCATGATATCTTTATTTGGTCCAATGTTACTCTTCCGAAAAACGATAACAAACACAAAGCAGCTAAACTCACATAGGCCTATACTATACGAAAATCAAATATTTTTTCTAGCCTTTCGTTAAAAACTTGACGTTCCGACATTAGCTAACGACTGTGACGAGTCGACATTCATTTCTGAAGAAAGCGTCAACCGATGTCGAAACTCCTCACTCATTCATTAGGCCTACTTACTTTTTTGCGGGACACGGTGTACAAGCGCCTAATAAAAGATCGTTGCATGCACATTCCGTTGCGTCAATAATACGTTTGCGTGCACAATACGTTTTTACTTAAGTTAATTTAAAAAAGTGGTCGGACAAACAGTCGTATCGAAAGCCAAACCGCGGTGCAAGTTATTGAGTCTATAGCGACTGACGGTGCGGTGGTCATTTAGGTGACGGTTGTTGGTGTCGGCTGCTTCATATTCGCTGAATGAATGTTTAATGTGTCCCGTGCTGATCATCCGACGCCTCGATTGTTAGCAATAAACATGCCAGCCGAAATGTGGCCTCACCGGCATTAATATTATCTTGGAGCAACAATTCGCATCAACGCCAATAATCGCCGTTTTGCTCTCAATATCTGCCAGTCGCTTTTCGTCTTTTATGATCGTCCGTCTCTGCACCGCGAGGCAGTTCTGGTAGGCTGGTTCCCAACTGGCTTTTGAGCTAAAACCGATCTGATCTCTGCTAACACAGCACGTTAATATGCGGCCGCCCCACATAGGCCACATTGCGCGTCTGGTCGGTCCGTCTGTTTGTCCGTCCGTCAGTTCTGTACGGGCATTTGAAGGTCAAAAATAAAAATCAAGATTGGCACACGTAAACGTTTCGCGGGCGAGAATAACCGGTTTATCAACTTTCAGTTTAAAGTGTGAAAGGTCGAGGTCGGGGGTCACCGGAGGTCGAAAATCTCGAGCAAATATCGATTATCTCACGTAGTCGCAGCTCGTGCGATGATCCAATGTACTCCACCTAACCCGTGTTTGTAGTGGACCTAGCAGTGATTTGTATTACTTAGGCCACTTTAAAAATCCCATAGGCCCATAGTGATTGACTGATTGGCGCGCAATATGCGCTGAGACGCTCAGCAACTAAAGAGGGACGCCCGCACATTCATGCCGTCACTCGGCGTCGACATCTCGTCCTGAGACACATGCATCGATTACGTCGAGACGAGACGCAACGTTTTAGTACTAAGAGCCAACTCGGCCGCCGCGCTGCGTGGACGCTATATATAGACGGATGGCATCGGCGAGTGGATTGGAATTGTGGAATGAAGATCGATGTCTTAGCAAGGCACGGAGTGGGTATACTGTAGACAGATATCGCCCGAGAAACATCTAATATATGTTCCGCCAACACTACAAGTAGGTCAAAGGTCAAAAGCTTAGAAGTGGTGTAGTAGGCCTACAGCTCTTTATGGGAAACCCACATCGCAGAGCTACGGAGAGTCATCTGCCATATTGCGGTGTAACCTGCCACTCAACACAAGTGGACGCGCCCCGCCTTAACCCCAGCCAGACAGGCCGGTGCTCGAGTTATCTACCCCGAAGGGATGGAAGGCTGAGTTGACCTTGGTGTTGGTTATATACCGAAATGGTTTACCTGTCCGCAGACAGTCACCCATTGAATTAAGCAGTAACCACTTGATAGCGACCCGAGTCACCGACCACGAGTCGAACCCCCATTTTACCACCTGCCGTGACGTCACCAAGCCAGCTGCCATCTAAGTAAGTAGGTCTCTATTAAGTAAATTTATGGAGCGCACGTTGTCGGCAAGAATAACGTAAAAGCGACAACAAATGTTATACGATGTTTTATGGGTTCAATATGCTAAAGTGTTTCGATACAGGATTTGTAACAATGTTCTGCAAAATTACAATTTTTACCTAAAAACTGCAATAGGGATGCCGGTGTTCGCGGTTGCGCGGCGTGCGTCGTGTTGTTATCTTGGATCCTGTCACTTTCCTGATATGGCATTCGTCAAATCCCGGTTTGATCGTTACAGTGCTTCCGGTCAGTCGCGCTACACGCAGCTGCCATCTAGACCACACACATAGTAGCAGGCGCAACGTTGTCCTATCCATTATATCTGCGTTGCTGTCATGGCCGAGCAGACATGGGAAAGAATTTAAGCCGGGGGTGGGGTATCGAGGGCGTGAGTCTGTCCCCGAAGACCTGTAACAATGCGGCGGCGTGTGGGCGGCCAGTCCGCACCAGGACACTTTGGTATGATTTGAGATATGAATTCAATGCGACGATTGAGTACGCTTATGCAGGACATCGGATGGACAAGCTTATAATATCCGGTAGAGATTCGCGGATGCTTTTGTAAGTCAAGCCTCGAAAGTCAAGGGGTGACCGGGACATTTATTTGGGCGGCGGGGCATTTTTCCTTTCGTTGCATTTGCATTGCACGTCGTGCAGGCCCAATGCGACTGAGTGGGCGATGGTATGCATGCAGGCTGCACCGCGGATTCAATTAGCACCAGAAAACAGTAGTTCAAGACTGCATAAGGAGCTGGAGTAAGACTATCAAAGTATCACAAACCAATCAGCTGTAATGTCGTGGTCATGCAGGTCGTTAGCAAATAGCAATATGTTGCAATGGCATAGCAACAATGTGGAAAAACGTGCTGCAATACTAATTGCAATTATTTTTTGCCAATTAAGTATACTGCAGTAGTAGGCTGATAATTGACGGCCAAAATAAGCCGTCTATCTTTAATCAAAAAAAAATTATATATTTCCTACAGGGAGAGTCAGATTTAGGCTATAATAGCCTATCTGACGTTAGCTGTCAGGTTTGCAATGCAATCATTGCAGGTGACTGACAGGTAAATATGCAGCGAGGCTACACGACCACCACCAGCAGCAGCAGCAGCATCAAATTTTATCTTCTGCATCAGTATAATAATGGCACGCGTCACGACACTTCGTCTGCTCTGTTCTCAGCTATTTCTATAATTATCATCGTCACCTTGGGCCGTTCTACATATACCGTCAATCCACATGCGTTAATTGAGTCTTAGATTACATTGTGCTCCGTAGGCCTATAGTATATACTGGCATACAATTACGGTTAACCTTCTGTGTGCATAATACCAGTTATGTCAGACCTTGGCTGCCGTAGCCTAATTGGTTTTGACGCTGAAAGCGTTAAGCGCGACTGTTCGGCCATTCATTCAAGTGTTACGTTATTATGCGGCCGCCGTCATAATAAGCCGCGCATTGCCTGCCTTGTCCGTCCGTCAGACGTCGCGAAAAACCACGGAGACGTTGGACCAACGACATCAAACAATGAACAGAATTGCAAATCGTCTTCAGCGTGCAAAGACAGTTGCGTTGTGTGGAGATCCTCGATGCCCGTGTCCACAACCTTCGCTCGTCAGACATGAAGATGGGCAAAGGCAAGGTAGAGGCGATGTATACCTGTCAACCAATCATTCAATCAATCGATCTGTCACTCAGTCAGTCAGTCAAAGCTCATTCGTCCGAGTGAAATGAAATTCTTTTGTTATTTTTTAGTTGAAGACGGTGAATAATCGTCGCCGACTGGTGTACACAACGTCACCCACTCACTTAGACGTTGACCGCCTTCAATGCGTCACTCACAGAACCATGCAATTTCCAGGAGTAAACCTTCCTTCCTTTCAGCTGGCCACTCCAGCCAGTCAGCCGGAGGTCGGCATGGTGACTCATCAGTCGTCATCGTGTGGCGCCAAAAGACGCAGCACCGCCAGCATGCATTGCAGACTGCTGTACCGCCGACGCCATAGCAGCTTCATCGATTGGCTTCAGAGGCTGAGGCGTCCGGATCCCTGGAATTTTGCTTCCACTCTGTGCCGCAAGTTCGTTATCAGAGCCGCTGTTGGAAGCTCGTCAGTGGCAGTGATGTAAATAAGAATTTTTTTCAAGAGCAATGTTGCATCAAATGTTTTAACGTATTGATGCTGAGAATTTGTGATTATCAATTTTCGTCAGAGAATATGTAGACCTACGTAATTGCATGCTATTCGGTCGATGCTAGTCGATAGTAATTGTAATAACACAATTGTTTGACTTTATTCTCTCCATAACTAGTTAACTGTTCTCAAAATATTGACTATTAATTAAAAAGTCTTAGGTCTAATTCCCAAAAACAAACAACGAAAAGCTGTCTGGTTGTAGCCACTAGCCAAACAGCGTCAGACGGAAGAAAGTGCATTAGCAGCACTTTTGTAAAATCTTAATATTGCATGAAAATGTCCAACTTTTTTAGATATTGCAGAACTCAATGGTCGTCAATTCTGAAGCCGGTAAAAAAATTTAAGAGAAATTGCATATGCTACAAAGTGTAAAGATGACTGCTGGTTAAATTATTATGGTGATACGGCTGCCGTATGTGTAACAAAACCTATATAGGCCCCAGCTAGGCAAGGGCATGGCAACACACTGTTGTTCTACCATATGGACGTTTTCGAAGCAACTGCAAACATCTCTTCAATTTTCACCGACAGTGTCCTCCGGCCATTATCTCTCCTACAGAGCGGATCTGGGTCCGTCTGAACTTCCCGGGCATGCAGACCTCTCTGCCATGAGTTGGCAGCAGGCAGTGACTGGACCCCCTAAAGCAAGCCAGCAACCGAGCAGTGTGAAGTGACTGACTGTACGTCCGCCAAGCACACACCGGCACCGCGATCGATGGCACACTCTGCGAGCACTCCATACATGCACTCTGCCGCACCCTGCAGTAGGCGACTCTCATTTTCCTACCAGACACTGGCTGGAGTATAAGCTTATAGATGTTAGTCTTTCCAAACTCAAACAAAAACTGTCTCCAGCTGCAGTATGGTCGGCATAGGAGATATTGCATTCTGGCACTGTGTAAAACAAAATAGCTCAGTTGTGACAGAGAATGTCATGGGCGGCGCTATAGGATTCTGAAGCTGAGGGGGCAACAGGGGTAAGGGCCAGAGCACAGAGGCAACAGTTTTTTTGTGGTGGGCCAAATGTCGACCTTTATTTCAGTTGTTGTGAGCATCAATAAGATGTAGCGGGGTTTAGGGGCAGAGACCCTGGTAGGGAAGTCAGGGGGCAAAGCCACTTTTAGCTTTTGAACGTGCAATGGAAGCTGCAAATTTGCCTGCTTGTTAATATTTGAAAACGCAAAAAAATCATAGATATCGGTGTTGTCTTGCAAAAATGACGTTTGGCACTTTATCACCATCAAAATTTTTTTCTTGGGGGCAGCCGGAGGGCAAGGGCAAGGGCACGGGGGGCGCAGCTGCTCCTCCCCCTGCTCCCCTCTAGCATCGCCCACAGAAAAAGCCGCACGACGTTCCGCGTATTATGACTGTGAAACGTTACGCATGAGGTTGCAAAACGTGACGGGTTAAGCAACTCGCATGAGTCGCATCTACAAAATTTGCTGCTCCAGGAACAGACAGGTGTCGAGCCACTGTCTGCAATATCTGCACTGTGTCTTTCGCTCGGCTGCAGTTGCTGGGTTGTGATGATTCATGGAGCTGGCGACGGTCCTGAGGCAGTCGCCTGCCTCTCAGCCGTCCGACCGAACGACTGCCACATGCGACGCCTTCTTCGTCCGCCGTTGCATGTCAAGAGACGCTCTATGCTTACTTATTATGCGGCCGTTTTAATATAAGGCCGGTGACTGTGAACAAGTAAGAACGGGGTGGAATTTTTTTTAAAAACTTCTATTTTTATGCCATAATGTATGTAATTTTACACAGAAACTCGTAAAAACAAATTGACACACTAAATAATACCCATGAAAAATAAAGCAATTATATTGCAACTGCAGCTTTGCGAACTAAACGCAAACAGCTTTTTGAGTAGAACATTTATAGCGAACTGCACTAATATTTTTGAAGGTCTAATACAAATTTTAGATACATGTACGTAGGTTGTTTCTAGGAACGGACGGAAACCGGAAGCGCATTGTTGGCTACGACGAGCTGAGCAATTGATGGCGTATAGGTCGGTGCGCGCTGTGTGCGGGCGGCTGGGCGTGGGAACGCTGCCATACAGCTGCAGCTCATTCGCCACCGTGCTCTGCTCTGTCTGCGGCGTAGCCTACAGTCTGTCGTCCAAGCCTCGCGCACCCCAACGAACGACACTACCACTACCACTACACGGAACTCTTCGTATCTATATACATTTAAGACTTTTTTGACCATCAGCAGCTGGTCAGCGTCGTGGTGAGTCGGATGATGTGTGTTGGGTGGCCGGTGTCACCGGCACGGCGGCACAGTGGTGACTGACGTAGGCGTGCGTCACACACTAGTCAGCTGCTGCCTGCTAGGCCGCCGATGCTACCGTCGTTGGTTCTGCTACTTCACGCCATCAGCAGTCTGCTTGTCTTCGCCGTCCTCATGTTTCCGCTATCCGCTCGTCGTAAGTACCTGCCGTAAAGCATTTTTCTCCCACCTGTATCTGATTTTTGTTAGCTGACCGTACTGACGTAAGTTCGTAACGGTCAAGCTTATGGTACCGTTGGTACGAGTTGTCGTCTGTCGTCTGTCTGTCTGTCCGTCTGCATCGAATGTACTTTGGCTAACGGGTAGGTCTTAGGGGAAAATTTGTACACGAATAATTAGCTACGTTTTTTTAAACATAGGCATGCAAAATTTCAAATTGGGGTTGAATGGAGGGCGGTCAGGAAATTCAATGGAAAACTGGCCATATCTCGGAAACGGTGACAGATACGGCCAAGGTTACTAATAATCACCAATAGAAATTGGCATACGCTCTGTCAGTCGAGATGGAATTCATTGATCTTGGATGACCTTGAAGGCCTTTACGCGCTATTGCGGCTAAACAGTGCGAGATAGGGCCTATAGGTTGCTATTGATCACTAATAGGAAGTCGCATATTGGTTTCCAAATGACCTAAAAATCATCGACCTTGGACGACCTTGAAGGTCATTGACAACCGGTACGGTCGGCGATTCTAGCGACAGCTGGGCTTCTTGTTCTTTTACCTGTATCTGATTTTTGTGTCTTTCTGTCTTTGTCTGTTTGTTGTTGTCACTGCTTGTTTCTCTCTGCTTGAGTGGCGAAATAAACGTTCATATTGTCTGTATTAATTACAGCACTGGTGGAATGGGTAAGCGAGTACGCAGTACAAGCTTATACTGTACCAGTCCAGACGGTGCTATGACATACTTGAATTTCGCCCATATAGCAGAAGTCTCTGAACGTCTGTATATGTAGTCACACTGTTGTTTGCCTTATGACGCACTATACGTGCAGCTGGAATTTGTGAAAATGGTACCAGTGCGAACTGGATGTGGTTCAAAGCTGCACAGAGCACTGCAGATCACATGCAACTTGGAGTTCCGTGGGGCTGTTTTGACGTTGGTCTATTGTTGCAGTTATACAGTTATATAGTTATGCCGGACGGGGCTTCTTTTAAGATTTTTTCAGAACTACACAAGTACTGAGGTTCGGAGGGCCGAAAATCGAGACCGAAGGTTGAGAGTGGAGGTGGGGTTCTTTGGGAAAACAGCGAGCCCTCTTTCCGCCAGGTATGGGATCTGGGGAGTGCTGTAAGCTCTTCCAGCGCCACAGACATAGTTTTGGGCGCGAAAAAGCTCCATTAAGTAGCAGGTACAAATGTCGTTAGTTTTGCTGCACAAAGTTGCATTTACAGGTGCACAAGTGCATTTTAGAACTGCGGAACTAACATTGATGCGGCGGTCGTCTTGTATAGCTTCCCACCTGGCTAGACTAATGCTGAAAAGTGACCCTGTATTTCACTTTGTCCACACTTGTAAAACTTTGAACAATCAGTGCCACTGGCTTTTCAGAAAGGTCGTTTTGTATTCTGCAGAGTGTCGCAAAGCTCACCGTTCGTCGACAGATTTTCTCGAGCGTGGGTTAGCTTATACCCCGTTTACACGATGAAGCTGGCTCGACGAGCTGGCTCTACAGGGTGGTCCAGCTAAAGTGAAGCCAACTTACTTTTACTGGTAACATTTGAATGCATAGGTAAAATACCTAACCTGGTTACGCCATCTGACGAACAATATTAAATTTTTATGATTCCCAATGTGTGTGTCTGAACTGTCATCACATTTGCAAAAAAATCATTAAATTTTTTCTTATGCATTCAAATGTTACCAGCAAAAATGTAAGTTGGCTTTACTTTAGCTGGACCACCCTGTAGTTAGCTGGACAAGCCAGCTCGAACTAGAGCCAGCTCGATGTTTGCTCGATGTTTGCTTGATCGTGTAAACGGGGTATTAGGCTCCGCTACTGTGATGGCTGCCCACGCATGAGAGTCAAGCGCATCAAGATTTAACGAGTTCCTCGACAGGGCATCTTTTGCCGTGATATCGTAGGAGTTGATATGCGTGGGACAGCCTGAGTAAACAAACGAACATAATCGACAACTGCGAGTCAATAGTTTTTACATTTTTTTGATATTTTTGTTCATATTATATATAGCGTTTTATTTTGGAAAGTAACGTTGCATCACTGCGTAGGAGAGTGGTCGTCGAAAACCATAGAAAAAACGTCCGGTGCTAACGATAGGCCTACTGCTGTTAGATCTACGTTGGCTCGACATTGTCGGCTTTTATGTAAGTCTGACCGTTACATTATTGTCAGTTTTGGTGATCTTATCTTAGTTAATGTTTATATGCCATGTGCCTCTGTTAGTGG
>Ga0056128_1000463_pt1 | contig 36399 bp, 25 predicted proteins | sample WorMetLIZISLAND2_FD_71113 | JGI IMG/M metagenome (GOLD analysis project Ga0056128, IMG submission 71113) | Marine gutless worms symbiont microbial communities from Max Planck institute for Marine Microbiology, Germany - Olavius geniculatus... ...
TTTATCCAACCCAAGCACAGTAAACTACCCGTAAATAGCATTAATACAATTTATAAAACTGACATAATTGTAAAACTGTTCATCATTAGAGGTGCACGGTTGGTAAAAATAGTAACTATGTAGTGGAATATTGTTGTTTAATTTGCGAAGCATTTCCTCGATTTGATTTTATTCAATAAGGCTGACAGCCATTGAGTTATGGGCGCCCGTCCAAAATAGGATACCCTGATTTGTGCAATATGACGTACCTCAGAAAACTCACAATGATGTTTCTTAGTTGTTTTTCAGATTTTTTTATGTGAACGTTTCAAGTAAGGGTTGGGGTCAGACTTAAGGTTAAAGATAGGGTTAGCTAGGGATAAAGTTAGGGCCATGTATGAGGCTAGGGCTATAGGTTGATCTGGTTTATCCGCGCAACCGTTATCGAAAATGTAAACAGAAACTGGCTTCCCTGTGATATATTAGTGTTGCACTGCAATTATTTAATAAAGTACTGAACGCTTATGAAGTCGATACATTTTAAAATCGTTAATTCTATTTTCAGTTTGGCGAACTGATAAGAGCAATGCAAAATTTACTACTTTCAGTTCGGGGAAAACGCATAATGCCCAATGCCGGTGGGCCACTGCCATCCTGCCACCATCACTGTTGAGCGCCAAAGTGGTCTCACAACACTGCGGCCACCGATACCTCCAGACTTACGTTGTCGACAGTTGACAGCCTGGTAGGACTAAAGTGTAGCAGAAAGTTAATTAACTAACCAATTAAGCTGAAGTAAATATACCCAAGTAGCGCGCATACAATTTTAGGTTTAATAATAATAATAATAATAATAATAATAAGTGAACATTTATATAGCGCACTATCATTTCGAAGAAATCGCTAGTGCGCTTATGCTTAGGCCTAAGTTTACGAGCAGGCCATTAAGCCTATGGTCCAATTCTGCAAATGTTTAGCTAAAAGCAAACTGAAAGCATTTTTACGTCCGTTTTTTCAATCTATCAATACACTTTATAAAGATATGAATAAGTATTGTGGTGCTTAATCATTTTTCAGTCCATCTTGTATAATGAAAGAACGTCGTCCTGCACAAGTCATGGTAGATCGGGTCACTTTCCACCTGTAGTAATCGTAAACTCGCAATTAAAGGTCCTAATATTTGTTAGTCTAGAATTTGTGAATCCATTCACCATCTCTAATGCAGTACTGTTGGCAGCGTGAAATTAACAGCAGCGCATCCGCCGAACTTCTTTTAGTAAATTCTGAGTCTTTTGACTCACAGTTCGGCAAACTGACGATAGTAATTTTGGTCTTCAATCTTTCTGTTCGCCGAACTGACCGTAGCACTGTGCTTTTAAAATAACTGCACAGTTCACAATTAAAACATTACAAATAAATGCTAAGATTCATTATGAGTCTGCTGAGGTACGTCATAGTGCATAAATCAGGGTATTCTATTTTGGACCAGCGCCAAGCTGTTCTTGTACAAGGGACCGTGAGCACTCCACTCGTACGAGTGAAGCAGTACGAGCCGTAAGCCGACACCCGGACTCGTATTCGTATTCGTGTATGTGAACGCAGCCTGACTCTGCTTGATGCCAAATAACTTTGAGCCGTGTTATTATTTACTACTAATAACGCGAATAATTTATGCCAAAAAAGAATGAATGACTCAAGATCAGGACGCACCTGCCCTGGCAATTGAGTCAGCGTCTATTACCGGACAGCCCAAGTCAGCAAACATACGAGCTACTGTGCTTTTGCCAGACGCAATTCCACCCGTCACTGCCACCAAAAACATTTTAATAACGAAAAATCCACAAATGCCGTGTTTACTGTTTACATTTCGTTCAACAAAGTCAACTGTCAACACATGTCCAGTCAGCAATAAATAAGTAAATTATTACGCCACGATCGATCACTCAGTCACTTGAGTCACTTTCCGCAGGCGCAGGCCATCTTTACGGTTTTACCTAAGTCACAATCATCTTTTATTTTATATTTATATTTATATTATTTAGTATATGTTTAGTATTTGTTTTTATTCAGTATATGTTTTCATGTTGCTGATTGACGTATAGGCCTAAATCAGTCAGTAAAAACTGAGCAATTTAATGCAGCTTAGATTTGACGTTTCGTTAACCACAGTTAGGCCTACTTGCCACAGCCAAGTTTTACCTTATTGTACTGAATACTGCGAATAGCGCTGTTATACACAGGTACTAGGCGAGGTGAAGTTTGACTTTAGTCTAAGACCAAAGTCTTAGCGGCGCAACAATAATCTCGCTCAGTGTTCGTTGTTATCGTTTCAGTTAGGCATAGCCTATTTTATAAGCCATATAATAAGCCTATCTGGTATGATGATACACATCTAAAGACAGCATGCGCGAAGCCCGCAGAAAAATACAAGATAAACAACATTTAAGCCTACTTATATGCAATGCTATTATGCTATCATGCTACGCATTTACCCTGCTATGAACTATGAAAGCACTCTGCTTATACTTATCTCCGGCGAGCAGGTTATGTTTTGGATTTGTCTGTTGCCTATGCGTGTCGTGATAACTGAAAAAGGCAGCCTATGTATCAATCGATTTTAATGAACATTTTAGACAATTGAATATCATTCAATTATACTTAATAAGAAATGGTTAGATTTTACTGGCGACCGGATTCTGTTGCGAATTTTGGATTATTTATGACTTGTTAACCATTAGGGCGCAAACTGAGACTCCGTTGTGTTCGCCAGCTGGCAGCACCAGTCTTGGCGGAAGGTTGAGAGCTCCGGTCGCTTCCAGGCCACTGTGTGCTGCTATCTGACCATTGTAAAGTTATTGTCAGTGACTGATTAGTTTTTGGCAGCGGTGGAATTTTATTTGTACGAACTGATGTCGTATAGCTCAATGTCTGATGGTGAATGAACTGCAGTGATGTATCAGATTCTGCTTGCAACGTTACTGGCCGTTTGCGTCATTGATTACGTCAGCTGTGATGTCGCACAGGTTCCAGGTTAGATTAAGACCTGCAGAAATGAATGTCGTTAAACAGACTGTCAACAGTCGCACTATAGCCTACGTATAGGCTAATACGTACTAGGCATAAAAATAAATTTAAATTCGTTTTTCCAAATTTCTGTTCAGCTGCTCAGAAAGCAAAAAAATATATAGCTTTACATGGATTGATTATGTTTTTCCTGTTTTGCAATATGTCTGTTATTGCAAGTCCTATATTTTGTTCAATTTTAGTCTAAACATGTAGTTACGTAAGAAGTTGCAAAATATTGTCAAGTAGGCTAACACTTAGTGCTAGCAGTTACAGGTTTATGGCAATAAAGATTTTACTGTGTGATTCCATGTAGCGGATGACGCTTCATAGCTCTGAAATGGCTTACATTGAAAGCTATAGACAACACTGTTACCTTTAAATGTCTTTGGCACTTGCATTCTTTGCGGTAATTAAAGTCAACGTTTTTGTGCGTGCGATGTTACAGTGGCAGTTTACGATCAAGCCGAGCTTCTGCCTGTGCCGATGACGTCACCACCCACCAGGCAGGAAGCGCTGACGACCCTGAGACGTCAGCTGGACATCTACAGACAACTTGCTGCCAATGCCAGCGCCCAGGTGCGACCGTACTGGCGAACATCGCTAACGGTTTGATAAAACGTTTACATAATTATGGCAAAACGAGGTGAATATGAAAGAAAATGGCATTCTTAAACGTGGATCTAATGGAAACGTGAATTTAAAAGGAGTCACGTTTTTCATTTAACGCTTATAAACTTTTTATTTTGAGAATAAACAGCGCGTTTTTAACGTTTTTCATTAAGTAAGTACGTTGTGTCTTTTCAATAGCAAAATTGCCCTTAAATATGCAATGCAGTATTTAATGTCCAGGCAATAAAACGCGACAGAATACAATGCAGATTATGTAAAACATGCTAATGAAACAAAAAAAGAGTGATGTTATTATTAATAGCGAAATTTTGGACAGAACTTGTATCCAGACGTTTATCAGGCCTGCTCAGTGTCAGCAATGTTGTACGGTACAGGGCTGTGTGATGATCGTGTTCCCGGAGTACGGCTTGGTAATAACGCCTTCGCGGTCAACACGTGACAATTTGATCGTCTTCATGGAACAAGTGCCCGATCCACGCCGCGGGCGCGGTGACTGGATTCCGTGCGATGATCCGCCGGCCGCCGATCCAGACCCGCACGCCGTGCAGCGCGAACTGAGCTGTATCGCTCGTGACCACCAACTGTACGTGGTTGCCATGGTCGGCACGCAGGAACCGTGCAACCGTGAGATTGACTCATCGTGCCCCGCCAACGGCCGCTACCATTACAACACGAACGTCGTGTACGACCCCACGGGACTTTTGGTGGCGCGCTACCGCAAGTACAACCTTTTCCTGCATGAATCTCTCGTCTATGATCGACCGCGCACGCCAGAGCTGGTTTACTTTGATACGCTGTTCGGCCGCGTCGGAACGTTCACCTGCTTCGACGTCATCTTCGGCAGACCGGGCATGTCCCTGGTGGAGCGCGCCGGTGTCAACATCAGTCACGTGGCGTTCCCGACCGCCTGGTTGAACGAGCTGCCGTATTACGCCGCCGGACCGTTCCACCAGAGCTACGCCGCAACGGCCGAAGTCAACCTCATCGCAGCCAACCTCCACGTGCCGGCCGTTGAAGCGTGCGGCTCGGGCGTCTACGGCTGGGACGGCGTCCCGCGCGCGTTTCAGTGTACCGATGACACAAGCAGCGCGTTGATCGTCGGCCGAATTCCAACCCAAATTCCACACGGTAAAGCAGAAATTGGTCATCAGTCGTTTTCGCCCGATCTGGAAAGCAGAGCGGACTTCACCAGCTCGATCTTCAAAGATCCGTTCAACTTTGTCCACCTGCACTCCGTCTCCGACGTCACCACGGTCTGCCACAGCGGCCTGTGCTGCCGGCTCAACTACACTCGCAGGCCGCAAGGAGACAACGCCGCTGCCGACCGGTTTGCGCTGGGTGCGTTCCGAGGCCTGCACACGTACGAGGGTCAGTACTACCTGGAGATATGTCTGCTGATGACGTGTCTGGACGGCAACGAGACTTACTGCGGCGAGGATGCGACGACCTCGACGGCGGTCTTCGACTACGTGGAGCTGTCCGGCAGCTTCAGCACGAAGTACATCTACCCGCAGGTGGTAGTTACTGGAGTGAGGCCGTCCACGGACGGCTGGGAATTCAAGCGCGGGTTGGGAAGGCTGGTGGTGCCGCGTGCGACGTCTACCCCACTGCTGTCGGCGACTCTGTACGGGCGCAGGTTTGACTTGGACGACGGTCCACCTTCTGCCGGTAGCACTCAACACAGAGCCAGCCAGCTGCTTCACGCCATCAGCATCATCATTATCAATATCAACATCATCATCGTCGTCGTCTAGCCGTGAAATGACATGCTCGGGCTCGTACAGAGCGAGCAAAATAAACTGAACTGAATTGAGAAAAAGAAGAAGAAGAAAAAGAAGATGGTGATGATGATGATGCGATAAACGAATGTACTTTAACGTGGCATAAGTCCGAAGACTGCAAAGACGCGTAACAATCATACACAGTGAGGTCACGCAGTAAACAGGGCAGCTGGACGCTGATCGAGCAAAAAGCAAAACAATGAAGAGGGAAAAAGGTAAACGGAAATGATAAGGACAGGAAAACGAAAGGGAAAGGAAGGTCTTTAGTTTGAATTTTTGACTGCGTCAAAAACGCTACCGGTGTAAGACCACTACCGGGCAATGTTTCTGCTCGTGTTTACAAGCCTGCTTCAGCGTGACGTCACACATTTACAAGTATCTTGCGTACATTCGACTTAATCCAACGAATTGCCAATAACTGGTTCGACAGTGTAACTCATAGATGACTATGTAATTTGCTGTAGTTTGTTGCAGTTTCTCTATGCGCAACTTATTAACAGGTATAAGGTATATGACCCTACAATGAAGACTAAGTTTAACATACATGTTAACATACTTGTTGTTTCTAAATTTCTTGGAGGGGGGTATGTTTGCATTGACAAAATCGGATGACATCTGCAGGGTCGCCCAGCTAAAGTTAAACCGTCTATTATTTTTTGAATAATTCCGTGAAACTTTGGCCTATTTTAATTATTTTTTGACGTGATGCATCACAAAAAACTGGACTAAACGACTACAGTTTTGCCATTTTATTTAATACTGTTGCTACATTATTTTGTAAAATTTAAAAATCATAGTTTGGCCGTTTACAACAATAGATTCATACTGAGTATAGTGCAGGCGTCGGTTCAGAAATGATTAACTGAAAAGCGACAAACACAAGTAACAGTTACTATCTTTTAAAAAGTCACGCAAGTCATATTACATCATCTGTATTACAACATGTGCTCAAAATGTCTGCCTCCGACACGAATACAAGCGGTAGACGTTGACGCAACTCGCCAACAGTACATTCAATAACTGCCTGACTCAGAGCGGATCACTCGCTGTTGATGCATCGTTTCAGTTCGTCGACGTCCGATCTTGAAACGTTTACGATGTGTGTTGATTAAGTAACAGATTATCCATTATGTATACAGTCTGAATGATTTTTTTGAGCCGACACATGCGTTACGCAGTATGACCTCATTGTTGTTAACGGCCACATTACAACTTTTGCACTTTACAGGGTAGTGTAAACACAGTATTTAGGTGCGATGTGCCATGCTGTAGTCATTTACGTCAAGCTTATTTTCGTGATGTCGCGTGCCAAAAATTATCAAAATCGATTAATGTTTCACGGAGTTATTCAAAAATATAAAAGTTGGCCTCACTTTAGCTGGGCCACTCTGTATGTTAGAAAAATAAAAACGGTGACTTTGTTTTTCTGAAACACAGGGGTAAGTTATGCATGCTGACAAAATTTTTTAAACAACACTCAAACATAATCAACTTCATTACGGTACAAATCAGTTAAACAGTTTTAGCCAAAAAGTGTGATTTTCTTCAAAACATTAGGCAGTTTTCAGACTTTCCAGGAATGCACAGATGCAAAGCGCGAGATGGTTAAGTTTCTGGCTCGCGAAACACCTAACTTCATCATCTTCGAGTTGCTTTCTAGCAGTCGGATACCGAAAGTCACGTTGGATGATCAGATTATCACAGTAAATAAATGATGCTGTGACGGATGATTCAGTGGCAAACTAAGTGATAGCCTAAGTGCCGAGCACGTATCGGATAAACTATCGGTCTGCATGCCGTTATCTCGGCTTCTCGGATGCATCACAATTGCCGCAGTGACAAACAACACTCGCCAGAAAATAAACCACAACCGACGGTATGCTGATAGCGGCCCGATAGGACTTGCGCAGCCGACGAACGAACGCTCTTTTTAAAGACTCTATAGCAAAAATATCCGGCAGAAAACGGTCTCGTTAAACCGTGTACAGTCTACTACATCAATTTGCTGTAAACATGTTGTTATAATTTGTGCAATAATTTGTGCAACTTGCTGTAAAACTCGTACCCCGTTGTACAACATGTGGATTTATTGAACAGCTTGTTGTGCAGCATGCTTTTACAACAAAAAGCCTACATAAGTAAAGTTAGGCCTTAAGCTTATAGTCTCCACGCAACGCAACGCACATAACGCATGCAACGCAAGACTTTTGCATTCATTGGTAACGCAACTGACGCAGCCGACGCAACAGGCCAAAACGCAAAGATAAAAGCCGTGTCTATTATTGATGTGACGGTTATGCGGTCACGTTATGCGCTTACGACATCAGTAGTCCTGCTATTTGCATTGCTGAGCGTCCGGTAGCGTCCGCACAGAACAAGCAGTTCTCTGCGAAACGTTCTACCTGTGAACAGGTAGATGACAAAGTTGCTGGCATACAGCGATGCGCACGTGTTGTCGATGACAAACTTCGCGGTCGGATACGAATCCTCCGGAATGAAGTAGCTCATGACAAAGACTGCTGACAGAGGCAGCGAGATGAAGACGAAGTAGAACGAGATTGACAGAAGCATGACGTCGGTTGCCGGGTTTGGCTGCTGAGACTCGGCGGTGTTATGACGTCCAAGGCTGGCGGATAGCTGCGCCGTACGATGCAGCTTGCGTATCAAAAGAACATTTAGAGCGAGGACGGCCAACGGAGCGAACAAAACTATCAGTGCCTCGGTGGCGATTGACCAGACCTTGTCGAACGTGTCCGGTGCGTCGTACTGACCCGGGCAGGAGTTGACGATCAGTTTGATCTGAACGCAGCCGAGCAGTAGACAAAACGCGGCCAGACCGACGACGACTTTGAGCGCTCGACCTCGACTACACAGGCGATGCTTCTGCATGAATACACGAGCAGTACTGTGATTATACACAGGTTAACCTGTCCTCGCAGAATATTAATAGGCCCTACACCACTTGCGTTTGACAACCTCAAATGAACGAATATGATGACACTGATGATGATGATGAACAGAAAAAAACTCACAATGAGCACACTAAACAAATAGATTATAATCATAGATACTAGCTATATTAAAACCGTGAAGCATATTTGTCCTCAATTTCTTGTTTTTATCTCATGTTTAGCCGACCGTACTTAAGTAACGATCGAACTGTTGTCATGGTTGTCGTCCGTCGTCCGTCGTCCCTCTGTCGTCCGTCACGGATGTTTTGTGGCTAAACGGTGCGAATAGGACCTAGGTTGCTATTGATCACTAATAGAAAGTCGCATAATGGCTTTTAAATGACATAAATTGATGACCTTGGATAACCTTATGGTAACGGAAAACTGGCATATCTCGGAAACGGTGAGAGCCAAAGTTGCTATTGATCATTGATAGAGAATCGCATATTGGCTTTTAATTGACAAAAAATCATAGACCTTAGATGACCCTAAAGGTCACTGACAACCAGTACGGTCGGTTATCTTAGCGACAGCTGGGCTTCTTGTTTATTATGTCGCCACGAGTGTGATAAAATGTAGTAATGCAAAGGGAAGGCCACAACGCCGCAAGTTAATACATGTGCAATGACTAGCCTATAGGCCTAATAATAAATAGGCAGGCCTGTATCAAACCTTATTAACCATAATATTTCGCTAGCAAACACACTGAGTCAGTCAGGCAAAGTCAATCGTCACAAAAAATAAGCAGCCAGATATGCGTCAAACATATAAAACAAGTATGAAATATGGCTTCGCTGCACGAGCGACTGCATTTTCTTCGACTAAGCTTTCAGATCCGCATAAAGTTAGTCGAACAGACGCTGTCGAAAACACCAGAATTCGGCTTCAAGTAAAAAAAATTATAAAAAAACTCACCTGCAACGGATATTTGATCGCTAGGTAGCGGTCCACGTTGAAGGCCAATACGAGAAGAACAGACATGTAGTGTGCGGACATCAGTGCCACGAAACAAACGCCGAACGTGTACGGACACGCCAGCAGACGCACATCCCAGAGAAAGTAGAGCAGCTGTAACAGATAGGCGCAGAGAAACACGGAGTCGCTGATTGCCAGAGCGGCCAGGTAGACACCGGACGATGTACCGTCGCGTGTGGTTAGTCGCAGCCAGACGACAGCCGACAGAAAGTTGCCTGGAAACCCGAGCACTAGCACCGCGGTGCTGATGATACGGGCGATCGTCACTCCTGTAGGATATGTCTCGTACAGCGACGATGGTATAGCAGTCGATTTAAGCTCAGTCGTGGGTCCGCTGGTTTCGTTGATCGCCAAAACTACATCCAATGGCGTCACCGCATCCGCGGGAAGATCAGTTATAACCTGCAAACTAACAGCCATAGTTCAACGATACAGTAATAATTATCGACGATGCCCGTCCCGCTGAGGGTAAAAGGCTGAGTTGTCCGACGTGTTTGCCTTGCCAGTCATTCAGCTCAGAACGCACCGCACGTAGGCCTATAAGCCTACGATGTATACGTTAAGTGCTGAATCAGATAACGCAGACGCGCTGCGATGCTGCAGAAAACATAAACGATGTTGATATATGGAGTCCAGAAAGGACGTTATACCGTATTCTTCTAACAGATTTAAATATATGCTCATAATTTTCGGCACGAATCATTCCAACTTTCGCCCGCGACTTCGTGCACTGCGCAATTTCCACTTCCAATATGGCGATTATCAGACTGAATTAAGTTTTTTGGCAAAGCAATTTACCATATTTTCTTTATTCTGTCAACTGTAAGCCAAAAACTATGTTATTTTTTAACAACTGTCACGTTTTTTATATAGTCAAAGCTTGCGTAAATTTTTTTGCCAATGTAAATTTTTATTCACTTCAGCAGCACCTAGCTGAAAGACTAAGTAAATTTTTAGCGCTTTATTATTTATAGTTTTATAGTTTTTAGTAAATTAAATTATCAAGATGATTCTTGACGGAAATTGTGAACATATACCTAAATTTGTCAAAGTTCTGTATAGGATGTCGTAGACTATTTTTGGGGACATGGTGTAATTTCGTTGCAGCTGCTGCAGCGTGAAACTCGATGCATGCATCTAGCGCTTACAGAATGCAAGAAACTCATGTCCGGTTATAACTCACTCAGGTTCCTCTTCTTCAGAGGACTTCGCCGCCGTTCGGCACAACTTCGTGATATTGTGTGGTCGCTTTATTATACGCCTAGGCTATATCAACACTTTGTTGTCTAAAGGAACATACAGAGCGGCAGAAATGAAATGAAATTGAATGAACTAAAATGAGTGAAATCATTTTACTTTAATTCAGTTCATTTCTGTTGCTCTGTACGCACCTTAACATTCTTACCTCATTGGTCACATCATTCTGTTTTAGTGCCAGTGTTTTGCTATCAACTAGCGACTCTTAGCAACTTGTTTACGTGGTGTACCGCAGTCACCAAGCAGTAGGTTCTGTATGGTTTGTGCTGGCTCCTAGCGAATACTGTAACGATTAAATTTTCTTTTTGGCACCGCTCAACTTTAGGCCGTCGCTTATAAAAAGTCGATCGATTACTTTTAGACAAAATTGCTTTTGCGCAAGCATTTCCGCCTATTCCTACGCATTTCTCCGTAGCGTGGTTTGTCTGTCTGTCTGTCTGTCGTCTGTCGTATTCGTGCAGCCTGCTTAGTCTTAAACTCTTTGACGCATTAAGATGTCATGTGGCAGGCGTGGGCACACTTATTGTGGGAAGGACAAATTGAATCATGCTGGGTCTCTGACCCCGCAAAACATGCAATTGCAAATTGCTGCTGCCCAAACTGAACAGAAAGAAAGCGATTTCGCCTAATACCAAATGCCTTTGCCTACTTGTTCACTGTTGAGTAACTTTCTGCACTCATGACGCGCTACGTTTCTAACGTAAGCAAAGAGGAGTAGGCCTACGTGTATTGATATTACGACATAGCGGCGTCGCATCTTGGACAATTTCAAATGGCCAGACATATACGCAGTAAATTATTGTACGATATACGATTTATCATCCACGTCATGTTCAGGTCTGGTTAGGATTTTTGGGATCGGAATGGAATAATGCGCGACGAGTACATTAGATTGGTCAACTACAACTGACGCGAAAACAACAACACATATGAACCATAAACATGAACACTGTTTAAAACATTTATTAGTCACAGCCTGGAGCGGTCTACCATGCTGAGACGCTTGACCTCACTGCCGCTGTTCTGAGACATTGACTTCAGGATCGTTATTTTTTTAACTTTGCATAAAGGTCTATTACTGTATATTGTGTAAATGATAGCGATTTGTCAGCTTTTCTCAGACGAATATATTAATATGAATATATGGATATGAATATACACATCGTAACCCACAAAAACGTGCCGCCAAACTTGTATTTATATCTTCGCTAAAATAATGACCAAATTTAGAAAAAAAAACGTTCATTAATTGGCGTAATGTGTCAAAAAATTACAATAACGTAATTGTCAGATGTCGGCAAAGTATGTTTCAAGTTGGTCAGTATTTAGAGAAAAATGTATATAAATATTTCGTGGCACGTTTTTACGGCTGACGTGGTGTACTTAGAGCGTTCAATTTACGAACTACACGTGTTTCAGTGTCGCGACGTCTTCCTGCGCATTCCATTCCTACCAACTCATGGCTGTTTGCTATCAGTGGCGTCGTGGCCTGGGAAAGGAACCCCCCCTAAGTTTTTAGATGTCCAAAAAATTTTTGTCCAAAAATTTTTGTTTAAAACTGCAAATTTAAGGTCATAAAAATCTTATTTTTTACGGAAATTTAGGAACAAATTCGAAATTTTAAGCACAGGTAATCTCCTCTGTCGTAAATTCGCCACTGTCTGTCGAAATTCTGTCGAAAATTTGAAGCGTTTGTCAGAAGATTACAACTTTTTTTACCCCGCGTACTTTTTTTAAACTTACGACGTCCCTGTTACTTGCTAGCTAGCGACGAGAGCCGAATCAGGCGCTGTCACGAGTGGCTGCTGCTAACAAGCTATTGTGACGGCCATTCTAACGACTGAAAACATTGGTTAGTTGGTAACAATTGCAGCATACTGCCAGGTTCGTGAGAACGATTTAATCACCTAACTCATTAGTCGTCTACAGATAAATGAACACATGGATCAGCTCTGTGTGGCTCGGCTCTTGAAACGACTTTCGATATATTTCTTGAAACACTTCACAAGATGGCCAGACAGAGGCCGGTGTAGGCGAAGTTTTCTTATTTCTCGTATATAAAGTTTTATTCGACATTGGAGTGGTTTTACACAAAGAGGGCAATCTCCCCTCCCCTCTAATTTTTAATTTGTCGGAGTTTTTTTCCAACAAATTCAAACTTAGCGGCTGGAATTTGAAGGCAAACAATGTAATTTCGAGCACTTTGACAGAAATTTGTAGCTGTAAGTCAAAAAAATTGCAACTTCCTGCTCCCTACTTTTTAAACCTACGATGTCGCCGCTGAAGTACGCCGCGATAAGAGGGCGCGTGGGCTGGTTTCGAGACAAGACAGGCCGTAGCGGCCGTAGGCCTACTGCACACAAGGAGGACACGTCGTTAAAGCGCGGGTGAAAAAACGACCGACTGACCGAGTGGGGTCGGTCATCGCGTCGGCATCCATGGTGCGTCCGTTCACGGATCAATATTGAAGCACCGCTAGTTCGCTGCTGCTGCTGCTGCTGCACTGGTTGCTAGACTCGCCAAGCCGTATACTCACGGCAAGCCCAGATCAATAGCCTATAGCCAGCAAGACAGGAGCCATCGATTATACACGTAAGCTAGACTTAATGCGTGTTTTCGCTATACATGCAACGGCGCAATACTTTTCACCGTGCATTAATAACTACGACAGGAATATGAGTATGATGTATGTACAAGCTTACAACCAAGGTCAAAGTCGTTTGGCACTGCATCGTTATATACGGGTCTCGTGACCGCAACTCGTAACGCCATTTTTCATTACCGGTTTTATGGAGAGACTCAGTCTAGCGGAATGCAACTTTGGAGCCAAACTAGTAATATCTAATTCTATCCAACGTCTTTAGCATGATGGCAAACGCGCGCGATAGATAATTTTTTTTCAAGTAATGCCGCATAATAACAAATACGCGCGTACTTGACACGGCATTTCGAGAAATGGCTCACAGAGTCACGGTGCATTGTTTAAAATCTTCCACAGTTACAAAGGGTACTGGAATGGCATCTGGTACACAGAAGCTTTTGGCGTTGAGGCTGCCATAATAAAAATCAATGTTTTACTTACTTGCTTACTCGTTTTTACTTTCTTACTTTCGTACGCAGCATCCTGATACTTCGGCTACAAAATACATTACATTCATACTGTAGTTTTCGATATAGCTTTATCTTCATATTCTACCTCAGAAAACATACGTAAAAGTTAAGTCATGTTGACTTATTCTCACTGAAGTGTGTGGCTGTGAATAGACCGGAACCGGTTGTGTGTGTCAATTTGTCTTGAAAAGATCACAGCTAGTGCTTAATCCGATCGTCCTTTGCCTGTAGGCCTATACCTGCACACAATCTTGCCAGCTACAGCAATATTTGTTATTTGCTTTGAATTTCAGTTTCAATGTGACGCATAAAAATATGATCGTACAAAATAGGCTATCCGTGTGTAACTAAACTCCAGTGCTTGGAATGTGAAACATAATAGAATGCAGTAAAATGTAGTGTTTTTGGAATAAATGTACAACTATTTACAATGCGATCGTATACAGTACAAGTGTACGTAATTAGCTTTTTGTGCTCTTGTGCATTTTTATTTACTTTTGCTTTGTACGACGTCCATAGCTTTTTTCTATGTGTGATATAAGGTTCTATTGATGAATAAAGCTGGATGTCATTGTCATATAGGCCTACCGTAGTAAAATTCGTTAACGCTAAGGCGACCCTCATCAGTAGAACAGAAACGTCACAGTATACGACTCGTTATAAAAATTTTTATACAGTATTAATAAAATAAAGTAACAAAAAATTTAATATAAACTAAAGTAGTGCATGCATAAGTAGACAGACAAGCACAGTGCAGGGCTTTAGTGGCCACTATACTCAGCGGCTACATGGACGGAACACTACCGTGAATAATTGACTCAAGTCCTAATGAAACGTTGATCACTGTCGCCAGCTGTAATTACTATCGTTCTGCGTAAGCTTTCTCTCGTATCCGGTGAAGGATACGACTGACTACCCGTGTCTCTGCTGTACTAAGGACTGTACTGTTTGGACAAGTAAACAACACATTGGGGTCACAGTACAGGGTGTGCAGGTTTGAGGCATAGTTTGTAGGGATGTGGTCTCGTTCTCGAGGTCTCGGTATCAAGCTATAAGCTGTGTAGGTTTTTGCTCTTCTTGCGCGTTCGACTATTTTGCGGAATATTTTAATATTTCATGCTGTCTAAGCGTCGCAGCGCATATTTTACGTGACAAAACAATATGCGCATATCATACATTAAGGTACGTAGGATTCAAAAGTAAAACACATAATCATACGCATAAATCGAACTGCGGAATCGAATTGCTGTGAACAGCAAGCCGCCAAAAACAGGACAGGAACAGTAAACGAAACACCGCTGCAGTTCGTGCTTTTTTAAATGCCAGCAAATGCGGATACAAAATGTCGTAGACATTTCATCACGGTGTTGCAACAAAAATTTGACGGAAATTGTGAAAACTTGTGAAATTTGAATTAAAAAAATAATCTTAGCTCTTCGACTCCGCTCCAGCCTCTTCGGTCTTTCGGATTCAAAAAAAACATTTTTTGATCGCCGTTATGATCGTGTTTCTGTTTCATTTGGCACGCCAATAAAAGCGCCGATATACCCCCTGGGTCTAATAAACAGCAATTCCTCCTCTCCCCCGCGTGGTTTGTAATGGGCAGTGTATTCCGGTACATCGCGACTGTTTCCTGTGTGGGCCGACCGCCTGGAACACGTGCAGGATACTGCAGTTCCGTATGCGCGACTGTGTTGATAATTTGAACACATCTCTAGATGTCCGCCTACGCGCAGTTATGTTAGCAAGGCCTCAAAAGCCACAAAATGCAGTGAATGCCAAGACCTGACTTTGCATTAAGACTTAACGAGACGAAAGTGTTATCTTTTTTCATCGTTTTACAGCGTACGTGACACTGTTTCTGTGGGCGCTGTGCTCTCATGTCGTCTATTTTTAGACGTAATCGAGCTTGAACATTTTTACGCGCGAAAGCAGCTACTGCTTTCAGCGCGTCTTAGCCATCGTAATTCTGTCCGTCCGTCCGTCCGTCTGTCCGTCTGACACACGGAGGATCAGTCAAAAACGGCGCAAGCTAGGATTACCAAGATTTCACCATCGGCTGCCTGGAAGACTCTAGTTTCAGGAACCGTAAAGCTTTTCCATAAATTCGAAGGGGTCACCCCGAACGAGAACGCTAAATGAAAGGGGGTGGGCAAAATTTGCGATTTTTGGCCAATAAGTCGCTGTATCTCAGTAACGATGCGAGATAGGGCCTAGGTTACTATTAATTACTAATAGGCAGTCGTACACTGACTCCGATTGACGTCGAATTCAATGACCTTGAATGTCCTTGAACGCCAAAATAGGGGGCTTATGGATTTTTTTGGTTATTTTAGGCTGCGACACAAATCTGTATCATTCACAAGTTGGCGCCGCGGAACTATCGTTATGCGATCCAGATAGAGAATTTGGTATTTGCGTGAACACCCAAATTTTCAGCTAAACTACTGAACGGGAACTGCTATAGACTTTCTCGCGTCTCGTGAGCATTAGTGATTAATAGTAACCTAGGTCCTATATCGCACCGTTACTGAGATACAGCGACTTATTGGCCAAAAGTCGCAAATTTTGCCCACTTCCCTCTCATTCAGCGCCCTCGTTTGGGGTTACTCCCTTTGAATTTATGGAAAAGCTTTAGAGTCTTCAGGCAGCCGACGGCGTAGATTTGGTAATCCCAGCTTGCACCGTTTTTGACTGATCCACCCGTGTGACAGACAGACAGACAGACGGACGGACGGACGGACAGACAGACAGAATTGCGATGGCTAAGACGCGCTGTAAACAGTAGCTGCTTTCGCGCGTAAAATTTTTTTTTTTTGCAAAACTACACAAAAAAATTTTTGAGTAAAGTCACATACGAAGGCTCGGACAGAAGTCAATTAGGCTACACAAGACAAGACATCAGTGTTAAAGTCAAGGTAAAAAATTAAACTTTAATGGATAGGCTTACGCTAAGACTGAAAGTGTTACATGCACGCAAGTTATTAAAACATCAGTTTAGACTTTAGATACTGCATCGCTGCCAAAGCGATTATGGGTGAGCACTGTGCAGTGTTCCCAGTGCCTTTAGTTTTCAATGTGCTTTATTTTACTGTAAGGCAAATGTCTCAAATCTGTGTCGACAAACAAACATTGGTCAATGCAGCTTGGAATTGCGCAAAACTGTTTAGACGAAAGCAAGAATTCAATTCAGTAACTTGCTAATTATACAACACCGCGGTAACACGTGGCATAAACAACGACGTCTGTAGTAAACTATCCATTCTCTGCCTGCGTGAAGATGTTTTGCAAATGTATTGCGTTTCATGGTGCATGTGACCGTGAAATTCACACTGCAGGAGAAAACAAGAAGCCCAGCTATCGCAAAAGTGGGACCGACCGTACTGGTTGTCACTGACGTTGAAGGTCATCTAAGGCCGATGATTTTTTTTATGTCATCTGAAAGAATGTATGCCACTTCCTATTAGTGATTAATAGCAACCTAACTCTTATCCTACACCGTTCAGCAACAGTACATCCGTGACAGACAAACGACAGACAACTCATGACAAAGGGCCGACCTTAAGCTTGCAGCTTAGCGGTCGGCCCAAAAATCAAACCACGTGTCTTTGGCGTCATTTTCACAGTGATCTTGCAGTTTAATGACAGCTATAAACTGCTAATCTGCTGACGTAAAGGTCCGGTTGTAATTGGTATATTTTCAAAAAGACTTTGTGCTTTAAAACTAGACGGTCTGATCAAGAACTGGGCACCTGGCAATCCTCATACCTTCTGGCAATCAATCCCGCGTAATTATTTTACCCGCTATACAGGGTGCGGCAAAAAGTAGATCCTTAAAGTTTTTCGCTTTTTTAACAACCGTTTGAATTTTAATTTGAAATTCTACAGATTTATTTACTGAAACGTTTTACATTTAACTGTCAAATAAAATTTCATTCTCTTGAAAAACGACGAAATTATAGACTATTTAACTTCACCGTTTACCGATTTTTCAGCATTCAAAAATGTTACTGTTATAACACCAATTTAATGACATCGTTGAAGCAGCACAGCTAATTGTAATCAAATGCCAGAATTTCATTGTCACTGTAAATGTTTGAAGTGTCTACCGCCAGCTCCAACACAAGCCTTAAGTTACTTTGAAAAGTTTTTTACAGCTTTGTCGATCGGTTTCTGTGGCAGATTGCTAAAAAAATCTGAAGCGCTTGCTTGAGTTTGGCGATTGTCTTCGGCTTTGTTTTAAGTTTGCGATATGCCTTTAACATTGCACCCCACACATGATAGTCCATTGGGTTCATATCCGGCGAAGTTAAAGACCACTGGTCTTTGGTGATGAAATCTGGACAGCTGGCCCGCAGCCAGTTCTGTGCGCTGCGCGGCGTTGCGCACTGTGTGCGCAGACGCACCCGGCGCGCCGTCCTACTGGAAGATGAATCCGATGGGCAGTCGGCGATTGCTTTAAAGGGACGATAATTATCTGTCTCATTGCTATAGCATAACATAGGACAGATCATAAAATCACTTGCGTCTGTCTGTCATTCTGTCATTCTGTCAGTCTGTCTGTAAATACTCTTACGGCCGAAATATTGATTCGATTTTGATGAAATTTTGCACAGTGATTTGGGACCCGAAAAGTAAGATCGAGTTTGTTTTAAACAATAATCTGATAACTTCTTCCCTTATTTTACCCCAATTTTTAAAAAAATTTGCCTTACGGCTTATGGGGACTTTAAAGCGGTATAACTCGGTCACCGTAAAAGATAATTGCGCGCTGTTTGCATCTACTTTTCTGTTTTCGGGCCCGGGCTATCCGACGGTGTCATTTAAATTTCTCCTTTGCCGACCCCCGTTGCTATGACAACAAATTTTGGGACAAAATTGACTATAACTCGGCTCCTGCAAAAAATAATTGCACGCTGTTTTCACCTACCCCCTATTTTCGGGTTCGTGCTATCTGATGATGTCGTTAAAATTTCTCCCCTGCCGACCCCTGTTGACATGGCAACAAATTTTGGGACAAAACTGACCATAACTCGGCCCCCGTGAAAGATAATTGCTAGCTGTTTTCATTTACCCTTTATTTTCGGGCCCGCGCTATCCGATGGTGTCATTTGAATTTCTGCCCTGCCGACCCAGCAACGCATTTTTGGACAAAATTGACTATAACTCGGCTCCCGCAAAAGATAATTGCACGCTGTTTTCACCTGCGCCCTATTTTCGGGCCCGGGCTATGCAATGGTGTCATGTAAATTTCTCTCTTGAAGACCCTTGTTGTCATGGCAACCAACCGTTTTTATTCAAAGACAAAATTGGCTGCAGGCTCATAAGAGCGTCAAAAACTGAAACGCAGCTGCTAGGCTATATAGCGTGGTAATGGGACAGATACGTCGTTCCACACAACGTATTTTTAGTTTAGTGATAATTGCTAAACAAAATAAATTGCTGTTTATTAAAACGTTAGTGTTACGTCATCGGCAGTAACGTGTTAACCGGTTTTTGAAAATTAAATAGCATTTTAGCTTAAATATTTTAATGCTAAAAAATCGGTAGGCGGTCATGTTAAAAAAATTTATAAATTGATTGTTTTTCAATGGAATCACATTTCATTTGGCATTGAGATGTAAGACGTTTCGGTAAATAATGCTGTAAAATTTCACATTAAAATTCCAAATGTTTGCTGAGAAAAAAAGCGAAAAACTTTAGGGGTTTATTTTTTGCCGCACCTTGTAGTTTTTTCCTGCAATATATCGTCTCTGGCACCGAAACAGCGCGCGCGTGCGCACCAGTATTGGATGGATAGGCTATTCCACAAAGCTGACTTCGGCTGCTGCTGCTGCGACAGTCGATTCTGTGTCACGTTGCTGCTGCGTATATATTTTGCACACGGTCAAGTCAGCCCGAGGTGACAGGCACTAGTAGCCTATAATAGCCAATGTACAGTCGCTGTTGCGATCGTTGTACATAAAGACATCATCTGTTGTTGACATGCGGTTGTCAGAGCTTCACTGATGGTCAAAACATCTGCTTCTGACGTCACGTCGTGTGACGTCACTCGTACAGGTAAAATGAACGCTCTGTCCGTTAATCGGATGTCGTAGAATAATGATATGGCATTTTGGCTGTTCTACTGTTCTATATTTTTATCACGGTTTTGATTAAAACTACGTAACAGTACTTTCCATTTTTATTTATTTCATTTAATTTTCGTTTAAAGCAGTTTTAGTTGTTTTTTTAATTCATGTGCTAATGCTAGATTGAACTGACCGCTTTCTTCCCAGTTTTTCTTTTATACATGTAGGTTTCAAACACATTTGAACTGTGAATAATTAATAGCAAATGTTAAAGTTGTAAAACAGTATAAATATGTTATGTTTTGTACATTATATGGCATCATATTCACGCAGTTGAGAAGGATGTCACTTGTTTGGCTTACCCGGCCTGCGTTAAACACTGGCTTGTCTTCGTTTTCTGTGTTGTATTTTTACGCGCGAAAGCAGCTACTGCTTTTAACGCGTCTTAGCTATCGCAATTCTGTCTGTCCGTCTGTTCGTCTGTGCGTCCGTCTGTCCGTCTGTCACACGGGTGGATCAGTCAAAAACGGTCTAAGCTAGGATTACCAAATTTTTACCGTCAGCTACCTAAAAAAACTATAGTTTCAGGAACCGTAAAGCTTTTTCATAAATTCGAAGGGTGTTATTCCGAACGAGGGCGCTAAATGAGAAGGAGTGGGCAAAATTTGCGATTTTTGGCCAAAAAGTCGCTGTATCTCAGTAACGGTGCGAGATAGGGCCTAGGTTACTATTAATCACTAATAGGAAGTCGTATACTGGCTCTCGATTGGCGTCAAATTCAATGACCATGAATGACCTTGAACGCCAAAATAGAGGGTTTTTATGGATTTTTTTGGCGATTTTGGGCTGCGACACAAGTCTATATCATTCACAAGTTGGCGCCACGGAACTATTGTTATGCGATCCAAATAGAAAATTTGGTATTTGTATATTAGCTTAGCGTGAACACCCCAATTTTAGCTAAACTACGGAACCAGAACTGCTATAGGCTTTCGCGCGTTTCGTGAGCATTAGCTCAAATTTTTTGTTCGTCTTGTAATGCTAACGTTTAAAGCAAGCGTTTGCAGGGTTGGAGATATCAATTTGAAATGATCTTTTCACACAATTTAATAGGCTACTAGTTCTTGTAAAAATAGGTGTACACGAACATTGCAAATAAATGCCTGGATTCAGAGATAATGATAAGCTATGACGTATAACGGGCATTTTAATTTCGGACACAATGTAGACCTATACATTTTGTCGGTTTTGTATCTGTTTTATTGCGTCGTCAACGACGACCGTTTTTGAGTCCGTAGAGTCAGCTTTATGTTAGTGTAACGTGTCGTTAGTTTTATTTTTTGTTTAACGAAGTATCACGTTTTTTACAAAAGTCGATTTTTGACAACGTAGCCCAAAAGCTCTATTTCTACCGTTGTATACCCGATGCTGCGAAGAAAATTCGTGCATAGTGTATTTAATAAACTTCATTTTACCGTTGAGTATCAATCAAGTATGTTCGTCGTGCTCAGCGTTAACTGCGCGCATACTTTATGTCGTCTTTATAAGCAGTATTTTACAATTTATAAATTCGTCTAGTAATAACAAAGCCAAGAAAATTATTAGTGCTGGCTTAAGGTCGATAAATTTTAAAAAACAAAGACCAGAAACGGGGTAAATAGGTTGTGTATTGTATTGAGCACCAACTAAGCCGTCGTGTTTGATACTATCTTACTCAAATAAACTGTTGTTACAAACCTGTTGGCCTAGTACTACTATGTAACTTTTTACCGCAGAAAGGAAAAAAATTATGATTTTGAATGTCACTATAGCCATGTAGTTTCGCTCATACTTAGGTTGTCCTTGTCTGCTGTTTGAGCCTGTTGATATGGATGCTGTTGATAATGATAGTTTTTTTAAGAACTTTACAATTTTATTCAAAAGTGCACAGTTTGAGTAAAATTTTGTTTTATTTACCTTTGCGTGTGGCGGCATCTGAAATCGGCTCAGAGGCGCCATGTATTACAAAGCAAGCCAAAAACCAAATCATACAATACCGAATTAAATAAATTTTTTGTTCTGGTTCAAAGCTGAACTAAGCTTTTAATATCTAATCTATTTAAAGACGAGATGAATGCCTGGCTTTGTCCAAAACACAAAAGCTTATAGAAAGTTAACAATGACAGCTGTAATGGTTCCTGGAACAATCGTTCCTGGAAGGAATCAATTCAACAGGCTATTGATTGCGTCGGCAGACGCATATCCGCGCTATATTACGGTGACACCTCTTGAAACATCTTGCTTTTCCCAGCCCATTTCGGTTGCAGCAGACATAAGCACGTTTGATAATGAATAGCTAGGCCGAGTTACCATGCTATTTATTAGGGCTTTTAAATAACAGTGCACAGTAACACAATATAAGGAACTGGATGACAGAAGTCTTACACACGACCCCATCGGAGAGGGGGTGCAAGGTCAATGTCTTGCAGTTGGGGTGTGGAGAAAGAAGTTTTTCAAAAGCTGAAGCACTTTGTTTTCTGATGATAAAATTTTCATACAAAGTTCGTTAATGTTGTACTTTCTTAATTTGATAAAGTAGCAACACATTTATACGAAATTAAACATTTTAGTCAAAATTAAATGTTTGATACTTTTTTGCTATTGTTAGTGCGATTTGATCATTGCACAATTCAGTTTTTAGAACTCTACAATTTTATTTCGAACTCCACAGTTTGTATAGAACTAACTGCACACTGATAAAGGCCTGCCAATAGTACTAACTATACTTCATATTTTTGCCTGCACTGCTTCCGGGCACAAGAAAAAATAAAAACTAAATATCCGTGAGCAACGTCGGTGATCTTCAGAATTCTACAAACCGTCCAATAATGGGCGTGGATAAGGTTTATAGTCTGTGGTTAATAAGAGTGCAAGTAAACCGCACCTGCCGTGGATGCGTCTATTATCATTTCCAGCGGTCACATTTGGACAGCGGCGCAGTATGAATAAACCATGAGATCAGAATCAATTACGAGCCTCCGCTCTGGAGCAGATGTGTGCCATGCAGTAGATTACCAACCATCACGCTGGCTTGCTGAAGACTAGTACGCACGATAATCCAGTTACGACGTGTTCATATTTTTTCACGCCATAAACAGCCAACTTAAGGCCACACCGTAATTACACCGTACTTGGTCGTTCGCTCAAATGTAGTGGCCAGGGTAGAATCCGTTTAACGTCGTTCGATAGCGACGGTTGAACTTAAAAGCACTTTTATTGCGATGCAAAATATGATCATTTTACTTACTTAACGTAGTAAGGCCGTGATTGTGTATAATAAAACAGAGAATAAAAGTTGTTGCAAAACATTTAGCAAAGTTCGCAGAACATTTCAGCATATCAAATTCGTGTTGAAAAATAGCGTTGCTGTATTATTATTCGTATGCAAAATTTGTAACCGCGTGTTTGGGCGAATGTTTAAGATGCTAGACTGCTTTCTTTTTGCAAAATATTTTGTTTTACATAAAACCGCAATCTAAAAATTATTATAGTTTGCAGATCGCTGTGAGTGGTTAATTTTGAGTAAAGCCTCGTTTTAATCATGATCCAACGCACCCCACACAACGTAGGCCTACGCAACGCAACGAACGCAAGAATAGAGACAGCTTCTGTTTCTGCGTTTTGGCCGTTACTTCGCTTGCGTTAGCTGCTTGCGTTGCGTTGCTTACTGTTTACGTTTGTTGCGTGCGTTGCGTTAGATGAAAACCAGGTTTAAATATCACGTAATAGTAAACATGGCTTTCACAGACCTATACGTGGTTTTGGTTTTGCATCACGTGACCTGGTTAACGCCGGTGACGTGACGTATGCTATATAATTCGCTTTTCTGCTATGAAGCTGTAACGCCGCTAAATGCATGCCAATGCGTAAATGAACGAGCCGCGAATGTTACATTCACGACTCGACTGCATGTGAGAACGCGTATAAATGAATAAATGAGCCAGGAAATGGGTGGACTATAGTAGTGACTGCTGTAGCTTAATACCGATAGGCCTACTCTCCGTGGGTCTTTGCGCTATGTGCCTTCTAACTCAACGTCATCATCCCTGGGGTACAGACAGGAGACGGTTTGTCGTGAAGAGTTTGTTCTCTGTTTGTGGGGCTATAAGCCTTCTAACTCACTGACGTCACGAATGACGTCACGAGAAGTCGTTGCAGCCCCGCGCGACGTATTGATTCCAAGTCTACTGCACGTCTTCCGATTATAGTCAGCATCGTCATCATCATCATCATCATCATCATCACCGTCATTAGTGTTGCAGTCGTCGCCACTCGCGGTCGAAATTGTCGAGATTTACGTCCCCGTTATATCCCGGCTCGGCGCACGAACGTAGCCGTCTGCGCGACAATGCACTCAGGGGAATATGAAGGGGCCTTGACCGGGTTGTGGACGTTTGATGGAGATTGCAAATATACGTGTCGGCGCAAGCAGTTGACGGGAACCCGGTCGTTGCCACGTACAGCTGTTGTCAGTGGTTTGACGGCGGCTATGTCCGCTAAATTTATCGAGTCGTGTGACATGGCCTAATATTATAAATTCTGTGCTGTGTTTCTCCTCATATTCAAAGTTAATATAGTCGTCATTAGCTCGCCGCAAATCAGTGGCGTTAATGTGTCTTTAATATTAGAAGAAAGGGGCTCGAAGGTCGAGACGCCGAGAACGAGGTGCCGCATGCGTCGATCGAGTAGTCTGAAGAATGGAAAGAAGGCGTCCCCTCCCCCAGCGGACTACGGGGAGTAGGGGAGCGTTATAAACGACTTCCTAAACAGAGCCCTGGCCGAAAATAAATATGATAAATTTTTTAACATACGTCTGATAAAACCACAGCGTAGCAAACAAGTGAGAAAGTTTTTGGTTTTATTTTGCTTTTATGCTGATGCGATTTCCAGTTCAGTTCAGTTCAGCAAGAACATCTGTATAGCGCAATTATAAACGAGTGTCACAATGCGCCCCAGTCAGAGCGTTAAAACCAGAACGTTTTCAGTTCACACTTAAAAGTTCTGTAGGTGATGTCCTCGTCGCGTGAGTGTGCTGGGAGGCTGCTCCAGACACGTGGCCCAGCGGCAGCAAAGCTTCTGTCGCCAAACGTGTTGTGGGTGCGTGGAACAGCACACGATCTGTCGGTAGACGAACGCAGCCGACGTCGAGGACCTTCCGAGACCAGATGTATGTCGTCGGCCAGGTACGGAGGTGCCTGGCCGGACAAAGACGAGAAGACAAAGCACGCCAGTTTGAAGTCAACTCGTCTCTGGACTGGAAGCTTCAGTAAAATGATTGTGACATTTAGCAAACTTGGCCGTCGCTGGTCTGACGGTTTGAAACTCTTAATTCTCTCACTGTATGCATTGACTCTTCGTGATCTGGCATGGGGCATGATACCTCATCACATCTTCGTTGGGGCGCCGAAGAATGAAGCAGACAAGCTACAACGAGTGCTGAACGCGGCCGCACGCATTGTCAGTGGCACACGGAAATACGATCACGATCTGACGGATCTCATGCACAATGAGCTTCATTGGCTTGACGTTCCAGATCGAGTGAAGTACAAGCTGGGTATGCTGATGTACCGATGCCAGCACAACCAAGCACCTCGGTACCTTCTGCTCGCCAGTCTCTGACATCATTTTCTGACAGCGTCTGCGTTCGGCCAGCAGTCACCAACTTTCCGTGCCACGTCATCGGCTCAGCACTTATGGCCGTCGGGCGTTTTCTGTTGCCGGACCAACTGTTTGAAACTCACTGCCTGATGACCTACGTGATCCGGAATGTTCTGCAGACATTTTCAGACAGTCGCTAAAGACGTTTTTGTTTTCACAGTACTAGTGTGTTCAGCGCATTAGAGGTTTTGGCGTTAATGCGCTATATAAATTTACGTTTGACATTGACATTGACATTGACACATTCAAACAGCTGCTGAAACTTTAACATTTTTCGGAATTTGAGTATAGTGCAAGTTAGACGCAATAGATACCTGTTCACACTGGTGCGCTGTACAAATTTTTCCGCTGCCATTTCTTTTGCAAATAAGTGGTGATAATAATAATATTTATAATATTACATTAATAATTATATTTGCATTGTTATTACTATGGAGATATCGGTACGGTATCGAATTCGCAACTGCCTCACTGGAGCTGCACTGATAGTGACACCGGGTGCTGTGTATCGGTGACGGCGCGTGAAATGTAATGAGCGTATAGAGATAGACTAAGACAACGAAATTGCATCACACTGTGTCGCACGACAGTCTGCCGATCAGAGACGTTACGGTCCCCTCAACGTAGTCTGAGTATCGGATGCTGTGGTTTCAGACGCGGAGAGATATGGCGGCTTAGTCGGTGTAATGGTTAACGCGATTTTTTCGTTCGACGACGTTGTTCTGTATTGGGCCCGGCTACTACTTGGATGTAACCTATAAATATCTGCGCACAGAACAGAGCTCACGTGACGCGCGACAGCATCGGTGCTGGGAAATCAGTGTAAACGTGCAATAAAATGACAATGCGTTTTGAAAGGGTTGCCAAATTTGACGCCCACATACGGAGGACTCCTTGAAGCTCGAAACTCGGATAGTTTAAATTTAAATTTTATGCTGCAAGTTGTTTCGGTACAGAAATTAGTGTAAGTTACCAAAGTGTTTCAGCTATAGTCAGATGACTATGTCCAGACTGCAATAGTCGATTCAATAATGACCGAAAAATGACGTCATCATCGCTCTCCTGGGGAGGAGTGGTGAAGCTCAGGGGGCGGCGTAATCCCGTGGGCGGCTGAATTTATGGCAGACGACGAATCAGACAAATGCATTTCTGGCAGCTTAGTGTGCTATGCACAAAACACGTCAAGGCGACTGCGTACACTAGCATTGTGTGGAGTCGCCAGTGATGCTAAGCTTTGGCCTTGGATTAAGGCTCTGGTGCTCAAATGCCTCGTCGCGTGATGCTACTGACGTGACGTTCGTGTGTGCGATTTTCTTCAATCGTTCTTAATAAATTGCCTACAAAATGTAATAGATTATTCAAAACATTTGACGTAGATCTAGAAAGGTTTAGTCATGTAAGCTGCATGCAGTCGGTCTATAAAAATTTTGTGACTTGCAGTAGGCAAAATACAGAAGTGGTTTACGCTTATAACTGCAGTAGATCATCGTCCTGTCTGCTAAGCTTTTCGGCACTTTTAAATGTAAGCTTAATTTAACAAATAGTTTGAGAGAAGCTCACGTGACGCGCGATAGCAGCGGTACTGCCACCTTGGCAATCAGTGTACAGCAATAAAATAATAATGCTTCTTGAAAGAGTACTCAAATTTGAGTCCTCCATTCAGAAGACTCCTTGAATTTAAAAAGTCGAAACTTAGGTTGTTAAAAATGTACGTTTTATGCTAAAAATTTTATGGTTGTCCAGGTTTATTTCCAGCCATTTCGGCGCAATTCAGTCTTAAAATGTGTGTCGCAGCCCGAAATTTCAAAAAATTCATTAAACCCCTATTTTGGGGGTTTAAAATTATTCAAGGTCATCGATGTTGACTTCCCTAAGAAGCTCATCACTAGTGCTTGTTATGATAAGCAGGATGTTTGTGCCTATCTACAACTGTTTTTATGCTAGACGAGTCAATATCAGTAAAATAAGCACTTTTAGAAGGGTAACAGCTCTTCGACGCTCGCGTGCGGCCTTCTTGAACCTAAAAGGTCGGCACTTGGACTGCTAAAGTCTGCGTTTAACGCTGACAATTTCGTATGTATAGATTGTCTTTTATAGGTCTGTCTTCAGGCATTTCGTCGCAATTCATTCTTGAAATGTGCGCTTCAGCCAAAAATTGCGACAATTTCACTAAAAACCCGTCTTTCGGGAGTTCAAGGTCGTTTAAGGTCATCGATGTTGATAAATCTAAAAAGCCTGTCACCAGTGCTTGTTATGATAAGCAGCATATCTTTACCTATCTACAAAACCGTTTTCACACTGAATGAGCCAATAGCGGCAAAATAACGTCTTTTTAGGGTGTACCCCTCTTTGACCTCCTCTTTTGAGGGGAACACCCGCACCCAGGGACATAATATTTTGTCACGAAAAACTCGAGTTCTTGCGGCAGCCCACAGTAAAGATTTCGTGATTCTAGCTTGCACCGTTTTGATACAGATTCACAGTGTGACGGACGGACATACAGACAGACAGACAGACGGACTCCCAGGCCATTGTCTAAGACGCGCGAAGCATTCTGCCATCGCGCGTAAAACGAAGTTAATTTATTTGTCATTGCCTTCAATAGAATACATGTCCAGCGGCGTATTTAGGGGGCAATCTGCCGTGCCTTTTCGGCGCTAAACATTTATTTGAAAGGCTTCAGATTTTGGGAACTTTGTTTCCAGACGCTCTGACCTTTCCTTGAACTCTAGACACACCATTGTCTCTGTCGTTATGCGTCGTTGATTCTTTCGCTACATGTGACGGAAGCTTTATATAAATGTCGTGATTGATTGACTGATTGATAACACGTTTTTGATAATTTTAGGTAACCGGTCAGTCTTTCGAATTTCAGTCGTCGACAGTCGGTGTGCTTTCGAGAAAACATCCGTCTAATCGCCGGTGCAACGAAAAAATTGGCGGACGTCGAGTTGCCGTAAAATGGGTCCCCGTTTGTCTACGTTGCATGACGCCAGCGCACGGACTCATCACCAGTCGCCGGTCACTGGTAACAACACGGATGAGGTTCAACCGTCAGTGACGCACGCAGAGTCCAAGCACTCGGCATATGATGGAAGCAGAGCGGCCTGGGTGTCGACGTCACGCCGCCATGTTGCTCTACTCGACAGCATCCGCGCCAAGACGTCGAGACCACGCCGGGCGCCCTCTAAGCCGACCGTGACCGTCGGCGGCCAGGCCCATCATCACGGTCCCACGGCACCCGCAGCGGGGTCTTCCGACAAGCGAGTTTGGACGAAGTTTATTTCGCGCCTGTCACGGAAGATGGGCGCCACGCGTTTGACTTCGTCGTCGCGGTCCTCTGCTGCCGCCGCTCAGCAAGTTCCACCAGACACTGGCGTGGAACAGCACCAAGGACCGGGTGCCGGCGCCGGGCTTATGCGAGGCACGTCGTCCGTACTACCGGTCACTAGGAACCCGGTAACTACAACAGTCGCTTACAACGACAACACGAAGCACCGGTTTAACGACAACAACAACGTCATTCCTGCCGACGACTTTGCTAGTCGGGTAAGCTGTGTTTGCCTATTCTTTACAGTCATTTGTTGTTATTCTCGGCCACACGTAATTCGTTTCGTAATGGAATAGCATCAGCTGATTTAAGACGGTGCACTGCAATGTGTATGATGTACCATATTTCTCACTGGAATAAAATATGCAGTTTGGCTGCGGACGTTTGCTAAATCATTGTAGCTGCTTTAATGCTTATATTCTTTCTTGTCCTTCTTCATTATCTTCTACCTGCTTGATACGTGAAATGTTGCTATTTCTGCGTACAGCGCTGTGCTGCTGGTGTGACGCAACAACGGATAAGAATCAATGAATGAGTAAATTAATTAATGTAATTTCAGTTACGTTTAGATCGTTGAATACAAATGTCACGGAGAAAATTCTTCTAAACGTAGTCTCTTTTTACGCAATTATTTTCTTCCTACTTTTTCATCGTCTGTTGGTACTACAATGTGCGGTACGTTGTTTGCCATTTTTTAGCAACCGTTTGGAATTTTAATGCGAAGTTGCTTTGAAAATGGCAAACGACTTTAGGGGATGCTTTCCACCTTACACCGTAAATCCGTCTTTTTCGTAAAAGCATGCATTGATACCAAATATATCTATATATTAAAGCTAAAACGAGTATAGTACTAAATAAAAACCAAATACATTTTACGTTTGTTTTAATTCATATTCCATTAAGAGCATTATTTTGATTTCAGGTAAACATCACGGCACGCAATGTAGCGTGTATAACTACATCGCAGGCTTCTAACGCCGTACCTACCGCCTCCCAGCCTCCGGATACGGTCGTACATAAACGAACCATTCAGGTATGTAACACTGCCTGCATTCGCCTATATGTTCTGTCTACATTCTGCGTGACTGTGTATTCATAAACATGTCGAGAGTTAGTAAGTAAGTAAATAAATAAATGAGTTGTTTTTATTTGACAAGTGACAATCGCAAAAAATATTACACACAAACGCACTGGAATACACTAAAATTACTTGAAATTAAATAAGGCTTTGATACTGGTAATAAAACTTTTTTTATTATACTGACATAAGTCGAAGATACGTTTTATTTACTACTCTGAGTAAAGTATTAAAACTCTATTGTTTTAGCAAATTTATGTAAACTTGATTTTTTATTTTGTTAATTTTGCATTTTTGTATTTTTGCTGTCCGTTTGACAAAATTAAGCTGAATATTTTATCTACTTAACTGCATCGGTTCATACAGTGTTCAGGTTATTTGTTTCTAATCTTGCAAATCACTGATGATTTTCTGTAAGCGGTTTTATTGATTGATTACTTGACTGACCGGCTGTAACTGATTGATGGATGAAGGTCTAATGCAGCTGATCATCTGTTTGCTGGTTGCACTGCGGATCCTATTTTTCGCTGGTTATGAATGACCGTACGCTCCGCTTAGATATCATTAGCTTATGTCAATCAGCTGCCACTTCCGTATAGTAAAGCGCTTCTGTACTGGAGTTTTATCTGTGCAAGCAGTGCTATACCAAGTATACCAGACTTTTGACTTTAACTTGACTTACACCTAGTCGCTTCTTGTGGAACATGGGTCACAGGCCACTTTTCTCCATCCGGTCGTCCTGTGTTGCTACTTTCGTCTTCTTCCTCCAGTTGTGTTTGAACCTGCTGACCTTATATCTTTCTCCATATCTTTTTAGTTTCACGTGGACAATTAGGCCTAGCAGCTGTTACATTTTGTGGACTACTCGTATGTGCCTCTATTTACTTCGTTCGTGTCATAAGTTATGGTGCACCGCTACTGTATATAGACGTTTTTTGATTGATGTTATCGCCGTGCTGGTAGGTGCAGGCGTCGTCAGGCGAACTAATGGTCGGTCTCGGAGCGTTTCTGCGACGCCGATGCCGACGACTGCGTCACTTCGATGGCAGCGAGGTGACGGCCTGGCTGCATCAAGGTAGTCCTTGGTAAAATAAACTAGCTGCACTGGTGGTTTTTGGTGGTGGCGGCACTAGTTTCTGGTAACTGCACTACTGGTCAGTGGAGGCTGCTCTGGTGGTCTCTCGATGCCCGCAATAGTCCTGGTAGCTGTATCGGTCTCTGATGTTACTGCACTGTTAATCTTTAGATGTGGTGGAGCTGAGATGAGGTGACGGCGTGGCTGCGTAGTGTGGACCGGTCTTTGCTCGAGCACGCCTGGCAGGACGCGCCGTTTATCGGTCCAGCAAACGTCGTCTTCGTCTACCTCCTCGCTCGCGACGCCGTCGATCCAGACATCGTAACGGCGGGTGAGCTGCAGGCGGTGCTCATGGCCTGTCTCTACGTCGCCTTCTCGTACGTCGGCTGTGAGATCAGCTACCCTCTCAAGGTACATCACACTCGCTATTTACTTATTTACTTAATTACTTGCTTATTCATCTGCTTACTTTTTCATTTGCTTATTGTCCAGTAAAGAATTAGTGTGGCTGATTAAGTAATCAATAATAATAACATAAAGTAACAATAACATTGTTGCTGTACAATTTGAAATCAAACTTTTGAAAATACCTTGGTCTAAATAGTTCGCTGATTTGCGTTATACAAATTTTACTGTAAGCTATACAGATGTATTGGACAAACTGCGTGTTTGTTTGAACGTTATCTTGTAAAATTTAACTTCAGTTGTAGAATTTATTATGCATGTAAAATTATTTAGTCGATTTTTTTTTTATATTTTTTGTTTTTTAATGTGGTGCAGTTTTAGCAACATTTAATTGCAAATATATTTAATGCAAGTACCAGTAAACGACTTTTAACTAACGTCGCTCACGCATAGGGCATTTGCATATGGTGACGTCTGTAAAGATCGTTCAATATTTGACGATGATGTAGAGAACTTGCTAGCTTAGTATAGGTTGCTCTTCGGCGATTACAAAGCGGGTTCGTTCTCAGGTGCGTGACAGATGCTGCCGTGTGTTGATTAGCACATTAACGGCGAACAGCGGACCGGCAAATTTGATAACGCGATTAATTACGTATTATTCAGTGACGTCAGTGAAATAACTACGTCAGTGGAATAACTATGTGAAATATAAATTCATATACGGAGACCAATACACCGCTGCAAATGATGGTCGAGAAATATGCATGGTTTTGTTTGGGTGAAATTATCAGTGACGTGATTTGCTTTCGTATATTGTAATTTGCAATTTTTCGACAGACAGCTGCACATTTACGTTAGAAGAGATTATGGAAGCCTCAAACTTTATTTTTTATCTTTGAAAGATTCTCTCCCATAGAGCCAAAATGGGGATGTTAATTACCGAATTTTGTATTTTTGATAGAAAAATTTCCGACGGGCTAATATTTACAGAGAGGGCACTGTTGTGCACGTATTGTATGTACGTTTGTGTGTGTCCGGTAGCCGTTCATATCGGCAGCGGGAGTGGACGAGGCGACTGCCGCGGCCGGTGGACCCGGCAAGAGACGCTTCTGGAACCGCTGCATGGCCATCATTGACCGATCCAGCGCCGAGATGCTCCGTATCAACAACGGCTCGGCCTATACCTGCCTGCTCCGTCGTCACGTGACCAGTGACGTCACGCGGGCATCTGTCTATCGGATCAACACGGTCACACGACAGCATGCAGAACAACAACAACGATATGCTACTACTACGACTGCTACGACGACGACGACAACTACTACTGCTAATACTGTATTACATGACGTCATGCAGGCACTTGCCATCACCTTTCGTATCAACAAGGACTCGGCGTACTTTGCAGAACTGTTTCGTGAACTGAAGTCACACGCCGCTGTTGCTACAGCGGCTGCGGCTGCGGCTGTGACGTCACAACAGCAGCATTCCAGCGCGCACGCGCAGCAGGTCGTCGCCGCTTGAGCTTGAATGTGAAACAACGGCTTCAATGACATCACATCTCGCGCGTTGTTTTATTCTACCGCTGAATTCTACTGCCGAATGCATCAACCGTGTTGCGAACCGCGTTTGGCGGAAAATACGAAATGGGATATATTTAGCTGACAAAAAATACCAAATGTTTAACCATACCGTTTACGATAAAATAGTTCTTTACGATCAAATTAATTTCGAACTAATGGAAAAAATGGAAATTAGGTGTTTCTGTCAATTTCAGCTACAAAACTTAATGCCAAGTTTGAACACTAATGCCCAAAAATGTTAAAAATGTGCAAAATTGTTAAACAAAAAGTTTACCGCCAAGTTTCTGTAATATTGAAAAATTGACGTATTTGGATTTTAACATGCCAGTTGGCAAGTTTTCCCATGCATCAAAAAAATTACTGGTATAAAACACCAGCACAATAACGTGTATAATCAGTTTCAGCATTGTGCTTTACGAGCACGGGATTGATATAGAAAATAGAACCTACAGACCCTCTGGTTTCGAAGTTTACTTCAAAGTTTTGCAAACAAATTTCAAAAGCCGTAACAGTACTTCAACTGACCTCGGACTGCGAACTTTAGACCTTTTTTTATTTTCTACACGAAACGCCCAAAATTATTTGCTGTCCCGAATTTACGTTGTCAACGCACTTGCGACGGTTTTGTTTTATTCTGAATCAAAAACTAGGGCAAAATGCCTCAAAACACGCGGAAGTGCGCGATATCGCTGATGGGGTGTCAGTTAACGATGCGAACTTGAATTTCTCGACGACTTGTGACAGAATTGTGCAATCAGCGATTTCTTTCTGTTTCCCTTTCAACTCTACGCACGCAACGCATGATTTTTGCGTACTTTTTTACGCAAACGACGCAAAACCAAAGCACAAGGATAGGATCGGTGTCTGCTACGTTTACTGCGTCTACTGCGTTGTGTTGCGTGTTGTGTACGGTTGTGTGCGTTGCCTTGGTTGAAAACCAAACTTTTTTCGACATCATCATCGAGCGGACATTCGTCTTGCTTTGGGTGTCGTCATTCACGTCTTTCTATCGTGTAATTGCCTCTGCATTGTGTCCGAAAATTTAATTGAATTGTATTAAATATGGTGTTTTCATTGCATACACATAATGTTGTATACCTCAGATAACAGCAGGCTTTAGTATGCCAGTTAAACTCATTGGGTCATTATCGGGAAACGGCGCTGGCATGAAAAGTTAAATTTGCTTTACTATGCATATTACGACGTTTTGTTTACTATAATTGTTTTTCTTCCCAGACACAGTGTCTAATATGTGTATTTTACTTCTTTATTGTAGATTGATTAGTTTAATCCCACGCGCAGAAATCGAAATGTACGGAATTTCTGGCTGAGTCGTTTTTTAGAAAAAAAATCGGAAAGGGACAAAAATTGCTTTTACTGCTTTTGTTCTGGCATAGCAACAAATTTCGGCGAAAAGCCTTAACAAACTTTTAAAGTTAAAAAATGTCAGTCATTTAGAGTGCCTAACTTGCCTCGACGTTGTCTGTATTAAGCAATAATTCTGCGTATATGCTATTGCTAACAGTTTGGGCACGTGTGGCGTAATGTATATAGACTTCGTGCCATGTTAATAAGCAGCGAGTCCGCAGTATAGCATATTAATTATTTTATTAATAATGTAAGTCAGTAAATTTCTGGTCATAACTGTATCATGTAAAACGTTTAACATTAGTTTTTAAATACTAATATTTTACAAAGTAAAACAGCAAATCGTTTAAAATGTAGAGAGATCTTCAACTGTCAATTTTAATTACCATGCAAAAGTTAATAGTTTACTAGTGTTTTTCCAGGCTGCAATTATAAGCACAGGAAATTTTCAGGCTCAATGATCTGCGCCAAACTGCAAGTGGCATCAAACTAAAGCAAAACTAATGCAAAGTCGTTCCAGTAATTAGGTTTTTTGTTGGTTCAGTTTTGTTGTATTTTATCGCACGTGTATGCGCTCCTTAAGCTGGTTCAGTGCATGTTTTTTTTCTGTTGAACTGTTCACGTGGATAGACAATCGGGCAGCCTGAGTGGTTTTTATTGTTTTTTGGGTGCGACACGGGCATCGAAGACCTTACTGAGGCGGGCGCCTTTATACCCACGGTGTTGCTGTTAATTACTTACATGTAAGGCCAGTTAAATCGAATTCTGTAAACGTTTGATGTCGTGAAAACGGTTTTGGCTGTAGCAATTTGAACGCAGATTTTTGAATTTTGAGTATTCTTGTTTGCCGATATTCGGTTTCGATTACTACGAAAAACTTGCCATCAAAGAAGAAGGGTGACGTAATACCACCCAAGATGTCGTACAATCGCTAACCTGTATTGTGCCGATTTGTCTGTGAAGCATGGTATTATTATTACAAGGTGTCTCTTAAAGCCTCTTTTTTGTCAATTAGAATTTCGACGATTTCTGCTGTAGCGCTTGTAATTAGAACCATGTTGTATTTCGTGTTATACCTCAGCTCTAACGCTTCTACCTGCAAACGCTAACAACTATAGAATTATCATTAGGTTTTCTGATAATGGTGTATATAAATTTAAACGACGTCATTTGGCGACCAGGTGGTAGTAAAAATATGTTTATTAGTAGGCGACCGCAGACATCGGCAAGGAATACAATCCTCATGGAAAAGGCAAAATGATTAAGTGTGCTATCTTTATCTTACATCGTATGGTAGACCATTTTAGAACACTCTACTCAGCGCATCTGCTGCCGTTTTTGACGTTTTGTGATAAAAAATTCAAAATAATAAAAATGTGAGAAAAATTGGTGGAAGGAAAGGTAAAAACTAAGAGGCTGTGTCCCTGCATGGAAACGTTTGTGTGGGCGTCGACCTAAGACCGTGGTTACATTAAAATGCAACATTTTGCATCGATAAGCACATTTTTTTCAAATTGCATTTTTTTAAAATTTGAGTTTTTTTGCAATTTACCACATTTTTGCATTTTTGACGTTTTTCATGTAGGCCTATCTACAATAATATTTAAACCGTGCGAGATTTTGCTAAAATGCTGTGTAACAGTTTTGCGAGATTTCTGTAAAATGTGTTGTGCAAAAATTTTCAAAATGGTTTATCTTGCACGTAACCACTGGCAAATGCCTAGGCTAGTAAATCGCGTGAGATAATGCTTTTGAAGTAGCAGCTTTTAAGTATAGTAGCAGCCAATAGGAAATGACTTCGCAGTCACGAAATTCGTGAATCGCATTTTATGAATCTGCTGGTTGATTTTCACTGAACTGCAGGATTTTTTGATCGTCGAGCAACGTATTAGTCGTTACTGTTGTGTAGAATTCTGCCTAGTGGTGTTTTGGGGAGCTACTGTTGGGTCGGTGGTTGGTCTAGTGTTTTCGGTGGTCGCATCGGGCGCCACCCTACTCGAAGGTGACTCGCGAAAGGGGTTCTCCATAGGAGTGAGACTAGACT
>Ga0056128_1000466_pt1 | contig 36361 bp, 22 predicted proteins | sample WorMetLIZISLAND2_FD_71113 | JGI IMG/M metagenome (GOLD analysis project Ga0056128, IMG submission 71113) | Marine gutless worms symbiont microbial communities from Max Planck institute for Marine Microbiology, Germany - Olavius geniculatus... ...
CCCGGTGCCAAAAAGTGCTAGCAATGAAAGCAGATGGACATAAGAGTTTACAGAGTTTGAACTGATGTCCACGTGTTACAGACGATTGGACTGGTTTAAGAAATTTCTGACAATCAATGTTTACTATCCCATGCAGCATTTTATAACAAAAAGTAAGGTCGGCTCTAATACGTGCATGTCGTGCAAATTCAGCGCCCCCTAAACCGGCTTTACAGCGCAAACTGTGCCCCGCATGATCGTCACATGCTGTTAGCACCGTGATCGTTATTTAATCCTGCAGGTGTGTGTTGTTAGCATTATGTTGGGGTACGCACCCATATGTCAAACTCCCGTGCCACAAAAAAACTCACTGCGATAAAGCCCCTGCTGCAGGCGTCAAAACCCCTCCGCCAAACTCTCCATGAAAATATACCACGACAATTCCCCCTTACGACAAGAACACCCTACGAGTCCGCGCTGCGACGAGGGGAGATCGACGCTCTGTAAGTTTACACACCCAGTGGGTTGACGCAAAGAATATCATGAGCTCACCTGAGATAAACCTAGCTGTCTATGCGAAATCTTCGTTTTGTATTTCCCCGACGCCTTCAGCTGGCGAGTGACAGCATCGCCACTACCTTTTCTACAAATTAAGTTCGGTCCACCTACAGCAAATGCGTCGTGAGTTAAAAAAAAGTATGGGCAGGACACGAAGTTGCAATTTTGAAACAAACAATGCAAACATCCGACAGCCGATATTATGTGTTCTCAAAATTTCAGTTTTGCTCTCAAATTTCCCCAAAATAGAGCGAAGACTTTAGCCCCAAATTTTGCATGTTTGGACCAAAATTTTCCGACAGAAAAATATTTCCGACAATTCTCTGACAGCCCAACATTTAAGGCTTCCCTTCCCCCGGTCACGATGCCATTGATCTAGGGTATACCTGATGCGTCTTCAGGTCGGTTGTAGTTGAACTTGGGCTGTTCCGAGTACCATTGATCAACCAGCTCCTGACCTACACCACGGCCAGTAGTCAGCTACTTAGCAAGTTTTCAAATTATAAACTGATTAAAAACAAAATCAGAAGAAAGTACCATGCACTTTCTTTTCGCTAAAAAGTAGGCCTGTCAGCTGTTATTGTCACAAAACATAGCATTTAATTCACTCTACCAGTATTAACTTCAGCCAATTCGATTCGTGCAGGGGATTAAAAATCCCTTACCCTCTGAAAAAATAATGCAGCCTTGCAGACGAGTAAAACAAGCAAAAATATCAACACGACTCGTGCCGATAGCCTATGCATGCGGTTAACATTCAGTTGCCGAAGGTCGTACGCGCCTATTGCAATGCGTTAGTGTGCAGTGGGCAAAGTTACTCGACACGCGCAAACTAGCCAGCCAGCGTGTGATCTGCCAGCCGCAAGTAAACTTGTACGCGAGATATGTGTCACTTTGGCAAGAACCATCCCCGAACTGACCTGCACCGTGTCGGAAAGACTTTAAACCCTACTCACTTATTCACTCGTTTTGGCAAAATTTTCGATGTCAGATGACGTTGATCTTTGGGCTTTTAAGCTGAAATTTCGCACGACGGTTATTCCTGTCCCGTGGAGCGTTCAGACCGGAAGTCGAACCCACGGCCTCTCAATCATAAGTCCAACACCCTACCGTTACAACACCAAGACATTTATACCCCGTTTCCACGATCCAGCAAACGCCCTGCAAACGTCCAGCAAATTTCCAGCAAACGTCGAGCAATTAGCACGTGTATTTTGAATACATTTGCTGGACGTTTGCTGGAGCGTGTAAACAGGGTATCACTTATCCCTCTCACCGCAGACCGTGGTTTAAGTTGCACACACAGTCATAATAACTAACCGGTATAGTCGACTTGTCCGCTGCCGCTTTTAGCAGCGACGTTCTCTCCCACCGGTTGTCCCTGGTACTTGGCGTTGCTGTGTTTTAACGCACCCACCGACGCCAGGTGCTCCGCCCATTGCTGCGCCTCTGTCATTAACTCAGCGTTCAACACCAGGCTCTCTACCTGTGCACGTTAAAACAAGCACCAAAGTTATTTGGCAAAAAGCGGAATCGCTGTCACAAATCCACCTAAGTTCTCGTTTATATACGCCAGGTGACAGCAGCAGTTCAATAAAAAAAATTCTAACAATTTTTAACGATCAATCGTCAATTTTTCGAGCCCTAAATGCAAAATAATCACCAATGCGTTTCATTTATGCGGCGCAGACCTGTGCTATTGGTTTTTAAAAACTTTTTTACTAAAAATTATGTGAATATTGTGAAAAAAATAATCGTACATGAAAGGTGCTACAAACTCGAATGCTCAGTGCACCCATAATAATATATATAAATTTGGCGTGAACAACGACAAACGCGATTTACTAATAAGCAATTCACACCTACAACGCAACTCAACTCAACAGCTGAGCTGAGTAGCGTCGGTGTCGTAGTTGTGAACTGGTCATAAGATGACACCAGAAGCAATAACACAGGGTGTGCCAAAAACTGACCTAACTTGTTTTTGTCAATACTTCGTCAAATCTCCACTAAATTAGATAGTTTTGGCACAGCAATAGCCAAGAGGATAGAAATATGTAAGGTACGCTCATTGTCCACCTCGCTTAGTTTATGTTAACGCACTACCGTGTAAAACGCAGATGCTCCAAATTGTTGCACAATGCTCAGTTGTTGTCTCCGTGAAAGTTCTAACAACTTAATTAAGCACACGATAAACTAAAATGTGACTTATTCAGCAGAATTATAAGTTTTTGTAACAACTTGCTTCCACATTATCAGAATTTATGTCCAAAGTGTACACAATGGCTTAGACGTGATGCAGGGGCGTCATTTTGGGGGGTAGGGGTTGGAAGGGTTTACGAACCTTTCAAGGATTTACGATTTTAGTTTTTTCCTTGTAAATCGTAGCTTTGAAACAGTGTTACTGCTGCAAAAACAATACGTTACACAGACTTAGACACCCAAGGATCATCGATACCCCAATAATTTACTGAAATAACGCCTCTGATGTGACGCCATGGCTGACAGCGGCATTAGCGATCAACTGATCAAAATGCACAGCACTCATTCCTGGATAAACTGTGTTTTAAGCTTATCAGTCAGTTATTTTGTTGTCTGCTGTTTTCTGTGTAAAATGTTTAATACCACCAAATTATTAAATCCCATGGTGTTCTTTGTGAAATTGATAATGCACAAGTGAGCAATTTGATAATGATAATCCCCACGTAATGTAACAATCTGGAGCATCTGCGTTTTACACGGTAGTGCGTTGACATAAATTACGTCAGGTGGACAGTGAGTGTATTTTACATATTTCTATCGTCGTGGCTATATGTATGCCAAAAATTATCAAATTCGGTGGAGATTTGACGAAGTTCTGACAAAAACAAGTTGAGTCATTTTTGGCACACCCTGTATCGTTAAGCAGCAAAACTCAATAAACAAATATACATAGCAACAAAAAGTAAAGATTCTTACGCGGCCATGTTTGTTGCGGTAGACATTGTGGCAGCGAAGTACGTCAGCGGCAAACTTGTTGTCTGTCACAACTTTCTCACTACCAGCCTTAGCTTTGTCTTTTAGAGACAGCGATGCTATATTCGGCTGCAAGACAATACAACAGTTTTCAACGCATTATAAAACGGTGGGTTGTGATAATGTACTTTTGTACATCGTGAGTCACAAAAAACACGCCGCCCATAAAAACGTTCGTCTTCGTCTTTGCCAAAAAGTTTAAGGATCGTTTTATCGCATAAGCATATTTCCAGCAGAGTGTGTCAGTGTAAGAATTTTGGACTTTGAAAATCGATCAGTGTTTAGCACACATGGACAACAGTTCAGTGGCAAACTTTTTTGACTAACGATGTACAGTAGGTTATTTGCGTCACCGGCACTCGCTGTCTGACTATAGGACGAGTTATGGCAGTTAGAGTTGAGTTAGAGTAGCTAGGAGTCGAGGCGGCGAGTCGAGTTGTGGGACTCTGTTGCGGGACTCTAGTGTGTTGTCGGTTTTTCCGTCTGTCCGTCTGTCGCTCTGTCTATCCCTTTCCCTGGACCGTTCAAATCGTCGTTTGCTTGTTTCGCTAGTCGTTAGCATTAATAAAGTTTGCTTTAGCTTTTAAAACTCTGTCGTGTTGGATTCGTTTTCTTAGGCATCCTGACAATATTTAGCCTGTTTACGCCCGAACACGACACAGCCACTTCGTTTTCTATATTTTGAGCAGTAGTTATACTAGGTATAGCCTAAACGCAGCCAAAACAGAACATTCAGACCTCATTAGCCGTGGATTCCGCAATTCCTCTGGTTTCCTTGACAGTGCGCGTGGTGTGCGTACGTCCATCAGGGCCGGTGCGCGTCTCTACGGTGGTCGTCCTAGTCACGGCGGTAGGTCCACGGCCAATCGTCTCTGTATGAACTTCCGTCTTTACGGACTCACCACCGCCGCTAGTGACTTTGCTGCCGCCGCCGCCTGAAACGGTACACATTAATGAGCCCTAGATTAATTATTAATAAACGTAGTTATTGCTGCGGCCGGCCTAATAATATGCAGTAAGGCCCGTCGAGAGGGTGGGGTAGGGGGTAAGCTATCCCGGGCCCCGCTAGGCTTGGGGGGCCCCGCCGTTGCCCAGAAATATAAAGTGCACCAGAGTGCACCATTTTAAAAAGAAAAATTCAAAAATTTTCTCCCCAGAGTGGCCCCACGAAAATGTTTGTGGGCCCCACAAGAATGTTTCCCCGGGCCTCGCTGTGGCGTTCGACGGGTCTGTATGCAGTACAGATTTTGACAGTGCTGGAAAACATAGGTTTTGCGAAAAAGGTTTATAGGTTTTGAAGACTAGTTTACCAGGTTGTTATTTTTTTGGTTTTTGAAACATTTGCATGCACAAAGAACATGGGACACAAATTTTACAACCCAGGTAAGCTGAATAAAACAGTTTATACACCTCAGTATATAACAAACACCACCAAGGTCAACTCAGCCTTCTATTCCTCCGGGGTAGGTAAATCGAGTTCCCACCTACCTGGCTAAAGTTAAAGCGGGGCGCGTTCACCCGTGTCAAGTGGCAGGTAACACTGTGTGATCCTATATGGCATGCGACGCTCCGATAGGTTTCCGATAAAGCGACACACACCCGTCTAACTTCCCTTATTTATTCACTGACCTATATACATGTAGAACTATGTATGTATGAACCTGGCTTAGCGACGGCCGGTGTGGCATTTTCAGTCTTCGCTGGAAGTTGAATTTTGCCGTCTCTGGTCGGCAGGACGTTCTCTGCGTTGTGCCCAATGTAGTTACCTGCCGGATAGAAGTTAGCGACCACGAAGCACTTGCCGTCACGTGACACCGACCGACCAATCCCTACCTCGCGACTTGACTTCCACACCACCTGCGTAAAGTGACCTACACAAACAAACGCACCAATCGATTTTTTCGTACAGTTTGATACGTAAATCAATACACAAAAAGAAATATAAGTTGGCCAAAAACGAAACGATTCATTTTGCTTGCATTCGCCATGTCGCAGCAGTAATTTGCAATTATTGCATGTTTTAACAGCATCTAAATATGTCGGAGGGTTTAAGCAGAGAACATGAATATGACTGACGACGGACAGACAGACAAACAGACAGACCACAACACGTAGAAATGTGTAAAAAAGTAGGCGAAATCGCTAGCCCTATTTCGTGTAAAACAAATAATACAGACAAAATACGTGTCAAAAGCTTTATAAAAGCTATACCTGTCTTGGGACCTGAGTGTTTCTTGAAGTCATATCTCTCGACCTCACTGTACCACTGATCCGCCACCTGCTGACCTAACAGCGCACATCATAACCGATCATCGGTAGGCCAATTAAACTTGCAAGTACAAAGCTACAAAAGTCAACCGAACGTAATACCCCGTTTACACGACCGAGCAGACATCGAGCAAACATCAAGCTGGCTCGTCCCGCTAACATGATACAGCCAGCTCGTCGAGCCAGCTTGATCGTGTAAACGGGGTATATAAGTGAGTTGAACTGCCAGCTTGTTCGCTTAGTGCAGTCCATGCAATACAACTTGAATGAACTGAACCGAACTGCACTAACATAAATTTTTCAGTTCCGTTTATTTCAGTTCGTTCGCTTAGTACACGCCTGCAAGACACAACTAAACTGAACTGACTTCAGTTCGGTACAGTTCGGTTTATTTTATACACTTCTGTTGCTTTGCACACGCCTTTAGAATATCATAATATTAGTCTGCATGTATAGGCTACTGTTACATTAGTCTACAACAGTTGGCCATGGTGACTTAATTAATTAAAGTAAGCTTAATTCGGAATCAGGCTATGTCGCTCCTCTTTCTTTTTTTCTTTGCCAGCAGGCCTAGGTGACTGACAGCAACAATTTGTTAAAACTTAAGAGGGTGGGGGTTCGACGCCCAAATCTTCTTTTTGTTGGGAGTCAAAAACCCCAACTAACACAATGTATCAAATCTAACTGCCAAATGATCTATCGAACGGTTTAAGCAGTGAGCACGAATGTGACAAACGACCGACGACAGACAGACGACATCAGACAGACAGACATACTACGCTGCGTAGACAAGTATAGCTATAGGCGTAATCGATTGCGCTGCAAGCTGCGGTTTCGCCTAAAAGTGCACAGAAATCAGGAAACGGTATAGGGAAAGAGAAAGACTTAGAAAGCAAAACCGATATTGCGGTCTTTTAAAAACGTAACGCAGGATATGCGAATAAACCGGACATCCGTAGCTATGAACACAAGTGTATGTTATTACATGGCTGGTATTATAATGACTCGAGACATAGGCCTAAGCGTCATAACGGTGCTATTATTTTGCAATAAGCACTGAACGCGGCGTCAATGTGTGGGAGACCAGCATAGTAAGTGCAGTCTGGCTGCTGCGCTTGATTTGCACTAACACAACTGCGTTAATGCATGTATGACGTACTTAATCAGTCTAAGGCTTTTTAGATACATGGGGGCCTATGAGACCGCGCAACGATTGTAAATGTGATATTGCGATAGTGCGATCGCCCTAACAAGCCGCATTACGATCCATGCCCCTCCGTCTGTCTGTCCGTACATCCGTCTTGCACCCGACGGACGTCTAACTTGAAAAGGAATAACCTCAAAAACGAAAAAACGTATGAGCGTTCCTAGAGCAGGAGCAAACAATGCTCCAAATTTTAGTACAAACGACCGCAGACGCCGAAAGTCACCGTACGCCAGTAGGCCTATGTAGCCTAAACCTCCGGAAATGGCGCATATTATGAGTAAATTTTTACTCACGGCTGGTGGATCGAATTGCTGGAAAAAAATCTTTAAAATTAGCCAGCTGCGGTATTTGATTTGATGATGCTTGCTTTTACGGGAAACCGCAGATCGTATTGTTGATCGCAATAGTGAATAGGCCTAAGACTGTTTTCAAAGCAACAGAAATGGGATGAACTGAAACAACATAACTATAGGCAATCTGCATGTTCTGTGTAAATTTACTTCGTGTACGACATTTATAATAAATAAATAATATATAAATACCTGTAACTTCTTGTCGGTCGCTGGTCCAGCGCATGGCGCAGTTTTCACCGAGATTCTCACCGCGGTACGAGGCGTTCGTATTGTGACTTAATGATCCGCTGGCGGCGAGGCGGTCCGCCCAGGCTTGTGCTATGGACGTGATTTGTGGATTGTGTGTCAATGCTGACACCTGGTGAAAGGAACGGTAAACGTTCATCGCGCGCACACAGTCGTTGACGAAGTTCGAAGCCATCCTCTACGTGTCCGGTACTCGATATTTTCTGTATAACAGCAATTTGGCGCTAGATTATACTAGTGGCTTGGTGGTGTAACTGTTACGACGATCGAGAGGTCGTGAGATCGGGGTCGGGTCGCTATCAAGTGGTTGCTACTTGGATGGGTAACTGTCTGCGGATAGGTAAATCATCCAGGTATATAACCAACGTTCAGGTCAACTCAGCCTTCCATCCATCCGAGGTAGGTAAATCGAGCACTGACCTGTCTGGTTGGCGCGTTTATCCGCACTGTGTGGCAGATAAAACTGCGTAATCCCATACGGCAGTTGACGCTCCGTAACTCTGAGATGGGTTTCCCACAAAGCGCTGTGCATAACCTTTAGCTGTTTTCAACCTATAGATCAATACGTAATCGCGTCAAAAGTAACGGCAACCATTGTGCCGACATGTATGCGGTTATCCGTCTGGTTACCGAGGATTGTACGCGCGCCCAATACACTGCGCTTAGTGTGCTGTGGGCACTGACGCACATGAAGCGGCCGGCCAGGGCGTGATCTGCCAGCCGTAAGTAAACACTGATGCGTGCAATATGCGTCATTTTCTAGAAGTTTTGGACGTTAGATGACCTTGTCCTTTAATCCTCTGAGCTAAATATTGGCACATCAATTAGTTACGCCTGCTTTGGAAAACGTTCATACTAATTTGTGTCTCTAACGCTTTTTGTTGTTTTTAGCCAGAACCATGTAAGGCAGAGACGAACGGACGGACGGACGGACGCGCCAGAGCTCTAATGCTGCCAGACAGCCGCATAGACAACTTTTTTTAAATAGGCTACGTCGTGTAGCCCAAATGGCGTAAAAGGTTTGAACCGCCGTATCCCTACTTTTTACGCCACTGCGTTCAAAATGAACAAAGTTTGCGGTTTCACGAAAACTCTCGCAACAACAGCAGGTCGTTCTGCAGGCCTATAGACAACAAGTGCCCAAGTCCAGTCCCGCAGCTATACTTAAATGACGAGAATCTATTACCGACCACAAGACACGTCAGGTCGAGGCTAAGCTTATTGCGACGTTTCCACGCACTCGGAACGTGGGTCAAAGTTAATACGGCCAGTTTTCACGACAAGCGCCACCGACGGGTAGGCTAGAATAGCTAACTGTAGCCTAACATAGCGTAACTTCGTCACCTATGTCAGGCAATAAAACAGCGCTCTAACTAGATAGTCTAACTAGATACTACCTGAAAAACCCAAACCGCATCCAACGATTAGCATACCGCATGGACACGCTGTAAGTTACTACAAGAACGATAGCATCAAAGCAAAGGGGCGGTGGGCAATTGTTTCCCTTCAAATTTTACGTAATTGGAACTTTTTCTTACAAAAATACGAAATTGGAGGCTGGCATTTTCTCATTTTGTAGAATGGAAAAGAAAAATTAATGCTGTCAGAAATTTGCACCTACCTGTGAAAAAATTGCAATTTCTTGCTCCTCCAGCATATTTTACCCACAGAAAACGTCACTTAGTAAGATCAAGAGTATATAGTCTATAGCGCGGATTGAATGGAATGTCACAATACGCCGTGTCGTGATAATGTCACTGGGAAACAAGCAAGTAGCCTATATGTAATGTAGTTGATCTTCATTGTGACAGCATGGGTCAGGCTATATAGCACACTAACTAGACAGCACTCAGCGAACTCGAATCGTATCCGCATTATAATGCACCATAATGCACCTTAATGTCCGTAGTGTCTTGTGTGTTTCAACGCGGTACAATCTGACGGCATTTTCTAGCTAGTGAAACAGTGATAGGCCTACGTACTTTGAACTTACTTACGATGAACAAAGTTACCAGTAGCGTATTTACAGTAGAAATGTAAAATTGGGTGCATACGTTAAACTTGTCATAAGCGCCAAGTAGATCTATGCAAATATGAGCATTTTAGCCTATATCCTTTTTACCATTTTTTTTAAATTTTAAACGGACAAACGCAACAAATGCACCTTGAATACGCCAATAAGTCTTTTCTCGACTCCAACGTTAATGATGATGATGATGGTGCTGCTGACCTACTTACATGACTATTAAGCTCAAGACAACGTGAAATAAAGAAATATTTCAACTCATTTGTGTCAAGCTCAGACGACTCAGAAATAATTAATACACCTGAGAGCGCACACACAGCGCACTTATATAGCTCAGCAAACGGATAAAAACTGATTCACCCGCGCCCGCGCTGACACACGAGCGGCTGATGACGAAACAGCTGTGACAGTCGGACAGCATTTGATCGTTGGCAAGCTTTCAACTCGGCATTGAGAGTACTCGGATCTTCAATGTTCAGTCCGCTTTCTCATGCCGCAGTTTCACAGCCAGATTCCACCAAAGTGTGCATATTCTGGCTACGCACAAAACCTCCCCACATCAAAACTTAGTTTTTTTCTGTGACATAATCCGATAATGCTCCATTGTTGTAAACAAATAAGCTTGCTTATATCTTGTCTTTTTTGTTTCCTATTGTTAACTGTGTCGAGCAATCAGTTCGAAATTAAACAAAGTTTGATGCCACTTTAAATTTACTTAATACAGCTAGCAGCATAACGCGTTTTCCAATAAAGGTGTTTAGTCGTATGGAAAAGGAGGGGCTCTGCAAGGGGTTTAGTTCTAGAGAAATTTTGTCGTAGGTTTTTTTCGGACACTCGTATACTTATACTTGAAAACTCCGCGTTGTCAGTGAACATTACTGTTTCACTTAACAAAGCTGCATCGCAACTAACTTTGCTTTATTGATGGGAAAACAAAAAATGCTAAAATGTTAATAGCAGCGTATTCTCTGTGTCTATGCTATTAGTTAGAAGCTATCTTAAACATCTCTACTTTTTGTACTAGGCCTACCACACCGCCGCGGACCCCTTTTTTGACGTTAAATGCAGTTAACGCGCTACGTATATTACTTACCTAGGGCCTACTTATAGTAATTACCTGTTTATTCACTTATACGGGAGGAGTCTTAAACAAACCAACCCAGTATCAGTTAAAGCAACCCATAGGTATATATTACAGCTAATAATACTTCACTGCATAAAGCACTCCATTGAGGCATTGCATACATCTGCTAGTGGACTCTTAGTGAAGCGACGGAATTCAGGTATAGCGACCCATGTCTGGTATTCATAGATGAGTGAATAGCCGTACCGTTAAATAGTCAGATGAGTCGCTTTACCCTTCAGTTAGAAAAAAACAACACACCAGTTTAGAGAAAGCGATCCAAGTTAAACAGAACAAATGACTAAATTTTTTAAAAGCTATTCGATTGTTTAAGAGCAATATGAATGTTATAAAAATACGAGTTTTTTTACTTTGCCCGTACTGCCTGACATGACCTGCTATGCAAATGGGTTGCTATAGCTCATGGGTCGGTTTGTCCGAAATTGCCTACTTAGGCTTACTTCCGTACCTGCATCATACATATATAAGCCACTTCTAAGTCCAGCGGCATATTTAACAGGTTGGGACAATCTGCCATGAAACCCCACCTTCATTCAGCATTGACATCTTACATGGGCGTATACTTTTACTTGCTTAACGTCAAAAATTTATGCGTCATTGCGTCAACAGAAATCGCGACCACGAAAGTTTAAATCACAACGTAATTTATAGGTTTAGATCTAAGATCACAGATCACAGGAAAATTAGTAGGGGCGGATTCAAATCCGATCAAGCCCTCTTCGGTAAAAATATGGATACCTTCAGTGTTACTGCTGAGATAGTTTTGCACAGTCTGGGATGATCGGCTTACAGAGCCTCCCGTCCTCTCTCCCACAAAAAAGTGAAAATATTTTAGACATTGTGTGACAGTCAGAGGCGTCTATTTCCCGTGGGTCCTTGCAGCAGGTTTCCACATAATATTCCGATGGGGTCACGACCTTGACTTTTGGGGTCACGTGACGTCATCGGTGACAAAAAGGTTTAACAAAAAGGTTTTGCCTTTACCCCCACATCGAGACTCATCGTCATCATCAATAAGCAGCATTTATTTCTGTCTAACAAAACATATTCAGGCATGAGTTACAACAAACCCTGGCCGTCGTTTTAAAAATTCTAAATACGCCACTTGGACCCTTGCAGAAACTTGCAGTTGCTGTCTCTCTGTTGTCAAATTGCATCGTCTTGCCGCAACTTTTTAAGGGTAGAAAAATCCAAGTTGGCATTTATGCAGAGCAGAGTGAAGTACGGTAACTAGTGTGCCAGTTTTTAGTTCAAAAAATCAAAGGTCTGAATAAAAATAATGTCGACGTAACGTAAGTTTGATTTACGGTGTATGCGTTTCATCGGATTTGTAACCACATAGCTTATTGCTCATAATACTGAATGGACTACAGGCTTGGTTTAGTAGGCGTAGGGCCTACTGTAGAATATACAATAAACACACAATAAAGACGTTTCATTCATTCATTTATTCAATAGCCTGTTTGAATTGCCATGTGTCAGCACACCCACTGATATACGACGTCATTTCGACACCGTTATAGACATCCTTATTGTATAAAGACAGACCTACGTATTTTAAACATCGAACGACTAATACCCAATTCAACTGTCAAGTCGCGTCAGCGTCGCCGGTGTGAATTGGGTTTAAGTCTGTGTGCAGAGTGTCTTGTAACTCGTCAGTTTTAAAGCTGACAAGATTTCACAAGTAGTGTAGCGACGGGTTTGGGTGTCATGAAATCTTTAGTGATATCTTATTTAGAAATTTACTGCTGAGTACCTCGGTGAAAGAAAAATATCGTGTCAATTATACGGCGCAGTTGAGTCCACCGAACTTTAAAGCCTACTTTTTATTGGGCCACTGTTTATAGGCTACAGGGCGAAGCATAAAAATGAAACATGGACGTTTTATGCAGATCTAGCAATCGGACAGTGTCGGAAAATGATTAACTTTGATGACTGCAGTAAACTGACGTGGTCCTGTTAGCCTAAATTGTGTTCATGTGTTTAACATGACCTTCTTTTTAATTGCTTGTTTTACATTATTAAATGGTGTAGACGATGTTTCACTTTTATGCGTCTCCCTGCATATGCATGCTGAGGCCTACATGTTTTTGTCGGTTCGCGTGATCGTTGAAAACTATCGAAGGCGAACGTTTGATATATCTATTATTGACTGTCGAGTGACGAAGTAAGTAGGACCAATGAATGCTTGCATATGCTGGCTATTGTGCTGACTATGAAAGACTTTGCACTCAACGAAGGTCTAGGCCTATGCAAACAGAAATCGCCACCGCGAAAGCTTAAATCACAACGTAATTTATAGGTTTAGATCTAAGATCAGAGATCACAGGAAAATTAGTAGGGCCGGATTCCAATCCGATCAAGCCCTTTTCCGTAAAAATATGGATACCTCCAGTGTTGCTGCTGAGATAGTTTGCACAGTCTGGGCTGATCGGCTTACAGAGCCTCCCGTCCTCACTCCCACAAAAAAGTGAAAATATTTTAGACATTGTGTGACGGTCAGGGGCGTCTATTTCCCGTGGGTCCTTGCAGCAGGTTTTCACATAATATTTCAATGGGGTCACGACCTTGACCTTTTGGGTTACGTGACGTTATCGGTGACTATTACGACTCTCGGAGGTCGACTTCCTATGGGTGGTTCATGGTGACCATGCGTCTATCAGGCACAGTTACGAAGATATGGCGCCTCAAAATTCTCAAATATTGGACGCACGGACTTGGACACAGAAAAAAACGGAAAAGGGAAAGAGAAAAAAAAGGGGAGGGAAAGAAAGGAAAAAGGAAAGTAGAAGGGGAAAAGAAAGGGAAAGGGGAAAAAGAAAAAATGAAAGGTAAAGGGAAGGGAAGGGAAATGGTGAGGGGAAGGAAAAGGAAAAAACGGTAAAGGGAAAGGGTAAAGGAAAGGAAAAAGGGAAGGAAAAGTGGAAGGGATAAGGAAAGGAAAAGAGAAAAAAAAGAAGAAAAGAAGGGGGAAGAAAAGGTGAAGAAAAAAGAAAGCGAAAGGTAAAGGAAAGGGGAAGCGGAAGAAAAAGGGGGAAGGAAAGAAGAAGGGAAAGGAAAAGAGGAAAGAGGAAAAGGCAAGGAAAAGCGGAAGGAGAAGGAAAAGGAGATGAAAAAGGTTAAGGGAAAGGGGAAGGAAGATGAGAAAGGGGAAAGGGGAAAAGGAAGGGAAAAGGGAAAAGAAGGTGGAAGGAAGATAGCTTAAGAAATGTAGGACGCACGGACGGACGGACGCACGAACACTCAGGTAATTGTATACTCTGTCCAATGCTATGCATTACATTGGACAGACAAAAATCAAAGGTTCGAGTTCGGGTTTGATAGCGTTACGTTTGCGCTAATGAAATGCAAACGCGGACAACTGCATATTGTGCCGGACTGGACCGACATCTACGCTTGTTACCCGCAGGACTTCGCATCGTAAAGACGTGTACAAAGCGACAGATGTAAACTGAGTTAAAATCTCAGTTAATGCAGTTGTGTTACTCACTTACTTACTTAACTGCTGCATTGACCTAGAGCCTACATGTGAATTGGACCGCTGGCCGTTTTGGGGGAACCGAATATCACTATGTCGGCCTGCAGAGATCGATATTTTATGCTGAGTAGCAACAGCAGCAGCAAGCAGCATAGCAGCGTAGCCGCGGTAGTGTATTGTCAACGGCGATTTGACGCTTAGGACCCCTAGTTACTAATTGAACACAGACAGATTAGCACAAACATATTGTCTGTACATTAGTTCTATTACTAATTTTCATACTGTGTAGACTGTAGATAATAATCAGTACGATCGTAGGCCTATCCGATGAACTTTAATAGGCAATATTTTGCATATCTTATTTATACGGTACGTTGTTATCGTATAATAGGCCTTTGGCAGCAACGCGGTTGGCCTTAATAAACGTTGATCTGATTTGACTTTCTGGTAGCCTTAGTAATAATAGTTATATAAACAAGCGCTAAAATCGATTTATTAGTCCATGATAACGTATTATTTTACATTAATCGACAAGCAAATCTGATTATAATGTAATAACAGCGATTAAGCAAATATCATGCATATCACAGTACATGTCGTCGGGTTGTTGGCAATTGAAAATAGGACCTATGTGAGTTAAAATATCGCCTACGATGCAGTGTAATAGAATAAAGGTGAAGGTTAAAGGATAAATGTCTCCATACCTCTTCATCTGGGAACCCGCCACAGAGCTAGCGATGCGGAGTATCAGTGTTGTATACCCACGACAAACCATTAATGCTATAGGCCTAGATACTTTTATACGTGAGGTTTATATTGCAAAATTACCGCGAAATCTCGTTTAGACAGTGGATTACCCTCATACTAATACAGTAATGTATTTATGCAAATTATGCTCAGTACTCACCAAATAAACCCTAGCGTGCGGCCAGCTTAGTGACGTCACATACGCCTAACGGGTTACACGGCTGTGCTGCTGCTGCTGTTGCTGCTGCTGATGTGTGCGAAGTCACGTGTTGTTAATTGTGACCATTTTACGCACAGATGACAGCATGCACATAATTTAATAATTTGCATATTGAAAATTAGTAAAAAACAGTACTGTTTCTGAAGATAAGTTATTGCATGTGTATCTTGTTCTGGTTTATGCGTTTTGAAAATTTATATTTTACAAGGTAGTGTAACGATGCAGTTGGGGTGTGGTGGGATGTTTAATAACGGCATTATTGTTTAGATGAATGTGACAGTAAAACATTTCTGATATGGACATAAGTTTGGTGGCACTTTACGCGGGACAGCAGAATGCTTCGCGAGTCTTAATTAGCCATCGTCTAGGCGTCTGTTTGTCCCTATGTCTGTCTGTCACACACCTGACGTGTAAACGGTGTACGCTAATGCTAAGATCACGAAATCTTTACTGTGGGATGCCCCAAGGACTCTAGTTTTTAGTGACAAAATTTTGTGCCTCTGGGTGAAGGATTCCCCTCGAGCGAGGGCGTTAAAGACGGGTCTTCCTTAAAAAGACGTTATATTGCCGCTATTGGCTCTTATAGTGTGAAAACGGTTGCAGATAGGTACAGACTTGCTGCATATCGTATCACTGGTGACGGGCTTCTTAGATTTGTCAACATCGATGACCTTAAACGACCCTGAACCCACCATAAAAGGGTTTTTAGTGAATTTTTCGCAATTTTTGAATGCAGCGCACAGATTAACACTAAATTGCGACGAAATGGCTATAGACCAAGACAACTTTCGCACAAAATTTTCAGCACTATATGTAGATTTCAGCAGTCCAAGTCCCGGCCCCTAGGTTCAAGGAGGCCGGCGCAGGCGAGCGTCAAAGACGGCTACCCCTAGGCTAAGTGATTATTTTACCGCTGTTGGCTCGTGTAGCGTGAAAAGGTTGCGGATAGGTACAGACATGATGCTATCATAACAAGCGCTGGTGACAGGCACTTTACTTTTAGCTTTATCAACATCGCTGACTTTGAAAGAATTTCCTAAAAAGAGGTTTTAGTAAATTTTTTGCAATGTTTTGATGCAGCACATTTTAACGCTGAATTGCGACGAAATGGCTGGAGATAGACCAAGACAACCTGCACATGAAATTTTCAGAATTAAATGCGGACTTCAGTAGGCCAAGTCCCTACCCCCTAGGTTTAAGGAGGCTGGCGCAGGCGGGCGTCAAAGACGGTTACCCTACCATGCTGCTTATCATAACAAGCACTGGTGACAGGCTTTTTAGATTTATCAACATCGATGATCTTCGACCTTGAAATCTTTGAATCCCCCAAAAGGGGGTTTTAATGAATTTTTTTCGTAATTTTTGGATTCAGCGCACATTTCAACACTGAATTGCGCCTTCAAAGGTCCAGTTGGCGAAAACACACTTACTGAGTTAATGCTAAGCGTGCCACCTGAGTTGGAGAATCGTAAACAAATCTATCCCATTAGGGAACCACTCTGGTGCAGACACAGTTGGATGGCGTTTACTGACACTGCCGGTACCCCAGCAGGTACTTACGACATGGACGCACTCCGTAGAGATGCACTGTACAACATTTCTATGCGCGGCCCGGCTGTCTTCACTATCTACACCGATGGTTCAGCAAGCGAGGGGACTCAGGATGGAAGAGCAGCTGCAATCATCACGACTGGTTCCGCCGGTCAGTCAACATCACTGGAGACTCTACAGCAGAGAGGGAGACCGCTCACATCTTCGTACGAAGAGGAGAAGGATGCAATGCTTTTGGCAGTTAAGTGGATCGCTCAGAACAAGCCTCAAGGTTTGACAGTAATCTGCTCGGACAGCCAGTCACTACTAAAAGCTATTTCCATTGGATCAGGTGATACCGATCAGATCAGACGTACTCTCTCAACGGCATCGTGTCAGATAGTAATCCAGTGGGTTCCAGGTCATGTTGGCGTCCCAGGCAACGAGGCAGCAGATCTGGCAGCTAAGGAGGCCGCAACGCTCACAGATCAACCACCGCAGCCCGAGTCTCTGGCGTCTGCACTTAGTTGCATTAATAAAACATTCAGAACTCACCCATCAAGTACGAAAGAACAGCTGCCGTGTGTGAGAAAACCAATCTCACTAAAGACTACTCTGAGGTGGGGTCCCGCAAAGACGCCGTGCTGTTGGCCCAAGTTCGCACAGTGGCCACTGCAGCAAGTTCCAAGCTTATCACCATCTTTTTGATCCGACAGTTGACCCTGCTGTCTAAGGTGTGGAGAGGAACCGCACACAGTCGAGCATTGGCTTACAAAATGCCCAGGGACCGAAGCAGCTCGACTAGAAATTTTCGGCAGTGTGAGTCTTCCGCTGATCGAGTATCCTGACGGAAGAACCTGGCAAGGCGGTGCTGATGTCACGGCGCACCCTATAAGGGCCGCCGTGTAAGTACTCCGGCCTCCGTCAACAACAACAACAGCAGTAGTAGTAGTAGTAGAGGGTGTTGTTGTTGTGGTTGTAGCAGCAACATCAGCAGCAGCAGCAGTAGCTGCAGTAGTAGCATTAGTATTAGTAGTAGTAGTAGTTATTGTTGCAGCAACAACAGTAGTAGCACCATCAGCAGCATTAGTAGTGTTGTTGTTGTTGTTGTTGTTGTAGCAGCAGCAGTGGCGGCGGCAGCAGCAGCAGTATTAGTAGTAGTAGTAGTAGTAGCAGCAGCAATAGTAGTATTAGTAGCTGTTCTTTTTGCAGCAACAACAACAACAGCAGCCCCAGCAACATTAATGTTGTTGTTGTTGTTGTTGTTATATCAGTAGTAGTAGCAGCAGCAACAGTAGTAGTAGTTATAGTAGTAGTAGTATTAGTAGTAGTAGGCTAGTAGTTGTTGTTATAGCAATAACAGCAGCAGCAGCATCAACAGCAATTGTAGTGTTTTTTGTTGTCGTTGTCGTCGTCGTCGCAGCAGCAGCAGCAGCAGCAGTAGTAGTAGTAGTAGCAGGTGTAGTAGTAGTAGTGTAAACTGGCCATATTTCGGAAACGGTGAGAGATGTGGCCAAGGTTACTATTAATGCTATTAATCACTAACAGAATGTGGCCTATGCTTTTTGAGATACGATGAAATTCGTCGACCTTAGATGACCTTCAAGGTCAGTAGGCCTACTGCAACAAAAACTGTATATGCTGGCTGTAGTGCGTCTTTTCTAGCGACAGCTGGGTCTTCTTATTGTTTCTTGTGTGATAGATTCATTAGTCTGCAACCGATGGTATTCTGTTGTGATTAGCGTGACTCAAAATCATGAAATCTTCCGACAAGTGACAGTGTCGTAAGTTTTTGCTTTTTGCCATTTTAACAAGTTACGTCGTGACGAATTTCGTTTCGATTTAGGTTTACAATAGCCTAAAGGTTGTTTCATTCGTTTCTATTATACTTCACTCTCAGATCAAGATTGGTAACAGTGTTCACGAGAACGGCGATGTAAATAAAGATTTATCAGGTTTTGCAATGCGTAGTAGGCCCTAATGCCAGAGGGCACACAGATGGCCATCATTGATAGTTTACCGAAAACCGCATAATGATGCCGTGCGGCACAGTTTTTTTTTTTTAAATTTCTTAACAAAATAAAATGATAATTTCCATATTTCTTGATCACAATAGAAATATATAATCCGTTGAAAATTTTTTTTTGCCGATATTTAATAGTTTATGCGGTACATGGCTATAGAGTGAGCGAGCTTCGCTTGCTGTATAATCTTTGGTATCTTGTCAATATCTGTTCGGTCCGAAGAATTATGGCTTTTTCGCCCCTTTGCCGGTTCTCTCCTTGGCTTGTTCGCACCCTCTCTCGTTCGCCCCCTGGCTTAATTTTTCGCCCCCTGGCTCTCGCCCCATGGCTGATTCGCCCCCGGTGCCTGGCTGAATCGCCCCCTGGCTTGTGTGCTTCCTGGTTGATTCGTCCCCTGGCTTGTTCGCCCCCTGTGCCTGGCTTACCCGAACGAGCCAGGGGGCGAACCGGCAAAAGGGCGAAAAAGCCAGACACCGGTCCGAAGCGGTGTTTAGGCACGCGGGCACCTGCTGGGGAAAATAAACAACACTTTTTCTAAGCCGTGTAGCCGTCATGTACCGTCATTTCTCTCATTGTAAGCAAAAACTGCTGTCTGTAGAAAACGAATGTAGCAATAATTTTGGGTTAATAAGCGAGGCATTGTTTTATACGTTTGTGCGGTTTGTCAGTTTTGACCGATCATCCCGCATATGATGTGGGAAAAGTGCGGACTGGCTGAAGGATGGGCTGAGCGTATGTTTATGTTGTTACGTTAGTGATTTGTATCGTGGAAAACTGTTTATACACAGCAGAATGAGTTCAACAGGACAAGAGCCGTCTGCGGTAACCGTGGAGAATGTCACAGCGCTCTTGGACTTGGCTCTGAAGTCTGCCTACCGAGTTCGAGACACCGACAGTGAGGTACGATCACGACCACGCCCACTTTTTTCGATTTCATCGAAATCATTGAATTCATAAACCACAATCAACCTTCTGGTCTTGTCTCAGCTTTTGCCGAGAATGTTGCTGCCACTTGGCGGGCATAACAGTTTCACTTTACACACTGTTGGTGGTAATGAATCCTGGAGGGTTCAGCATGCTATCACAAACGTTCCCCACCAGGAAGTTTGAAATATTAGTGATCTAGGCTTAGGGTTTGAGTTAAAGATATGTTTAGGCTTTGGCTTAGGGTTACCCTAAGTAGGATTTGAGCGGGTATAATGTGGACCTGAGGACCAACCAATGCGTAAACCGCGCACCAAACCTTACGACCAGGTCTACAGTTTACCCATTGGTCAGTTCACAGGTCCGCATTATAGTTTTAAACAAAATAAACGAAATGTGAAATAAACGTGTTGCATGTTTTATTTTTAACTTTTTGTGTATATAAGGCTTGCAGACGTAGTGATCAGCGGCACAAGCACACGTGTGAGGTGTAGATTAGATTAGGCCTAACGTCAGCGCTTCACCTGTCATAGTACCCTATGCACCCAAGGTTATTGTACAAAGTCCCCAGACCAATTCAAATTCATGGGCAGAAAGGTGTCGATGGTCACTTCTGTTAATCCATCCTTGGCGTGACAGCGGAAGATCAATGATAACGATGATCCCGTTGATGATGTGGAACCTGACGATCCACCGGCATCTGGCACCATTGATCTGTGCAGCACCTGCAATGCTATGGTCTCGCCACGTGTAAGGAAAGGATGTGCGAAGAACAGCTACAGCACCGACAAGCAGACCATCTGAGTCGAGTGCGAGCTGGCATCATTGCCGCTGTGTGGGATATCAGCGCAGAGCATTCGTTTGCAAACTCTGTTGACAGTTGTGAACTACTAGAAATAGAATTAAGCACTGCAGCAGTGAATGCTTAGACAAGGGCCTAAAACGTGAGTGCAGTACTGAGCTTATACACATTACAGCACATCACTCATTAGGTGTTTGACTGCGCGAGGTCCGCATTTTAGAGGTCTGCAGTTTACGCACTGGTCTGCCCTGATGGTTCGCAAGTTTTGGTCTGCAGTTTACCCGTTGGTCGGTCCACAGGTCTGCGCTTTACCACAGCCCTCGCGATATCACTGACCCAGCAACCACAAATGAATTTTCATCACTGCCAATGTTAATAACTTTTGGCTTTTGGCTATGGCCAACCTCTGCAAAAATTTTGTCAGAATTTGTGTATAAAGGTTAAGTTATTAATTTTTACATTTGAGTTGATTAAAAAGTAAGATGTAAAGTGTTTCCTGAACCGTAACATTCATTTGTTTATTTAGCCTTGAGCCATACAGTAGGTTACGTTGCCAGACAATGGATATATGGAGTCTAAGTTGTCATCTGTTTATCTTCTCTGCGTATATTTTTTACTGCCTTATGACCTTGTTGATTGATGATAGTTTTATGGTTTGATTTTGTAGAGTGATAATGTCATGAAAACATGTCTAACTTTGTTTGGAAAAGACTACAAGTACACGGTAAGGAACCAGAGTTAATACATACATGAAAAGTAATTGGTTTGGTAGATATGTTTCTAATATAGTACAATATTGATATGTTGCTCAGTGTCACTAACTATGACTAGTTTGATATTGGAGACTTTATATCTAGAATTTTTACTGTGGAACTGTATCTTTTGAACTTTTATCTGGTTTCTGTTATTTTCTGTTAATCTGATTTATCTGTAGTTAAGTTTTGCAGTGGAAAAATAAATGTCAGTATGAGGACTGTTGAATTGTCAGTTGGAGGCCTAAAATTTTGCATTTATTATTTTATTTTGTGAGTCGCACCAGAACCGTAACAACGCTAATTGTGACTGTCTTGGGAAAGAAGTGGCAGTTTGCTTTTCAGAGGCATGTTCAGTAGCAGAGCCGCTTGGTACCACTTGCCAAGTGGCCTGGGTAACTTACCAAGCACCTCACATACATGATTGCTTACGCTTGCTTGCAAACAATGGATGATGCAATGCCACATAATAATGCAAATTGCTGTATATTTTCATTTTCTCAGTGTGGCATTTTTTTAAGTGGTGTAACTAGCATCGTGTTCTTTTGTTACTGATCGATTGTACAGGATATAAATAACAATTACTTCTGACCTTTTGGAAATTTGTTCGCTCAATCGTCATTATGTTTTCGTGCAGCAAGCCCATAGATTTCATGAATATTCATGATGTCTATGAGCAAGCCAAGCAGCTCTTTCAGTAGGCAGCTTGGCTGGTGGTACCAAGCTGCTTGACTACTGAACACGCTTTAGGTGGCCAGGTGCCATTACTGGAGTACTGCTATGCCGTATCAGCCCATACTGCCCCATTATGCATGTGCTTTATTGCAAGCATAGGCATGCAACATGTGGAATGATTAAACTGTTCAGTTACTCGCTTACTTATTTTAGTATAAATGTACTGAGAACTATGTTTGTGTCAGCTGCTGGATAACAGTAATGGAGAACTGTGCAGTCAGTATCCATCACAGATTGTTTTACTTGAGTACATCAAGTCCAAGGACTCTCTGCTGGACAAGTATGTAACCAGACAGCATTAGTTTTAGCTGTACTCATGTTGTTGGACTACTTTTTTCTCTTTGATAATGTTGTTGGGTGTATCAGCAAAGTTGCTTGACGCTGAGTCGGATTAGTATTAGAGTGAACATTGTACTTCGTTGCATAGTGTAGTGTTATGTGTTTTTTTGTAGTTTTTTACAACTTTTTTTTTGGCATGTTTTTGTATTTTTTTGTTCAAAGTTTTCTTTATTGGTCAAACAGCCTGAATTAAACTTTATTATTTAATTGATTATTCAATTGATTGACTGATTGATGGGAGACAATTTGTCAGTAAAAGCATGAGGAATGCTTTAGTGATGAAAGTTGTGCAAATCTGCATTTATGTTACGATACTCTCTCACATAGTTTGTTTGTCTGTCACACTTCTGCATCTTGCCAAAACTGTTAGATACAGTCAGGTGCTATAATTTAGCAGTCACATTCTTGTAGTTTTAGGTAGACAGGAACCGTGTTTCTGTTATGGAAATGGTTGCTCAACCATGACTAACGGCAATGTATCATTCATGTTTCTATTTATACGAAGTTATTATTGGCTACAGACTAGGAATTTGTAAGCCAGGCATAATTGCTGACTTAGGAGTAACTCAACTAAAACTTACAAAGATCTCAGGAGTAAAATTCTTGGTAAGTTTTTATAACCAGGCTGCACCAGCAGTGTGTGTGTAATGCACAGAGCTGTATTTGTCAAGTTTCTACCGGGGGGAGGGTAGGATCAGAAATTTGACCTCACTCGTTTGATGGTGTGCTAGGAATGTAGACTAGAATTGTTAAAATTGATAAGATATGAATAAACATAAACTGGTATCCTCAGACATGCAACGCAGTAAATTTCACCGATCTACACCACGCAGCCATGAATATGCAAGCAATACACTGCCAGTTAGTGATATGATAATGACAGTTGGATAATTGATCCATACTCAGCTAAACAGAGGGGATTAGAGGTAGGGTGCGGTTACAGGGAGTTGGAGTCGACCCCTTTTATTTTTATGAACTTCCTGAGGGGGCTAGCAGTTCTGTTTAGGGGGTCGAACACCCCAAACTACTTGGCAAGTACTGCCATGGTAACGTGTTACATGTCTGCTGGCTGTCTTTAGTGTGGAGTCGGTGTATGATGTCAGTCGGTTGGGTAAACTTATCACCAGTGCAAAGTCTGCTCGTTGTCGACAGAGATTTGCAGCACCAGTTTTACTCTACGATGGCAAGGTTGTCAATGCATGTAACCTTTGGGGAGTATAGTAATTAGTACTGGACTAAATTTCTAGCAAGTGGGTCCCGAGTCATTTTGGGCAATAGCCCTTTCAGTCTCCCAAAGAATCCAAGATTGTCAGAGTACCCAAAAAGTGAATCGAGTTGGATTTGTTTCTAACCATATTACCCATCTCTAGAACACACTTGGCAGTCATTTGCATTGTGGCCGGCACTTTAACCCAGACCCTGCTGGGGGAACCTACTGCACTCCCTTTGTTGCTGTTTTTTTTTGGAGGGAAAGAGTGGGGAAGTGAAAGGGAGAGGTAGAGAAGGGAGAAGGAAGTGAGGTTGAGGGAAGGCAAGGAGCTCAAGAGTGCTTTTAAGACAAATTCTTGGCTACACCTATGTACTGGGGCAGGCAGCAAGCATCATGACATGGAAAATATTAAAAGGTGTGGGAATGTGGAAAGTTAGTCTTCTTTCCAGCTGACTATAAGGTTTTTGCAGAGCCACAGGTGCCGATGCATTTTGATGAAATTTTCAGTAACAAAACTGCTTCTTGTAGCAGCATTTTAGCTGGCAGTTGTTGTTTGGAACTTTGGAGATTGTTTTACATGTGACAGCAGGTACTGCTGTCTTAGCCATTGCAATTCTGTCTGACTGTCTGTCCATCACACAGGTAGATCAGTCAAATATGGTGCAAGCTAGGATCATCAACTTTTCACGGTCGGCTGTCTGAAAGACTTTTGTTTCAGGATCAGTAGAGCTTTTCCATAAACTCGAAAGGGGTCACCCTTACTGAGGGTGTTAAATGAGAGGTGGGTAGGAAAAAATTTGCAATTTTCAGCCAATAAGCTGCTGTATCTCAGAGACGTTGCAAGATAGGGCTGAGGTTACTATTAATCACTGATAGGAAGTCTTACACTGGCTTTTGATTGGCACCAAAAGCAATGACTTTGGATGACCTTGAATGTCAAAATAAAGGTTTTTATGTATTTTTTTATGATTTTTGGCTGCGACACACATTTCAAGAGCGAATTGTGCCGAAATCACTAGAGGACAGTCTAGAGGACCAGGACAACCTGCAGATGAAATTTTCAGCATTGAACAGCGTTTTCACTAGTTTAAATTTCGCCCTCTTGAGTTCAAGGAATTCTTCATATGAGTGTGTCAAACTTGGATACCCCTTTCAAAATACTCGCATCAGTCACCCGAATGGCAGCAGCCACTCGAGATGGTGGTGCCATCTGGCGTACGTGAATGCGTCATACCATTGTCAGTTGCTTAGATTTTGTTTGCAGTGGGCCTTCAAACATGCACCACTGTTGTGCATTCCCCTTTGCTTAGGGGAACGCACAACAGCGGTGCATGTTGCGTTAGCTGGGCTTTCTTGTAAGCTTAGTTGGCAACCAATGCAGGGCATGCAATTCAGGCAGCTGATACAAGCAAGTGCGCAGCAAATGCAGTCAGCAGAAAAGTATGCAACGGATGCAAGTGAAGCAAGGACAGAAGCAGTGTCAGTTCTTGTATTGCATTTGTTGTGTTTATTGGTTTATTGCACTGCGTCCGCTGCACATGTTGCATGTGTTGCATTGGATGGAATCTAGGCTTCACATTTTAGTGATGATGAGCATTTAATACCGTATCATTGTAGCACGTCTGTCGCAGTGCAACTATATCCGGTGGTGCGGAGATGTACGGCCGACGAATGATTGACATTTTGAGTGGAGTGGAGAACCAGGCAGGGTCTTCAACATCAGCTGACAGATACACCACCAGGGATAGGTCAGCCCTTATCAAGCAACAGCATCGTAGGTTAAACAGGCTGCGGGTCGGAGGCAGGAGCTCACAGATTTCTGACACAGTTGTAAATTTCTGACAAAGGAGACAACCTTATGGGTGTTCAGAATTTTAGTTTAGCTCCGAAATTTCTTCACATTTGAGGGGGCCTAGCCCTTGTTGTTTACATTTTTGGGAAGAAGACATTTTTTCTGACAGGCTAAAATTTAGGGGAGAGTTGCCTCCTGCTTCCTGCCATGTTGCTGTCTGGTGACACTTAATCACCCGGCATTTAATCGTGCAACAGTTATTCACCAATCTGTGATCAGTTGTGCATTTTCAAACATGCCTATAGAGACAGACGATGACCAGGACGTGCATGGTAAACATTAGGCTACGACTCAGCCATAGAAATGTGGAATCATTATGAAGCGGAGGCAGCGGTCATCGCAAGCAGAACAAATGCAGTTGAGGCTTGGCATTTTGGTCTGCAGGCACTTTTTATTAATGTCACTTATCACTATCCAACATTGTGGACTTTGTGGAATGGATCGAAAAAGATCTTCAAATGCAACATTCATCATTTCTACAAGGAATTTCTGGTGCACAACCTTCTGTCACTTACATGACATGTGATGCATAAATAAAGACAAATGCCACAATTTTTTCTCCCAAAGCGATTGATTGTGTCAAGTTGTTAACGTGTCCATGGACATTTATGTCTTTATAAGATTTTATATGTGTAACTGTGATTATGTTGTTTGATAATTGTTAAGTGATTATATGTTGGTGATTAAGTGTCGTGTGATTAAATGTCTGATTATGGAGTGTTTAATGATGAAATGTCTTTAGTGTTTAACTGTTGGGTGATTAAATGTCTGCATGTTTAAATGTCAGGTGATTATATGTCGGTTATTAATTGTCGCGTGATTAACTGTCGCGTGATTAAGTGCTTGTACACCCCTGTTGCTACTCAGCAACAGATCTGGTCATGGGCTGGAAATGTCTGCACTATGGTTTAAACAAACATCCACACGGTTTTTTTTATATAAAAAGCCTAGTCTCGTGAGTTTTATTAGGTTTAGGTTTTATGGGTTAGACCTATTTAAATGGTGCAATTTAATAGGTTTTCCTGGTTATTAGCAGTTTTAGGTTATATTCGAATGAACAGTGCTAGATATTGTCTATGTCAAGAATGGAATTTTTTTGTGAAAACTGTGAAAAAAACGTTTATAAATGTGTGTGCTGGTGCTGTGCAGTGAACATGACCGAGTGCGAGGTCAAGATATTCGGCTGTTGCAGTTCTTCAGTGTGTCCTACATATTTGACTTGATGCTTGAAATGAAGAAAGTCAAGTTTGGCATGAAGTTCGTTTGACTCTTGTAGTATCTTGTGTTTCAGTTTCTAGTTTCCTTATATATCAGTGTCCAGCAATTTGACAGTTTTCAGGTTTGTTGGCAGGCTAGGCTGGGTTGCTATTAAGTGGTTACATTTTAGATGGGTGACTGTCTGCAATCTGCAGATGGGTGACACTCTTCGTGTACAATTTGCCACCAAGGTTAACTCAGCCTTACCATCCTTCTGGCTTAGGTAAATTTAATGGCTGGGCACTTTCGCTTGTGTCAGGTAACACTGTTGATCCTATTTAGCAGGTGATGCTTCATTGCTCTGAGGTAGGTTTCCATGAAGAGTTTAATACACTTAAACACTGTTTTATCTTTACAGAGTTGGAGAGTGATGATTCTGTCTTGTGCTTTAATGTCAATAATTTGATGCAGCATGCAATATGAAACTATGGACTTCGAGAACTTGGAGAGGCATATGATCTTGAGAGATTCAGACAGTACTTTGAAACAATCATGTTGATTTTTTACTATTGCAAATAGCAAGCAAATGTTCTTTAATGTCATCTACTATATCAGTTTGCTTTTTACTTACATATATGTTTACTTTTGCTCTGTAGTGTCACTTCATCGGAGAAGGTGGACAAGGAAAACCGTTACTCTGACTTTCTTTTGTCGTCCATCCCGTATCCAGGCTGCGAGTTTTTCCGAGACTGGAAAGAGAGCGGATATCGAGCAGAGGGTCTTGTGTTCGACTGGCGACAGGTAGTCATCATCATCATCATCATCATTATCAGTGTTTAAGTCACTGAAGCATGTGCAATTTACAAGCATGTCCAATGTACGTAACAGTATAACAGTGAAAACAGCAGGAACAACTAGGCACAGACTGCTCTTACAGTTTCTTGAATAAGAAGCAATATATGTCGCAGCATTAAGCATATGACAGTGGAACAGAGAAACCATTTATTTCATGTCAGACTATTTTGCAAAGTGCACCACTGAGGGACTTGATTTGAGTTCAGTTCATTTCTGTTGCTTTGTAACAGAAACATTTATTGTGCCATAACAACATGAACATGAGCATCACTACACGGGCACTGTATAGTCACAAAGCGGTGGGATAAAAGATATATGAGTTTTCAGATGAGTTTTCAGGTGGGACCGGAAAACCCACGTGAAAGCTGCGGAGGTGATGTGTTTTATTTTTAGCAAATTTTAATATCTTTTAGGATCGTTTTTTATATAAGCACGATAGTTGAAGTGCATCATCATGGATTTATATTTGTTTATTAATAGATTATTAATTTGCATTATTTGTACATTTCATAAACCACAACAAGGCATAAGGCATGTATTTGATGTTTTGCAGGGTTTTGTGGACTCGTATTTGGAACTTCCATCCAGACCATCACCACCTCAGCATGTTGACTGGTATACCTATTGTGTAAGATCAGCTTGTTTGTTTTTTCACAGTTTTTTGGACTTGGACACTTAACTCCGTGTAATGGACATCGCTTGAGTTATTTATATTTATGTGGCCATTTTAATTAGCCACATTACCGGTCTTGCTATCTGTCTGTCTGCCTTTTTGTACAGGCTTCTAACTGGAAAACAAAAAGTGTGTCACAACCAGTGATTAGAGTGGGCAACACACTGGAACTTAAGTGACCTACATGTGTAGAGTCGGCATGGGGTTCTTGGTGAGGGGCAGCAAGCCACCCCTCCCTATCAGCAGGGGGCTTGGGGAATGCTTTAGTACTGAGTTTAGGGTGGAGCACATTTCTGTAGAGCTGCATGTCAGCGAAGCCCTGATGACTCGAACGACATGTACAAGGATAGAATTAGTGTCTATTTTTTTGCAAAAGAGTTTATTACAAAGTGTTTGTCCAGATGTTGAAATTGTTCATATTGAATATTCATAGATTGCGATTGACTGTATTGTTGTCATTGTTCAGCAATGGGATCTTGTGACGTTGACACAGAATTACTTGAAGCTTTTGATTCACTACTTACGTGAAGGTACATTTACTCCACAACAGATTCCATTTAGTTTTGCTTTCTTTTTTGGTCTTTTAGAGAGATGAAGCATTTTCTTCATTCTCAGCACACGAATTAGAAGCTGATGCCATACTGGTAAAATCAGCTAATTTTTGCACGCCATGTTACAGATTGGCTGATAATAATAATAATAATAATCTGACTTGTAAAGTGCCAGTATGTGGTAAAAGAAAGACTTCAGTGGCATGGTGGTATGTCTGCTGTATGCTTTATGGGTCTAGTTATTTTTGGCAATGGATGGCCGCATACTGCGCCATGGTATCATTAGCTCATGGCAAGCAGTTGACACTTTTGAGATTTTAAAGTGTTTCTGGCCATGAGTCACTCATGCAAGCAGCAATGTAGCAAGTACCGGACTTTGTCTTTACCTGTATCAGCTAACAAAATCTGTTGTTAATCTCATCACTGTGGGGGTGGTGTAGGTGAGGGTGGCATGCTGGTGCACTGTATCTCTGGGTGGGATCGCACTCCGCTGTTCATCTCATTGCTACGGCTCTCACTGTGGGCCGAGGGCGCCATTCATCAGTCTCTATCAGCGCTGGAGATGCTCTACCTGACCGTCGCATACGACTGGTTCCTTTTTGGGTAATTTCTGCTTAGTTGTGTAACTTTTTGATTGCGGTAAATGGTCCATTTCAACCTTGCTTAATGTTTTATGTGTCAGGCTTGCAAAAGCTTGTTGCAACAGTTTCGAGTTTTGTCAAAGTGAGACTGATGTCTGATGCTGTCAAAATGTACACAGTGTCCCAAAAACGTCCCACTTTGTCATTATTCATATCTTCTCGGGATAAATTTTTCACAGAATGTGCTGGTAATAGAATGTTGAAAATCAGTCAACATTTCTGAAAGATTGGACGTTTTTAACTTTTTAAGATACTGTTAATGCAGTATAGCTAATTCTAATGGATCTTGAAATTTAAAAATTAAATTTTATGTTCAACGGTACTGATTTTTTGTTAGATTTTTAGTGTCAGATTTACGACTTACTGGTGGGGTATATTTTTTCTCCTTACTATATTTTCTTCCATTTGTGTTTTCTACCAGCCACTGTTGTAACCAGTTTTATTCGAGTTCTAAAAGTTGACAAGAAAAAGAGAAGCAAGTGCAAAATTTTATTCACATACTAATCGTTCAAATTTTAATTTTTCAGACCATTTTTGTATCACTTCCTGTAGGTTACTTATTGTAGTCAGTTACCATTTCTTCATTTCTAGATTTCAAATCATTTACGTGATTTCACCGAGTTCTTATGAGTTTCCTGTAATCTTTCAGCTGGTACTCATACTTTGTTGTGTAGGCACAATCTACCAGATCGTCTGAGCCGAGGTGAAGAGGTTGGTGATTGGCGATTATTATTGTGCACTTCTCCTCAGTTGCTAACTAGATAATTGTACATATAATTTTATAATATTATTCTTAGTAAAGCTGGGAATAGTTATCAACTTTACAGAAAATTAGGTTAATCTAGCAGTGGTAATCGCCATAGAAAATGCATTTTTCTTAGCAGGTTTCTCAGTTATAAAGTTACAAATTGTTCCAACTGACATCTAATTATTAGGTGTTTTAATCCAGTTTTGTACCGGTAGCCATTTTATAATTTGTACTTTGCATTGTTTTTTTTGGCAAAATTAAGAAAAGTATGTTGCATAGAGAAATAAAACTAGTATCGTTATTGTTGCTGTCAGAGACACTGTGATGACTACTGCAACTGGTACTTTTATTAACTTAACTTTTCTTACACATACTTTGTTGCCTATGTTTTATGGTCACAAAATAACCTAGGTTTTACACACGAGTTGTCATTTGTGTTGATAGAAATACACTGTGAACCATAACAAATGGGCCATCAAAGTTTTGTGCATATCTTTGTTAAATGTTGATCTATTATAATGATTCTTTTATTGGCACAATCCATGCAAAAATTCCATCATTGTTCAGCGATGCAGCTAACTTGTGATAGGGTATTTAATAGTCACTTTATTGCAAACTTTTTACACACTGTGCCGGTCAAAGAATTTGCAGAATTGTTTAATATTTAGCAAAGATATGAAGAAAAGTTTGGTACCATGTTTTTATGGTTCACAATGTAGAATAGCATAAATGTGTTTAGTGATGTGCTTTGATTGTTAGATCTTTTTCTTCTGCTTCGATTTTCTCCAACACATCACTAGTGAGGAGTTCAACATTACACACAAGTTTGTTTCATTATTTTTGTTCATAGCATCGCTAATACTCACTTACTGTGCTTTTCTATAATGCACCCGTTCCAATATGCTGCATAACATTTCTTGCCCATGTGTTTGTTTTGCATTAAACTAGAAAAAAGGCCCAAAATTGGTTCAAACGTTTCCCAGTGCAGGATTAACTGGTGTGCTAGTTTTCACCACTAAGGGTTGACGGTTAAGTTTACCAGACGTCAAAAACCTGCGAAAAATGCTGCATGTCTGACAAGTTTCTAAATAGAATGTCAAAAAATGTCATAAATTAGCAGAACAAATCAGTCAGGAATTAAGATATGTGCTAAGTTTCGTCTGCCTATTGATTGCATGTATTTTGTGGTTTTAGACAGAAAAGTTTAAAAGTAATGTTTTATGTTTCTATCTCTTTTTTGTATGTTTTTATGTATTTTGCTCCTTCATGTGAAAAAGACTGATATAGAGTTATGTATCACGAGTGAATCAGAAATGTGTAGTGGCAGAGACTAGGCTGACTGTTCACATTTACTATAGGCAACGTCAAACATTTTTTATTTTTAAACTATGCACAATAGTGCTGAGAAGTTTGGCAGATTTGCAGTTGTATGAGAGTTAGTTCTGGACTGAAGTTGTGCTAAGGCTGAAAACTTGCTGCTACTATTTGTGTTTGTCTAATAATTAGTCTGAACTGAAATCGTCGATTGTTATGTATAAATTTCAGAAGACATAAGCGAACAGCAAGCGGAATGGACCCGGATGGCATTGTTGCAGGTATTCTCTTTTGTCAGTTTCTGTCTTTAGTGTACTCAGTAGAATCTTGTGTTTCTGCTGCTGTTATTACTTCTGCCAGTATTCTTACTGCTACTGACAATAATGCAACACCATTGGCTCATGCTTCCACTTCTGTGGTTGTAAAGCACTTTGGGTCACAAGTCTGTGGTGCTGTAGCATCAATTTGTGTCAAGATAACAGGGATGGCTTGGTGGTGTAACAGTTAGGATGTTGGACTCAGGATCAAAAGGGCATGAGTTTAACTTCCAGTTGGGACGCTACCAGGTGGTTCCTACCTGGACAGGTGACAGTCTTCAGACAGGTAAACCATCTCGGTGTATAACACAACCACTAGGGTCAAGCTTCCATCCAATTAGTGTAGGTATATCGAGTACCGGCCTGTTTGGTTGGAGTTTAAGGCAAGTAAGTAAGTAAGTAAAGTGTAAATTTTTTATAGTGTATGCTCAAAAAAATCTCCAATACTAAGGTGGAACGCATTCACCTGTATTGGGTGGCAGGTAATGCAGTGTGATTCCACGTGGTAGGTGACGCTTCATAGCTCAGCAGTAGGTTTTCAGTAAAGAGCTATACAGTACACACAATTTTTAATTATCCTTTAACGAACCAGCTGCCTGTGTGCAGACTATGACAGTCATGTTGGCAGCAGTTCCAGTGTGAGCAGCATTGGCAGCACCAACAGTACACGTAGTGGCAGCAATGACTCACAGCCAGTCCACTTCCATCTAGCCGGCACTGACGACCAAACAGCACACCTGGACAGGTGATAATGATTGCTTTCGCTTTCAGTCATTACTTTCACTTTTCTACGCGATAATGTCTTGCTTTCACTGACTACTTTGACTTTCACAGTAGCACACCTGAGCAGGTGATGATAATTAGCTTAACTTTCACACCTGATTACTTATTTCAGTGATAACTTTTGCTTTTTTCACTCTCAGAGATAGAAAGCACACCGGAACAGGTAATAATGATTATGCTGTGAAAACGGTTTTGGTTGTGGCAGTTCGGACGTTGTTCTCCCAAGTTTTCAGTATTCTCGTCAGCTGATGTTCGGTTTTGATTAATGTGTCCATTTACCAGGAAAGACCCGCCATCCAAAGAACCACCGAAGGTGACGTAATACCAGCCGAGATGTCATACAATCTACTAGATAATGTTTGTGCATGCATGTGCGTTGCAGCATGGAGTCCAGTATAGCAACACTCACGTTGTCGTCAGTGAACGGCCGCTGTCGTTCTTCACCGTCTGTTGTTTATTACGCGTCAACACACAGAGGCACGTCCCCGTCCAGCGCTCCCACAGTCCGTCATGATGCCACGTGTACAGTCCTTCATGGCACCAGTCCAGTCGCAGTGCCTCTGAGGTCTTCACTGCCTCCTCACGTTCTCTCCAGTGACGTCCGACTTGCTTCGTCCGCTGCAAGCTGTGGCAGGTCAGTCACAATAGTCACAGTTGTGGTCGTGGTCTTAGTAGCAAAGTAGTAGTAGTAGTAGTAGTAGTAGTATAGTACTAGTAGAGTGTGGCCATCCATTGCTTGCGACAGCAATGGACCCATACTAGACATACCATTGCCCCAATCAGTCACATTAGGCCTTCACTACGTAACCCGTAAGCTACTGCTCATTTCCGATCCTGCTGAGGGTAGGAGGCTAAGTTGATCATGCCTCTGAGGTCCCCACTGCCTCCTCACGTTCTCTTCAGACGGTGAAGTCTGTCTTGCTCTCATTGCCAGCTATAGCAGGTCAGTCGGTCCACTGCATTGGCTTATTTAGGCAGTTGTCCCCCTCTGCCATACAAGATTAAGGAAATTTTTTGTCTTAAACTTCATGAGAAGTTGTAGTTTGGGGTCGTCTGTCTATCTGTACTTTGTATTTGGCAATTGATCATTGGAACAGGAGGACTTTCATCATCTGTCTCTCCGTCTGTCTGTTTCGCTGTACACTTGTCTATATGTCCGTTGCCTGTGTCTCACTGTGTTTGTGTCTGTATGTCTGTCTGTCTGTGTCCATGTGTCTGTAGTTGGCAGCTGGTCAGCAGTACGGGAGCACTTCCATCGTCTGCTAGTTCCGGTAAATCGTGGACGTCCGATCAGAGTCAGATTGACGCATTACGACATCAGTCAGCGATGGCCTTGTAAGTTCGCCTCCTCAGTCTGTCTCTCTCTTTCTCTGGCCTAGTTTCATACAACACAATGCAACGAATGCAACAAACTCAGCACTAGAATAGACATTAGACAATACACCGTTTCTATTCTTTCTTTTTGCCTTTGCATCAGCTGTGTCCGTTGTGATTGTTGTGTCCTTTTTTCATCTGATTTCCGTACTGTGATTCCATACGGCAAATGATGCTATGTAGCTCTGGGATGGGGTGTGATTAGGAGCTATAAAAATCTTTGACCTTTTAACCTTATTATTAGTACTAGTAGCAGTACTGAAATCAATCTAAAAAGTAGCGTATTACTTGTAGCAGCAGCTTTAGGATTACAACAGTCACGGTTAAGAGGGGCCAAAACGTCTGTATAGCTGTTTATGGAAAGCTGATTGCAAAGCTATGGTTCGCTGATGATATGTTCAGATCATGTCACGACAAGACTTCTCACGAGTCAATACGTCAACAACGGCTGGACGAAGTGCGTCGTACATTCACGCATCTCTATCGGCAATCCCTGGTCGACAACAGTAGCAGTACGGCTGGACTAGCAGCCTCAGCGTCTGCGCAGGACATCACCACATCAACTACCGCTGCTACTGTAGGCATCATCTCAGGACTGCTGGAGAGAGTCGGCCTTCGTGCTGTTCGAAGCGGCTTTGTCTGATAATTGTTACACATCTTTATGCAGCACGAGTCGTCGTAGCACAGTGCCTCTCTCTTAGCCTCTTAGTTCAATCTGCATCCCACATCCTAATGGATGCATTGGGCCACAAAAATTTCTTGTTTTCGTGTGGTTTCCTCACGTCACTGGTTTCTCCAAGGCAGCGTTTTTACTTTTAGCCCTATGCCTAACACCACTTCGAGGCTTGATGGTTCTTTTGTTGGGGTTTTTCTTTCCGTTAGGTCAGAGTGGACTGTTTACAGTGCCGTTGAGCTGCTTTGAAACCCCCCTCCTGTGCATGGCGTTACCCGTGCCACGGCGAAGAGCACAGCTGGATTGTGTGAACTGTGAACCTGCACAGAACGGTGGCATTTCTCGGCATTCTATATCTCAGTACAACCAAGATAAAATAGCACTTAGCTGAACTTGACCATTAACACTGTTTACAAATTTATATTAGTCAAAGAATGTAATCATTTCCGTGCCATCTGTCTTTCTGCCATTGTCAGTGGCATCCTGGCAGGCGACAGAAGAGGGGGGGCATTTGCCCCTACATTTTAGCCTGCCGGAAGATTTTCTTCTTGTCGGAAAATTTTTTTCCAAAAAAACATAATTTGCAGCTTTAAATCCTCATTGGTGGGGTGGAATTTCTGGCCAAAATTGAAAATTTGAGCACCCATCATCATTTCTCTTCAAAATTTGCAGCTGCAGCTATATGTTGCAGAGTTGCAGCTTCCTGCTCCGTCGCCACTGGCCGTTGTGATGTTAGTTTCAGTTTTTTTTGTTGTTGTAGGCCTATGTGCCATTTTAATTGCTGTTTTGGACAAATTAGCTGCATGTTATATTCAGTGTATATAATTTATTAGTGAATGGTCTTAGTTTATTTTATGTTATTCCGTATTTAAGGCCTACTTGTTATAATCAGTAAAGTCTTGTTATTTAGCATGATTTAGCAATTTTTTGTGTATTTTTCTGATTTGCTGTATTACCGGTACATGTTTTGTTTTTGATATATATTCAGTGTTTTTTCTCAAACCAGTTTTCACAAGTCTTGCACCGTCCTGTCTGACATTCGTTGATTGTAGATACTCTGTATATCTAGGCCTATAAACTGCTTTGTTTTCGGCTGCAATCTGGTTAAAAAGTAAGGACAGAGAGGAAATAATTTTTGTTTTCATTTTTATTTCATGACATGCCATGTAATAAAAATGAAAATTAAAGCAACGCATAAAAAACAAATTGACACACTGAGCAGTACACATGAGGAATACTGGAAAGAAACTGCAGCATAGCAGACCAGTTGCAAACAAGCTTTTCTCAGTGAAATTCTGAAACAAGCTAAAAAAAATATAATTCTAGGGACGGATGGAAACGGTTAGCAAGGGAATATTTTTACGCCTTGTTTGATCTGGATTTTGATCTTAAACTTCACCAAAATTCTTTTACTTGGTTCTTCGGTCACATTCCATTCCTCCAAAAAATAGCAAGATACGTCCACAACTTCGCCAGTTATTGAGCAGATAGAGAAACGGACAAGCAAGCTCACGCACACACGTACAAACATAACCTTTGTTTCCGTGGAGATAATAATTACACAGTTTGACGACAGAAATGTCACATCACTCATTTCCACGCAAATGATTGAATATACAACCTGGAAAAATTCTAGTTTTTTGGATAAAAAGTTATAGGTTTTTGTGAGTTTTTACGTGCGAAAGCAGAATGCTTCGCGCGTTTTTGCCATCGTCTGGGCGTCCGTCCGTCCGTCACACTCGTGAGCTGTATCAAAACGGTGCAAGCTAGGATCACGAAATCTTCACCGTGGACTGCCCCAAGGTCTCTAGTTTATCGTGACA
>Ga0056128_1000469_pt1 | contig 36318 bp, 29 predicted proteins | sample WorMetLIZISLAND2_FD_71113 | JGI IMG/M metagenome (GOLD analysis project Ga0056128, IMG submission 71113) | Marine gutless worms symbiont microbial communities from Max Planck institute for Marine Microbiology, Germany - Olavius geniculatus... ...
AGGTCATTCTAAGAAACTATATAAAAAACGCAGTAGATTGGATTTGAGAAAGTATGTATTTAGCAACAGAGTAATTGATCACTGGAATGCACTGTCTGATGCGTGTGTAACCATTAATACAATAAATCAATTTAAAAATTGTTTGAAACGAGAATTGCAACCGGAAACACACAGTTAACCTTAGTTATTAGGATAGTAAGCGTTATGTGGCTTTTGCCTGTGCTTACTTAAGCCACCAGTAGTTCTGGTGGCTTCGGAGAATGCGGTGAATAACAACACTAATTCTACCTATTTCAGTCACTTCTGAAGCAATCTGGGGTGGCGGTTGTAATATGCACTTTTACCTATATCGATATCGATATCGCGATATTTTCAAAATATCGTATCGATATCGTATCGAAATTGAAAACCTGATATCGAATGATCACTAATCTACGGGGTGCTACATCAGGCAAACATAACGAAAGACAGTGACACTCTTTGACAACAAGCCAAATATGGTCAACCTGACAACAGCTTATTGCAGAGTTTCTTTACAAACTCTTTCGCTTTCTTTTCTAACTTCATTCTCGCAAAAAAAATAATAAACACAGTTTAACACACGCCTTCACTGAGCGATAAAACCAGTCTTAAGAGAACTCAGTTTGTAAGTAAGTAAGCAGGTACACTTCTGAAATCATAGGTACGAAATAACTGCATGGCAAACCGTATTATTTTATTAACATATAATGCGTATTTACTAATACTAAAAATTATATATTGATGTCCATATCATAAAAAATGAAAATCTACTTCGGCTTCGGCTTGCGAATTGCGTTGCGCGGACGGAATTCAAGTTCGAGCTAAGGCTTTCGATACGTTACGTGGATCGCACACCATTCTAATTGTTTGTTTATTTGTTGTTTTGTAAACGTTTTTCGAGTTTATTGTTGTAGAATGTAATCGTCGCAGCTGTATCGCTTCTGTATCTTTTCCTAAAAGTTAAAAAAGTTTACTTGGCTATTTATCTGACTGATGAACAAGTGGCTGATATGTAAACTTTCCCATTTATTCCTGAGAAGAACCAGACTTTGAGACAACTTGTTCAGCCTAAGAGACTATTTAGTTATTTACTGTTAGACAAGCTAGATTCGTCACTGTGGACGGCATTGATGCTAAGCTAATTTACTGTCAAAATTCAGGAATTTGTTAATCAAAGTGTGGGGCTGCATAATAAAAATACATTGGTGGTATTAGGGCAAGTGAATAATAGGGAGTTCATCTTCAGTGTATGCACAGCAAATACAGATTTACAGTTCATATGATTTGCCTGTAGTTTTTTCATTATTATATTATTATTTTGCTGCTGTTTTTGTGTTGTATTTTGCTTTTTTTGTTTTTTTCTAGGATGCTATACTCAGTGTATGATTTTTGGTAATAATAATAATACAACAAATATTAACATAGAAAAAGACAGGCTTCTAACAGGCACATGGCATTGGCGTGGTCATTAATCTTGCTGTTTGTTGTATGTTCAGCTTTAGCATGTCAAGCAGCAGTGCAAGTTTGAATGGGAGTGACGACGTTCCAGTGGATTGCGCTGACAATGGTGGCAGTGACGTCTGTCTGCTGAGTGATGACCGTTCCCTCGACAACCGTCTCCTTGACGACCATCTCCTTGATGATGACAAGGAACAGGCTGCCATTGGCTCAGTGGAAGATCATGATGAACCTTGCCAGGAATCTAACAATCGCTGGTCGTGTCTGAATCGTACTGGAGTCGTGGTGGTCACAGCTGCTGTGGTTGGGGTTTTTGTGGTAATTGGTGTCATCGTGGTTGTAATTTTGTCAGTTTTGTCACTGAACAATTCAGCAAAAGTCGAACATCATGGTGTGGTGGATGCCTCAGTGAAGGTAACTGGTGTTCCGTTGTCAACTATGGTTCAGCAAAGTCGATCCGTCATAGTTGAGCTGACCTTGCATGACAACTGCACTACAAGAGTTGCTGGCAGTATCGAAGATGGTGTTCGTAGCTTTAAGGTGTGTGTGTTCACTTTAATGTTGTCTTTTTATGGTTTTCGTACTTCACATGATGCATTTTTGCTGTTGATGGATCTCTAGTGGAAATTTTTACCTCCGCCAAAGAGGTTATGTTTTTGCCAGTTTTTGTCTGTCTGTCTGTGTGTTAGCAAAATAACTCAAAAAGTTATGGACGGATTTTTTTGAAATTTTGAGGGCGTGTTGGGAATGGCAAAAACTACCAGTGATTCAATTTTCGGGGTGATCCGGAAGGAATCCTGGATTCTGGGTCACTTTGCAATTTTCGTTATCATTGCTTTCAACGGGGCGTAAAGGAAATCGCTGCAAAACCGAAGATGGTGCTTCCACCTAGCGAACAACATTGCTTTGGCAGAGGTGTGTGGGCTCTGACTGCTTTCTAGTTGTTTTTTTATACTGAAATACATAGAAAGGTTTTTTTTGTGACAGGCACAATGAATAATATTCTGCTCCATGTTGTTGTGAATTTTTTTTCTGATGTTTTTGTTGAATAACTAAAACAAGATGTTTGATTGAATATTTTTTATGTTTAGTCATATTTTCAGCATTGTTGTAATTGTTGTCATTAACAAGTACTGGGATTATATTTGGTGCTCAAGACAACAGTACAGTCTTCATGAGCATAAACTATTAAAAACTAAAACAGTGATTTTTATGGTTAAACAACTAGTATTTTTCTATGGCTAAGATTGTGGTGCACTGTGACTTTATGTTTTAGTATAGCATGAGCTACAATTTGCATTTACTTTGTCAGTGATTAGTTTTGTTGTGGTTATTTTGTGCTTTATCACTGGTCACAGTAACCGATTATATCAGTAAAACCAGTGTGTAAAATTAAAATCAGGTCTATCTAGCTTAAGTAAAACAGATGGCAGGAGCTATATGAATCTACACGGGTTAACTTAAAGTAAAAGCAGCATTGTGATTATTGATGCAACTTTCTTACTTTGCATTGCATTATGCAGGGAATACCATACGCTGTTGCACCTGTCGGTAAGTTACGCTGGCGGGAAGCTGTTCCGTTGTCCACCGACATTGCTAACTGTCCACCAGAACTTGCAGCTCAGAGCTACGGCAGCAGATGTGTGCAGTTGGACTCGGTTAGTTCAGTGCCATCAGGCAGTGAGGATTGTTTGTACATGAATGTGTGGACCCCAGCCGATGCTGATGCGTCATCTCGTCTGGATGTTATGGTGAATGTACATGATGGCAGTCTCATGACTGGCAGTGGACATGAACCTTGTGAGTCAGTCTCGACTATTCTCTTGGTTAATTATTAGTTTGCTGATGATCAGTTACTAACGGCTTCAATGTTGTTGCCATATGCTTATGATGATATTTCTAGTTGTTATTGTGTGGCCTCCCAGTCTGCAAATTTAATGTCTTAATCGTTGATCTCAAAAGCTGTAATTTAGGCACAGAGTCCAAAATTTTTGGCATCAGTGTTTTCCAGGGCAGGAGTGACCAGTCTGCTGACAGTTTTTAGATAAAAAGATCAAACATCAGAGTTAGGGCTTTATGCTTTTTTCCAGAGCAATGTAGTGTGTACAGCTAGATGGACAGCTGCCTCACTTAGCCAACATAATTTGCTGATCAGTACTACTTGGATGGGTTGCTCTCTGTGGCAGGTAAACCATCTCGGTGTATTACTAACAGTGAGATCAGCTCAGCCTTTCATCTCTCTATGGTAGGTTAAATGATCACCAGTTTGCTTGGCTGGCTTAAGGTGAGACCTGCTCACCTTTTTTGGGTAACAAGTAACGCTGTGTGATCCCATATGGCAGTTAATGCTCCGTAGCCCTGTGATGAGTTTCTCGTAAAGAGCAGATATACACAGAAATTACACACCTCTAAACACCTTTAGTGTTGTCGATGAAAACACTAGTTGTTAGTGACATCTTTTGTCCATCGACAGCTGGTATTCCATCCAGTGATCTCGTACGAAGTGCTAACATCGTGTTCGTCAGTTTCAACTACCGTCTAAACGTCTTTGGTTTTCTTGCTCTCGACGTTCTCTCTTCCACAGACCCTCAGAGCTCTTCTGGCAACTACGGTTTAATGGATCAGCTCACGGCTTTGCGCTGGGTTCAGCTGCATATTGGCTCATTTGGCGGTGACCCAAACAAGGCAAGCAGCTTGTGTTTTATCAGTTTTGTAACAAAAGTCACTGACTATTGGACATTTCATCAGGCAGCTGAAGACAAAGTTGTTTACTCTGAGCTACTATGCATCAACGCAGCCATCATAATTTTCCGTTATAAGACTTGCATGTACAAAATACTGTTGCTGAACTGGACCAAACTGAAATACTTGATCAAAGTATTTAAATACCGTTTTGATGCTTGAAGTATCTAAATACCTGATGACACTGCACTTCATGGCATTTGTTGCAGGTTTAGAAACTCATTTTTTAAGAAAAAAAACCAATCCAGCATGGTTTTGGGTTTTTATGGTTTTTTGGTTTTGTGCTTTTTGAACAAAACATGCTAGGTACTGCCAGAGAGATATAGAAGGGAAAAGTGGTTAACAGCTTTTGTAGTTAGTTTTTGCAAAGAACAACGACAACTAAAAACTTAAATTGGACTTAAGTTACGGGTGGGTTTTTCTTCGAGTTGTTGTGTGGGTTTAATTTTAAAACTGTGTTTTTTAAATGTGTACTTTGTGTCTCAATCCTAGTTTGTTGTCCATTGACCAGCATTTTTTGTGATAATTTTTTTTTACATTTTGTTGTTTGTTCCAACCACAGTGTTTCCATCAGCTTAAATTATTTTTTTGTCAAAATTACTTCCGGGTAATTGCTGTGACTTACGTTGATTGCAGTTTCAAAGTACTTTGATATGATTTTATTTGTAGTTTGTTGATGTAATCAAGAAATGTGGCCTCTAACTTAAATCTAGTCTAAGTTTTTAGTTTTCATGAACACTTTTCCGCATAATGTTTGGCTATCTGGCTCTTTTTAGACATTTTGAAAAGCTGAAAACTACTCTGTTTACTACTGCAAAGGCACAACATAACGTAGATGACAGCACCTGTTATTAAAATTAAATATATATTTGTTATCATAATGTTTTGCAGGTGACTGTGTTTGGCAGTGGCTCTGGAGCAACGTCAATCTCTACACTTTTAGCATCCACTTTATCACGTGGTCTCTTCAGTCGTGCCTGGCTCAGTAATCCGTCACCGAAACCTCAGCTGTCACTTGCCAAAGCTGAGCGTCAGAACCAGGCTTTCTTCAAGTAACTACATTGACACTGTTTTGTTGTGTGCTATGTTAGTAAATGACCTTGGAGATTGAGAGGGATGTCGGGCGAAGTTTGTAGGATGTAAGTAGGTTTAGTAATATGATAATCAGTAACTTATATGACATTAATTGTAAATGACCTTGAATTCCTTGGTGTGCTAGTTGAATGAGAAGTGAAATTTTTGGAGTGAGGACCGATTTAGGACAACTTGCCTTTACATTAGCTTGAGCCGTTTTCACCACTAGTCAAGTATTGCTTCATCAATGACTGACTGCTACTCCCAGGTGTCAATCAAGTTCTTGCTGATATAGCAACATGAGTTCATAGCTAACTGCTAGTGATGTCATTTTTTGTGTTACAAGGTTCCACTTTTTTGGCAACATTTCTACCAAATGTTATCAAAATCGGTTTGGGATAAAATTAGTCGTAATGCAAATGAAAGAGGAGCAGAGTTGAAATTTACTAATGAATTTCTCGAAACACAGTATGATATTGTGCGTTGTGCGTCTGGTTGCACCATTGCAGTGAAACAGCATGCGTTGGTAACAGCACTTGTGCAGTGCAACAGGCCGAGTGCCTCCATGGTCTTGACGTCCAGTCATTGATGTCGGTGTTTCCGTGGCAGTCGTGGCTCAATGAACATTTCTACTGGATTCCTAAGCCTGCCGAGACGACCACCGCCATTGCCATAGTTGACGGTAATTGCTAACAAGAATCTGATACTGTATTGTGGTTATCTGTTCTTGTCATATTTGCCATCTATGTTTTTTGGCCATCTCAGCTAACCAGATTCATGCCAGCGCCATTACTGAGCTCTGCAGATCTGCATTGTGGACTGTTTTGCAGATGGGAGACAAAGGCCTGGCCGTTCCAACGATAGTGGCTTAGAATGGTGTAGGCCAACCTGTGCCCACTGAATCTTGGTATGGTGACGGCAAAGTGACATATGCAGCTCAATTCATAGTTTAACAGCAAAGCCACGTAAACAATATGACGTCAGATATTACGTCTGAACAATCTGTCAACAATGCATGTTTTCATTAAATGTTATTATTATTATTATTATTATGCATGCTTCTTTCTTTAGTGAAGGTTAGTGCTTTTCTTATTATTTTCCTGAGATCCGAAGTTATTTAAAAAATGTGCATTATTTCCAAAGTATGTCCTAAGGTAAGAAACTTCCGAAGATCTTGCTAAGGAGTTTCGAGAATGTGGCCCAGTGCTATAGAAGACTTTGTTGCAGTTGTAATTTTAATGGTAATAACTGTGATGATGGTTTTGGCTGATGCATTTCGTTGTCTGATGTAGGTCATATTACTCAGCGTCCAACGGTGGAAGCCTGGAAAGAACATTCATTCACCGATGTGCCACTACTTATCAGTAAGTTGTGTCTTTCTTTGCGGCTGTATTTTAGTCACTTGGCCCTGTTAGCGGTGGTTATTACTTGGATGGTTACTTCATGGATGAATGACTGTCTGTGTACTGCCAGGCGTCTAACAGGGTTCCCATGCCTCCTGAAAAGTCATGGATTTTTTTCTTGAAAATTCCAGTACCTGGAAAGTCCTGGAAAAATATTCTTGGAAGTCTCACATTTTTCATAGTCTCAAATGGAAAACAGGCATATCACCCAGTTTGTGTTGATTGTTGCTTACTTTAATACTGCCTACAACAGTTCAAAATTTTTTTCTGCTCACTTTGCTCACTTAAATACTTACTTTTTACGTGCAACAGCAGCTACTGGTGTAGCACGTCTTAGCCATCACAATTCTGTCTGTCTGTTTGTCCGTCACATTGGCCAAATGATCAGCCAAAACGGTGCAAGCTAGGATTGCTCTAGTTTCAGGATCAGTAAAGCTTTTCCATAAATTTGAAAGGGGTCACCCCGATCGAGGACGCTAAATGACAGGGAGTAGGGAAAATTTACAATTTCCAGCCAATACGGCATTGGCAGAGCGAGAGGTCACACCCTCTGGTGAACACAATTAAAACACTATAGATATTTAGCCGCCAGTCGTCTGGCGCCCTCTGGCAACTGATTTTGTTTTACTGGGCTTTCAAACATGCACCGCTGTTGCACTTTCCCCTTTGCGTTAGCTGGGCTCATCTTGTTTCATTATATATAAACATTTGTGGGCTACGAAATGGTTAGGGACCAACTTAATTCACGATTTCACGGCCGTGACATTTTCCGTGAAATTGGCCGTCTTCCGTGAAAAACGCCGATTTCCGTGAAATCCGTGATTTTTCATGAATTTTAGCGCTTTTAGTTTAATTTATGACAATTCCAGAGTTTTGTCATCAGCTTTTGTACAGATGTTGCTGTTTGCCACGTGTCGCACTTTAGCATTAAGTAGTTGACATTGACTGTCTTGAGTCTTGACTTAGTGTAGTAAATATTCGTTGTTCAGAAATTTCTTCGTTTGTATTAGCACAGCACCTTGAAATAATGTCTGTGGGGCCCATGAATTTCCAAAACTCTTTCCGTGAATTTTCCGTGAAATTTGACACATTTTAAAAATTCTGCCATGAAATCATGCATTTTTTCCCGTGAATTTGGTTGGTCCCTAGAAATGGTCCTTGAAAATTTGTCGTGGGGGTCCTGGAGAGTCCTGGATTTTTTGTCGGTAAAAGAGTGTGAGCCCTGGTGTAGGCTATGTCACTATAAACAACCATCCAGGTCAACTCAGCCTTCCATCCCTCAGGCCATGTGATCCCATCCCATATCACAGGTGACACTCTATACCACTGAGATGGGTTCTAGGAACTTTAATTTTTCAACTTTCAAGGTGTGTACAAAACAACAGAAATGAATGGATCTTATCTTAAACTTAAGTTTTGTTTAGTTGTGTATGGAGAGTACGCAAATGACAAAACTCAACTGAACTGGAATGAAATGCCAGTTCTGTCGCGTTGCATCGACTATACGAAGCGAACGAAAGTTAGTTAATTGAATTTGACTTCATTCCGTGAGACCCAGCACAGCAAGTTCAGTTGAGTTCACTTCATTCGCTCTGTATGATCATTTAGACTAGTGTGTGGTGTGACAACACGCAGGTAGCGCAGATCAGGCAAGTGATGTAAAGCCAGTGCCGACATCGGTGACTGAGTGGTCAAAGATGATGTACATTGACTATGTAAATCAGTGCTTTCAGCCATTCATTGATAACAACGACATCACAGTCGCATATGTTACGGACGTCAATGAAATACTTCGACTGTACAACATCGATTCGTCGACCGCCACACCAGAACTGTGTGTCACCTCCCTCGTGTCGGACATGCGTGCCACCTGCCCATTGGACGAGATGACAAGGGTTGCAGCCAGCGTTAGCCAATCACCAGTCTACAGGTTTCAGGTATGTGGAAATGTTTCAACAGCCATTCAGTTATCAGGTGCTTGGTGAGTTATTTTTTTCTAATGCCTTGCAAATATTCCTCTACTATTACAACTATTACTATTACTACACTGAGGCATAAAAAACACACAAAAAATTTGTCGATCATAACATAAAGGCGGATTATTGGATTTTAATAATTCATGGTACAACTATTCTAGACACAACTTGACACAAACGGTTATTCAAGTTTCCACCTCACGCAACATATGTTTCTGCAATACCTGGGGAAATTAAAACACATGAAATCAGCGTTGAAATGAACAAAAAAATGCCAAAAACTATCTGTGAGATTACTGATAGGAACTTGGAGAAGGATAACGAGTTTTTGTAGTTTTTGGTATAAACATTTTTGACACAAGTGGCCATTAAATTGCCGTTCAAATTCCCAGCTCACCTAATGTCTGTTGCTGAATTACCTGGGGAAACAGAACAAGTGCCACATAAAATAAAAAAGAAAGAAAAACATCAGTAAATTTGATCATTACAGATACATAACAGCTCTGATCACAGTCCATTCGACCGTGTTTTCAGTGTTATACACCAGCAAGTTTATGGGACACTGTTTAGAAATATCAATAAACTCAGAAAGCGACTGGTTGAAGTCTGAAGCAGAACATTATCAACACTGCTATCAACGAATGGAGAATGCATCTGCCTGCCTATATTTGCACAAATGGCCGATATTTCGAAGATTTACTGTCAGCAGTTCCACAACTAAACAATTCAATAAACTCTCAACCAAAGTGCTAGAAATTTGGAATAAAATGTGCCAAATGTGCATTATTTTAATCAAATAGTGATATTGCATTGAACAAAAAAATGTAATATTTTGCTTGTTTTGTTTTCCTCAGGTAGTGCAGAAACAGATGTTGGGTGAGGTGGGAAACTGAATGACCATTTGATGGCCAGTTGTGTCGTGAATATGTGTACCAAAAATTATTAAAATTGGATAACTCTTCTTCAAGTTACGGTAAAAAAAATTTGGTGTGTTTTTATGCCTCACAGTGTACTAGATGAACATGGGTTACCCAGTTGCCTTACTGATTCCTATTTCTGTCTGGTTTTACAAGGCATCACCAATAACAGCATTGCTTGCACCATCAAGTTAACTGTTTACATCCGTAGTTTAATCAGCCATGTTTTGTTGTACATAACTAAGTAGCCTGATTTTTTACACTCTCACTAATTTTATTAATGTAATCATCGTTAATATTGTCACAGCATGAAATGTGCTTCTGTGTGCAAATGTGAAATGAGACACTTGAGCGCATACCAAAAACCCAGTGGGTTTTGTTGGGTAAACTGGCTTAAGAAACCTACCCCAAGCTCAGTACATTTTTAGTGTCTTGTTTTGCTGACAACAAAATATTTGATCAACTTTAAACTTAAGAATTTGTAATTTGTTGGATATTTATTGGATGTGGATGTATCTAGCAGTGCTCATTTTAATAACTTAAAACCCATGAATACCCAAAAACCCATCGAGTTGAGCTTTTTTTTAAAAAAAACCCAGGTGCTTTTCAACACTACACTGACAAATGTGATTCTGTCGTGAAAATGGTTGTGGTCCAAAATTTTACTTTGCAGACCTAATGTAACCTGAACTAACTCCAGACAAATTGGTTGGTTAAATGAAAATCAAATGGTGTATACACAGTAACGTGCTGCTTGAACTGGCTGAATTATTGGTCTGAAATATCCAGTAACTTTTTTACTGTGAAGTATTTTGCTGTGTGGACCAGGTGAATTATCATTCGACGGCACAGCCACCGTCAGCCATTGGCAGAAATTATGCATACTGTGGCATTGATGTGGATGCGTTCTTCAACTCGTCATATCTACAGAACGCCGAGGACCCGGAATGGTCTTCCCTCGTTGATAACATCCGCCATGTTGTTCTGCAATTTATACGCACTGGAGTCGTGAGTGGCTGGCAAACATTTCCCAGTGCTTCGTATGACGTTTCGACCATCATCTCAAACACGACAACCCCGCGGTATCAGTCGACCAAGTGCAATTATTGGCGCGAGCACGGCTTTTTCCCAGCATATGCATGGATGAACTAAAATGGCAGAATTTTTTTTTAAACTGTTGCCTTGCAGTTGTTGTTTGTAATATTGTGAGGTTTGATGCTGGACTGGTTACGAGTTTTGAGCACATGGTGGATTGGTGGTGCTTTGGCTTAGTTGGTAATGTCTTTGATTGCATCAATGAAGTTAATCAACACCAAGCCCAGTTAGTACTTAAACGGGTGACCGTCCCGGTATGTAATCAGCCACCCAGGTCAACTCAGCCTGGCCATCCCTCTATGGGTAGGTGCAATGAGTACCAGTGAAAGCTGGGACAAAAAACAGGCACACTGCACGATGCACTAGCTCCGTATCCATAGTGTAAACTGGTGTCTGGCTGAAGGCTAAGGAAACGGATATCAGTGCTGCCCAATGGGCCTCAAGGCTTGGGATGGACTTCACATTTTTTTATGTTTTATGGTACGTAATTGGACACAGATGGGACATTGAAATCTCTGGTTCGCTTTTTGTGGAAACTTGCTACTATATGTTGTCCCCCAAAATTACTGAGATTTTTACAGTCATCTATAATCATATTTGTTTGAGGTCCTCTGTATCTTCAAACTCCATGGCACTATATAAATGCTGCATTATTGTTATAATATTGTATAATTACCGAGTAGTGCTTAATACTCCAGAATGTTCAGTGATTGATTCTTACGACTGTTGTTATTCATTTTAGTACACTATTATTCTTCTTGTTGTTGTTTTTGTATACTCGTCACATTTAAAGGTCTTTGGTGTCAAATTCGGTGGTTAGCTGGGTGGCTAGTTAATAATAGGCTCTGGTGGGAGGATCTGTCTGTACCCGTTTTTGCCTTTAGTCAAAGCTGTGCTAAGGAATGTAGTGAAAAAAGAAGAGTTGTTTGTGATTAATTGTCATTTTCAAAATCTTTGCTAAAATTGTATTATCGGTATCTGTGAGTAAGTAAGTTGTTAGGTAAATCATAATGTTAATGATTTCTGTTAGAAATTATTGTAATTCGTGATGGGAAGTATGTTCAGTTTTATTATCCTGGTCCAAAATTTTGGGTGGCCCTCCCCCCCAAAAAAAATTAGGGACCAAAAACATGCAAAATATGGCACGATTTCGGACGACTTCAAAATTCAGTGGCAAATATTTCCAGAACGAAGATATTCGAAATCGGACAAGTACGTGATCTACCGCGATTCCTCCCGTGTTCGCTGAAAAAAGTCTGGTGAACATTTGTCGAGTAACCAAGGAGATCTGAAGGTCAAATTGTACCCGCCCAAAGCGCCTTTTTCGGAAGACCATATTTCGGCCCTAAGGGGTGCTGTTCCCCCAAATTTTGATGCGCACTTGAGAAGACCAGGTCTTGCTGGTGCACCCCCCAATGGGGACTGGGGTCTCCCTTCAAATTTTTTCAAAGGGGGTGGGATCAAAAAATGGCTTAAAATTTAACATATCCTTGCCTATAACTTTGGGTATAGAGGGAGTGACCCCACGAAACTTTGGCACATGATGTGCCATAGGGTGGGCATTATCACTTATGTACATCTTTTGGGGGCACTGCCCCTTAAAATTTGGGAAGGCAAAAACATCCAAAATTTGGCACGATTTCGAACAACTTTCAACTTTGACCGCAAATCAGGAACCGGTTGAGATATCAAAACTGGAAAAAAACTTGACCGAAAGTGATCCCGGGGGGTTCAGCAAAAAATTGGTGAAATTTGGTCTACTAACAAAAAAGTTATGGGAGCAGATGTATACCCACCCTAAGACGACAATGTGTGTTCTGCGTATGCTAATGCATCCAAGTTCGGGCCATGTGACTTCGATACCGAAGGAATTTCACTCCCCTGAATTTTTCTCCCAATCGGACTTACGGCACCGGGTGGACTCACGTTGGGCTTTGCCCCAAATTTCTAGTTCTGATTTTTTTGGATAATTTGGCTGTTGTGAAACAAGTATGAATTGTTCATTGCTTTTGCTGCCCTAATGTAAGTCAAAACTAGAGCCATCTGCATTTCGTTGTAATTTGTAGTAAGTGTTTTATGTGCTTTACCGTAGGCTACAGTTGCTGTGCAGAACGACTCGAATGTCATTTATTTTTGTTTTGTTTCTGTTTTAATAATGACTTCCTTTGTATCTTAGTTATTCATTTAATATCTCAGATATTCAGCTGTTGTTCATTTATGTGTGCTGCGTGTGTCAATTTTTATATTGTATTTCATATCATAAATTACATTTTTATCGTTTGTATGGTGCAGCATTATTGTGCAAATGCAGTGTCCCGCCTTTACCGCATGTTCAGTACTCAAACAATGTTGTAGGCTTCATCAATTCTTATTCTGAATAATACATAATAATACTAAAATACCAGAGCTGTCCTGCGATTAGTTTTTTTTCTAATCGCATGATTATGGTTGTAACTGTTTAACTTAGCGATTTTTGGTTTATTTTATAATATCTGTTATAGGCGCAAAAGTACAAAAATTTCCCACTCCCCCACTCCATTATACTCGTGTTGTGATTCCTCATCTAGTATGTGTGTGTGTTCCATGTCAGAAGCTCACTTATCCAGTTTTAGTTACTAGTTCCACTATTTTATCACGGTTCAGTTTTTGAAACTTTTACGCCTATTAATTTTGTAAATTCTCTGATATGATGTGGATGGTACAAACTCATTTTAACAACTTAAAACCCACAAAAGTCCCAAAACCCAACAAGTTGGGCCTTTTGTATAACCCACAAAACCCTTTAAACATTGTTGTTAACCAGTCCAGTCCACAAGATTCTTCCTCTTGCTCTTTTCATCATCCATCACCCCCTCCCCCCAAGCATAGGATCTCGTTTTATCATCCAGTACATGTTCAGTGTATTCTGAATGTCAATTTTATATTTTGCCTTATCATGTGTGCCTTATATATTTCATGTACATTTGTTGAATGGTGACTTAATTGTGCAGCATCTAAGACTTATTGGATGAGTTAGTTTTATTGTTATCTGTTGTCACGTTGTGTTGTTTTGTTTAGATATGCAAACATCTGTGCCGGTTTTTATACACATATTGCAGATCAACGACAAGTTTTGTGCTTTGCAGTTTCTTATGGCAGTATGCTGAATCATTTATAGTCGCTCGAAAACCAAAAACGTACAGTTAATATTAAAAACTAATCAACGATTGATTCAGTCAAGTCACTTAAAAGTGACAAATATGACAGTGATGTTAACAAGGTCAAGAGCACTCCAGACCAGTTAAGGCAAAGTCCAAACATGATCAAGGCCCCAGTGCCAAGCCCAAGGTCATCCCACAATGCAACAGCTGAAGATAAAAGATTAAAGTGGGAATGAAGTTTGTATGCCAGAACGGCTACCCATTGTTAGTAAGGAAAAATAAGATTCTGAAGTATTCATTCAACAGAGTTACAACGTAAAAGGTGAATTTTGTAGGCCTTACTAAGTTTGTAACCAAGGCCCAAGGTCAATCCTCTGATGCCAAGGTCACGTTGGCAAGGTGCAGGTCACAAAATCTGTCCTGAAGCAAAGGCCAAGGACTAACATCACAGGTTGCGGTGGAATCGCCTTTTTGTGGTGGAACCAACAGCCAACCGGTTCGGCTGTCGTCGAAAGAACGTTGACAGTAAGCCTCGGCATGTCGACGTCTGTACCTGACAACCACTGCCCAGTGCTCCAAATAAGCAAAGGCACGAAAACACGTCCTGGCTAGAAAATTATGATGACCCAGTGCTGACATATTACGCAGCTATCCATGTAGCCATACAGTGCACTGTGCAACCCTGACCTTTCGGTGTAAAAATTGGCATACGACCAGATTTGAAGAAATATTCACACCAATTTCATTTCTCTACGCCTTTTTGTTTTCAAGTTGAGAGCCTGAACAGGACAGACGGACATGGAAGACCGTTAGGCCTGTTAGGACAGCTGCATACTAAAGCTTTAACTACACTGTGAGGCATAAAAAACACACACAAAATTTTTTCATCATAACTTGAAGAAAAGTGATCCAATTGTAATAAGTTTTGGTAAGAATATTCCTGATACAGCTGGCCATCAAATGAATGCTTAGTTTTCCACCTCACCTGTTGTCTGTTTCTGCACTACCTGGCAAAAGAAAACAAAATATTGGATTTTTAACCACTTTAGTATTATTGCTTAATCAAGACAACACACAAAACACACATTTTGTCTATATTGTCATTGATTTAGCTGATTGTTTATCTAATTGTACATTTTTAACTGCCTACAAAAATGTTTGAAGTGTTGGACCATGAACATGGGCTCGGCTCGGAGACATTTTCTCCATTCATTGATAGCAGCGTCGATAACGTTCAGCACCAGACCAATCCAGACTTTTATCAGTTGCTTCTTGAATTCATCAATATTCCTGAATGTTAGGCCTATTTAATAGACATGCTGCTACACAACAGTCAAACCTTGTAATTGATTGGCTGTTGGTGGCCACACATCCGGAAAGACGAAATTTATACATTTTTTTTGTTGATTTTAATGCACATTTTGTCTGTTCTGTTTTACCCAGGTAGTGCAGAAGCAGACGATGGGTGAGGTGGGAAACTGAACGGCCATTTGATGGCCAGTTGTGTCAGGAATATGTGTACCAACAAATATTACAATTAGATAACCCTTCTTCAAGTTATGGTAAAAAAAATTTGGGTGTGTTTTTATGCCTCACAGTGTAGCAGAGAAACAGATCCTATCACTGTATCACTGGCATCTTCACTCTCTTTATAGTCTAGACAGCTGACAGCTCTTATTCATCATTGCCGACGTGGCTCAAAACGTATTCATAATGCACTGCTTTTGTGTACAACAGATGGCTATTTTCCACCAAATCTGCTGCCAAACAAACTTTTCTTCCCAATCGTAGACTTCTCCTTTGTAGCCTGCAAACAAAAACAGTAGGTTATTGAAACAGTTAACACTGCAATCGACACAAAGACAAGTAGTTGAACCATAGAACCCCCCTTACTATGGGCCTGTCACTTTTAATAAATAGCAAATTAAACAGGGTTAACCTGCCATGTGCCCTCCTCTTGGCGCTTACATCTTGCACGCTTCACACTTATGTTCACCAAAATCAGTTTACAACAAGAAATTTGAGCTAATGCTCACGAGATGCGCGAAAGCCTATAGCAGTTCCTGTTTGCAAACTGTCGGTCTACCTCCAGCCATTTCGTCACAGTTCATTCTTGGAGTGTGCGCTGCAGCTGAAGATCGCAAAAATCAATAAAAACTCCTAATTGTGAAAGTTCAGGGTCTTTCAAAGACACTGATGTTGATATAACTGAAAAGCTCATCACTAGTGCTTGTTGTGATAGGCAGCATGCCCATGGTGATCTGCAACCGTTTTCATGAAAAAGTGGCCAAAAACGGTGAAATAACTTTTATGGGGGTACTGCTCTTTGATGCCCTTGTGCACAGGTTTTCTTGAACCTAGAAAATCGAGACTTGAACCATCAAAATCTACGTTCAATGCTAAACATTTTATATGCAGCTTCTCCATGTCTATCTCAATTGATTTCGGTGCAATGCGCTCTTGAAATCTATGTCGCAGCTCGAAATAGCCAAAAAATCCACAAAACCCCTATTTTGGCGTTCAAGGTCATCCGAGGTCACTGAATTTGGCACCAATCGAGAGCCAGTGCTTCCTATTAGTGAATAATAGTAACCTAGGCCCTATCTCGAACCGTTACTGAGATACAGCAACTTATTGGCTGAAAATTGCAAATTTTTCCCGCCCCCCTCTCATTTAGCGCCCTAGTTTGGGGTGACCCCCTTCAAATTTATGGGAAAACTTTACAGTTCCTGAAACTAGAGTCTTCCAGGCAGCCGACGGTGAAGATTTGGTAGTCCTATCCTGCACCGTTTTTGACTGATCCACCCGTGTGACAGACGGACGGACAGACAGATTTGCGATGGCAAAGACGCGCTAAAGCAGTAGCTGCTTTTGTGTGTAAAAAGCTTCAGCATCTGCATAACTTCGTCCTAGACCCCATGGTTACCCGTTCTTTAATATGCCACTGATACAGAAGGACAGACCACACTACGATAACGTCTGTTGCAGTAGTTGACATGCCCCCTAAAAAGCATAGAATTGTGCACATGTTTAGAGAAGCTCACCGAGAGTGCATCTCCCATCAGAAGCTTGGCTTTATCAGCCTCAGGGTCACGGCCTGTCAGCTTAGGAAGCAGAGCGTCTGGTAGCTGTAGACGTGGCTTTATATGCAGCTTCTGCTTCACAGCCTGCATTATAGACACAAGCAAAGTTCACATGTCTCCAAGGTCAGTGACGTTGATCCTGGGGCAAGAGGGAGGCAATCACCCCCTATACAAATAATGGGATGAGAGCATCTTTTCGCCTCCTCAAAGTTTCAGCCATTTTCTGATAATTAACCGGAATACAGTGTAGGAATGAGCCTAAAAGAATTGGTGAGGGGGTCAGAAAATTATAGGACTTAAACCTGTACACACAGAAAATGTTTTAGAAGGGATTGCCAGAAAACACTGCACGAAATAAAATTAAAAGACATACTTGGAGTGCTGTGTGCACGAAACACAACACAGCTGATAGTAACAAAATGGTACGATGTGCGCCTGTTCACTAAACATCTAAGTTTTAACAACAGCATTGGTGCCAAAGTGCACTCTGCGTGCAGGCAACACAGTGGCACAAGCTGCAACAAGTCGTCATTGCCAGTTTGGGGGTTGCAGTATCTTTGATAAGTATGTAAAAATTGAGCTACGTTGAGAAAAACAGTGTACACGTGTACTATCCGATTCCAAAGACCAACAAATAACTACATCTATGAAGCTTAAAGACTTAAAATAGGAATCAAACCCCTACCTCTCTAACTGCTGGCAATTGCTACCTGCGTAAAAACGTAAAATCCTTCCTGAGCCATGAGGTTCGTAGTACGGATGATCTCCGTTTCCTTAGCTCTCAACCAGACACCAGCTTACACTCTAAGACTACAAATATGGGTCTAGTGCATCACGCGGTGTGCCTGTGTACATCCCAGTAATCACTGGTACTCATGGTGCTTCACTCAAGGAAGGACGGCCAGGCTAAGTTTGAGCTGAGTCTGACCTGTGCTATGAGAACGCGCTTGCAGTCGTTCTTGATGGCCATGGCGAGATCGCGCCACGTCCACGTCTGGTTGTGGTACTCGAGGACCGGCAGCAGGAACACAAAGTTGCTGATGTTCAGTATGTGCTTGTCCTTGTGGCTCTACACCATTGCACCAACACAACTGCCAATCATCGTCATCAGCAGCAGCAAGCAGATGCAACATATCTAATTACACTGCTGCTGTATTCTTTCACTTAACACTTGACTGATAATACCAGAGGTGTGTACAAACTGGTATATATACCCTCGAAAATCAGACAAAAGTAAGCTTTTTATTATTTTTAATGCTTTTAATGTCAGATTGGATATTGAACTTGCATGCCAAGTAAATTTTATACCTCTCCAAAACATTATTCTGGCTATGCCCATAAGCCATGGTCTTCAATATACAGCTCTATCATTATTATTATTCTCCACAAAAAGAAAGCAATTAACAATAAATAAATTGACCGAATTGAGTACCTTTGTAAAATTTAAAATAGGCAAATAACCATGCTTATTACAAACATGATTTCTTGATGGATAAATAAATGAATATTTAAAAAAAAGTTAAATGACAAAAATCGAGAAATTTGCTATGTCCGCAAAACAGCAGAAATTTATGTACCATTTTACAGATATTACACAAATTCCAATCTCGATAAAACATACTGAAACTGAGCCTATGTTTGAAAAACGAGAAATCGGTGTCGGTGAATGGCAGAAATTTGCATTTATAAACATGTATATTACAGAAATTGCAGAAATTACACAGGAAAGTGAGTTGTGTAGACCTTGTAGCTGACTCGCAGAGGCAGTTGAGGTATCTTGATATAAACGAACATGTTGTTCATTGCGGCACGCTCCTGTTGAGAAAAAACACACACTCAGTTCAGCTGTAGTCATTAACAATACTCACACCTGGTGACAGAAAATGCCAAAATAATTAGGCACTAGGTGGCATCACGCTAACAGACGATTTCAAGGGAAGAGAAAGTCAAACATGGTAGTGTTGAATAGAACGTTGCTGAGTTCCTATACCAATATGCTACCAGTAATGGTTTGGCCACAAAAAGTAGCGCAAATTTTGACCAGAGTAAGTAAGTAAGTAAGTAAGTAAAATTATTTAGAAGGCGCAATTTAACAATAGCCACAATGCACCGCATGGTAGAGTACCGACTAGGAACAGATATAAAAATAACCAGGCTATGCTCGGTAAAAATGTGGCATGCTTGCATTTCCTTAGCTTTCAGCCAGACACTGGCTTACACTGCCAGACCACAGATAAGGGACTAGTGCATCATGGCCGTCGCTCCTACTGGTACTCACTTCACCTACCCACAGAGGGATGGCCAGGCTGAGTTGACCTGATAGAACAGTGACACTGATAACCTTCATCTTATCGATGTCGTCAACGTCAGTGGCCAGAACGTCTTTCCGTTGAGTCGCTGGCCAACGGTTGAACCTTCGAGTTCTGGAAAGAATTGAAGTTCTGCTGCTTTGGCTGGAACCATCGTCATAGTCAAACTCTACATCTAGAACAAGCACACACACAACAATTAGTAATGTATAAAAAATAGATGATTAATCACACAATTAGTCGTGAAAAAATTGCTAGCAATTAACAAAATGTTAATTGTTAAAAGTTTGATTAGTCATGTCAACAAAAACAACGACACCACGACACATCTGAAATCATCTCAATCATCTGTTTTCCGAAAAGAAAATAACATTGAAGTATGACTACAAGGCTGGGTTAAAAAACACTCAATAATTGCATCTCAGTGCATCTGTGAGAGCTTATTGCTCAACTGCTAATCAAGAAAAATGCATTCTCTTTGGCTACGAAAATGGCTAGAGCACACTACAACAACACCTGTTGCAATAGCCGCTTAACAAATGTCAACTCCGACTTAACTTATCACACCATGTTCATCGTAATCATCAACATCATCATTACTCAACAAAAAATCAGTATTTTTCAGGGCTAATAAGGACCCAAGAAAATAAGAGACACATGCTGACAAAACAGGTACGCCCATATCTCACTCGAGTCAAGCATGACAACTGAAACGTGTCCAGCATCTGTTCATCACATGCACATTCTAAGCAGAACACAACGTCGATAACAGCTACGAAATAAGCACGTTTCATTACAGTCTACAACCTACAGTTTATGATGCCTCGTTGAGGTGCATACAAAGTCAGCAACTGAACAGTACATTGCATTACAGTAGGCACCATCTAACAGCGTCAGTAGCCTATGTGACTACACTCACGTATGCGCCAACCAATGACCAGTGTGCTCGCCCGCTGCCTGCTCATTGGTCAGTTCGTCAAAAACTAAACCATGTTCAAATCAGTACAAATCAGTTAAGTCGCTCTGTACGCACCTTTATCCTTGCACAAAATACTCTAGATCATGATAAAACATGTACTTACCCATAAGATCTTCTTCATCATCGCTACCATCATCGTCGTCGTCGTCATCGTCGTCGTGGTCCTTGTCGGGAAAGAAGAACTGGTTCAGAGCAGTGTAGAACCTTGCCGTCATCTGGATCACCAGCGGCACAACGTTCACTTCGAGATGTTGCTTGATCGAGATGCCACCCACCGGAGCCTTGAACTTGCACAGGACTCGTAGCGCCACCTGGCGACTCAAGCTATCCCAAGCACTTGACTGCGGCGCCAGCACGTCTACCTGACTACTGTCCGACATCAGATTCGTCACCTGCGACACCAGTATCAGCAAATAACTAACATAGTAAGTATGTAGCTAAGTAACTAATTCATACATAGCGCCACCTGGCGACTCAAGCTGTCCCAAGCGCTTGACTGTGGCGCCAGCACGTCAACCTGATATCAGGTTTGTCACCTGAGACAACAGTTTTAACAAGTAAGTAAGTAAGTCAGTAAGTAAATAGTAAATATTCCACTTTGCCTATACATAACACTGGAAGTGTCTGCTATCCCACACGGCAGGTGACGCCCAGTAACTTCAAGATAAACTTCCACAAACTTTGTACAATAACGTGTAATTTATTAGTTCACGCAATGGTTTTTTTACCAGTTTATCACTCACTTCACTGTATTCATTATGTTCTTGCATCCGATGAAAACTAATACAGTTTTCATATACACGTGTAACCTTTTAACCTTAGAAAGAAATGTACTGGCAGGCGAATGAACCTTGAAGGCACCAAGCTCAAGCTGATGATATCCCGAGTCGTTGTCGTAGTTGAGCTTCGTGTAGAGAAAGTTCGCCAGCAGTAGGTCTGCGATGCCGATTTGACCATCCTGCTCGGTCATTCGCCACTCGGCACGAGTGAAACACACGTCGTAGCGACGTCGTACAATGACGTCATCATTGCTGACATGACGTCGGGCTGACGACGACTCGGTGTCATGAGGGGCACGTGTCTGCACACGTTGGGTGGTCTCCAGCTGACTCTCACGCAGGCAGCTCAGCATTAGTGACAGCTCCTCACTCAGCGAGTTCATCTGCATATCATTTATATTCGGCGTTTATAATTAGCTACCAGTTCAGCAAACTTTTCTGCATGTATGCTAACGCACAATCGACACAAATGGCACTGTGTCATAAAATGCACACACTGTGGAGCAACTTGCAAATCACCAGACAAAAGAATGTGTATGAGTGAATAAACGTTCGACACTGTAGAAAGTCAAGTTATCTGACAACTAAACTTCGCAGAAGACCCAGCTACATACCTGTCCCCACACCCCTATCCATGCACAATATTCTGCATGTTCTCATCTCGCTATATTTAAACAGCCCAGCATGTTGATCGACATAAAAACGTCAATCAATATACCGAGCTGCCGGCAGCAACAACAATAAAAGAACTTAATCAAATAATTACAACCTTTATTAATTAGTCAGTGGACGTTTTGGCAGCCGTTGCTGCCTTCATCAGAACGACTGTCCGGTTGTAAACAATATCATCTGATAAACTGGTGTAACACAGTGGTTACAATTTCAACCTATAAGTACATTGAAAGAAAGAAGAGACAAGAACCTGTTCTTTAGTATCATCCAGACTGCACTGCAGCTCGTGAAGCTTGGCCAATAGAACCTCACCATCATCATCATCATTGACATCGTGATCAGCACCACCACCACAATCTCGTGACCTCTCGAGCCGGTACAGTTCACGTTCCAGCAGTCTGGCGCGGTGCACCAGCGCCCTCAGCGTGTCCTGTCGGCGAGGGATCACAGACAGTTGGTCGTCAATACTCGACAGATGCTGGCGAAAACGCATCTTTTCCAGCTTCTCTGTCAACTCCTGTGATACATAAATAAGTCAATAAGTAACTAAGAAACTATTTTCTTCAACATCTGTTAAAACGTATGTCAGCAAGTAATTTACATAGTACATCTTTTTCAGCTTTCTGCATCAACTATTGTTCCAACGTTAAAGTTAAAAGAACAAAAATTATCCACAGCTATCAACAGTAACCCATCTCAAAGCTACAGAGCGATTAAATGACGAAGCAAATAATTACTAAGAAAGCACCAGAATGAATGCATGCATTTCATACTCAATCAATGACAATACTCTGCAATGTATATAAAGTTCAAGTCAACGTTCGTACCTTCTTGCCTGGTTCAACGTAGAGAAGTAAATTGTTGACAATGTCCAGAACTGTCAAATACTGCAACTGCAGCAAATTATGCGCAATATTCTTAGATAAAATGGCTACAAATTCAGTAATAATAACATGCACCAGGTTAAATGATAACCTAGATTAAAGTGGTTCAAAAACAACTGGTTGCCAGATTCAGATTAAACTACAAGTAACATACTTTTCCACATGCAAATGAACTACAAAAGTGCTAAAGCAAAAATTTTTAAAGGCCAAAGAGCAGCAAAATGATGCACAGAATATGTACAAACTAAATACAAAGAAAAACATATTACAGATAAACTAACATCAGCAGGTACTAAAATATGAAAAATAAAGCTAAAATATTTTACCATAATCAACAAAGTCACAAAATTCTTAAGATTAGCAACTTTTTCAGTGCAAAGTTTCTACAAGTAAATTTACATTTACATGCACCGTAGATAAGATCTTAGTACCTTTAATACCAGCATAAAACCACCAAATACATTGTTAAATCTGTTAATGGTACAAAAATGGATAGAAAAAAATGGAGAGAACAAATTAACCGAGTTGGTGCAGATATTGAGTTCATGATGAATCAATGTGAAAACGTCACCACCTTCATGACTTGCCATTACATCTGAGTCATCTGCTCTAGTCTAAAGGAGGCGCACAAAACCACCATAAACAAATCAGTGTAAATACCAAACTATGCTACAATTCAACGTCTGTGATGTAACCATGATTCTCGAAACTTTAACACTAACAGCGTAAACAACATGCAGAAAAAGATAAGTTAATAAAAGCAATGTTACCATTGTTAGCACTTCGTAAGAATATTTTTGATAGCACAGTACGCAGACGTTATACACATGAGAAAAAGACTGGAAACTAACGTAAAATCTTGATTGTCAAGCCTTCTGCAAGCTAAATCTGTCCAAGTAATCATTGTGGCATGCTGCAGTATTTATAGCAATGACATCAGCATTGGTCAATAGCCATCGACCTAAGTAAAAAGATAGGCTGATAGCTATTGGCTGGCAGGGGTGTCAAACCACGTTGCAAGGCTATTTGCCTAGCAGCAGCTATTATCATGCAATGGTAAAGTATCAGAAAATCTGGTTCTGTGACCTTGACCTTTGACCTATGATGAAATTCAATAGGGTTCTTGCAGTTGTTGCAGCATGTGTTCACGTGCAGCAGTTCACGAGTTATCGTCGTAACGGAAAAAACAGACAAGCTGAAAACATTACTGTCATTGCTGCGGGGGACAGTAACAAAATATAAGTGAAACGGTGATAAAAATAAGTAAAACAGCTAACTGGGAGTGTTAGGTTGCCAAGAGCCTCGTCTTCAATGTCGCCGTACCATGCATAGAAGAACTGACAGCAACATCGTGAAATGATTCGCTGTAACTGAATCTGCTTCTCGTAGCAGACAGACCAAACATAAACACACAGATACACTGATGCAAATCCAGGTTATGTTCAATTATAACGCTGTGACAGAAGGAACTCTACAAGACTATCTTGCCAAGCTTAAACATTAGGCTACCAAAAGTATCAACTAATACATCGAAAAACAGCACAAATGTCAGTGTGTGGTAAGATTTGAAATCAAACGATTTGAAATCGTGATTTGAAATCGATTTTCTGAGTTGTGATTTCGATTTGAAATCATTTTAGATTGTCTGATTTTGATTTTGATTTCAAATAAATAATATCAGGATTTTGATGATTTCTAATCATCATGAAAAACTAAAATCAACTGGCGACCACATCTCTATTTTTAGTCGCTTTGAATGTTATGCGGCGCAAATGACTCCTCTGACTCATCTGGCCATGCGGTTATTGCTCGCCGAGATCGCAACAGGAGAGATGGTCACAACAAGTTAATTAACGTCAATGAAGCTGGTGTTGGCGGGTGGTAACACTAGTGATGCGATGACGGTGGCGAGACAGTTACATAATCACGAAGGCGCGCAGTGCTGTTGAGCTGACAAAACCAATGCAGTAGTGAGCGACCGTGATGGGGCCGTCCGTCGTTAGCGTGTGTGAACAGAGCTTTATGAACCGAAAATAGTGTTTTTTGCTCAAAACCACCCGAAACCGACCGACCACAGAAAATGTAAAACTGTAACAACGTTAAATGGTTCATCACTTCCATCGTCTGCAGCAGTTGAAGGAAAGACTGTCCAGTTGTGCTGGGCTCATTACTACTTCTCGTTGAACCAGGCTTAAGGACAGTGCACTACCGATACTAAGACATTTAAAGCAAACCACTATCAACGAGTGACAGTGTTGCGAATTTGCAATAAGTAAAACATTTAATATTAGTTATGACAGTTATTTGCGATAAATGAAGAATCGAATTTTATGGCTGATTGGTTAAAAAATAAAAATAATTTTAACGATTTCAATTCATTTGGAAAATGATTTGATTTAAAATCATTGGCAAAATGACAATTTTGATTTTGATTTCAAATCATTTTAAAAACGGTATTACCCAACACTGACAAATGTACTTCAAAAACAAGGCTAAGATGGCCTTCATCACAAACAGGAAATGCATTAAAATTGAGATCAACTTGTGACTGAAATAACTGTGTATTTAACGTGAATAAAAACTCATATGTGTAGCTGAACGCTAAAGACTTGTTGACAACCTTAGCCAGACTGGATGGTACAAAATTTACTAACCCCAAAGGGATGGAAGGCTGAGTTGACCTTGGTGTTGGTTACATACCAAAATGGCTTACTAGTTCCATCCTAGCAGTAACCACTTGACAGCGACCCAACCAAAAGTCAAACTCCCAACCTATTGACCTTAAGTATAACATCCTAAACGTTTAGCCATCAAACCACACACGGCACAGTATAAATGTGTTTGGACTGATTTGTTGACCGACTGAAAATCAACGGCTGTAATAATTAACTGCAATGATTACTAGAAGCAGGTGTGATGTAGTGCAAGCAGACCACCTGCTGTGTTGTACCAAGTGGGTCGCTGACCACTCCGCCAACAGTCTGTCCACCGCCTAGCATTGCTGCAACCTGGTCTTCCATCTCCGCTCTGGCACCGGACGATGACGCCATGGAACAATCTTCCACGTGATCCGCTGTCAGCCACCGGACCTCAGTTGAGTTGATTGGACCGGCGTCGACGGTTGCGTAGTACTACATGATACACAGTGATACATTCATTAACTAAAAGCAATCAGAGCTCTCAAACCTCCGCCAACGACGATGCAGCCACTTGGTAAAGGGAAAAGGTAAAGGTAAAGTCCAGTACTTGCTATAGTGCTTCTTACATGAGACGAACTTGTGGCCAGAAGCACTTTGATAATCTCGAAAGTGGCAGCTGTTTGGCATGAGCTAATGATAACGCAGCACACCACTGCCTGTGTTAACGAACAACTGTACCTGTGGTTTGCAGCTAGTAGACATACCACACTAAGCCTTCACCCCACAGCGCGTAAGCTACTACTCATTTCCCATCACACGGAGAATAGGAGACTGAGTTGGACTAAGCACACAGTAGGTTAGCGACTTGCTCAAGGTTGCTTGCAAATGAACAGCAGTGAGAATTGAACTGCAACCTGAAAGTAACGACTCAACACCAACCACTAGATGACTTGCACCTATGCAGGCACGTAAGTGTGAACAACTTGCCCAAGGTTGTTACTTGATAGTGCATCGGTGAACATTTCACGCTCTATCTCCGAACAGTTATTATTTCACGATCTACTTAGTCCTCCTATCTCTTACGATAGCGTCTGTCGTCTGCCCATGATCTTACTTGAGTCAAGCATCTCGCATTTGTATATCACATGTGCATCCAGGCAGAACACACCGTTGATCATGGCCACAAAATAAGTTATTTCAACATGGTTTGTTGCGTACTTTATCTCATTACATTCACATACTACACTGTGTCAAAACCTATACATACATGTAATCATGGATGATCCAGAATTCATAAAGAATCCAGATTACTGCCTACCAACAACTACTTTGCCATGGCCACATCTAAAGAGAAACATAAAATGATCCAAAAAAAGCAGCTGCAATTTAAGCAGCTGCAATTACTGAAACGTCAACCAATCAGTTAATAAAAATTGAAATTTGACAAATTCTGTTATTCAACGAATATATGAAAATTGCATAAATAAACTATCACTAATTCTTTTTCTTTTATTACTTTTATTACTCACTGTTTCAACCTAGAAGTCTACTGCACATCGTGGCAGTAACCTGCATGCACTCAATGGAGCCAACGAGCGTTGATTTGCTCTGTAGCTGCCGCTGAGTGAAGACAGGTCGATGATCACATGACAGCAGAGAAGTCTTAGCAGCACTGGCGATCACATAGCCGTTAGTCTCACAGCCACGCAGCATCACTTGACTGCCATATAACTCAACTGCCATGACACACACACATCATAACACACATACTGGCATCCTCTCAGTTCTCCACTATCTAATCGTTTTATTTCGGTGAAAGTTTCTGTTACTTATCTTCAATTCTGGGTGCAGTCGTGCATTACAAAGCAAACGATAGTGTAGTCTATGCGATCCGAGAGCGGATCACATATGCTAAACCACTGTCTGAAGTGAGATAAGTTCGTTCTGTGGACTCCCTTATTCGCTCCAGCGATAGTCTGACATGCTTATTCCACAATCAGATTGCACACGCTACACGGTCATTTGCTACATCATGCACGACTGCTTCCGTAAATTATGAAAACAGTACAAGAGCGACCTGAGTATGGTTTAACATAATTGATTAGTGCAGTACCACAGAGTCTGGCGCACGGTGCGAACGTGGCTTTAGACTTTGTCAAACTATGTTCTACGCTCAGCAAAAAGTGAGTAGTGTCTTATAATAGCACACATACCGTGCCAGTTTTGACAAATGACGTCATCTGACTGACAGGCGACCACGCCCGGCAGCTGTTCCACTTGCACCCCTCCGCCAGTCATCTATGGCACACCAATGACATTAGCAAAATAATTCAGCCACAGCTTATTTGTCATCATCAATTTTACTTTAAATCAAATCAAATAAAAAGTAACAAATGCGTGGTGCCACATGAATTAAGTACGACAAAGTGCCTTCGGTGATTAGACTTGCACAAAAAGACAAGTTTTCAAAAGTGACAAAATGTTCAGGAGTAATATTAGAGTAACTAAAAGTGTGAAAAACATTCATCATTTTGATGAATAATAGCTCTAACTTGAGTATTTATATCCGTATCACATTATGGTCGAAACACTGTGAATACAAACAATGCACAATTGCACATCTCTGCTACATAGAAAGTTGCTACCAAAAGCTGCAGTCTCTGTTCTTTTTCTACTTACACTTTTTATTAACACTGAAGGCATGAAAAAGTTACTTTGTTCAGTAATATAACGTCTGCATTTGATGTAAGTAAGAATGTAAGCATTTAACCGGTAGTCACCTCCTCATGTGTCCCAATAAACTTGCTGTCCATTGTCTGTCCATCTGTTGATCATTTGTAAAAAAAGTAAACAGCTTTTCATAAAAAGGATAAAACAAGCTGAGCCCATCCAGCGTGTAAGCACGATGCTCATCTCCATGTCAAAGCCTTTAGTCCGCCGGTGGATACACCATAAAGTCTGTAATGGTGACGCCCGACTATGACTACCTTCGCCGAGCGTCACCACCCTCTGGCCGAAACCAAACTGTACTGGTTGCTGACTGATCGCAAATCCAATGCCCCAACCACTAAGCCACCAATAAACCAATAATCCTCAAGCCTGTCTCTCTCTAGTAAGTAAGTAAGTATATAAAATTAACACCTCCTCATGTGTGACGATGAACTTGCTGTCTGTCTGTCTGTCTACCTGTCTCTACGTCTCTCTAATAAGTAAGTAAGTAAGAAAGTACATATATAACATTAGCTACGGACCTCCTCATGTGTGACGATAAACTTGCTATCTGTCTCCTCAACCAGCTTCTGAAGCATAGCAAACGATGGACCTGATGACGTCACGCTCGTCTGACTCACCGCCCCACTCACTGCTGTTATACCGGCGCCACTGATTGGCTGCCGCCCGCTCACCTTCTGTAATTTACATTCATGCATGCATATCATAAAATCTGAATAACCATCGTTTTTGAGACAAAAATATAGATGTCTCACAATGTTGAATGCATACAAAATGCGATGTCACGTCATCTGAGCTGTAAAATACTACAATCAGCTACTGCAGTATCATGACCTACATGTTCTCATTAAAAATAAAACGGTAACATTATAGAGTAAAACTGAAGCAAAATGGATAAAAGCAAAAAGTATAATCAAAGCTGGGGTGCACTACAAAAATAGTCGTAATTATCAGCCAAAGTAGTGATTCAGTTTTGATCACAATTAAAACTACAATAAAATTAATAACATTTTGTACAATGCCTCAGTCCTAAAAACAGCAGCAATTGGCAACAAAAACAAGAAATTTCAGCAAGTGCTCACAGCACGCGCAAAAGCCTATAGCAGTTCCTGTTCACAAATTGTGTCAGTCTATCTATTTCGTCACAGTTCAGTCTTGGAGTGTGCACCACAGCCATTGATCACAAAAATCAATAGAACTTCTTATTTTGGGAGTTCATGGTCTTTCAAAGTCATCGATGTTGACACAATTAAAAAGCTCATCACTAGTGCTTGTTGTGATAGGCAGCATGCCCATGCCTATCTGCAACCGCTTTCACGAAAGATTGACCAACAGCGGTAAAATAATGACTTCTACGGAGGTACCACTCTTTGATGCCCTCGTGCACAGGTCTCCTTGAACCTAAAAAGTCGAGACTTGGACCATCGAAATACACGTTCAATGCTGAAAATTTCGTATGCAGCTTGTCCTTGCCTATAAAATCCATAAAAACAACTATTATAGTGTTCAAGGTCAACCAAGGTCATTGCTCTTGGTGTCGATCGAAAGTCCGTGTATGATTTCCTATTAGTGAAACTAGAGTCATTCAAACAGCCGACAGTAAAGATTTGGTGATTCTAGCTTGCACCATTTTCGACTGATCCACCTGTGTTATGGACGAACAGATGAATGGACGGACAGACAGAATTGCGATGGCATCAAATGCGCTACAGCAGTAGCTGTTTTCACACGTAAAAACCAAAATCGATTCTAAACTGAGATAACAGCACAACTGCACAAACAGATAGGACCAACTAAACAATCTGTCTCTCGTGACTGCCTTCTATTTTGCAACATTTTAACCATTCTAAAAAACCTTATCTTTATCTAATCTAATGCTATGCTGCAATTAGGCATATGATTTTACAAGGAACAATACAAGTAACTATTAAGTGAACCTGTGGAGTTGTCTGAGGCGTATCAAGCTTGAAGGCATGTACAGCGTCCAGACTGAGGCTTTTCTTAAGCCGTTGAGCCCGGACATAACTGTCATAGAGCTTCATAACAACCGACCGGTTACTGGGTGTCCAACAGCCTTTCAGCCCGTTGATGATAAGATGGTGAACTGGACTTGCCTCGTCCGACTGTATGAAGACAGTTTCATTGCAGGAACAGCATCAAATTTCACATTACACTAAGAAACATTGGAATAAAATACGCTGTGTCTCAAAAAAATGTAGCACACCTAGCTATATCAATAACCTTTGTCATTTCTCAACGAATTTTCAAAAGATCTTCCATCGACGCTTTATGCAGACAGTGAGCAATAAAATTATCATTAAAAATCCCACCACACCAAATACATGTCGCTACATCACCTTGCAAAAATTATATGTCCAAAAATAACACCAATCAGGTTACAGAAAAACAAACTAAGTGCATACAAAGTAAAGAAAATATGAAATATGATCACGGTAAATGAGCTGATAGTAAGCCAGTAAGACTAGCTCCAAATTTATTATTTAATACACCAAGTAGTGCAATACAAAAAAATCACTAATGCTTTAATAACAAATATCAATAATAGCAACAATAACAAATAATAAACGACTGCAAGAAGTCGCAACATATTAAGATAATCTGACCGACAATCAAAATGCTAACATGTAAACACAAAAATAGCAGCATATTTTTCTTGTTATTAATTTTGTGAATCTGATGCTTGGTACTGACTTTGCTGGCAAAGCTGTCTTCGTCAGCAACAATCTCCTCAGCTCTACGATAACTCACTCTAAATAACAGTCATGCAAATAATAAATAGCAAATAGTATTAGTACCGGTAATAACAATAACAGAAATATTATTAACTAGAAATTTTCTTGACAGAAACACTTACCTCGCTAAACAGTTAACCTCCTCGGCAGTAATCCAAAGCATTACTTGGGGCGGTTGTTATGTACTGAAAACGGTAACCCCGAGTGAGACTCGAAGCGCAGCTATGGCAGTCTCCCTGCCATCTGTGCTGCGAGGTGCCAGGGTGCCAGTCATTAGTGCATGTCCTGAACCGTCAGCGGACGATGGCTGTTGTGCTATCAATAGTCACAGAGAATGGTCAGTTGCAACTGATAAAATCCTCCTTCCCTCCCATCCGACTGGCAGATGTCATCTGTGTTGAGCTAGTTATCAACATCACAATCTGCAGTGCATCCAGCTACATCGGCTGACAGCTGCCGTCAGCGGTCAGCGCGGCTCTAAAGTGCAGGTCCAGTGGGATTATACAGTCGAACGTTCAAGTGTACATTTAAATGCCATTAGGCAAATGTCGCAGTAAACTCGCCACGACAGATATATGTACCGCTTTCAGACAGTAACTCTGTCTAAATTCATACTGCCAAGGAGGTTAAAACGACTTACATGCAGATCGCCCAACCAATGAAATTATAGCAGTGCAAGACTAGAAGACAATGTCATGCTCAACCCCACCCAAAATTCATTGTATACTTTGTCAGGTAAATCCTGGATCCTGATCATGAACAGGATCATTGCTAAAATCTGAAAGGTTTGTCACTGAGCCATTCTTCACCCTTCTGTAAAATACTGTCAAAATCCGTTTATAACATGCTGAGGTACACTGCAAAGTGTCGGTTTAATGCCTATCTCCTAATAGCACAGGAGTTAGATTTCCGCCAGAATCCATCCAATTACTTCTTTGAGAGCAATGCCTAACTTCTCCACATAATTTCATACCAATCTGTTGTTATTTTAAAAGCAACTGAGCTAAAGTACAAATGAAGAGAGAAATGAACTAACAAATGTTAACAATACTGATAACAGTAATGACGCTAAACTCACTTATCAATGTTGAGCAGTTGGCTGGAGATAACGGACGGGTCTTCACCCTGTTCGAGCCCCTCCTATACAGCAACGGATCACTCAAGAAAATGAACAAGATCAGCAAACACTGCTTTAGTTCTTAAACCATGCTACGTTAACAATCACAAAATTACTACATAATTAAGTAAATGCTTACAAAAAGGTAAACCATCTTGGTATATAACCAACCATCATGGTCAACTCAGCCTTGCATCCCTCTGGGGTAGGCAAATCAAGTACTCGCCGGCCTGGCTGAGGTTAAGATGAGACATGTTCACCTGCATCAAATGGCGAATAACAGTGTGCAATAACTGCGATCCCATATGGCAGGTAAAGCTCCACATACCCATATCCACACCCTTTAGCATTTCAACCTTTTCAAGAAATGCCGCAATACACTCACAAACACTCTCTGTTTTTGTTTAACGAGCTAATTTTTCTGCAATTGCTCCATTTGTGGTAACACAGTGAAAATCATATTAAACTACTGGCCATTAACGTATTACAGAGTTAACAAAATGTGATAAAATTAAGAATACAATTAACAGTTCAAAAGCTATGTCATGAGAGACCTGTTTGCTGGTGCTGAGTTCGGCTGCTGACTGTCGACTGAGTAGGCAAACAACAACGTCACTAAGCTGAGAATCAAACTGCTGAATACACCAGACTATGTGAGCTCGCCGCACCAGTGATGGCATGACCATATCCACGCTCGCCACTATGCTTGACTACACAAAAAAAAACAAACATATGCAAAAAATTGACCATAATAACTCCATACGAACAATGCTGTTGATGACCATTCATTCACTCATTTTACTTAAATCAGTGAGTGAGTTTCTTAACGGCACATCAGCACAAAATAGGCCATTCAGTGTCATACATGGTTAAAAATAGTTTAATACACAGTATTTCATAAAAGACCCCTTTTTGTTTTTCTCATAATTCACTCAAATGATAATCAGTTTACACAAAATTTGTAATTGTAACTGAAGAAATATTAATTCAAAATATTGCAACAAAATATGGTAGTTGATTAAATATTCCTTGTTAGTCCTGACGTAATGCTGACGTCATAATGTGTCACGGGTACAAACTGGATAGTCTCAACTGGTGCTGTTAGTTGCTACCCTTAGTTGCAACATTTTCAAAAACGTCCTTGAGTGTGTCCACTCCAAAATAGCTCTGACGTGCTCCACTGTAACGGGTGCAGTCTACCAATATGTGCTTGACTGTGAGCGGAAAATGGCAAAGTTGACATACCCGGTTGACTCTCTCCCTTTAGAAAAAAAGAGTTTGTAAGTCTTGTATGACTAATTCGAAGACGGTTGATGAGGACTGAGTCGTAGCGGCCCAGTGACGAACTAACACTGCGACCAACGGTCAGTTGCACACTGTAAAGTTTATTAGATGTACACTGGTTCCACAGTTGTTGCCATTCTTTAACACACAACTGGTTGACACAAGTTAACAAATCACTAACTGGAAATCTCATGTAGGTGATGGGGACATCCAGTCCTGCCTTAGCAGCGGCGTCAGCATCTTCATTTCCTCAGATATCCACATGGCTGCACCATAACTTAAATCAGGTAACAGGTTGATGACAAATAGCTCAAGGCTTGTGTGAAAGCCAACAAAAGGCATTTTGAACATTTACTGTAACAGTCTGCATTGTTACGTCAGTGCTTTCACTAGATTTTCAGCTCATGCCATTTTTGTTCAAACTTGACATTCTCCATTGGAAATATTTGTCAGCAATGTGAACTCATGCTACAAGTGGTTATTTGTGTGCAAAAAGGAGCTGCAAAAAAAATAACATATGTTTCTTACTGTAACTGTCCTTTTGCATAATTTAGTTGAAATTATCAAAGTCGATTTACCATCAAAAAATATAGCGCAAACAAAAAAGATGGCATTTTTTGAAACAGTGTATTAACATTAGTACTATCACTGCTACTATTACACAATGTAAGTACAAAAATATTTGATTGATAAAATTATAAGAAACAGTAGAACAATATTCAACCATTGATGTATTGGACAATAAGTAAGCTCACGACTGACTAACCTGCATAGCAAGGTCAGCCGAAAGAAGTTTGCAGTTAAGTTCGGCGCCACTGAGTCGTCGGAATGACGTCCAGTAACACGGACTAAATGACGGCAAAGTCACACTTATCTTGATGCACCTGCATCAACCAGTGGACTACCAAAATATTAATCTCTATTTGCAAATGGCAGCAAAATACAACAAAAAGCAACGTTCTATTAGATATTTCTTCCACGCTTTGATGCACCTGGCCCCAGCAGATGCCAAAAGTTCTCTCTTGGTGTCAACCTAAACTAGAATAATTCCGGAAAAAAATATATTGGTAGTACAACTAATCATGCACACCATCTAAAGATAAACTTTTACATACCAATTTTTTCAGCATTAGACGATTAAGTCACCAATTAAATACTGTAGATCTATTTGAAGGTCACCCGAAATCTTGTGTCTTAATACCAGCCACTTTGTAAAATGTCCACAGTGTGTAAAACCGCAAATAGACGTAATATATAGCAAGTAAAAAATAACTTTAAAAACCAGTCAAATAACTCAAGTGAGCCAACATCAACTAATATCAAATGGCAAACCAAAGACTGGTTTTCAGTTCCTTTTAAACATGAAAAATACTTACCTAACTTACCTAATGTGACGAGAAAGCTGGACTTTTTTCCGAGAAACGCTGTCAAACAGGCGACCTCGGCGAATTGGCACAGGAACACGTCGCATGCAGGTCTACAGCAATACATTTACATTTAACAAAACAGAAGCACTAAAAAGTTCATGTTATATGTTTTCACTGTCTACACTGTGTACAAAAAAACATATCAAGATATAAGCTTCATGAATAAAGACTGATACTTGTTATTTTTTTGAATGTGTATCATTAACAGCCATCTATTTGTTCATGTGAAATTTCACCACATAGTTAGCATGATGGCTAAATTTATATAAAGATATCACTAAATGCCATATCCAACATTGGGGAAGCAGTCGAGTAAACTATCAAACAATAATGTGGCTAATTATGTCATAACAATTTGGCAAATCAGGCTCTTCAAGTTTCATGATTAAATAAATAAAGTCAAATAAATCATGAAAAGTAGTACATAATTCAAATACCAACCTTGAGCTTGTCGAACCATCGCATTGTGCTGTTGTACAGCAGACACGACGGTGTACCGGTAATGTTGGGAACACCCGAGGAATGTCCCAGGTTCAACATGATTTTCAAGTTGAGTCCACTCGAACGAAATGCTATGTATGAGTCGTGTTCCTGTAATGGAGAACAGTCATGCTTACAAAACCAGTACTCACTGATACTATTACTCCTGCTAGTGCTTCTACACCGTAGGCCATAAAAAAATGTGCCACTTTACTTCTGTCCATATCTTTGCCAATTATTGACAGACTTTCAAAATTTTTTCGCTGACACACTCTGCGGACAGTTTGCAATAACATGATTATTGTATATCTCACTACATCAAAAGTGCATCTCTACACTACCGTGTAAAATATAAATGTAAAAAAATCAGGATAATAACAAACATTTAGGTAAATGCGAAAAACACCCTTTTAGCTAACACTGCAGTAAATAATTCATATGACACTAGACTGTGTTATACCTGCACAGTCTAGTGTCAAACAGATCATTCACCCCAATGTTGGTTTAAAGTTTTTTTGTTAATTTACCAAAATGTTTGTTCGTTTTTATTGTTACATATGTATATTTCACTTATATCTCACAAGGTAGTGTAGAGACACATTTACAGTGTAGTGGGATATAATTATAACAGTGACATTATTGCAAATTGTAAGCAGAGTGTAACATTGAATAAATTCTGAAAATAGGTCAATAATTGGTGAAGACATAAACAGAAGTAAAGTGGAATGTTTTTTTATTGGCTCACCCTTTACTACTACTACCTGTTAAGAAAAGAACTGCTAGAACTCTAGCCTAATCTATCCGTGAGTATTGGCTTTCAGGCTGATTAGTAAATGGCAATGGGTGTGGTGGTCTGGTGTAGACACTGACATCATATATCGCCTATGGGCAGACCTGTGGCTCAAGCTATTCGCTGTGCTACGTCCATCAAATAAACCAGGTAAACAGTGAACAGTGCCACAACGACAGCACATTTGTATTAGTATTAACGTGATTTGAATCTAGTTTGTGAGTAGACTCGATGTTGTTTAAAACGGTGTATTGACGAACTGGAGTTATCACTGCTCTTCAGTAATGGATGACTTTGACACGGAGGTTGTGGCAACCACGCCCACCTCCCAACCGGAAGTACAGGTCAATGAGATTCTTTGCTTCATACAGCAGAAATGTAACATATTGCCGTACGATGACCTGCTGAAATTATGCACAGATTTTTACTCAGCTGATGAAATTGATATTGCAAGAGATCTCTTAGCTCGCCATGTTGGACATAAGTGGCTGCCAAAGCCCAGGGGCTCGGTAAAGGACGTTTGCGTTCGCAGCATTGCAGCTATGATCAAGATTTGTCTTGACCCG